>Ga0100402_1001069_pt1 | contig 32006 bp, 22 predicted proteins | sample CryGeyme20150102_FD_80419 | JGI IMG/M metagenome (GOLD analysis project Ga0100402, IMG submission 80419) | Groundwater microbial communities from Crystal Geyser aquifers in Utah, USA - Crystal Geyser metaG 2015-0102 | ecosystem: Environmental > Aquatic > Deep subsurface > Groundwater | place...
ACCCTAGTAGGGGAAAACCCTTGACGCTAGCTGACGTGGACGGCTGTATGCCGACCGCTTAGGGACGCACAGTTGTTCGCTGTACGGCTTTTAACCCGTAGTAAAAGTGGTGTATTGCACCTGAGTCCTATGGTAGTCCACCTGGGCTTAATTTGCTAGAGTACTATTTAGTGTACAGACGTAAGAATCCAATTGGATTTTGGTAGATCAGCCAGCAGATCGGATTCTGCTTCTAAAACCCTTTTTCTAGTAGTAGTAGACTACTACTAGTAGTAGTAGACTAGTGTGGGTTTGAAGGGTGTGAGTCACGCTTTTCTTATACAGGCAGTAAAAAATCATTTCAGACCGTTAACTCTAGCCTCGAATCATTAATACTAATAATACTCGAGCAGTCTACCTGGTAGTAGACTAGCTAGGTCTAGTAGACTACAAAGTAGATTATTATTTAGAATATCAAGTACATAATAATATTTAAAACAAAGCATAAAACGTTTACGTATCGTCGTCGATCGATGAAAGCTCTCCAGTGTTGTCGTGCAATGCACATGCATGCATACACTCACGACGTCATGTATACATGCCTTGGAGAATTGCTTGGTGAGGCAACACTTCTTGCCTCCCTTTTTGGGGGGGGGGATTGCACGTTGTGTGCGATTTCTCTCTCGCTGTCGTTCTCTCTCGCTCGCTCGCTCTCGCTCACACACACATCCGACATCCGTGATTTAGTGCCGTCTGTTGTTGTTGTCCCCCGTGAACGACGAGAAGGAACTGGTTCGTGATGGAGATCGACTATGATAACTAGTCGATCTTTGTAGTTCAGAGGCGGCACCGGCAACGGTTCCTCCTCCTCCTCCTCGTCCTTGCTGTTGAGCGAGCCTGATGAGTGTATCCGAATGCGTTCGAAGGAGAACACTAGGTGATGTACGACAACGATGAGAACGTAAAATCCTGGCCATGCGAACAACTTGTGGTTTCTTGGTGGTCACGATGCGACGAGATTGGAGGTGGTGGTTGCCGCCCGTTGCAATTCCACTATTCTTTTTCTTCTTGTTGTTGTAATTAGTGGTGGGCATTAAAAAGATCAAATCCGTTCCTTGTTTTCGAGTTGTACGATAACGACGTGCTCTTTGGGCTGCGAATCGTTTGCGAGTCAAAATCAATGAATCGACCGTCATTTGGGACAATGCATCCCAACTGTAATCGTCGTCGTCGTCGTCGTCTTCGTCGTTTGGCTTCTTATTGCCATCATCCTTACCCTCAGCACTTGAGGATGTACCTAGGTCAATTGGTTCCAAGTCAGGAATACTAGTAGAGGTTTCTTGCAACGAAACTTTTTCATGCGGGAATACTCTACGATTCCAGTGATGTCGTTCGGGATGGTTGATCCAAATATGATGCAACCGTTTGCGAGCTAGCACCAGAGAATCTAACTCGGAAGAACACTCGCCATAATTTTCGTAGTGGTATTCTTCTTTTTCTTCTTCTTTGCGTTCGTCCTCGTTATCATATTCATCATATTCATATTCACCATCAGTATCTATTCCAAGAAGCTCGAGACCTTCAATTATTACTATCTTCTTGTTGTTATTATTACTACTGCAATTAGAACGAGCTGTCACGTCATCGTACAGCAGGTTGGAGGTAAGACTGTCTTCAGAATCCAAAGGCTCTGCCGTCGCTGCAGACGTGTTGTATTCTTTGTTGTGTCTTTGATCATTCATGATGTTGATGGTTGCTGTCTTGCTAGTGAGTTATTAGTTATTGTATTTCTTAGTATTATTTTTAACTTGTTCGTGCTTGTTGATGAGATGATGCTCTTTTGTGTTTGCGTGTGTTTTTGTGGGACAACAGGACCGCCAAACAAATACCTACCGTAACAGGAGCTACCCCAGCTACTAGTAGTAACCATTATTATTCTGAGTTGATGAGTGCGACTGTTCTTTGGAAAGAGTGGTTACTTTTATTTTAGAGGCAATCACATAGACACACCAGAGCAGATGTGGAGAAATCCTAAAAATTGAAATGAGAATTCCCTTGTCGAGAATACGAATTTGACGACATCCAGAAGCCCCATGAAGTTAAGAAGGCTTCCCAATAATTATGAAAAAGGTGAGGGTTAATTTCTTAATCAGGTACTCATATTGAAAAGTTGCGGCTGATGAACGATGGACCACAAAGAGTGCAGTTCACTTTTTGAGAAAACGTCAGTAATCTCATGGAGAGGTGGCAGCTACCTATGGCTGAGCTTGGATCTGTAGTTCCAATCTGGAATTGTTCGTTTACCGCCAAAGGAGGAATAACTTTAGTACATCCAAATCCAGACTACTAGTAGTCTTCGCTTGGTTTAGAGTTTGATCGCCGTGCAAAGTTTCCACGTGCTCCTCCTGCGGCTGCTTCAAAAATACTTTCTGTTACGATAAAAGCTCTCTCGTGATGCGTCTCGTACGTTCATCATCAGATGCAACCTCTACTCTAGTAGGCGAATTGGTGGTATTATTATTATGTAGTTAGTCAAAAAAATTCTCGAAGATTTTGACGAGCAGACAAAACTTGACCAAAGTAAAACACGTCTTGTTTGCACCGAATTACGGTAACTCAAAGTAGTCTACTGTACAATGGTATGAATTTTCGGTGGGATGACAGATGCCAGTGATATTGAGACGTGCATTCTTTGACGATTCGCGTTTGCTGCTTGAAGAATCGTTCGATGTTCGCTTTGGTTTTTCAAGGTGTCACACTTTCGGTGGCCCCTAGTTTCCATAAAACAAAAAAGTCATTAAAAAAGCCAACCGACAATACAAATAAATAGTATTCGACCCAAAAACAAAAACAAGAAGAAAGAAATTATGACAATTTTTGGAGCTTTTCAACGATGGAGTGAAAGGAGAGTACAAAAGGAAGGAGATCATCATCATCGAGAACAGTGGACAGTTCCTCACGTCGATCATCATCATCATCATGATCATCCCATTCGAAGTTCCTTTTCGATTCCATCCATGATGCTTCTACCACCAGTTCATAATCCTCTCGATGTCATGAGAATGGGAATATATACACATGATTCGAACGAATTCCATCACGAACAGCCCAAGGAAAACCGGGAGCACTTTTAACTTTTAAAAAGTTACCGTCGGATTGTGTCACTGAAAAACGTTATTCTCCCATTCCTCATTCCAGTGCAATATATGGAAAACGATCAAATGATTCCGCAATCGACACTACATAAAACGTTACTCAATCGCTATATTTTATAATTGATTCCTAACTACTCGTACCAGTAAAGCAACAGCAGACACCAATCGCCATGATAGTACCGGACCTGGTGTGTGGAAGTGAGCATCGATCGTCATACCAGAAAAACTTGTTTGTGATGGACATGCACATGCGATGAACTTGCCCGCACTAGAACCAGCCCAGCCCGTCTTCCCTCATTGTCTTGCTTTTTTTAAACTTTTTAGTGCTCAGTCACTACAGCTATGAAAAGAATGCTTTCCATACGTTAACGTTTACTAGCTATGATTCTATAGTGAATATCATTCTCAAGTTTGCACAGGACGGATGGCATTAGCTGTGCTGCCTCTAATCCGCTTCTTTTCGTCGCTGATACGATCCAAAAGCTTGGAGCGAGTTCGAACTTTGACTAAAAATGGATCCGTCGACGTTTCCGCTGCGAGCTTGGTGCTTGTTCGAATTTGCAAAATGGCATGGTGAGCAATATTGCCCACGCTATGTTCCAATTGTGCCTTACGGATCAACTCGCAAATCTCCGCGTTGATAGCAGACACCTTTTCTTTCCACTTTTGTGCTCTACATAACAAGTGTTGTTGTGTCTTTTTCAGCATAGCATTCTGACTTTCCAGCTTGCTACTTTGCCATTCAATTTCGCGTGTCGTCTTGGCTATCTTTTTATTGTTAATTCGAAGATTTTCCATCCATTTTTCGATCTGGGATGTATCCGCCTTGATTGAGGCAATGTCAGTTCGAATGACTTTACGTTCCTCTTCAATGGCTCGAATTCGAACCACCTGGGAAGCGTCCGACATTTGATCTTGGAGACTCCGCAGTTCGGAAGAGTCCAAAATTGCAGCGAGCTCGGCTTGCTTAGCTCGCTCCATGTCACAAAGATGCTGCTCTAAGCTTGCAATGTTTGCCTTTACTGCTGTAATATGCCTTCGCTGACAATAGCCCCGCACCAAGGCTTGCAGTCTGGTAGCTTGCTCATACCGATAGTCCCTTTTCAAATGCAATCGCGTAAGAAATCCTCTCGCAGCAGCTTGCAACTCGACAATTAATCTTTCTCGCTTACTTAGAGTATTGCTCCCGACAATGGATTTTCCCTTGACGACATTTACTTCCTCAAATCGTCGTTTATGAGCGAGTTGAGCATTTCGATAGGCTGAGCTAGTCCTATCAACTTCGCCATTGCTTTGATTTTTGGTTCCAGCGGTAATACGTTCCAGTTCTAAAAGTCGTCTTTGCTGGGCGGTTCGGGCATTCTGGGTAGCCGAGCTTACGTTCGTGCAATTCTTACCAGTTTTGGTGCCAGAAATTCCTTTTAATTCGGAAAGGCGCTTTTCTTTTGCCGACTGAGCATTTAGCTGTGCAGTGGAAACGGTCGTCGTCGTCGTCGTTATTGTTGCTGCAGATGGTTGATCAAAACGGGCTGCGACAGATGGCACGCTATTCCTACGAGTAAAAGGCGAACATTTTTTGTTTTCCACTTGTTCGGTACTCTTCACTTCTGTGCTTGCAATCTTCGGCGATAATAATGATGACGAAATTGGAGCTGTATGGGTCTTTCGTATAGCTGATGTTTCTGTTGATGATGATTCTTGATTGGTGTTGTCTCTTTTGAATCTAGATAGATCTGATTTTGTTCGAGAAGGACGTCTACGCGCTGGTTTGGTTTTGCCAGCCTCATTCGAAGTTGCTGCTTGTTGATTTGATTCAGGTTGATCCTCCTGTTGCCGTTGTGTTTGGGCCTGTTTCTCGTTTTCTATCCGCATACGTTCTAGAGCTGACTTTGTTCTAGACGGACGGCGACGGACCGGTTGCGGCCTTTTATTTTCTTCCTGCTGCTGTTGTTGGTCTTGTGGCGACGTATCAAATGCCCTGAAATCTTTTACGATTTTTTCGTCGTCTATTGTTGACTGTTCTTTTACAGTGTGTTGCTCTTTGTTGGCAATATTCTTATCATCACCATTATCAATCCTAGAAAGATCTGTCTTGGTCTGAAAAGAAAATCGACGAACAGGTTGTGGCTTCTCATGACTGTTTCTCTTCCAGTCTACGTCTTTCTTCCTTTGTTCTTCTACTTTCTGTTGTTCTCGAGCCATTTTCGCTTCAATGTCTTTAAGATTTTTTTGTACTCGCAATTTGCGAGCTTTTGTGGTTTCTTCCAGCATTCGCAAGGAGATTGATTTTTCTAATGCTAGTTGTAGATTACCATGCCGAGTCTTTCGTTGTTCACGTTTTGAAGACAGCTTTCCTGCTCTTGCTCCAGGTGGTAGAGCCACCGGTGTTGTCAGATCGCCATGACTAATGTTGCTGGTATTATTAGAAAGTTCTTCCGCAGCTCCAGTACAGGTCTGGTCTTCCGGAGATAATATATCCACGCCGTTTTTGGACGAAAAGGATCCCTCCAGTATATCTGATAGAAAAATATCCTGGGGTATTTCCGGTTTCGCTTGTATTTCTTTTTTATCTGGTTGCTTTGTGGATAAGTTTGCTACGTTGCCCCTGCTGCTGCTGCTGCTGCTGCTGCTGCTAGCGATGGCGCTGGTCTTGCTGGGCGACTTTTGCTTCGCCATCATCTTTGTCTGCATATTTCTTTTTATATCTTCTCGTATTTTTTCATGAGCTTGTTGTTCTCGTACTTCTTGTTCCAGCTCTTGCAACGTAGAAGTAAGTTCATGACCACCACTCTCACGCAACAGCTGTTGTCGATGTAGTTGATTGTTTTGAATGCCATTGACATTGTGGGCATATTCCCATGAATCAAAAGAACTGTGTGAATCGTGAAAGTCTTCCATGACAGCCTCCACAATACTGCTATCATTAAAACTTGGATCGGGTTCAAATAACAGGATTGTTTCCAACATGAACTGCTCTTCCTCTTTTTCGTCGGCAAATCGAATGCTCCGAGATCGACCATGCTTGGTTGTAGGAGCGACTGATTCATTTTTGGAGTCGCTGTGCATTTTGGACGACGAGTGTTTAGAAATGTCCAACAAGGGTTCGAAAAAGTCGTGCAGATTTTCAAATAAAAATAATGATAAACCGAAATTGTGAAATTGTAAAGGATTGGTATTGCTGGCAAGAAGCCGGAAAGGTAGACTACCAGTTTCCAGAAGGGGGAGAAAAGCCAGAAGCCAGGACGACCGTTCAATTTCGAAAAAGGCGAAAGTTGCTGGAGGAAGGTTGCTGAATTAGTCAACCTCCTACAAGTAGAAGACCAGATAGGATCCAATCCAAAAATAGCCTTGATAGGTTAATCTTTTATTTTCCTGTTAATGGTTGACAGAGTGACCAATCTTTTTCGCTACCACTCCCCTCTACTGTACCTGGTATTTCTCGACTGCACTAAAATACTCTGTAGCTACTAGCTACTACTACTACTAATACTAATACTACTAGTATTCTACTCGATTACTACAGTAACTTGAGGAGCGAGAGCTAGTTTCGTACTATTGGTACCTGGTATTTTAGTAGAGGAGGGATCTTACATCAGTACCATTGACGGTCTTTTGATCGCGGCATATTTTATGGTTCGACAGTGAAACTTCTAGAGGACTGCAGTACAGATTACCCAAATTCTTTATCTCTGCAAGATATGGATAGCACCTGCACCCATTACCATTTTTAGCAGTTATCCTCACTTGCAGGACAGGACAGCTTTCAAAGGAGCAAGTGAAGGCCTTATAAGCAAGGAAAAGGACTTAACTACTACCTGTACCTGTAGCAGACTACCAGGTACTTGGAGTAATAATTCGTATTTTTTCAAACACAATTTAAGTAAGAATGGCAAAAAACAAAATAATCATACCAGTGCATTCAAGAAAGTGAATGAGCTTATCACAAATTAAAAAAAAGGAATCACCGGACACGCCTAGGACGGTAAAGACGGGGGTGGGGGCAAGCGGGGAAACCGGCTAGTAGACTAGCGAGTTGCTGATTTTTAAAAAAGAGGATGGGTCAACCAAGAAACGTAAAAACTGGAAAATGACCATGGAACGAGACCTGATAGCAAATACAACAATGATCAGACTAGAGCAGATAAAAACAACTCCTTAGCGTCTCCTCCATTTGCGATGATCTAGGTGATCAAAACTCTGTCACCCGTTGGGGTGCCAATGGTGCCCTCGAGTCCTGCGGGTGCCATAGTTGTGATGCCCGTAAATTTGACGTTCCATTTTTTTCATTTGCGCGATCTAGGTTTTTCTAGCCAGAATACATCATGTCCGCGACTGGATGCCAGTGCACGTACTCGCGAGGAGATAATCCCTGTACAGAAGAGTACATGAAGAAACCAATCACTCAAAAAGTGTGTTGCTGGAAGCTCCCTACCTACAGTACTTCGCTACCTACTGACATGAATTCATCTGGAGCTGTGTGCCACAAAACCTAAAATATTTGTAATCGTAAGATAAACCAATAAAAAAAAATGATGAGAACATGCCCCGAGATGTGCTCTGTTTCCTACTCCCCTTAACCTTCAAACGTTGTTGCAAAGTGGGACGCCTGACAGACCAAGATGAATCCTTCGATCTCTCTCGTTTTGCTTCGCGCGCTGCTGCCAGCATAAAAATGCTACAGCTAGACTACTAGCTAGTAGTAGCTACTGTAGTAGGCAATTTGGCTAACAAACCATAAGCACAACAACAACATCATCATCATCGCAATCGAAAAATAATAATACTCTTACAATCGAGCCAGCAAAATCTACCACTAGGATGAGCGACGAATCTACTTTTTTGTTTACTTCGGAATCTGTCAACGAGGGTCACCCTGGTAAGTTCATACTGTGAAAGAAGTCAAAAACTTCTTGAATATGTCGTTTGGCATTTTTATATTCTTGAGATTTTTTTTAATGCGGCAGCATTGGATCTTGGATCTTTCTCTGGCAGGCTACTACAAAAGGCTTGCTACAAGTCAGTCCTACTACATCATCATCTTGCTGAATTTTGATTATGCAGTATTCATTCACCGCATTATCGTTCGTGATATCTTTTTTTTCATCTACCAAGATGAGCTCGTTACCGTCTAGTTCATTCCTTGGCGCAAGCAGCGTACTGTACGCCGCATGACAGGAAGCTTCTGCTAACTTTTGTCCCTTTTCATTAACCTACATTTCTCTATACACTGTTTTACTACACAATTTCTTACAGACAAATTTTGTGACCAGGTCAGTGATGCCGTCTTGGATGCCTGTGTTGCCGGTGACGAAAACTCTCGTGTGGCGTGCGAAACTTGCTGCAAAACTGGCATGGTCATGATTTTTGGGGAAATTACCACCAATGCCACGGTCAACTACGAACAAGTCATCCGTGATGCCATCAAGGACATTGGTTACGATGATCCCGCCAAGGGCTTTGACTACAAGACGTGCAACGTTATTGTGGCCATTGAGGAACAATCTCCGGATATTGCCCAATCGGTGGATGCTGCCAAACCCGAGGACATTGGTGCTGGAGACCAGGGCATCATGTTTGGTTACGCCACCGACGAGACGGAAAGTCTCATGCCCTTGACGCACATGTTGGCAACTCAGTTGGGATCCAAGCTCACGGAGGTCCGCAAAAACGGTACATGCGACTGGGTCCGTCCCGACGGAAAGACGCAAGTCACGTGTGAGTACAAGTTGATTAACGGCGTTCCTACTCCCCAACGGGTCCATACCATTGTCATTTCTACGCAGCATTCGGAGGACGTGACAAACGAGCAGATTGCTTCTGACTTGATGGAGCACGTGATCAAGCCTGTCGTTCCCGAAAAGTACCTCGACGATAAGACCATTTACCATTTGAATCCCTCGGGTCGTTTCGTCATTGGAGGCCCTCACGGAGATGCCGGTCTCACGGGTCGCAAAATTATCATCGATACGTACGGTGGATGGGGAGCTCACGGAGGAGGTGCCTTTTCCGGAAAAGATACGACCAAGGTGGATCGTTCTGCTGCCTATGCCGCTCGATGGGTTGCCAAGTCCTTGGTCGGCAACAAGCTGTGCAGGCGTGCCTTGGTTCAGGTTTCTTATGCCATTGGTGTACCCCACCCCCTTTCTATCTTTGTTGATTCCTATGGAACTGTCAAGGAGGGTATGAAAGATTCCGATCTTGTTGAAATTGTCAAGAAGAACTTTGACCTTAGACCTGGATGTATGCAACGTGATTTGAATTTGAAAAGGCCCTTCATGCGTAAAACAGCTGCCTATGGTCACTTTGGACGCGATGATCCCGATTTTGCCTGGGAGAAGGTGAAGGAGTTGACACTCTAGAGAGACTACGACGTGTAGGCGTACCTCAGTAGTAGAACTGCTACTTACATTATTATTATTATGGTAGTCTACCTAGCTACTGGTAGTGCTAGTGCGTAGCCCCCCCCCCCCATCCGCTCCTGTCGGATCCAGAGGTTTCATCATGAAAAATAATGATAGCCGTTTTAGTCTGTTGTGGAAGATCGCCAACTCCAGGAACGTGTGTGCATCATTGAGCTCTACTACTAGTACTACTGTAGATTCATACAACACTAGAAGTTACAAGCAACTAGTAGTCTACTGCTCTCGTTATTTTGCTGGCGACCAGACCACCCCCCCAACGGCAGTAGCCGTTTTTCTTTTTTTTGCTTTGAATTCATTTTCGCTACTACTACTAGTTGCAACGCAGACAAAAATAGAGCTTAATTTGAAACCTCAACGCATTACCGGTACTACAACTACCAGGTACTACGTACTATTACAACTAGCTAGTCTACTACTTGTTTGAATGTAATTGAATAGTGTCTCAAGGTCTCAAGAGACGTTGTATCCATCGCTGTTTCGAATTATATTTTCAACCGTAGATACCACAAATAAATAGTCGCGAGTGAACTTCTGTACGTAACGGATCATAAAACTCCCCCTGTCATTGAACCTCACACAATGGCAGGTGTATCGACCACCATGCCCACGACAACAAGAGATCGAACCAATTCCATGGCATCATCTGAGAGAAGAGTTAATCAGGACATTGATAGCGACCAGTTCCGTGTTAGCAATTTATTATTCTGTCCCCTTTGTGCTGTTTTATTTTCCAGCACTGGTTCAATCATTGATCCTGCCAGTCCTGTACTCGCGGTGAATGCTTGTCACAACATTGAAGGACCCTATTGCATTCGATGCGCCGGCCAACGACCCGACCTGCGTGGGTTCCAACTCGATGATGCTCGCATTGCATTGCGTTGGTGTGCGAATCATCCTACGATTCATCCATCACAAGCACTACAGGAGGCAATGCCATTGTTTGCGACAAAGGCCCGTGCAGGCCTTTGTCAACGACAGCAGCAACAAGAACCAGAACAACAACACAGCAGCAGCAATAATAATAATAATAATGCCATAGTGTTGAATGATTGTTATGACACAAATGGAGTTGGTCTGCGCAAGACGGCTACTGTTACTGTTCCGGCCAAGAAACATCAGTTGAATAAAACTTCTAATACCAAGAAACCATCACGCGATGCTCCTGGTAAGAATGAAACTGAGTGGAGTGCCACAGAAACTCTCCCTGAACGTAATCCTCAGCGTTATAATCACAAGAAACGAAAGGGTTTTACTAGCAGCACAACCGTTGCCAAAAAGAAACTTCCGACACATGCCAAGAAGCAATCAAAAGCTTCAGTCAACGATGAAGCTCCCTCGTCCAAACGTATGAAACCTAATGTTGCACTTCATGCTTGGACCCCCGCGGAGGATGCCATTGTCCTAGAGATGATTGATAGGTACAATCGGTATCGAGCCTCTACAGCTTTACCACATCAACCCTTTTCGGCATGGTCATCCTTGGCGAAATCGTCGCTGCCTCTTCGCACAGGCAAACAGGTTCGAGACCGTTACATGAATCATTTGAATCCAAAGTTGGATCATACTACTGCCTGGACGGAGGAAGATAACGCCCTTCTGTACAAGGCACACCAGGCCCTGGGTACCAAGTGGGTGAAAATTTCTCAGCAGTATTTCCACGAACGACAAGGAGAAAATCGTATCAAGAATCGGTTCTATTCGGCAGATTTTCGCAAGTATACCAGCGCTCGCATTCAACAAGAAGAAAATGAAGGACAAAGGCCAGCAATGGATAATGGTCAGGATCATAAGGAGAACCAAGCAAGCACGAAGGATGAAACCAGAGACGAAGAAATATTGGTGACTGCTTCTAGTAGATACGATGATGAAAAAGCCGATGTTGTAGAAAACCGTTCTACTACCCAATCTATCCATAAGAATATGGATGAAACCAAAAAAGGACCCGTGAAACAAAATCGGCAAACAAAGTACAGTTTAGGACCACTTTGACCAATAGTTCCAAAAATATCATAACTCTGATCTGGATAGTCTTTCATGTTGGCAGGGTGAAAGTATCTACAATGGGAGCCAAGGTGTGTGTGTGTGTGTCCTTCCATTGTTTGGAATTGGATGCTTGGAGCTTTGCACCGCCCACCTGGTCTTCAATCTCAAGGCACGCTTTACTACTCTAGACCATGCAAGTGCGCTGTAGAAAGAGTTGGCTCCTTTCTGCTGCCTTTTGAAGCTCCGCAATCTACTCGACCGGCGCGATTCACTAGCTGATTACTGGCTACCCCTGCCACTTGCCACTACTATCTACTATTAGTAGTAGGAGCTATTACTGGCAGTATTGACTACTACCGTGGCTCCACAACCTCTATCAAGGAAAGCGTGACTTACTAGTAAACAAGGCATCAGACTTCTCTCGGCGATAGTAATGAATTCTAAACCCAGCCATTTTCATTCATCCATCATCTGTCATGTTGATGTTTTACCACAACTCTTTTCTTGTCTACAGTAGTATGTTCAAGGAAGGACAAGTGTGTCAAATTTTCATTAAAACTTGTCTAAGTCGAGGACAAGCCTTTAAATCTTTGCTTATTCGCGGACGGCGTCCGTCATCCTGACAACCAATCCGGGCCACTTCAACCACACGCGCACTTCAGAAAATTAGTAGAGTAATAATAATGGGCTCCTCTTTTTTGACATGTTTTTTCTTCGTAACTTACTCTTTCACTCACCGCATGCTTCAAAAACAGTAGGTTCGGCAGTTTCATCATCTGCGGATTACTAAGTTTCAGACAGCCTTAATAACTCTAGTCTACTCTTTACCCGGCGAATAGATCAACTTACGTTACTCGCTACTGCACTATTAATATCATCAGCTTCAGCAACAGCAAGCATGAACCGCTGTCAGTCTTCTTCCTTGGCCCCCTTGGTGGTGGTTCTTCTGGCGGGTGCTCTTTCTTCTTCGCGTATCGCTGTGGCTGCCTTTTCGGTACCTTCTTCCTCTCGACACTCTACTACTATTACTCATACATCGCTGAACTTGGTGCCCGGACAAGGCAATCAATTGGCAGCAGCCTTTAATGCCGCTGCAGCCGCTATGAAGGATGCTGCCGACGCATTTCGAGACGAAGACAACGATGTGTGGGTGACAAGTGCACCATCTCGTGTCTTTCCTACGGCCGAAGAAGCTTTGACGACGACGACCGATGAAAGCAGATCATCAAGCAAGAAATCATTTGTTTCTCGCATCTTTTCTTTAAAGGGTGCCATTATGGGTCGTCATCCTGCAGCCGCACCCGCCTTACTGGAAATGCCGCGTGAATTTGCCACGACCAAAGCCGAATTGGATGGAAATGATGTCGTTCTGTATCCATTGGTTGGATTTCGATTCGTACCTGATCAAGACAAACCAGGCGCAACCAAGGTTTTGCCCAGTATGGTGAGCAATCCATCATGTCGCATCACTTGTATGCAAGATCAAGATGTATACGGATGGTTCTGTCCTTCGTGTCCCTTGGAAAGTATTTTTAGTGACAATTATTGTGATGCACCACTCTGTGCACCACCCACAGCAGTCGTATCGGTTATGGATAACATCGAAACAGCGTTGGACAAAGACAAATGGTAAAATAAGGTTTTAGGACATGAAGCAAAAGGCAACACGGTAACACACATACACACACACAAAACACGACCGCTACGCTTCTCCCTTCCGTCATCATCGCATTGTGTAAAAATCAAGAGATACCTGGCAGAAACGCACTTGCCAGACGTGCCCTCTAGGGGGAAAACCACAACAATCCATTGTACCGATACAACCAAAAACACGCTCTGTCTATTGACCCCTGTTGTTTGTTATTACTATATAGCATTATATGAATGACTGTAAATTATGAATATTATGATAATTCCTCTCTCTGTTCCCTTTTTGTAAATGTAATTCTCAATAATATGGTTATTTCGTGCAGAGTTTGGAGGAATCTAGAGCCCCGTTGTGCTGTGAAGTGGTTCTGTGGCTCGACATCTGATCCTTGTACACACTGTAGACCCATTTTTTACAGTTGATGTTGCATGATACATTCATGGCTTCTTTGCTTACGGTAAGTACTAGTAGTAGTAGGTCTACGGTACTCGGTTTTTATCCAAAGTTACTATTCGCGCCGCCTGGCTGGTGGCTACTAGACCTACAGTAGCTAGTACCTGGTACTCCAAACAGCAACTACTGCGAACAAAGTAGCAGTAGATTACAGAAGCTGCTGTTTGCTGTGCAGCAATGTTGCTTGAAGAGACACGATTCAGGATCACTATCAGTAGTCTACTAAGTACTGTAGTACCGTACTAGCTCGTACGCAGTACCTACTAGCTAGTACCTGTTAGGGTTGGATGACAAAAGATGCTGCAAAAAACGAAGAGAATGACTAGACCAATAGAAAAATACAAAATTCTTCAGAGTTCCAATTCTTAAAATGGATCTCCGGATCTCCCAAGGCTATGGTACTAGCTACTCTGGAGTAGTAGTACTCTAAAGTAGTAGATTAGGATAGCGAAGGAGGAATATGAAGTTACGCTAGATAACTTGAATATCAGAGGAGTATTTAATCAAATCATCAGTGCAATCTAAAAGAATGGCATCAACGACGCTGTCCACCTTCACACACTTGGAGTGTGGCATGTGCAGCAAGCATTATGAGACAGATCAGTTGATCAACATGTGCGAAGATTGTCAGCGGCCTTTGCTGGCTCGGTATGATTTAGCCAAAGCCAAACAAACTTTGACCGCACAGGCATTAAAGTTAAGAAGTCCAACGCTTTGGCGGTACGAAGAAATTTTGCCGATTCGTGAAACTGACAAACGACTGAGTCTGGGCGAAGGATGGACCATGTTACACCACGCCAAGCGTTTGGGCGCTGATATTGGTTGTCCCGGTACGTACATTAAAGACGAATCAAACAACGCTACGGGTAGTTTCAAGGCCCGGGGACTGTCCGTGGCTGTTAGCCGTGCCTATGAATTGGGCGCCCGCGAATTAAGCATTCCCAGTGCCGGCAACGCGGCCGGAGCGATGAGTGCCTATGCCGCGTTGGCTGGTTTGTCATCCCACGTCTTCATGCCACAAGATGTTCCGATGTGTTTTCAGACGGAGTGTCGACAATTGGGTGCAGAGGTGACCTTGGTAGACGGGTTGATTAATGATTGTGGTAAAAAAGCCAAGGAAGGGTGTAATGAGTTTGGTTGGTTTGATCTCAGTACTCTCAAGGAGCCGTACAGGTTGGAAGGTAAAAAGACCATGGGCTATGAAATTGCGGAACAATTCGAGTGGCAACTTCCAGATGTCATTATTTATCCCACGGGTGGTGGTACAGGATTGGTAGGCATGTGGAAGGCCTTTGAAGAACTAGAAACCCTAGGACTGATTGGCAGCAAACGACCGCGCATGGTCAGTGTTCAGAGCACTGGTTGTGCTCCCATTGTTCGTGCTTTCGAAGATGGCAGCCAGCATGCGACACTGTGGGAGGATGCCAAGACCTGTGCCGATGGACTTCGCGTACCCGTCGCTGTAGGGGATTTTTTGATACTGCAGGCTATTCGTGATAGCGGTGGAACGGCTGTGGCCGTAGATGACTCCGATATGATCACATACACAAAAGTGATGGGTTCTAAAACAGGAATTTTCCCCGCCCCGGAAGGAGCTGCCTGTCTTGCAGCACAGATTCGTTTGCTCGAGAAAGGGTGGATTAAATCCAACGAAACGGTGGTTTTGTTCAATACTGGAACTGGACTCAAATATCATCATTGTTACGAATGAATACCCACTGTGGGCATTCGACAGAACGATTCCGACGGTGTGACGCTGCCTACGAAACTTCTTGGAAGACAAGATTTACCATGGGTATTCATTATCTGATACGAAAGCCTTTCAAATATTTTTATAATTCGTGATCATGATTTACGGCTATCACTCTATGCTTCCACAGCACGACTTTTTTCCTTGTTGGTCTTCAGTGTTGGTGGTGTCCACGGTCGATTGTTTTCGTTGAATTGCACTGGCGGTAGGCATTTATTCAGAATTAAATCTGAAATCCTCTCGGCCACCATAATAGCTGGTGCATTCAAATTTCCATTGGTGATGGACGGAAAGATGGATGTATCGACAATGCGCAGGCTTTTCACTCCAAAAACCTTTCCACTGGGATCGACCACTGCTCCGTCCGCTGTTGGATCAGAGCCCATCTTACAGGTACCACATGGATGGTATGCCGACTCTACATGGTCTCGAATGTAATCGTCCAGGTTGGCATCTTTACCTGGTAGGATTTCCTCTCCAGCTATTCCCTTCATGGCTGGTTGTCGCATTACTTCTCTGGCTATGCCAATGGCATTTCTCATATCAATCCAATCTTCTTCTTTGGACATGTAGTTGAATTTGATTTCTGGAGGCTCTTCCATACTACTACTTTTTGCTTTGACATGGCCACGGCTGGAACTTCGACACGTCCCAACATGAATTTGCATTGAATGTCCGGACTTTGATTGAGCTAGACTCTGACCGTCATAGGACAAACCAACAGGAAGAAAGTGGAATTGAACATCGGGATAAGTTTTCGTAGACGATGATCGAACAAATGCGGCACTTTCAAAATGATTGGTTGCTCCCAAACCCGTTCGATTGAATATCCATTCCAGTCCTAGAAGTAGCTGCTTCCAGTAGCTGCCAATGACGGGAGCAATGGAAATGGGCGGCAAGACCTCTTGTTGAAAGTACAATTCCAAATGATCTTGCAAATTTTGTCCCACGTTTGGGTTAGCCACTGTCACAGGAACACCAATGCTATCAAGATGGTTGGGATCGCCTATGCCAGAAACTTGAAGTAATTGTGGAGTTTGGATGGAACCTGCAGCTATGATCACTTCCTTGTTTGCTCGAATTTGATGTACTTGGCCGGAATTGTCGTTATATTCTACACCAACAGCAATTGGCGTCGATTCCCTGGTGTTACTGTTCTGACTGTGACTTTTCTCTTGATGTTCCAACAATATTTTCTTGGTCATTGCCGAGGTTTTAACGGTCAGTCGATCTCCGTACTTTTGCAATGCCGGGTGTAAGTAAGCAGACGCCGTACTGCAGCGCAGACCTTTCATTGGTCCACTATGAAAAACTGTCATTGGCATTCGGCTGAACCCTTCCTGTCGCTGTCCATTGTAGTCTGGAGTGGTCCCATACCCGGCCTCATCACCAGCTTTCATAAAACAATCAAACAGTGGAGTGTTTGCTGCATTGTCGCCAAACTTGACATGAAGTGGACCATCGGTGCCTCGATAGGGATAATCGTCTCCACCTTGCCAATGTTCTGCTTTTCGAAAATAGGGCAGAACGTGTCGAAAACTCCAATCGGTTGCACCCAGTTCATCTGCCCAACGATCAAAATCATTTGGGTGACCTCTGACATATACCATACCATTAATGGAAGAACTTCCACCTAAACCTTTCCCACGGGGACAAGTAACTCGTCGATTGTTTAAGGCTGGTTCTGGTTCTGCCAAGAAGCCCCAATTGTAGCGAGACGATGCCATGGGCCATGCCAAGGCCGTACTTTGCAGCAGGCATTCCAAAATGTATTGCATTTGCATTGCATAGCATTATTGTGCATATAGAAAAACAAAACAAAAAGTTCAGACTTGGGGGGCCCAGCACTAATCAAGCATAATGACAAATACAGTACAGACTACCGTCTGTGCATTTTTACAGCTGCAGTATTAGGGAACGTACGGCATGTGAACGAAAAGATCACGAAAATAACCACTTCGATCCGAATTACCAGCTTCTAATATCGTTACCGAATGTCCAGCTTCGACAAGACGAGCTGCAACGACACAACCTGCCGATCCAGCACCAACAATGACATAATCTGGATTTTCTCCTCGTACTCCTGTGCCAGCAGTTCTTGCTGTTGCTGTTGCTGTTGCTGTTGTTGATGATGTAGTTGATGATACGAGTGAACGACGACGACAACAACCATAATAATAATATATGGACAAGGAATCCAAATTTGGTGAGAAAAGCTTCCTCCTCCAAGAATTGTTTCTTGAATAGGATGACAATAGTAACTTTTGGAAATGCATACTGCTGGTAGTAAAAGTAGTCATCGTTGCGTTCATTCTTTGCATCAAATAACAAAATAATAATATCTGTTAAAGAGTGTAAACTGCAGAACTAGTACTAGACTAGTAGAGTAGTAGAGTAGTAGAGTAGACTACTAGACTACACCACACCACACAGAAGAAGTTGCATTTTTTTATAAAAAAATTGAATCCATTGGGAATCTTCTCTCCATCACGAAACAATCATCTTTGCTTCGATGTCTTTTTATGCTTTCGGGTGGATTAAAACCGTCTGTAAGCAGGTACGATTTACGCTGTAGAGTACTTCAGATCATTCGTCACCATTGCTTATCTACCCGTACCAACAAAAAATAAAAGATACGTACTCTAAAAAATAACCAGAAGAGAAAACAAGTAGTAAAAATTACTTTGTTGATTATTTTAATAGAATTACAACATTATTTTTTATAATTACAACAACAACTACAACAACAATGTCTGCTTGGGGAATCAGTAATGCAAATAATATTAATAATGCCAGCAACAACAATAACAAAAATTCGTGTCAATCATTACTGGACAAAGTTGAACAAAATGATTCACAACTCCAAGAATTGTTTGTTTTACCGATGAAAACATTTGGTGGTCCGGAAGTCAATCGGTTATCTGATACATTAAAAAGAGGTAAAAATACGTACCTCACAAGAATCAGTGCCTCGGGACATGCTGTACCGAATGAATCATTATACAATTTAGGTATGGCATTGGCTACTATGATGCCAAAAGATGACGATACAGCTATGAATGCTGCTACCGCTACTACTACCACCAATTCTGTAACATCACTGGCTATTGGAGATTCTTCCATGGGACATACTGGAATATTGGCATTTACGAAAGGTATAATGGAAGGTGGTGGACAAACAATGTTGGAAGAAATTGATTTCAGTTACAAGGGATTTGGATATAGTGGTTTAGAACTCATTTTGTCGTGCTTTACCAAAAGATCGTGTCCTAATTTACGATATTTGAATGTGCGACGGAATGAAAACATTGGAAATGAAACAACAACAACAACATGGAGGGTGAATGATGACAATAACAGTACTATCATGCGACTGTCCTTTGCGTCCGTGTCACATGTGGAAGAACTCGACTTGTCACATTGTCAATTGACAGGTGATTTTTTAATACAGTTTTTTGGCTGTTTAAAATCCACAGAAGAACCGTCGTCGTCGTCGTCGTCTTCAACGGTATCATCATCATCATCATCATCATCATTGAACATTAAAAAATTACATCTTCAGGACAATCCATTCCAGGGAAAAGGATTTCGAGCGTTATATCCACTACTGTTTGCATCACCATTGATAGAGCTCAATATTTCAAATTGCGAGATTGGTGATACGGCTTTGGAACTCTTGGCAGCAAATTCAACGTTGTTGTCAACAACAACAACAACGAGTCTTCAAAAGCTGGATCTATCCAACAATGGCATTACTGCAGCTGGAGCTGTTGCATACTTGACGCGAGTCACCATTGATCCATTGTTGTCGATTCCACTGTTGAACCTTGTAGAATTGAACTTGGCGGGCAATCCATTGGGAAAAGAAGGAGTTACGATATTAGCCACTGCGTTACATGAATATCCCAATGGAACTCTTAAAAAATTGGATCTTACCAATACCAATTGTGGTATCCAAGGAGCCAAGGATATCATTACAAGGACGAAACTGGAATCGTTGCATTTATTTAACAACGCGTTGGGTTCCGATGGCTTTATTGCTCTTGCTCCTACGCTTCGAGGTGGACATGCATCTTTAGAGCAACTAGATTTGGGAGGGAATGGTGCCAACCAAGCTTCCGTTGTTGCATTGCTCAGTGCATTACTGGAAACGAACCCAGATGATGAAGAGAAGCAAATGATTACTAAGAATGCGTTAAAGGTAATTGTCGTCGGCGCTAATGAATCCGGAGATGCCGTCGAGCAAATTGTAAAACAAATTAAGGAGGTTCATCCAACCTTGGACATTGCTCGTGACAAAAAGGCACAAAGACCTTCACAAGAATAGAAATATTATGACTTATTTAGAAGACATAAATCGTTGAGGAAAGTGAACAGAACAAATCTCAAGTTAATAGTTGTATTAGTAATAATACGTTTTTCGTGCTCAAGCCCAGAAATGCTGAATGACAGAGTCAATCGGCAAACGGCATACGGGACATCGGTCGCCTCTAGCTTTTAATATTCTAGCACACACCAAGCAGCAGGCTATGTGACCAGTCTCTCCATGGACCATTGTGGCATTGCGTTCTTCCGCCAAACAGATCAAGCACTTCTCCGCCTGTTGTTTTAGAAAGCGAGCCTTGGCACTGTACATAATATTGGTATCGATACCACCAGTACCTTCCGCTCCTTCCATGGAAGATAAATCGTTGCTCCCGGACGAAGTGCTTCCTTGCTCGTGGTTTTCGTCCCGATGCTGTCGCATTAGGAGACGATGCTGCTTTTTCAAAAACTTCCAGTGAAACTTGCCTGGTTGCATGACATCGAAGCTATTGTCAACTCCAATCAATTCCACAACACACGTGTTGTCGGGTGGAACATGATTCAGCCGAACGCTGATCCATCCACTGTCCTTCCCTCCTGCTAATTTGAGACGTTCCACGCATTGATCCTGTGGATGTTCCGAAAATTGGCGGGCCACAATTGTTAGTTCCCGCCCTTGAGGTGCCAGTCCCACTTGTGGAGAGCTTAATTCGATATCTTCTCGAATGACGGCTCCCTCGGGCAATGTCACGCGATATCGGGCTGGACGACAAAACGGGACTGGTTGCACTACATGTCCCCTCTGTCCGGAGAGTGGGTTTAAAAACTCGGAACACCAACCTTGCACCATCATTGGCTGTGATGGATGAGAATCACTGGTACCGCCAGTCGTAGCATTGGGATGATGATGATGATGATGATGATGATTGTTGTTGTACGGCGCTACAACGCGCAGTCTCGATAGTCCCATGCGATTCACAGTTTTCCTTGTCACTTGAACAAACGATCCGTAGGGTATGGTACAGATATGATCAGAGCTAAGTTCCAATCCTTGGCGAAGATAGGCGCCTACCTTACACGTTACTCGCCACCACCAACTATTAGGATCCATGTAGAGTTCAGGAGTACCGGGAATCAAATATTGGTAACCGTGAATGCTGTAGACACAATACGCGTTACAGGTGGTGGTGGCATTGTGTCGACGTTTTTGTGACTTGAAATCGGAAAGACGGGTGCCGCTTTTGCTTTCCCCTTGTTTTTTGCCATAATAAGATGACATACTAACAGTATGCAGAGCCGGTGGTGATCCTGAGACTATTGCAGTACCGCTGCTGCTGTTATTATTATTGCTGGGCGTACCGGTAGTCCATTGTAATTGAAGAAGTTGAATGCATCCGACGGATGGTGCCAAAGGAGGAGGAAGGCATGTTTTGCTCTTCTTGGTATTCATTTCATCATCGTCGCCCGTATTTTTCGCATTGCTGTTGCAGGTAGTGTCTTTCTCGTCGACGTGCAATACTTGCAAGGTTTCCGAATCTAGCGTAATTAATTGATGTGCTGTAAATGTCGATCCAGGGGCTAGGGTTCCTAATTGACTTCCAGTAATGACGGTATTACCTCGAGGTGACGCGTAGGGTAAATGATCAAAAACGGCAAGTTGTCCCGTTTCGGCATCGATCCACCAATCATCTGTTTCTGTCGGTCGAGCAGTTGTAGTGACGGTAAGGGGGAAGGATTGATGCCTATGCCGATGATTACGCTGCTGCTGCTGTTGTTGTTCCTGTTCCAATTGCAGTTGTCGTTGGTGTTCCATAAGCAACCACTCTCGTCGTGCCATTCGATTTTCTTCTCGTTCAGTGTTGCGCCATTGTTGAATAGCCTCCACCTTTTTGTCATCTCGATGGTCTGATAAGACAAGTGCTGGTGTGGGTGTTGCGTGGGCAAAGCTGGGATTGATTACAACATTGCTGCTGTTGGAAGTTGGAACGGTTCGTGAGGGTATCTGTTGCTCAGAAGGAATTACCACAAAAGAGTCTTCCGAGTTGGCAAGGTTAGTAAAGGAAGTAGCGGCTTCTGTTGTTGTTGGTGGTGGTGGTTGTGATGGTACTGCTGCTGCATGGGTAGAGAATGCATTGGTAGGATAGGATGTCATTCCCAGTGTCGCTGTTTGCTTAGTTGTCTTGGCCAAATGCGACATTAACAGCCCCCCACCAGGTTTAGGCAGTAACAAACCACCGGTTGATCCACCAGCAGAGGCAAAGGCTCTAGTTTGTGTTGCGGTGCTGGATTGGACAGCAGTAGCGTCCATGGCTTCTTCATCTCCTTCCATATCATCCTCTATATCCTCTGAGTCATCTCGACCGTGACCACTACTATTGTCATTATCATCTTCGTCATTGTCGTCTTCATTGTCATCATCCGCATCCGGATCATGCACATACACAGGAGTAGACTGCACAGTATTAGATAACCCATCACCTGGTATTCCTTGCAGCACTACAAACGTTCCTGGCAACCGTATTTCAAAAGGTTTTTGTTGCACCACAGTCTGGACAGCAGCACCAGGAGCACCAGGAAGTATGGTTGTTGATGCTGGTGCTGGTGGTGATATTCTTTCATCCATAGCTGTTGTTGGAAGTTTTTTTTTCCTGGAGAACTCACTCTCCTTTTTGGTGGAAAACGAGGTCGAACTGTGGTGCGACTGCTGGTGACTTGAACAAAAATCAGTGTTTATATATATAAAAGTAGTTTTTCCCAATCTTGCTTTTATACAGACGTATTCTTTTTTCACACACAGGAGACAGAGAAAACTCTTGATGCAGTTGGTAAGCCAAAACGTACTTCAGCACTAACGAACGAATGCAGAAGCTAGGTTTTAGTGTTTAGTTCCCAGAACTTGAGAAACCGAGTAGTGCCGAGAGAATAACAAATTTGTTCTCTCAAAAGATCAAAAAATAAACTACCAACTAGACCAAAATGAACAAGCTGCTTAAAAAAAAGAAACAAAGTTTAGCTGCGATCCAATTCGTAATGATGTGCAGTGTGCGAAGTGCAAAAAACCTAGTAAAATGCACTTCATGCAGATGAAAGGGAGAATTTGGAATTATTCGTAATAATCTGAAGGGCGACAGCAATCACGAGTAAGCACGACCCAATACTAAAGAAGAAGTGTGCGCTTTAATATTCAACTTTCAATCGAACCTTTTTGGTCCTTTTTTTGCGTAGGTAGGGGAGGAGACAGACGAAACGCGAGACTGACATCAGCAGAAAGGGTCCACTTGTTGTTGTGTGTACTTCTTTGTTATTGGTATGGTATTGGCTCTCTCAATGACGTATCTCTGAATTGGCACTTTTTTTTTTTTGCCTTTTTTGCCGATCTTTCTTTCCAAAAAAATCCATCATCTTTCAAAAACAGCTAAGCCCCCATCAAACCGCGATAATAAGCTTCTTGTTGTTGTTGTTGTAAGAAGATACTACTAGCTAGACTACGGCTGTTGTTGCTGCAGAGTGCATTATATTCATAATTTTATCATAATATTTTTTCTTTCAAAACCAGTCATTCATCGCTCATCAAACTTACGTACAAGTATTCCTACCACTGCAAATAATAACGATGATGTTTCACCAGAGTAACCTTGCGACGATTGTTGTTGTTGTTGCCACTTCTTTGTTGTGCGTGTCGTCAACCAATGCCTTTGTGGCACCGTCGACAGCAACAATAACAATTCCGCGCAGCAGTGCCACTGCCAGTACCAGTACTACCAAACTGTACATGGCTGATACATCTACTGGATGGGATAGTTTTCGTGATTTAGGAAGCAGTACAGATATTCCAGATGGTGAAGAACAACGCAAATTCCGTCGTACGGTCTACTCTCACGATGGTACGTGTAATACTTGGTTGGGTCTGCTTGTCTGATATATATGACCATAACAAATAACAATATTCCAATACCCAAATCGTCTCACAACCAAGGCACGTTTTCATATTATTAATATCCTATATCCTACCCATAGATTGGAAGAAGCATCGCAGTCCTGATCGTTTCATTTTTTATCTGGCCGCCATTTTGAAATCGGGTGTGTACAAGAATTTAGGACGCGAAGTCTTCTTTACAACAGCTTTTGCTACCTTTGTTTGTTGTTGGAATGCTCTCGTGGGCGGCTATACGGATCTTGTTGGTGTCGAACATGGTCCACTCATCGAAGCTGCTTGGCTCTTGAAGATTGGTTTACCACTCACACCCTTTACTTTGGCTAGTCCATCACTTGGTTTGCTTTTGGGTACGTGCGTTATCGATTTTTGTTTTTGTAATTCCATATGCGCCCGTCGTCCATGTACAACGGGCGCATCGCTTGGATTTTTCTTTTTCACTCTTTGGTTGGAATGGATTGAAACAATATCCATGCAAATTTAGCAAAACACTAACACTTGACGCTCTTCCCATCTTTTTTAATGCTGGGTTCACAGTCTTCCGTACCAACACCTCGTACCAACGTTGGGACGAAGCCCGAAAGAACTGGGGTATGAATATCAATCATACACGTGATTTGGTCCGTATGGCCAATACCTACTACGATAGAAATGGTGTTAGTCCCGAAGAACGTCAGTCTGATCTCCAGTACACAGCCTTGTGTACGTGGGCCTTTGTCCGTGCCATGAAGCGTCACTTGTCTCCCACGGAAGAAGATGAACAAGCCTTCCAACAGGAATTGTACGAAAAACTTCCCCAACCACAAGCCCAAATGATTATTGATGCTGCCCATCGTCCCAATCGTGCCCTGCAAGATCTTTCCTACGCCATTGATAATTTGCCCATGCATTTCATGAGAAAGAATGAAATCCATCGCGCTGTTACCATCTTTGAAGACAACTTGGGAAGTTCCGAACGTCTCTTGACGTCGCCCGTGCCACTCTTCTACTCTCGTCATTTGGCTCGGTTTTTGTTTGTTTGGCTGATGTTGCTTCCCCTGGCCCTGTACGAACCCATGGCCGGTACTTGGAACCATGTTGCCATGATTCCCGTAACGGCTGTCATTTCTGTCTTTTTATTTGGAATCGAAGAACTGGCTACTCAATTGGAAGAACCCTTTACCATTCTTCCCATGCAAGCATTTTGCGATAAGATTTACAACTGGTGTACCGAGATCATGACTTGGGCTCCAGGTGATAATGGACGTCCCATCAAACCTATGAAACCCGAACATCAATACTTTGCCGCTGTGCCTGTTCCTCAACAACAGGAAATCACACATTAAAGTATTTTCTAAATAACGTGTCACTTTTTAAATATTTGTTCGGTCCGTTTTGTTAGTGACTCACTCCAGATCTTGTGAGCTGGAGTGGTTACTGGTTGTTTTATTTTGCTACTGCCAAGGCTAGGCCACCCAAAACTAAAAGAAAACCGCCAGCCCAAAAGACAGCAATTCTCGTTCTGTCGTTGATTTCTCCAAATGCATAGATGCCCCACATGCCACTGACCAATATCGCACATTGCATAATGGGATAGGCAACACCATATGTTACAATTGGTATCGCAACAATAGAAAGAAGATTTCCAATATTCCAGATCATCCCGGACAAGAGTCCTGTTAGAAGTGCCTCTTGAAGATGAAGATCTGGAGCTTGGCCTGCTCTATAGGAATACAGGCCATAGACAAGGGGCGACAGTATGAGAGAACCTATTCCAAAGGATGGCAAGAAGATTAAACCTTGCTTCTCTGGCGAAACATAGTGCATGGGAACCAAAACAGATCCACCAGAAAGCCCCACGGTGCAAGCCCAAAGTACACCTCGCACATGCTGTCTCAAGCTGGAAGTGCTGGCCTCTCTGTTGCGGTTTGGTAATAAGGGCGAGGACTCGACATTGTTACCTTGTTTGATGCGTTCTCCAATGTTCTCGCAAAAGGCAACGACAACAACACCCACCAGGAGTAGGAACAAACCACCTATAGAAAGCACAGGACGAGCAGGATATTCCCGAAAAACTAGGGTCCCCCACAGATATGATACCAGCATGGCTCCACCTCCCCAGATCCCCTGCGCCAAGGCCACTCCTATATCTTGAACCGCCAAAAAGCTAGCCGATGCGGCGATTACAAAAAGAGCACCGGCAATCATTCCTGCACCACTGAATTGGAAATGGTCGACAGTAGTTCCAGTGTCAACAATGGCGTCGTTGTAACCGAAAAAGGGGATCACGAACCAAGACGATACAAAGATACCACCGCAAACGTAGAGCTGAAAGGTAATGGGATGAATGTCGAGTCGTGCCATTCCTTCTGTCTTGAAAAGCGATGTGTAGCTCCCATTAAAGAAGGCACTCCCAATAGCACATAGTATCCCTATAGCCAGCATTGTTGTCGATGAAGAAACCATCATGGCGAGCAATGAATGTGTTCTTAATGGTTGGGTTTGATTTTTCGAGAAGAATCGATGTTCGTTGTAAAGTTTTTTTCAGAATTTCTTGTTTTGTTTGAAACCGTCGCAACGTTACGGATGTTCCGCGACTTGAGTTCGCGTTTGTTCGCAAGCGGGATTTGGAAGGAATCCATAGCGGGATTCGAGTAAAAGCATACCCACCAGGCAAAAATAATAGTGAGTACGAGTAGTGTACCTGGTACTACCAGCTACTAGCTAGTAGTAGAGAGTCTATCGTAGTAGCTAGCTAGTCTACTAGTAGTAGATTCGATTAAAATCGATACTCTGATGATGAACCGAGGAGCAGTTATAAAGGACCTATCATCAGTGCCTCTGTACAATCATCAGCCAGATAAGTTAAGCTACGCCAACAAGGACTAGTAATTCATCGAAGGATATAATCTACTGCAGCAACTGCTGGATAGATTATTATTGTTTGCTTATTTAATCTTGGCTTGTGAACCTTAGATTCATTCCATCATCACACAACATCTTGAAAGTCTCAAAATCTATTTCCACGAACCAAGCACTGCAAGAATAGATCATGACTTCGGAACTTCGTCAGCGTCATCAGGCTACTTCAGGACAACCATCTAAGTCATCCGATGATAGCAACAACAACAACAACAACAACGAGAATTATTCCTTGGACAGCTCGAATCGTACGTCAAGTTTAACGGAATTACCTTTGCTCCAAGAGAATGGGGAACGAGCAACCGAAAACACTGGTATTTTGTCATCCAACAACAACAGGAAGAAGAATGGGAACGATAGCGAGGATATGGATGGATCGCTTATGAACGATTCTACTACGCGATGTTTTAATGTTCCCAATACATCTTCTGGTTGTTTAACCGCATCCGAAGATGGCGGCGGCAGAGGCGGTACTAGTACTAGCGGCAAGAACAACAACAACAACGACATCACATCCCAAGTACAAGTTGCCAAAGCCGAAGGAAAGAAACGTAAAATTGTTACTCGTGTCGTTAGTGGTGCTTTAATGATTGCACTCTTTTTGGGATTGGTGTATATGGGACATTTGTACATTTGTTTATTAGTGGCCATGGTGGAATTATTACTGGTAAGCATTTTCTTTTTTTGTATTTTGATGTTGTTTTGTGAAAGTTGGAGCATCCTCATCTTTTTGCTTTTTGTCCCATTCCATTCCATTCGCACTCTCAACAAAACGAATCGCAGTTTCGTGAACTTGTCAAGGTCCGGTACAGTGCTTATTTTCATACCATTCAAGATACTATTCCCTTTTTCAGAACGACACAGTGGTTGTGGTTCGCCGTGGCCATTTTTTATACCTACGGTGATTTTATTCGAGAAATTGTTCTTCAAGGTGGATATCCTGATTATCAATCTTTTCGGGCCTACGTGCATTTTATCCCGTCTTTGAGCTTTCTCTTGTACAGTGGAACCTTTGTCATGACCATCGCCACCATGCAAGTGGGACATATTAAATTTCAGCTGAATCAGCTCTGTTGGACGATTGTGGTACTCTGTCTTACTGGTGCGTTGAAAAGGAAGAAGCTAGAAAGAAAGATGCAGATCACGTGTGACTATTCAAAATTCTCGTCTTATAAATTCTCCCTTTTACACTTTTTATATTTTCTCTTGTCCACTCTCAGTCGGTCAGCTCAAGTATATCATGCACAATATTTTTAATGGCCTATTTTGGTTTGCCCTGCCAATTCTCCTGGTGGTTACTAACGATATTATGGCGTATGTTTCGGGTATGACGTGCGGACGCAAGTTCATTCATCGCAAATTTATTTCCTTTAGTCCCAACAAGACCTGGGAAGGCTTTATTGGTGGTTGGATTTTTACCATGATTGCGGCGTGGCATATTTCCAAATGGTTGGCGCAATATCCATGGATGTACTGTCCTACCAACAAATTTGAACTCGCACCAAAGGCATTGGATTGTGTACCGGATCACATTTTCGTTGAAGCACAAATGCGTTTTCCAAATCAATACTTTGATCTTTTGCCGCGTTATGTATCCAGAATTCTTCCAAATGTCGTGGAAATTTGTTCCATCAACAATGGAACTACATCAGCTACAGTGGTAGTGAACGATATGATGAAGGAAGCAGCCAGTGATCCAAATCTCATTTTGACGCCCTGCGTGTCGGGAGAAAAGTCCCACATCCACCATCATTTTGAGTATGTGGTCAATGTCTTTCCCGTGCAAATGCACGCACTGGTTTTGGCTATGTTTGCCAGTCTAGTAGCACCCTTTGGAGGCTTCCTGGCGTCGGCCATCAAACGAGCCTACCATCTCAAAGACTTTGATACCCTCATTCCTGGACACGGAGGTGTGATGGATCGTATGGATTGTCAATTCCTCATGGCGCTCTGTACTTGGGTCCACTACAACACTTTTGTCAAGATTGCTACCATCAGTGTTCCCAAACTGATTTACATGTACAATCAGCTAAACTATTTGGAGAAGAAAGAATTCTTGGAATCCATCTCGCTGGCGGCGGGCAAACGTGGAGGGCGTATGCGGTTGGAAGACTATGAATTCTAACAGTCGCCAGTAGTTGCCTAGGTTGTTTGCATGAGAGAGGTGTGTAATTATAGTAAAAAATAATGCTGTGAAAAAATAATGTTACGGCAATTATTTTGACATTTCTTCTGATGGCTATTCTGTTAGGAAGTTTCTGTAAGCTAGTTTCTGCTCCCCAGCCCCTTGGCAGCGAAAATGCTTTTGCGCGCGCTGCACGTTTCCATTGCTGTCATCATTGCCTGGGTGGATATTTACTTATGTTCCGCGCCTGTCTACACTGCTGGCGGTTTTGCTGGTACTGACAAAGGTGATTATTTATTTCTCTCCACCACCAGTTGCTGCAGCCCCAGCAACTCCTTGAACAGAATCTTCGCAGGAAAAAGTCGATTCGCTCTCTTCTGAGAGACATGAGCCCCTGATGACGAACTGGCATTGAAAAGAAATGAAGCTGCTGTGACTTTATCCAATAGAGTAGTAATTCTTACGGAAGGCGACTTTTCGCGTTTCATTCTTGTTAAAGCATGCACTGAACTTGTTGGCAGAAAACCGTTGAATTTTGCATTTATCGCGTTAAAATATGTGCTATTGCTCACAGAGGAGGGTCTCCGAGTGCCTTAATTATTTGGATCCTTAATTCATCTTCAGGAACCAAAACCTAAACGAACAACGACACCAGCGTTTTCAGGATTACCAGGGCACCCAGCGCTTCAACTCTGAAAAAGTCAGGTTGTGCCAACCCATTGGTACTGATGTTATTGCACGCTCAAAAACACACCAAACAAGCGAAACAAATGTCGACATGGAGGAACACGGGCCCCGCAGTCTTCCCCAGTCTTTTGCGATAACCGACAAAGAAGTGATCATAGGTACGTTTAGCTGCACTGGTTCATTTTCAGCGCTCCTGTTGTCTTGCACCTCTCACACCCTTGGTCACTCTTTTCGGCCCATTGCAGGCAGAGGTCGGCTAATTGGTCAATCTCCTGGTAATCAGCGTTTTCAAACCCTCGTCGAAGAGAATCTGGCTGAGTATTCCGCTAACGGCTGCAAATCCTTCAAGTCTATGATAATCCAGCGGGTCATTCAACAGGTTCGCAGCGGTTGCAGCCCTTTGTCGGGTGGCTTTGTCAAATACAATAAAGTGGAGAAACACTGGTATGCCATCGGTGACAGGCATTCAAAGATGATCACCGCCCAGGCCTTCCGTGATGCCTTGGCGAGCAACTATAAAAGTAGCAAATTGTCCAAAAGGCAAAAGAGACACTACAGAAGATTACAAGGCGGTAATGGCGGTCACTGCCACCTTCCAGACAGGCGCAAAAAGCTTGAGAATCCGAAGCATCTGCATGAACTCACGAAGACAACTGCTCTATTGAAAGCATACCCAAACACATTGCAGAAAGGGGATACACAAAACCTGTCATTCTGTGAAGACTTCTTGGAAGACATCCAAGAGATTATGGATATGACTAGCGACTTGGATTTCGTATGGGATGTAGAAAGAGAGGAGCTCTCCTTGGAGTCGCTCCCCTTGGAGTCGCTCCCCTTGGAGTCGCTCCAGCCAGACAAAATAATTGGATCGGCTCATCCTATGTCAATGTTCAGGCCTGGTAATCTAGAGAGTGAAGAGTGCACGAGTCTTCGATTTATGGCCGCCAAAGACGATTTTAAGGGTTTGCGTGGATATGTTCCGACGACAGATTTCATTGACGACAGTAGCAAAGACTCATCGTCAGGCCATCCCAGAGATGCTCTAGACCACCACTTCTTCTCCGGCAATGAACCGCTATCGCTGAGTTTGCTGGACGCCGTGGCAACAGGCCTGTTTGATTGAAAGAAATCGGTTCACCAACTAAAGAGCAAGGAGTAAGTCAATGCAAAGTCCCCTCTAGGCGGACACATTTATACAGTACACAATTAACGGTTTCGGTAAAGAATTTAATCTTATGTAAATGCACTTACAATTTGACTCTATGAAGCGAATATCGCACCACAGTTGCCCTTGAATGATACTCTATCTATTTGGTTGCTGTTGCAGCATCTTCTGCCAAGTGAAAACTCCAATGGCTTCCAGCATGAGCATGCCTCACTACTCCCTCCGGCAAGGATTTCTGTAACTGAAAAGTTGCGTCATCTCCTGTGCAGTGACAAGGATAAATGGCTTGAATGTTGCGTTCCTTAAGGCCTTGGATTGTCTTATTCATTCGTTCATTGGTAGCCGAAAGCAAGTGAAGGCCACCCATTACGCTGTGGATAGGCTTGAGATTATTGCTGTCTTTGTTGTTTTTATTAGTGGTAGCGGTAACCAATTCTTGAATATAGTCCACAGTATTGAGGATCCCAGAATGGCAGCAGCCCAGAATTATTACAATGCCTTTGTCGCTCTCAAAAAATAACGAAACATCGTCCAGTAGCAAATCGGGCTGAGAAAGTTCAGCATCCAAATAAAATGGACCACCGGTGTCTTCCCAGTCGTGACGACGAGGGATTTCTCCCGTACAATAAAGACCCGGGACAATTTCGACAGGACCATCTTGGTTGGAAAAAGTCCGAATGCGGTCCTGGTACTTCTTTTTCAAATCTCCACCGTGGAGAAAGGGAATACTAATACAGCGAGAGGTACCGGTAGAGCCACTGTACTTTGCATCCAAGGCTGTCTGGTGCATAAAAATAGTTGCCTTGTTCTCTTTGTCACTATGCTCCAAAACTTGTTCGAGACCACCGACGTGATCGTAGTGTCCATGACTCAATACAATAGCATCACAGGAATCAACGGGAAGATTCAAAGTCTTGGCATTGTGCAGCAAGGCCTGTCCCTGACCAGTATCGAAGAGAACACGCTTGTCGTTGAATTCAATCCACCACGACAAGCCATGCTCTCCCAATATATTGCGACCACGAGCAGTATTTTCCACCATTAAAGTGATTGATGCTTCTTGCGACGAAGACATCGTACGCGCAGTAGTCGCTCGTGTTCGTGCTGCTATTCGGAGGTTGCGGGGCGAAGTGGAGCGCGGTAATAGTGTAAAGGATGATGCAAGAGTTGACAAGCACGCCAGAGTACTCGTTGAGAGGAATGCTCTTCGGCAGGGTAACATGATTGTGGAGTGCTGATTTATGAGACCTGATAACATCTTAATTATATTTCTTATTATTTCTATTTTGGATTGCTAGCTAGACTGCAAAACTTGTAAAAACTTGTAGTAACTACTAGTAGTAGTAGGAGGTCTATCCGTATCTAGCTTGTTCTTAAGATCTATTACCACCAAATTCGAGATTTTTCTGTCTCGAGTTTTGGATAATGGAAACTCGAGAATATTTTTATTTCATTTCTCTAAGTATTACAACCGTTAATTTTTAACAGTCAATTTGTCT
>Ga0100402_1001072_pt1 | contig 31951 bp, 19 predicted proteins | sample CryGeyme20150102_FD_80419 | JGI IMG/M metagenome (GOLD analysis project Ga0100402, IMG submission 80419) | Groundwater microbial communities from Crystal Geyser aquifers in Utah, USA - Crystal Geyser metaG 2015-0102 | ecosystem: Environmental > Aquatic > Deep subsurface > Groundwater | place...
ACTACTACTACTACTACTACTACTACTACTACTACTACTACTACTGCTAGTCTTTTCAGTAAACTCATATGTTTCGCCAGGCTGATGATGCCTATGGAGCACATATATTTATTTCGTCCCAAGCGGCCAAAAGTTTGCACAACAGACACTTCTTTCGTCAAGAAAAAAAATTGATATTATGGAGCTTTTCAACAAAAATGCTTTCGGAATAAGACGCACATCTGCCTCAAAAGTGGTTTTCCAGTAGGTTTTTTCGTACTAGTACTACTAGTAGTAGTCTAGTAGGACCCCTACTACTAGCTAGAGTACAAACCTACTACCGCAGTAGACTACTAGTCTACTAGTCCTACTAGGAGTAGTACGTACCTGGTACTGACTTGGCATATTCGCTCCCATTTTGGTCTTCACGGGGAGCTTTCTTTTGATGACAGTCTTTTTTCAATTGATAAGCGACAGTGACAGTGACGCGTGCTCTGTACGAAACACATTGGTCCCAACCAACAGGCTGTTGCTGGTCAATGCTAGATCAAATTGGCCAAGATCTTTTTCTACGGAAAGACGCATAGAACTGAAAATGTTTTTTAAGAAACACAAAGATACAATTATTTTTAGAATAATACTAGCTAGCTTAGACTGGCATCATATTAGCTCTGCGCTTCAGGGCCTCCGCAATGGACACGTCGGCGTTCAATACCATTTCAAATGTCTTTTGTCCTGCTTCTTTCTTGGCTTGCACAAGGGCAACCAAATCGTCCACGGTCGTTCCTGCGTCCAATGCTGCACCATCAATATGCGTTACAACATCACCCTTCATGACACCCTGTCGACCTGCCTTTCCTTGTACGGATGCTACAACAACGCGCTGCATATTGCTGTGTGGTTCCGCCAACATAATGTCGTGTCCAAAATGATTTTGATACTGTCCTTGACTGAGAACGTGAAAGACACCGTGGTGTTGAGTTTGTGCCTTTTTAACAATTTTCCATTTCTGATCCGACCGGCTGGAAGCAGCGGTAATATTAAGGCGGGTGTACGCATCCAACACAGTACCATCCCAACTATCGTTGCAAAAACGCAAGGAAAATCCTCGGGACGATGGATCTGCTACATCGAGTGTAACCGATTTTGGCATACGAACGGGCAGCGGACATCGCTCGAGCAGCGATGCTCGTTGCAATAATGATACTTCCAATTCGCGACGTTCCTGCGCCATTCGCAATCTGTCCTGTTGACGAGCCGCCATGTACATCCTACTGTTAGGTTGTTGTTGTGCGTACAGTGACGTAGCCGACGATGGCGCCGATTTGTTTCCACTACTATTGCTGTTGGCTTCTTGATGAATTTGTCGCGCTTCTTCGACGATACCGTAAACAGATGCACGTCGATTCATCATTCTTTGTCGATCTGCTGGTTTGATACCTTGTCGCGTATCAATTTCAATCCCTTGCAGCACATGTGCGGCGCGGGCCAGATCATCTGGTTCCCCAGTGGTTAGCAAATGGGATATTGTTAATTGTTCAGAATGAGTCATACAAGCTTCCAATCCGTGCAAGAGGGTTTCGTCGATAACATTCTTGTTTCGAGTCGACGAGCTGGTGTTGATAGAAGATCCGGGCGAATTGCTGTTGGACCCTTCGGTTATAGTTTCCGGTTGTTGCTTCTGAAACAGCTGATCGTAATCACGAATGGAGCCGCTCCAAGCAGTGTCTGAAATTTTTTGATCGGCAGGCAAGCGAATGGACGAATGAACTCCGTTGATTAGATCGGCTTCAACGCCCCACTCTTCGCCAAACGATTGTTGAGAACACGATGACACTTCTCGCAGTTTCCAACTCGATTTTATCCGACTCAAACGACGTCGCGAAATCTGAATACTGGCACTGGACGCATCCAAAAAAGCCTGTTCGGCGGCTTCCGCCATTTGTTGCGATTCTTCCTGTTCCAAATCTCGATGATGTGTTTTCCAAAATTCCATTTCACTGGCCCGGGCTCGTGCAACTGCTTCCTGAACGTGTAATTCTTGCATGGCCAATCGGGTCCGTTCCTGCGATGGTGTTAGTTTGATAGTAGTACGAGCGCTATTGATGCGGCCATGATGCTTTTCTTGGTTTTGTTGTTGTTGCAACAAAAATTCAACTGTATCGACTTTTCGCAACAACAAAACGTCCCGAATGCTGCTGGCCAAATCGGCCCGACAATTGGGACAATTCAGGTAGACCTTGACGTGAGAATTACCATCACTGGCCATTTCAAAGTCGTCTTTGGACGAACTCAGGAGGGAGTGGATGCACGAAGCACAGAAATTGTAGTGACAGTGTCGGGTGGGACACTGGAGTGGATGGTCGTGATCAATGGGAGTCATGGGATCCAAACAAATGGGACAGCAAGCCTGTTCGGAGGCTGAAGCGATGCTGCACGAAGACAAAATCCGAGCCAAAGCATCGGGTGGCGGTGGTACCGACGATGGAGGCAAGAGCTCGTCGTCGTTAAAGGACGACCAACTTTTACTGGTAGCAATATCATCAACAGTGTCACCAGTGCCAGCAGCCGGAGGTGATGCTGTAGGTGATGCGGGCTTCTTCTTATTCTCCACTGGATTCAAGTAGTCCTCGAGGATTACATCGCTTTCTCCTCGACTGGAACACGAACTGGAACTGGAACTGGAACTAGTACTAGAGTCACAGTGGAGATCCATACTTTGCTGCTGCTGCAGCTGCTGCCTATCTAAACTGTCGTTCTTTTTTTCTTCACGACCCGTGCTACTCCAAGATATCATGCCGGCAATGCTGGGAAGTTCTTGTATTTGTTCACCTACCTGCTCACCACATCCACACTGATTATGCAACATAATTTGTTGTTGTCGTTGTCTGTTATTATTCTTTTTCTTTGTTTTGGGAAGTGATTTTGCGGGAGTGTTTTGCCGGTTCTTACTGTTGATGACGAGGGTGGAAGCAGTGCAGTTCCTTTCACGATAGACAACAAGAAAAGGGTCATACACACACGGCACACGGAAGTGTCTTGTCACTAATCAAGTCCAATCTTGAAAAAATCAAGTGAAAGAAACCAACGATCAGAAACTGTGACACTTATCGGCGAGTAAAGTTCGTCAGGCGCGTCTAAATAGAAACAGGAGCCAACGTGCTTCCATTGTTATCATGTATTGAACCGTGATTGCTACCAACAATTCCCACGTAAATTATGTGACAATGATTTGGATCTCTATTAACAGCATTGTCACGCTATCAAGCTTCTTCCTCACGATTTGCAAATTACTTTATTGATTTTATCTGCAACAACAACAAAACAACGAAAGACTTTTTTTAAAGTCATCAATTCGTCAAATTCTTCATCCTTTGGCACACCGCCACCATCCCCGCCAAAATCTTGATCGGTTTTTTATTATTGTATCGTTGCCAGTTTTGCGTTTTGCGAGTGCAGTGCGGCAGGTAGTAGGTTCGTTTATATTATGATCGCGGCTTCATCTTTCTCAAATTCCATCTGTATTTTATGGATTCAAAATTGGAGAAATCAAAAACAAGCGATCGCTTTGATGATGGACTAGTTTTTATTGCTTTGACGACTCCCCTTGCTGCGTACTCTCATCGTCCTCATTGTCTTCGTTATCCTTTGTATCATAAGCATTTTCGTTTTTATTCGGAGTTTCTCTTTCAGCTTCATCCTCGCCATTCGTGTTCTGGTCCTTTCGCTCCAGAAGACGCCAAAAGAACGAGGGAGTAATACTATAAAGCAACGAGCGTTGTAATCCTACTGCAGTGGCTTGTTGAACCGAATCATCTGCGACGGTCTGTCGTACCAATTCTGCTGTCTGATCATCTAGCATTTTCTTAACTGATTTCTCATCCAATCCCTTGAGCAGAAACTCTCCCGTGAGCTTCTGTAACTCTTCGTCCTTAAAAACAACCTGCAAGAGATCCAAAAGCGCCGCTTGCACTTCTGGTGTATTCACGGCAAAGATCAACAGGTTCACCAAATCTTGTTGTGTACGTTCGTGCCGAATCAAAGATTGCAGCAATTCATTCAACGTGGTTAATGTGGACGGACTGTTGGCAATCGTATGGAGCGTCTCTTGAATGCTCAAGCGAAGGGACTCTTGTTCTAAGGTAAGCCGTGCTAGATCCGCCACTTCCTCACTGGTACGTTCGTAGACAAGGTTCGAGCGGTATTTCCAAATCACAACCGTAACTGCCAAGGCACCAAAAAATATGTATTTGTTTTTTCGCAAATACGGACGACTTCGCGACACGAGGGTTTCCAAATTGTCTACTACCCCACGAACAGCCGGAGTGTCGTGCAAGAAATCGCGTACACTGGTAATAACTTTTTCCATGCCGGATATCTTGTCAACGTGGCGATTAATGTCGTCCAATTTCGCCTCCATGCTGGAGGTACGTTTCGCCAAACCCCGGGTTAAAGACTCCAAGCCTTCTTGGTGAGTCTGAGATTGTCGTAAAAGAGCTTGTAGTGATTTGATCTCCTCCTGCAGACTCTGGATATCTTTGGCCGTGATTGCTTGCGACTGAGAGGAATCTACCGATGTAGTAGTGTGAGCAGATCGAATCCTAGATAATTTAGGACTCATGCTGGTGGGTGCATGTCGTATCAAAACCCTAGATGATGCTCGGCAGGATATTCTGGATATTACCCCAGAAGGTTTCCTTGCTAGACTCGCTCTAGCTCCAAAGACCATTCTTCTTCCTTGTAATTCTTAATTAGAGTTACGAGTACCACTATTAAATGATGTAGTTGTGGACAACCAGCCAACCAATTTGGGTGAATCAAGAAAGATTCAATTAATGCTTGCAAGCAAGATCCATAAAAGCATGGAAGTGCTTGTTGTTTTAGAAAAACGTTACTCGGACTCGAAACTACTCAGTAGCCTACTAGGGCGCGGGTCTAATAGTACTACTAGAAAGTACGATTACTCTATTATCAAAATCTAAAATTTAGAGTTAGGGTTGAAATGTTTCTCCATCCAATCACGTGCTTCTTCTGTGTGCTCTACTCGAGTAGAGTAGTAGAGTCTAGTGATAGCAAACATGTGCCACGCTAATTTAAAGTAACAAGGAGGATCTATTTGTTCTTATCAATCGTGTGCGGTTACAAGGAGCGTAATAGAGTATGGAGTGTAGAAGAAAAATGCGATCAGATTCAGAACTAATAGGAGTCCTTTTCGTCTTTTTGTAGACGTTCTTGAGCAAAGACACGACACTGTTCAGCAAATTCTTCCTCAGCAGTATCGTTTTCGTTTTCATCGTCGTCTTTGCCATCGGTCGCTCCATCTGAGCAAAGCAAATCATAAGCCACTTCAACCATGCTGAAGTCCCCCTTTGACGAGGAGGAAATAATGTCTGTCAAGAGCACCCGCTTTTGCTTCGGAGAGATACTGCCTTGATCGCAAAGCTTTCGCAGGGCCGTAATACAATTTTGACGCAGAGCGTCCTTAAAAATACTCTTACCAATTTGCTGCTGTTTCTGTCCAGCGGCAATTTCGGATTTGGATAATTTTTCCTGCCTTTCTTTTTGTGACGAGCCACCTTTACGTTGGCTGGATGAATTGGCCCACTCTTTGATGATAGCTACATTTTCACTCTCGTCATCTCCATCGTCGCTATCGTCTTCACTTTCATCGTCATCATCGTCCACTAATTCAATATGCTGAATATCAAATTCCTCATCGTCATCATGTGTGTAACTGACTTCCAGTGCTATGGCGTTGGTCTTGGGGATACCAATCCCCGACCAGTGGGCATCATCATCATCATCATCGTCGTCGTCGTCGTCGTCATCATCATCAGTAATTCTGGAGAATCGGATAATGGCACCTTCTGGAGGGAGACCCAGATCGTTACTGTTCTTGCTATTCTTCGAGTCAGAACCCTCGGCTCCGTTTCCTAATAAATCCCCAAGTCCGCCATTCAGTAGATCCGACAGGGATGCACCCATTATAATTCGCTTGGGTTTTCCTCCTTCGGCTGCATTGCTGTTTTTGGAATTACCTTGACCCAAAATGGGTCCAAAGTCGGCACCTAAAATACCATCCATTCCAAGACCATCTGTAGGGTCCTCATCTTGATCGTCTTCCAATTCTCGTCGCCGCCTACGTCGCTTGGCCGCCAAGCTCGCCGCCAAAGACGACGACGATGATGATGGAGTCGAGGACACAATGCGACTGCCACTACCACTACTCGTCGCTGCCAGTGCTCGTTTGGCTGCCTCACTGTCGGGATGCCAACTCGAATGATGATAACACATGTACCACTTGGATCCTACCTTACGAAAAATATTAGTCGCCAGTAGTTTGTTCATGAGTTCGGTTTGTCGTTTTTGACCCCGTACGAACCGTCGTGCAAAGACGTGTTCTTCACATGTTACAATGGCCGTGTTGGATCCCTTAATGGCAATACTAATTTGGTGTGGTTCCATCCAATTGCGCTGAAAGCTTCCGTCTGCGGAGGCAAACATTTGTTTCCACGATTTCGATATCCGTCGGATCCCCATCAGTGGTTTGTGAGAAGGATGGATACAAATACAGGCAGCCGGATCGTCGTGTTTTAACCAGACGCGATCCATATCCTCGTAGGATTTTGTTGAAAAGGCTCGATAAAAGGCGGCATTGACTTGCAAAACGGCACCACCATCATCGACCACGACCGATGGGTCACCACTATTCGCATGACTAGAAGGTTGTGCTTCCAATTGACCCAACTGTAATTTTTTGGCCGATGCCAACGTAAAGTCTTGCTGCTTCACGGCTTCGTACAATTCCGATTCCAATCGTGCCATTTCAGCATCCAGCAATGGTTGTTCACTGGGCGATATACTCATGTGTACAACCTTTTCCAATTCAGCCTCTGTATCCAAGGGTGGATCTGGTCCAGACAAAATACGATCAATTTCGGCTTGTGCTTTGGCCACGCGTACCTTTTTCAAAGCATCGCGTGTAGCATTACGGGGTTGTTGCTGCTGCAGCACTGGAAGAGGCTTTTGCGAATCCTCCAGGTGAGAAGAAGGTGGTGGCATTTTTTCCTGCTGCTTTTGTTGCTCCTCATCCTGTACATTGGTTGACGAATTGAGCGAGGAAATGTTTCCCGTATTGGACTCGTGGCTATTGCTACTGCTGCTGCTGCTGCTGTGCTGTTGAGGGATAGACTGAGAGGAAGGCTGATGTTGTTGTTGTTGTTCATGATGATGGTTATGAGACGAGTCATCGTCGTGGTGAGCGTGCCTTGCCACAAGGCTCCTTTGGTTCTGTTGTTGGACTGCTGCTGCTGCTGCTGCTGCTGCTACTGTTTGTTGTAAAAAAGGATAACGAGGGCAAGTCGTTCTTATGATGCAAGGCTTCCGGATATTGTTGTCATTGTAGCTGTTGGAAAATAATGTAGTAGAAGTAGTAGTGGGAACCCACGCTGCAACAAGAGGAGGATGTGGAGGATAAATCAGGGCAAGAGCCAAAACAATAGTAACCGATAGGTTGACGTTCGACACTCGGTTACGATGCGTATGCAGACGTGTCATGAGATATGAGATGGCGTTACAGAAAAAGGAGGGGGGAAGGAGATGTGAACGTTGTTGCGATGCGTCTAGTGTGTTGTATTATAATAAGGAATACTAGTACCTAAAGTTCGCAAATAATGAAAAATATAAAAGAAGGATCTTTTTGCAGTACTGCCAATATATTAATTATATGGGAAAAGTATTATTATCTTTTGTTTTTTGTTAACTTCTTGGATTCGTGGAGATTCCTTGTTTCTACTAGCTAGTAGTATCAACAACCAGCAGCAGGAGGAGTGCGGTACAACCATGTTTGTTGATGTTTGGACTCTTTTTTCTTCCAACAACATCTGGCCTCGTGGTGTGGTAGTCTACTACTGGTAGTCTATTCGGGTGGCATCGGAAAGCTTAAGGTTGGTGTAAAGACAGACGTTTGGTTGTGCTTTGGGTTATGAGCTTTTGAAAAGTATGATACAGAGCTCACCTGTACACACTGTGATATTATTTGTCGCTTTAATAATAACAAATACTACTATTATTATTAGACTAAAGTCTACCCGCCCAAATAATCACAAGATCATACCCGTAGAAGCAGAGAAACAAGCGCTTTGCTAAAAGAAAACAGTCCGCAGGAAAAATACTCTTTGCACATTGAAGGCGAAAATTCTGAATTGTTTTGGAACCGAATCGGTTGCAAACATATCAAAAAATACTTTAAAAATGTGATTCCCTAGCTACTACTAGAATAACTGCATAGATTTATGTTTTAGTAAATAGGAGTGCGCAATATGTGCTGACCAGGGCAGCTTTGAAATCACAAAGTCCAAGATGCATCCAAAATAAATAATAATGTTTGAACCGAATCGCCGTTTTATTCAAGATGGTATTTCAGCAGCTACTACCACCCCTCCTGCTGCTGCCGACGAGCCTACAACGTCTCGTGCTACTCGAGAACAGTAGTATTCCAGTACGGAACCTGCTGCTAACTAGGTCTTATAATAATGCCCATGGTTCACAATGCACCTGTTGTTGAGGAGGCTCGCACTACTTTAGAACCATCACCAAATAGATTGATACCAGGTAGACCCTACCTGTATCAACTGAGAAAATATTGACATTTTTCGGAAGTGCGACCGGCTCGAAGCAGATTGTAGTGCGTCTTAAATAGACATGCCGCCGCTTCACGTAAAAAACTAGACTACTACCAGGTACCAGTAGTAGTACTACTAGTCTACCTACTACTATGGTAATAGTATTAGTAGAAGTAATAGGTACCTACGCAACAGGAGAGGGTACTACTCTAGCTAGTACTCTACTCCGAGTTCCTCTATTGAAGATGGCTTGCTTGGCTGGTTCTCTTTTACTTCTTGTACAGTAGTAGGGTTATAGTTCTTGGAATTTGGACATTCTGTCGTGCCTTGAGTGAGAGGTAGTACCAGGTACAGTAGTACTACACTACTATTACTAGTAGTAGTAGCACTAGTAGACTACTACTATAGATCAACGGAAAATCGAAACGGAAGCAACTCGACTTGCTTGCGGCATGCTTCAAAGACGTTGAACACGTTCTGAATTACCATTGCAAATACCAGGTAATACGCAAATACCGAGAGAGCAACTTTGTGCAAGTACCAAAGTTTTTCGTCTGTAGAGATTCAATCGTCTACTCGACTCTTCTATTTTATCTTCTTTATTACAACCATGAGCGACCCTGAAGGAAAGGCAAATCATTACGAAGATTTTGACTGGGATGAACTCACGGAAGAGGTCAGAGCTGCTGCCACGACTCTCGGCTACGACCAGAAGCTGTGGGATGGAGATGGCAAGGCCTCCAGCGACCAGAAAGATTGGGAGGAGTTGACAACAGAGGAGCGAAAGGCTGCCGAACTTCTCGGATATACGGAAGAAACATGGGACGATGATAGCTTTTGCTGCTGTTAAGCACAGACAAAAACCATCAGAACATAAGGAGATAAGAGGTGGAGGATTATCATGGACTTATCAACTCTGAAGGTCAAAGCGAGTACAGTATGAGTGCCAGAAAAATTAGAGGAAGAACGTGCCATGGCTATTTGCGAATTCATCTCATTATGCAGCCGATTCAATTGGGAGCTAGGAGCAACTTATCTCGGGGCATTCTTATCTTGTTTCGGCGGTGATAATGAGATTTCATAGTGAAAATGGCATGATACTCTCACGAAGAAGAGTATTCTTGGTGGTGGTTAATTCCTATAGAAAATCAAAGCACTTTGATGAAAGAAAAAGTTTGGCTGTACAACATGATTTATGGTTGGTTATCAATTATATCTGCAGGATGAAATACAGTTCTCTTGGCGGCTAGTTTGTTGTCTAGATAAAGCTATCTTCAGGAGTTTTGCTAGTTGGTCATGAGTAGAATTTCACGATTTTCAGCTTCAATTGATTCAAGCCTTCTATGAAGCTGTAAAAATGGCTTCAGCTTCGTGCTGTCGCAGTGGTCTCCACTTGCCTTCGGGCAGAGAATCCAGTTCAATGGGTCCAATGCGCGTGCGAACCAACTTGACCACGTGCATGCCTAAAATCTCGCGACACATGCGTCGTACTTGATGCTTACGCCCTTCCTTGAGTACGACGCGAAGAATGCGCCGTCTCTCGTTGGGTCGCAAATCGATGTCGGGTGACACAAAATTTTGCATCAGTAGATCGTTGCGAGAATCTCCACCACCACCACCGTTGGTGGTATTCCAACGCAACCATTCAGCGGCAACGACAGGACGCAACGGTGGTCGACGTTCTTCTCCCCACAGCACATGTCCACCGCGCTTGAATTTAAGCAGGTTCTTGTTGGGCTTTGGCAACCGTTCTTCGGACATGCCTGCCTCCCGCTCGTAGCGCGTAAGGCCCTGGATAGGTTCGACTATGAGCAGGTATTCCTTTTCGATCAATCCGTCCGGAGAGATGAGCTTTTTTGCCAAGACGCCCCCCTGTTTGGTCAATACGAGTAATCCTGACGAATTCATATCGAGCCGCCCAGCCGGAACGTAGTGTTGCAGTGTTGTAAGATTGGATGCACGATGCAGCCGAAAGTCCAAACGATGATTGACAATATTGTTGGCTTCTTGGTATTCGGCTTCGTTGACACAATGGTCCAGATCGTCATAATAATTAGACGGTACAATACAGGCATTGTCCGGGGTGAGCAAACGGACAGCAGGGACATGCTGCTGTTCCAGGGTCGGTTGGTTGGATGGTGGTCGTGGCAGTGTTGGTCCTGATGCTGACGATGCTGGCCCGTCGAAAACTCCCGACAGGTACCCGGTGGGTTTGTGGAGAACAATTGCCGATGTCTGCAGTTCCTCCCACGCAAATTCTCGTGGTCGTCTTTGTACAACCGCCATGGATTTTATGTTACTGCTGCTGCTGGCGCCGTCTTGGTAGTAACTTTGGCTCATCAAGACAATATTTTCTTCTAGTGGTGATACCTTCTGTCCCAAAATCGGCTCCACGGGAGATCCATTGAGCATGACACGACCTTGCATGATAAACTTGTCGGCTTGTCGTCGCGAACAAATATCCAATTCGCTCATGCGCTTGGACAATCGAATCAAGTGGGTACCATCATCATGTGAAGTTGTTGTTGTTCCAGATGCAGTACTACTTGGTAAAAGAGAACTACCAGCTCGTATTGAGTCATTGGAAGAAGATCGTGGTTCGTTGTCCTGGCGTTGCAAAGCTGCAGGAGGTGTAGCAAATGTCCTGAACCAGTTGCAGTAACTGTTGTGCCCAACAATACTGCTTGACAGTTGAGGTTGCGTATACTTTCTTCCGGAGAGAGTTGGAACGACCGGGTCAAACGTGCAAAGTCTACAACACTTGTTAGAATATGGGAGGCGATGTAGCTGCCGATTAAATAATTTCGTTGCCGCCAACCACCACCTTCCTTGTTGTCCCTGCCCCCGTAGGGTGAAGGTGCTTCTGCTGCTGCTACCCGATAGATATCTTTGGATGGCCGACATCTGAATGCTCAGATTTTTGCTTGGCACTTGTATGATCTGTATCAAGTGTTTTCTATTCTGACTACTAGTACGAAAGATCTGATCCTATTAGGCCTCCAGAAGAATCAAGGAAGGTAGATGCTGTGAACTGTGGAGCAAGCTCAAGATAGTTTTGCATACAACAGCAATGAAGGAGAATTTTTTCGTTGGTTGTCAATCTTAACTCTAACGCTATTCAGAAATATCTTATTCAATTTAAGAAGAAAAAATAGAGCGTACTAGTAGACTACTACTTCTCTAGCTAGTAGTAGTATTAGACTAGCTAGTAGGCAGTGCCTGATCTAGCTACTAGTACTGCTGGTAGTAAACAAGAGTACTCAAACAAAACTAGTAGCTCAAACTGATCTGACCGCGTCCTTTCGCACCGCATCGTCCCGTCTAGCAGAAGCAGCAAATGAACTGCCTTGCAGACTGGCCTATTCTGGTAGAAACTTGAATATTGGCGGCACCAATCCTGAGACAATGTTCAAGAAATAGCTGACGCTGTCGTAAAGTAGCACTTTCAAATTTCAAGCTTTTCTACCAGGTAAGTGGAAACAGCAGACGCCGCCACGAATGGTGACTACAATTGTGTGGTCTTTCATTGCTCTATGAAACTGTTTCTGCTGCTACTTTTTTTGATCGTGAAGTGAACCGCGAGTGATGGAGGACAGCGTTTCAGTATACAAAAGGAATCATGACAGGTGTTTCTAATCGAATCGAGGCTGTCTTTCTGGACCGTTGATCTACAGTAATTGAAAGCCACGCGAATGGCGGGCTAATGATCGCGCGGAATGTTTCAAAATAAGAAGCTTGTCATTTCCTTGATGACGGAAAACAAGCGTAACAGGAATAAATGCGGAACTATATTTATTCCCCAAGTCTATTATGTAATACGTGTAGAGGATGACCGCGTCGCAGCGTTCAGCAACTGCAGTGTTCTCTCCTGAAAGTATAGTGCGGCTGCACCATATCCTCCTCAACGAAATCATTGCCGTACATTTGTTGTACGTTGGATACGGCTCCATCAATGGCAAAAGAGCTACGCCGTCTTTCGACTCCAGAGTGTACAAGAAATACATTCGTTCCTTCTCCGTTATCGTCCAACAAAGAAATTTCTTCATATTTGCCAGGTCAATATATAATCCGCGACAAGACACAGATTAGAAGACACCGGCTTGGGCAACCTCCAAATCACCCATGGCAAGGACGTCCTTCACACAGAGATCTTTGGTGTTTGGTCCCCAGTGCTCGCAAGCTTTTTCAGCCGCCTCCTTGGCTACCGAAGCACCGAGACGACGAGCCGTGTCTTTGCGGGGACTTGGCATGATGCAGACCTGGGGAGCCTGAGGTTCTCGGTCCTGAGTGTCGAACAGCTTGGGTTCGTCAGCCCGGACCTGCCACTCCTGGCCGAATCCATTGATGTCTGTCTGGAAATCCGTAATGCCGTCACGTCCCAACTTGCGTCCTGTTTCAAAGTCCGCCATCAAGCCAACACTGGAACCAAAATCGGTTACACCAGCGTTTTTCATTTGTACCGAAACAAGATCCTTGACGGTCGTAATTTCAATAGTCTTATTCTCGGCGTAATGAATGGTAAAGACGTGTTTTAGTTTGTTGAGCATCTTGTAGTCCACGGGAAATCCACCGATCGTGTCAGCTTCGGACAAATCGGCCGAGTCAACGCCATTGACCATATATTCTCCCCATCCAGAAACTTCCAAGATATCTGTTCCGATGCGGAGAGCCAAGGCCTCAATGAAGGAAAAGTCATCACGGATGGTCTACCGAATGCATAAGATAGTTTGAATAAACAACGAGAGATTGGTAAGGTGGAGCCTTTTTCTTCTTCTGTGTAGACTATACATTTAGTGATGATGCTTACCGTACGAATATGAATATCCAATCCAAGATTATCGGCAAAGTTTGGGCTGCTGAGGTAAACCAGATCACACTGTCCATGGAAATCTATGTGGCAGAGAACAAAGATTTGTCGTCGAAAAACACAAAGTGAGCAAGACAAAGCATCACACAAAGTTATGGTTCGGGAGTTGACTCCATCTCAAACTATGCGGGTAGAGCAAACGGAAAATAAACGAAAGTTAAGACAAGAGCCATACAATGTGTGTTAGATTACGTACCATAATACTCTTTGTTCCAAGTCATGAAATGTGGATCACCCAATGCAAAGTTGGAAGAGGTACTACAAGTAGACAAATCAATGACTTGATCACAAATACCGGTATTTTCTCCGGCTGTTCCAAAACACGAACTAGCACCCGGTGTAGGATTGCCACCACAAACACTGGTAACGACTTGCACGTCAGAACCAAATTGACCATCATGAGCCTGAATACGAACGTGTGTAGCCGTTGTGGGAACACTCACGTAAAGCTTGGTAGTCCCTTCGACCTTATTGCCGTCGTCGTTAGCGTCGTCAATAGCAGTCGTCGTACTGGTGGAACCATCACGGAGATCACATCCGGTAGCAACAGTCAGAGCATTGTCGTTGGAATCCGCGGATCCCAGACAGCACATCCAACTCAAATTTGAACCATTACTTTTGCAAGTGCCGGCACCAATGGTAACAATCTTGTTGTTGTTGTTGGGATTGAGCAGATCTGGTTGAACATCCAAACAGGTCATGCATCCACATTGGGCTTGACAATTATTACTATCGTCAGGTGGTGGACCAATCGATGCCGTGACATAAAGAGCAGGGGAGAAAACCAGCAAAGTCACGAGACGGAGAATATTGACAGAACGGGACATCATCATGGTTCAAGTTGTTTGTTTGTTTGTGTGTGTGTGTGTGTGTGGCTGTTACCAAAGATTCGAATATCTTTTTGTCTGCTTTGCTGCAGAATGTAATAATTGCTTGATTACTACTCAGTAACTTGCACTTTGTACCGCTCCAAACCGCGACAGGGAAGAGGGCATCGCGCGCACACACACACACACACACACACATCATACACATCCAAAAGTAACAGTAAAAGAACAAGCCAAGAAACTAGACTACAGTACTCCGTAAACTGTGTTTCGGTGTGGACAGGAGAAATCCAAAATGTTCTTAAACTCTAGCTCTAATAATGACTGCACCGAAGATTTGAGTGAAACCCGATCAGACGAATAATAATTACTGTAATAAATACAGTTCTGGTTGTCTACTACTAGCTAGCTAGAACTTGTAGTAGTACAGTAGTAGTAGTAGTAGTAGTAGTAGTAGTAGTAGTAGTAGTAGTAGTAGTAGTAGTAGTAGTAGTAGTAGTAGTAGTAGTAGTAGTAGTAGTAGTAGTACTGGTACGCACTACTAGTAGTACTAGTCTAGTAGTACTACTACTACTCTACTACTACTAGCTAGCTAGTAGTAGTACTCATCAGTGGTGCAGTGGAGTAGACTGCTGCAATGTTTCAACAAAAACAGCTCACAACACACCAGCAACAACCCATAAATAAGAAAAGAACAGAGACAGCATGTCGGGTCGACTAACAATTCTTTCCAAGAAAACGTACTGTCCTTGGAATGGTCAGAATGTGGAACGAGTATTGCACGATGAACGATTGGAACGAGAACGTCAACAAGTTGCAAAAGAAAAACAACAACACGAGGAATCACGATCACGATGGGCTTTTCTACAACAGCAACAAAACCAAAAAATCAATAACAACAATGATAATAATAATAACGGAAAAAATCAGCTGGGGAATGGTAGTACAGTTACTGTGGACGAAATTTCTCCACACTTTAATTTGTTTGAAAAGGAAGAACAAGACGCAATACTGCGAGGCGGCAACAACAGCAGCAGCAGCTCGATGCAACAGCAACAACAAGGAAAGAACGGGAACAAAAATGATAGGAAGGGTATGGGTATCCAGCCTGTCTATTTGGTACAGGAGAATTCACAACAACAAAAAGCCGCATGGGAAGACAAGCAACCCACGAACGATCCCAAAAGGGAACAAAGGGATGCGAAACAAAAAATGAATTTAGATCCCATGCAACAATTCCTCAATAGAAATGGTGGTGGCGTTGGCGGCGGTAGAAGTAGCAGTACTATTACCACAGGTACTAATGCAAGTGTTGCTGAGATTAAAAAGAATAACACCGTCAGACGCGAGAGGGATCTAGATGTGGAACGACAACAGGACAGTGATGGCAAGAGACACCGGAAACTCCATTCCAAGAAACCAAACGATGCATCCAGTGACAGCAGCAGCAGCGATGATGATGACGGTGATGATACTTACCGGCATCGAAAGCGAAAAAAGAGGAATCAAAAGGAAAAGCGTTCACGAAAGAAGACACGTAAGGAACGTGGGAAGGATGAATCGGAAAATAATAATAAAGCATCCAGCAGCCGCGCTTTTGCTATTGATTTGAATGAACTACGGAGGCGTCGATTGGAACGGGAAGAATGGGAACAAGAGAGAGAAGCACTTATTTTGGAAAAATCTGTAGTAGGAGCCGGACGATTCAAGGCGATAACAATGGCAAGCCAATATCAGGACCAATACCATCCCAATTTGAGTCGAAATTAATTTCTTTCAGCAACTATTGAGAAGCTGTGGTACGTTGTCTTGTTGCTTATAAGCGACATCACTGGATTAGAGTATATAATATTGTTGTTGAAGCCTTTCGGGACTCGATTGGATCGGGCCAAGGCATAATTATTTGCGCAGAATACCAGTTCTATCTGGAGTGCCAGCTTTTCATCATCATCAATCTCATCTTTCTTCTCCATCTTAATCAGAAGGAGCCGTTTCCAAAATGGGCGACTTGAGTGTCGCGGCAGACAAGCGTTCCAACTTTTCATACGTAAAGTCCATGAAGAGTTGTGCCGCTTGCGCCACATCGAAGGGTGCATTCGCTTCCTTGTTTTCACTGTCTCCGGCAAAAACTTTGTTTGTTCCGCCGCCACCCTTGCGTCCTTGCGTATACATCGCAGCCACCTTTTCCATGCGATGTACATCTTTGGCTCGTAATTCAATCCCCAAATTTGGAAGGACATGATCCCAAATAATATCAGGTAGTTGTTTGTAATTAATAAAGAAATGGGGAATTGCTTTTTGACGTTTGTTGGATTTTTGGTGCTGGTAAAACGCCATGGCAGATTCCGACAAGCTTGCCTGTTGTCGATAGTTCAAAATAGGAAAAACGGTTAGGAGAATTGAGTGCTTCGTTAATATCGAAACGTAATGAACAACGTACCAAATTCGCTGCACAGTATTCCTCTTTCGTCAACGACTCGATCGTTCGTATTTGCGCTCCTACCACATCTTGTAATGATTGTGGTACTTCTTTTGGACGCTTCCGTGCAGATGAAAACCCCTCTAAACACTTGGAGAGCGTCTTTTGTCCCAATACGTTCCGTTCTTCCGAGGCTGGATCGACGACACTTCCTGCCAGATGGCTCTGCATGACGTGAATATTATCTCTGTATAAATACATCCAGGGTGGCATGTTGTCGGGTCCAAAGCTCCGTTCCAACAAATCTAAATGGTGCACGGCCGTGGCTTGCAATTTGTAAAAAACGTAATTATGATCAGGTCCTCGCAACTGCGTTCGTCCCATCATGTAGAAGACGTCCCGAATCAAATGTTGATGCATGTTCGGATTTTTGGAGCATCGTTGCTTTCGTCGAATTCTATTATTTTCATTGTTATCGTTACTACTATCTTCGTTCTCTTCGTTTTCGTCCTTGTTAGTAGTAGTGGCAGTAGTGTTATTGTTGGAGGATTGTGGTACTCCCAGACATGCTTCCAAGGCTTTCAACGGTGCGGCTGCTTCACTGTACACACGTGATGATCCATCTGGCGCAAATGATGCCAGTACGTTGGAAACCAGAGTGCTACCACAACGCGATTCGTGAAAAATTAGTGCCGTCGGTGCAATGGATCGTTCGATGGCTTGTGCTTTGGGTTGTGGCAGATGCTTTTGTCGCTGTCGTTTCTGTTCCTTCTGGTCGAGTGTTACGTTACGAAAATGCAAGTCCCAGGCCTTGGCATTTTGTGTCACGGTAAACAAATCCGCTTGGTGTCTGGTCACACCACACAATCGAGAGGCACGAATAACATCCTCGAAAAGGGGAACCCCGGAAGGATTGTTGGTTTGTTGATTCCATTCGAGAGCACAAAAGATACCCTTGACATTATATCTAGAAACGGTAAAAAGACTGTCATCATCAGGGATTACAATATCTATCAAATGCAATTGACCTTCCACAATTCCGTCCAAAGGCGTTCTGGTTTCGTGAAATGGTAAGAAATAAGATGTATGTCGTTAGCAACAGCAAGACAAAAAAGACAATCGGTACTTCGCTGCATCTGTCAGTGTCCAAATCTTACCTAGGAACGACATTACCGTGTTCATCAACTTTTTTAGTACGTTCCGGACGTCGACGAATGCGTTTCCGTCCCGTCGTAGGATCAATTTCAATGTCCGGTACCAAACCTGCTAAAAAATGTACCACTAATAATCGATATCCCACAAATAGGAAAAGAACTACCAATATCCAACGACAAATCCGTCTTCGACGTTGATAAGGACTCCTGCCATCATTTCCTTTGCTAGCAGCAACAGCAGCAGCAGCAGCGGTAGCGGTGACAGATGTTGCCAAAGAACCGTGTTGCATCTGGTACCAACACGTTTTGACTTCATCAGTGCCAAGTTGGACGACATTTCGTACCGATTGAGGACAGTGCGATTGATACAAATTGTGTATTGTTGTAGCTGTTGGTATTGAAAAAGATGACGATGACGACGAAGAAGACATGGTAGAATCCTGTGTATAGTTTTGACTTGCTCCGTGGTGGAGAAAAAAGGGAGATTGGCAGACTGATTTGTTTTTTGGGTTTGATGGTGTCTTTCGTCCGTCTTTACAGAAGAAATTCAATTGCTGTGCACCTCCAATCTCTTTAGTTCTGTAACTGCGAAATATCTGGCTGGGATTTTTTCGTTCTGAACCTTCTATGGAAGCAATTCTGGGTCAGCTCTATGGTCATCACGGTGTCTTCTTGTAAAAGTTTGTTTATCGTTTATGTTATTATTATCACTTTAACTGCAGCAGCTGAAAACCCGGTTGTTATGGTTGTGCCAATCTTAGTTTAGAAAAGCCCTTCGTTCCTCCCTCTCTTTTGCAAGCAAAGAGGAATTTTTACTGAAAGATTTATTGGATCCGTGCACGCCGATGGAGCTTCATTCCATCACACAATTTTCTATTGCATACTGTTGACACAAATGATTATTTTTATTATGTAGTCAGTCAAAAAAATTCTCGAAGATTTTGACGAGCAGACAAAATTTGACCAAAGTAACACGTCTTATTTTGGTCTCGTCCTTCCTTGACGACGGAGAAAAAGTAACCTAGTTTGTAGAGTACATACAGTATTATTATTTATTCATTTTTGCTTGCTCTTGTTTGTCTTCCTCTGCTACATATTCGGTCTTGAGCTGCCTTGAACAGGTCATTTTGTTGCCGGAAATGATATTCCCCAACTCCAGCTGTCGCTGGTGACGGCAACACAACTGCTACTTCTTCGTCCTCCATGGAAGCATTGGTATCTTTTGCGGAATCTTTCGTGTTGTCGTCTTTCGCAATAGCACCGCTACTACTAACACAGCTCCTTTCATCCTCCAAAACAGTAGGCATGTTCATCGGAACGGTGTCGTTGTCGATGCTATTAGCACTACTACTTACGTCGTCCATGGCAGCAACATGACCAACTTCGGTGGCAGCGCCGAACTCCTGATCACAACATTTCTTCACGTTGCTCGTAACCTCGTGAACAGACGACAGCTTAGCCGTTGATGATTCTCGTCCGGTACCGCGAGTGTGCAGACTACTGCTTGCCTCGCAAACATGTTCCTCATTTTTCTGACAACAACCTGTCGCTTTCGATCCTGAAACTCCGATTGTATCCATCCTAGTCCGCACACTTGACCTGGCGCTGCCAGGTAGGCTATTAATATGGAGACTTAGGCTGGATAGCTCACCCTGCTGAATACTCGAGTGCCTGTTGCCTAATCGAGATGAATGCGTATTGATTTGAGAGAATACACTGGCCCGTTGCTCGTTTTGTGCCTTGTCGTTGGTTATACGACGAATGGCTTGGGGTTGGGAAGCAAGAAGAGTACTTGATCGGCTAAACAAAGAGAGCCGCGAAGAATTTTGGTCTTCATCGCTATTTTGATTCCCGACCAAATTGTTTCCGCTGATTTGTTGAGACCGAGAACAAACAGAGAGACCTGATATTGCCACTCTCGTCGTTTGCTCTCGTTTGGATCGTTGTAAATATTTTGGGACAAACACAGGCAGCAAGATCGACAGGCACCCTATCGATAAAACCAGCGAAGCAACCAGAAAAAATGCAGGAGGTATATTCCATACCGCGGCCATCGTAGTTCCTCCAAGAACAATTGTTTCACAGATAAAGATCATGGAAACCGCAAGATACTTTGCTTCCGAAAAATCCAAAGGCAAGTTTCGACCCTTATAACTCTCGTAGGTAGCGATGGCCATTACTGCTAAATTAGCAATGGTCAATGGGATAAAAAATATTAAAAACATGAGACCTCCCTCTGCCGCCTGGCACATTCCATAAGATTCGACGCTGCGCCCAAATTCATCGTAGTTGGCTAGTCGTTCGCGATGCCATCCAAGCCGATACGGCGAGGCAGTCCAGCCAATCAACAGGGCAATGTTGATTCCCAGCAAAAAAAGAGATGGCCTCATGACATCAGCTGCTTTCACTTCAACTCTCCGAAATGACGTCCCCGATCTCATGACGGTATTGATTCGCTTTGCCTTGGTAAAAAGTGCTGCAATCGCTACCGTGAAGCCAATGCACAAACACCACGGTAAAAAAGCACAAGCGATATCCAATCCTGGCATATCCTCTTGGAACGACAAGGGAATGATGGTAGTGGCAAGGATAAATGTCCCTAAGCAAATTTGCAACAAAAAGATAGGTTGACTTGCGCGGACTACAAATTCCTTTCTGTAAAGGTAGGTGAAGACGGCGCATCCTATGGAGAAGACCATGATCATAAAGGACAGCGATAGTCCGAAATAACGCAACCCGTCCGGTATCAAGTTCATATCCTCCTGTAACTCCGGCAGAGGAATGGGTGGGTCGGTAGCATTGTTGTGGTAGAGAAAGGGCGTATTGACCTGAATTGCCGGAAGGGAGACCACTAGATCGTCGTCGGCAAGATCCGATGACAACTCCACAGTAATCGATGTTCTTGCGTCAAAAATGAATTTGGACGACGATGCTGGTTGATTTAACAAGACCAAATTAACAATTTCATAGTCCATACCTTCCGCCAGGCGCGTACCAGTTTTTTCGTCCAATTGGACGCGACCAGATACTCCCTGAAAATCAATCTGAACTAGTTGATTGTAAAATTCTTGACCTGTGAAAAGACCTGGCGTGTCACAAGCAGTCAAGCCAAGTGCAATCACGGCATCATACGTCAAATATTGAAATAGGGATCTTCCCGGATCTGATGAAAACGTAAAGTTGTCAAATAAGTATGGTTCCGCATGAGATTGAATAAATTCTTGTTGCAGCGTTCGGTTGTCGGCAAAGGCAGCCACGGCTTGGTCAAAAGCTTCATGAGGGATGACTTTGAGGAGTATCACTCCAGTCCCGTGAAGGGCATCGGCAATGTCGGCTTCCGTACTGCGATCCAAGGCAAAATTATCTCCCACAAGTTCCACAAGATCCCCCAAATACCATTGATGATCAGATGTTCCCATCAATCCATTTTGATAAGCAGCACGAACAACTTTTTTCCAAGAACCAGGATTGATGATGCCTACAAAGTAGCGTATACGTGATTGCTTTAATTGGAACATGACACTTTCCATTCCTCCTGCCTCGTCATAGGCAACCGAGTAAACGGTGATTCCGTAATGTTGAGCAAAGACTTGTATATCATGTTCGTACGCTTCCCCCCAAGAATCTTTAATGTACAGCACACCCACATTTTTCACCCCCAAACTATTCAAATACGCCACAATGGTGTGTGCATCTCCAGAATTGGTAGGAACTGTTCGAGCAAATAAGGACAAATCGTTCAGTGTGGATGCCGTCGAACTGGACGATATTTGTGGTAAATCCAATGCTTCTCCCAAATATCCAATTGTTTGAGAAACGAGGGATCGCGCTGCTCCCATTATTGCAAAAGGTTGTTTCCTTTGTTTCTGTGTTTTTTGCTGTAGGTTTGTGCCATCCAAACGATCATGCGCAATTTTTGGGGTAAATTGTTGATTTTGGTCTCGAGTGGTGGTACTAGACGAATTTCTCGCAGTCATATTAACGGAAGTGACATCCCTAATAGCTGCATCGTCATTGTCACCAATGACCTCTAGAAATGCATCGTCATTTTCAATAATGGTTACAATCTCTGGCAATGCATCATCATTATTCTCAATTTGATTGGTGGTAGGTGGTACTTGTTGTTGTGTTACGGGGCTTCCAGAAAGTGCAGTGTTGCCGGTAGCTGTTTTGTTTGTTGCACTTTGAGCTACGACTGTACCAAATCCATTGTTCATTAATGCCGAAGCTGCCTGAATCGGACTGAAACCGGTATCGTGATGTTCATAGGTCCATTGGAAATCACAAGTCTCAAGTCGACGCGTCAAAGGAGGCAAAACACTACCACTGGATTGTTGAATATGCTTAAAGGCTAAGAACGCACTCAATTCCACGTAGACTCGAAATTCAATAAGCTGTCGTCGACGTTCTTTCTCTTCCTCCTCGAGACGCGAGAGCGGCAAAAGAACCATCAAGTGACCTTCTCGTTTTCGAGCAGCCGTCAATGCATCGTTAACGTAACGAATAGCACTTGCTCCGGTATCATCATCATCTTCGTCTCCTCCTCCACCACTACCACCTTCACCACCTCCACCACTGCCATCTTCTATTGCTTCGACTACTACTGCTGTTGGTTGTATTAACGCATCCTCTTCTTGTTCTGGTCCCTGCCGTCTCTTGGATTGCGATGATACTGCATTTACAATGCCTTGTTGTACTCTGGTCTCAAACTCGGTCTCGGTCTCGGTCTCGGTCTCGGTGTCAGGAGGATTGGATGGAGTGAGGATGCTAGATGGATGCGTATGGCTGTTCCAAAAGAACTCCTCCATAATGAATAATGGAGGCGAGATCTTTTTCAAAGATTCTCTATCCTCTATCACTGTACTCCTGGTACTATGTTTTGGATTATGGTGCTTCTGGATAAGAAATTAACTGCTGCTCCCGGATGAATTTTTTTCGATCGATAATTGCTAAAAGGAGAGCTCATTTTAACCAGCAAAGAAGTTATCATCTTCTACTGAGAACTCCAAGGAGTACTAGACTACTACTGGTAGGTCTCCTACTACTGGTACCTGGTACTACTATTACTACTGTAGTTTAGCTTGTACTACAGTACTAGGTAGCCGAGTAGCTAGTAGCACTCTAGTGGTAGTAGTGGTAGTAGTGGTACTAGTCTACTGCTACTACAATAAAAAACTCAAAAAGAGTTCATTCGCCTCCTTTTTAAAAGTCCCTACTAAAGTTTGTACTGTACAGTCACGAAGCACGAGGAAAATGCCAATAGAAAACCCAAGGATTCAATCCGCCACAAACACACACACACACAGGTTCACTCAGAAAACCCATTGATGATTGTTTCCATTTCATAAATCCAGGATGTTCTTCGTTGAGCCATTATTTATTAAAGCAGAATTCAATTTTTGGGGGCTGGATTTATGCGTAACGTACTACTACCAGCAGTAATAGTAGTCTACCAGGTAGAGTACTAGCTAGGAGTAGTTTGAGTACTACGATATGTAGCTAGCTAGTAGTAGTCGACACAGTCATTGCAAAATAATTATAATCACTTTGTCAGTGGGGTACTAGGTCTAGTACCTGGTACCTGGTACTAGCTAGACTAGCTACTACAGTAGCAGGTACCGGTACCTGGTACGAGTGGTAAGGCTGATGATAATAATAATTGTTCAACTGCTCGGCTGCTGACTTCCCAGTCATTCTTTTTTAACAACTCTATTATTATTACTACTACTACTCTAGTAGTCTAGTATTTACGTCAAGCAAAACTAGCTACTATGGTACAGGTATGTACTACTCTAGCTAGCAGTAGACCCTACCAGGTACGAGTACCTGGTACTACTCTAGTCTAGTAGCTAGTAGAATTAGTATAGCCGTACCTAGCTACTAGACTACGTAGTACTGGTAGTACACACTTGGAAATTGACAATTAGCCCTTTGGAACAGGTTGGTCATTATCATCGCTGAGTTAATACTGTAGTTTATAATAATATTTTGAAAACGTTCGTTTTACCTCTTGTACATATTGGTAGTAAAAAATAATGTCTTCGTCTTCTTCCACTACTACTAGTAGTAGTAGTTCTAATGAAGAGAATGAATCAATAGCCTCCGAGGCATCGGCTTCTTCCTCTCGTAGTAGCTGTAGTAGTGGTAGTGAAAAGAAAGACGAAAACACATCGGATGGTGGTGCAGGTGCCCCATCGAACAACAGCAATGGTAGTGAAAATGGGGCATCGTCCAATGGGGGGAAACAAGACAAGATCTCATTACCGCCAACACCAGACGAACACGCACCGTTGGGTGAGCCTCAGGATAAAAAAGGCACGGTCGATTTGGATGCCCTCGAAGAAGAAATAGTTAAACTGGGAGAAAAAATGCTGCCCTTTACTATTTTTACCAAACGCAAGGCTTTGGATCCACTGACGGATGAATTTTTTGCGGAATCGGAGCACGAACAGGCTCATCCTATTGACAGCCTGAACGCTGAAATGCAAGATACGGATGACATGCTGGCCAATTTGCACGCCAATTTTGCCGCCATCGGAGCCAAATTGGACGATGAGGATCACCACGAAGAAATCAGGAAACAATTGCAAGCAGAAGAAGATGGAGAAGATTCTCAACATATCAACGACAAGCAAGATCCGAAAAATGGGGACATCAATAATGGTCCAACCAAACCTATCATTAGTGAAGACGGAGATTATGGTGAGGAAGACAAAGTAGAAAAAGAAGAAGATATACAAGCCAGTTTAGCTCGGATGGTCCGAGATCACGCTGGAGAAGATATTTTATTGGCCAAGGCAGAAGACCATAGTAGCAGCGAGGGAGAAGAAGAAACCATGACCAGTGCTCTTCCGGACTTTAGCAGTTTTAAGACGGAAGTAGAGAAGACTCTGCAAAAGAAAAATAAACGAGTTTCTGGACAGTCTCAATTGGAAACGCTGGTAAATGGCAAGAGGCAACCCAGCAGAGGAAATTTGAAACGAAATCGATCCATGCCATCGCGTCCCGGCGAAGAGAGCAATTTTTTTGATTGGGGTAAATTCGCCAGGGGTCGCCAGCAACAATCAGAAGAAAAGAAAGTCGATAATGCAGTTGCAGCAACTCCAGAACTAGCAAAAACTGACAAGAATGATAGTGGCATTGGCGCACTTACTAATATTCCAGCTCCAAAAATGATTCCCGAGACAGCAAAAGAGCCACCAATGGCGCTGGAGAGAACGTCCTGTCAAAAAGACCACGAGGACGACGAAGAAACCATTGCTGCGAGTGCGGGAGGATATCTCGGGGGGATATTGAGCGGCAGTGGTACTAAGCGCCAAACGAACAAGTCAAGCGATGGCACCGGTAGTGGTGGTGATGAGTTGGCCTTTGATTTTGGCACTTATAGATCAGAACAAAAGAAACACGAACAGGACAATGACGACCCAACCGTCGGATCAGCTGTTCTGCAAATTTTGGATGGGTCCAACAAACAACAAAAAGAATCGCGGAAAAGCGACAACCAGAAGAAAATGCCGAAAATAACGTCCAAAAGTGGAAAGAGGAGTGGTCGGCGAGTACTGAAACGCTGCAACACGGCTCCACCAGATTCACAACAACGACGATCGGGTGAAGAATTTTTTGATTGGAAGAAATTTGCCGCCAACAAGCAAGACGCCGTAAAGTAAAACCAAGCCGGTAGTCGAATTTGTACAAATGAAATTACAATTGCTAGAAGGGATTTGCAGTACAGTTTGGTTTTATCAATTAAAGCTGCAGGCTCTGTTGTAGTTGAATAATGATGCTCCAAAATAGTATAGTTCTCTTCTAGTAGTAGTACTGGTTGTGCGAACAAGCTCAGCTCGCGAATAATTTTTGTCATTTGTCAAGTCCCGTCTTGGAGGTGTAAAAGTAAACAAATAAATAGACTGTAAATAAAAATAATTGTGTCGGAGATACTCCCTTCGGTCATTCTTTCGACACGTTGTCACTGAGTCACAGCAATCTACAGTAGATTTCATCATTAATTTTTTCACTTTTACCTGGTAGACCTAGTGGTCTAGCTAGCTAGTAGTAGTAGTACCGTGCATTATTTAAAAAAAATATCAGTCTTTCGGTAGTGGTACGGTAGTCTCCTACTACTACTAGAGTAGTAGGTCTAGTAGTACCTGGTAGTAAGCAGGATACCACTGCCTGTCAACTGCCACTACTACTTTTACAGTATCTGTATTTCCTGGTACACAAGAAGCCATGTTGCCTGGTACTACTATCGGGATAGTAGTTGTGGTATTATTATTGTACTACGTACTGTAGCTACTTTTCAGTGCTACCACTCCAATAGTAGAGTAGTATTAGTAGTAGTACTGGTGGTAGGTCCCTCCTACTCTAGCTAGAGTACTGATTACAGTGGTAGAGTAGACTTGTAGTTTACTAGCGAGCACCCACCAGTCAAGTATATGTAGTTCTACGGTAGTAGTCTAGTAGTAGACATGCAGACCTACTAGTAGAGTGATCTTTTGGTACCAGGTAGTCTTTCCGCGTACTAGTAAACTGGCAGAAAACGTGTTACCAGGTACTAGCTACAGTAGTAGTACTGTAGACTACAATATACGGACATCATCATTATTTTTTTTTCAAAACACCAACTCCTCTGATCTTCTCAATTATTACTGTATTCAATTTTACAACTTCCCCGAGTGCAACTACTACTAGTAGCTTCAACTATCTATAGATAGACCAGGTTCAGATCAGCAACGCAGCAATGCTGAAGAAGAATCATTTTACTTGATACACATTAATCACTCTACCCGATACGTAGTACCAGGCCTTGAGTCTTCACTTTCAATCCAAGACATCTTTCTTTACTATCATGAAGACCTGATCAGGTGCACTTTAGGAACACTTGGTCAAGAAACGAACGAATTTGGTTGTACGAAAAAAAGGTACAATAAGAGTTTATCAAGATGGCCGACAACAACAATAACAATAACATGTACTCGTTGAATACTGCAGCAATGGCTCTCCAGGCCGCACGAATGGACAGGCTCATGGCAGATATGGAATCGAATTTGGAGTCAACAACATCAGACATACAAAACGAAGAAGCTGCGTGGACTCAAACGTCTAGAATATCCGTGGCCAATCTAGATGATGTTATTGATCTGAATGAAGTCATTTATCCAGAAACATCCCAGGAGGTGAATCAAAATCTACCAGATACTGGTAACGACAATAACGCTGTGTCAAAAACGGCCGACGAAGAAAAAATGAGCGACAACACCAACAGCAATGATGATAGGAGCGAAGATGACATTAGCAGCTCTTCTTCATCATCATCTTCTGATTTATCCTCTGAGCAACAACCCATTTCTGCTGCAGCTTCTTTGGTCGATGATGCCAGCTCTATGGAGAGCGGAAAATCGTTTTCTTTGCTGCAATTTTATGGGGATAATAATAATACTTATGATAACAACAATAGTAGAGAAGACAGTTTTCTTGCTGGGAGCTTGGTGTCTGCAGTCCACGAGGAACTTTCATTACAAAAGGGTATCTTGCGAATGGATTCCTCGTCTGACAATGAAGCACTGATTTGCGATTGGGATTTATGGCGAGCTTGGAAATCAAAAGAACTAACAATAACAAATGATAGGGATAACAACAGCGATAATGATAACAATGAGCTTGATTCATCATCGCAGAGATGGGGCAACGAGTCGATGCAAGACTCGTCTTTGCAACTACCGACGTTGCCTGCTCGAAGAGATAGCAGCAGTAGTACCAGAAGTCACATTCGGAAAGATTCAGTCCACAGTCAAGATGCTTCAGACGATGAATTCTTTGATTGGCAGGCCTGGAAACGACGAAGGGAAGGACAGAAATCAAGTTCCTCTAGGACAAATTCCTTTTCCATGTCCATGTCTATATCTGATGATGACGATGATTTTGATGTCACATCGGTACTAGCAAAGCTGGATGAATGGGACGATAATATGGAAGAAGACAGTGCAAGTCGGCAAAGTGGAAGTGAAGCTAGCAATAGCAGCGAAAGCTCTAGTGATGACGACGACGACGACGACAAATCCACGACAAGTGGGAAAGGTTCTCAGAACGATGCTTCCGTAAGCAGCAGTGGAATAAATACGCCGTGGGACGTTGGCGGGTCCGAAATGTCGGGTGCATCTACTTCTGAAACAAAAAGGAGTATTACGAGAGCATCCTTAACTCGAGGAAATTCGGAAGTTTTGAACACTGGAAAGCGCGAAGCGATGGCCGACCTTCGCTGTCACTCCGACAAGGGTTTGAGATACCAAGCTAGTCCACCCACGAAAGACAAACGAACTGGTGATACTTGGAAACAGTGGCAAAGTACGCAGCGAAAACGTCGTATGAGCAAATCATGGTCCAACATTGCAGTAAATCTATCATCCACAGACCTGGGAAGTACAGTTGAATGTGAGGGTAGCCATACTTTGAAGCAACCTGATGCCGATGCGACAACGGAAACCGTTAACGACGACAGCATTGGTGATGTACAAGATACAGTTGAATCCAAAAATCAGAGTGAAACTGTTTCAATAAGTAGCATCGCCAACAATTCCGCGGTCCCTTCCGCTATCCCAAGTCCCAATCCGTCGCCGCCTGGTCTGCTTGCTCGATGTAATTCATTACGAATGCAGTCACCGCCTTCTGCCGGGAGCCCCGGTCGACGAAGTCCAAGGACTGCACGCCCTGGTCGGATGATCCGATCCTTCTCTTTGAAGATGCAATCCCCTAATGCCAAATCGCCAATTCAAAAGTCTCCCTTAAAGCAAAACATGGAGGTTTGGAGGTCTTGGCAGCGAGATAAGCGGAGATCTGGTATTCGGAAGAGTGCCTCTGGTCGTGACATGTGGAAATTGCCTTTTGCTGGTGATAGCAATACCGGTAAGGCTAGCGATACTGAAATTGGCTCTGAAACGGCACTGCTTCAATCAAGTTCGGAACGATGGAGTCAAAAAGATGATAGTTCCCTTCCGACCAATCCACGCCAGAAAATGCAGCGGACTCAGTCAGAAAGATTGCATACGCCGACTCGAGATCAAGAAATCGCTTCCTTTGACTGGGACGCATTCCGGAAAGAGCACAAAAGGATTTCTCAGGAAAGGAGTAAATCAGAGAGTTGGAAGCCTGCCGCAGTCGAACATAAATCTGAAAGAAAGGCGATGCTACGTTCAAAGTCGGAAAATTGGAAAGCTAGCTGTGATTCCTTTAGTGCTGAACCAGAGTTTGACTGGAAGCACTGGGCAAAGGATCGGCGTAAGGAATTGAAACGAGGAGTCTCTGCGAAAATCTGAGCAAGGGCGGATTGTGCTCTACTTTCTGCTAAGAGTGCAGTCATGTAATTGTTTAAAAAAAGTGTAGTATTGTTTTTTGGGGGGAAAATGTTTTAGCTATTATCAAATGTCGAAAACAGTGTCCATGGGACAGTCAATGCTTGTGCAGTCAACGACTCCTGCTTTTCCCTCTTTTGTTCCCGTCGATATTTTTCCCAGTCAAAGGCAACACATTGATAATTTTCTAGATTTCCTCTTGTCGATGATTCCCCGCACTGAAGGCTCTGTCGTCGTTGACGAAGTTTTTGACAGCCTTCCTTTTTATTGCCACGCCTCCATTTCTCCCAATTAAACGGTGGACGATTGCCTCCTCTGAAAGAATCTGACGGAATGTTCCCAGTTTCTGGAGTGACGGCTTGCTTCTTTATATTCTCGTTTCGCTTTTTGCTGATACCTGTAGAACTAATTGTTCCGCTAACCGTCGTGATGGTTGGAATTTCATCTTTTGTGTTAACACTCGAGCTACAATCGTACTCAGAATCATTTTTGATATGACTGGGCTTCACTTCTTCAAAAATTTCTGTGTTGGTAGTGTCTATCCTGTTAACGATAGCATCGCTGGTTTCTTCCTGTTGAGTGACTGCTGCAGTTATGGATGCCCGAAAGTCCCGCCATAATTTCTTTCGTTCTTTCTTGGCGCGTTTTCGTTCGCTCTTCACTTTTGCACAGAGATGTCTCACCTCCACTATGGCATTCGCCACCTCTTCTTCGACATAAATCACCCATTCGTTCAGTTCCTTTCGCTGGTGTGATATCTTGCGTAAACGTTTTGGTATCCGTTTGTCTACCGGGCTGGTACTTGTACTGTTACCACTGCCGAGACTCAAAGTGCTGTTGCTGGCCAAACTGATACCACCAGCCACCATGATTTGGTTCCCGTGTGAAGGCGCAACATATTCTAAATGGACATGCTTCTCTTCTCCCCCGTTTTTTTCTGGTGTAGTATTCATATCAATTGTGTTGTTGTTAATGTTGTTATTGTTGTTATTGTTGTTGTTGTCGCAATCCACCTCAGGTTGCTCCTCTTGCAGAGATTGTAGCATGACTTTCATTTGATATTGCTGGCGTCCCAAATCCAGACTTTCATTACAATCCAGGTGGCGTTCCACGGAAGCAAATCCCCAACTTCCATCGCTCCACCCAGCTGCAATCGTTCCATCGCCATTACCCCGGTGGCTGCTGGCGCCTCGTTGAAACACCTCCTCCAAGGACAACTCAGCGTCCTCCTGATCGTTGACCATCGCCGAGCGTTTCTTTCCTCTTAGGAGCACTAAAACTCAATTTCAAAATGACTGTCATTCAAAGTTTTCCATCTCTTATTATTGGGGATGGAGGAAGCTTGTCAGCAGGTTTATCTCCTGTTATAGTTGACATAGGGTGAGAACTAATTATGAGTTTGTCGGTCATTAATGTAGCTACCAGGTACTGTACTACGACCCCGTCTTCAGGTCGCCCATCGGTCTTTTATTCGCTAGTAGACTAGTACAAATACACTGGTCGTGGCTGTGGGTGTACAACTACTATCTAAGAGTACTCCTAGCTAGTAGATACTCGAACTAGTACGTCGAGCAGGTGTGCGATAGATTCTTGAATTGGCTGCGTTTCCGATTCGTGTGTTTGCAGGGGAGGGGGTATTTGCCCCCTGCACTTTCAGGGGGTATTTACCCCCTGTGCCGAATTTTTTACTAGTAGCTACTAGTAGTAGCTATTGGAATCAATTGAATTACTAAAGTGCTGCCTGGGCAGCTACTAGTTAAGAAATGCTAACTTTTACTTCTTTGACCATTTTGCTTGTTATTTCAATCATTGACAGCAGTGCAGCAGCCAAGAATGTCATGGTGGCATCAAACCTCCTCTTGTTGTTGCTGCTGGCTAGTGCTAGTAGTAGTGGTCTCCTAGCTATTAGTTAGTACTAGCTAGCAGTCCACATTGATCTTGTTAGTACTAGTATTGATTTAAGAACGGTCGTGTGGTTGCTTTGCTCAGGCTACAACTACTAGTATTACTAGTTGTGTTACTACTGGTGCTGCTGCTCCTGCTCCTGCTCCTGCTCCTCCTTCTGCTGCTCCTCCTGCTGCTGTTCCTGGTGCTGCTCCTGCTGGTGCCGCTGCTGGTGCTGCTGGTGCTGCTGGTGGTGCTGGTGGTGCTGGTGCTGCTGGTGGTGCTGGTGCTGGTGCTGGTGCTGGTGCTGGTGCTGCTGCTGCTGGTGGTGCTGCTGGTGCTGCTGCTGCTGCTGCTGCTGGTGCTGGTGCTGGTGCTGGTGGTGCTGGTGCTGGTGCTGGTGCTCCTGCTGCATCAGCTCCTGCTGCTCCTGTTGCTGCTCCTGCTGCTCTCCTGCTGCTGCTTGCTCCTGCTGCTGCTGCTCCTCCTCCTCCTCCTGCTGGTGCTGCTGGTGGCTCCTCCTGTTGGTGCTGCTGCTGGTGCTGCGCTAAAGACTCTATAGTAGTACTTCTGGTGGAATGGGACGAGGAGTGCACCACCACCACCAGCAGCCACCAGGACAAGAGGGGGAGGAGAGGATGTACTACTACTACCTAGCTACCACCAGTGGTGGCCAGAATAACAAGTAGTATACTAAGGTGTAGTAGTACTACTAGGCGGTGGTTGAATGATGGTTGTGCAGATGTGTGTCATTGTGGTGCAACAACAAAATTATGTTGTGGTGGTGCAAAAGCAAAAAATTCGGCACAGGGGGTAAATACCCCCTGGAATTGCAGGGGGTAAATACCC
>Ga0100402_1001078_pt1 | contig 31789 bp, 34 predicted proteins | sample CryGeyme20150102_FD_80419 | JGI IMG/M metagenome (GOLD analysis project Ga0100402, IMG submission 80419) | Groundwater microbial communities from Crystal Geyser aquifers in Utah, USA - Crystal Geyser metaG 2015-0102 | ecosystem: Environmental > Aquatic > Deep subsurface > Groundwater | place...
CGATACGGACCCGTACCAATACCATGCGATCCTAAATAATTTCGATGATTGGCCTGCTGAACTGGTGCTCCAATTCCATCGCAACCGCCAGGCCGGTTCCGAGAACGTCAACAAAGAACTTCACGGCGGCTTCGGGCTTTCCAAGCTGCCATGCCGGGAGCTCTACGCCAATGCCGCCTACTTCCAGATCGCTTTGCTGGCCAATACGGTCTTCGCGGCGACCAAGCATCTGGCTCTTCCAAAATCGTGGCGCCCCTTGACGATCAAGACCGTGCGCTTCCGGCTGATTCGTTTGGCGGCGGTGGTGTCCAGGCGCTCGCGGGTCCTTTGGCTTAAAATTCCCCAGTCCTATCCGTTCCGGGAGATGTTCGAGCAAGCGCGCTGGGCGATTTTGGCTCCGCCCGGCCTTGCCGCCCCCGCCTAGATACCGATTGACGATATCGTGCCGTTGTGGATAAAACAGCCGGGGAAGACCTGCGTCCAAAATGATGTTTTCCGTTTCGGGCTCGCGCTTTTGGCCGTATAAAAGCGCGAGCGTCGCGGCCGCACCGCGAAACATGCCCTCCAATTCGAGCCCGTCGTCGATTTCTGAGCCCACCCGATGCTTACCGGATCTTTTGGGATAGCCGCTCCGGCACCTGCAGTCGTCTCGAATTTGATAATATCGCCGAGGATGTCCGGAAGCGATTCTTCCTTCCTGTCGCGCGAGAGAGCGCTTTCCGGTTCCTAGGAACTCAATGCCGAAAATCAAAGCGATCATCTTCGACATGGACGGGGTCCTTATCGATGCGCGGGATTGGCATTTCGAGGCGCTCAACAAGGCCCTATCCCTTTTCGGAATGGAAATCAGCCGCTACGACCACCTGGTCACTTACGACGGTTTGCCGACGCGCAAGAAGCTTGAGATGCTGACGCTCGAGCGCGGCCTCCCGGAAGGCCTTCACCCGTTTCTCAACGAACTCAAGCAGCGCTACACCTTCGAGTTGATTCACGCACGCTGTCGTCCGAATTTTATCCATGAGTACGCGCTCTCGCAGCTTAAAGAGCGCGGCTACCGACTCGCGGTTTGTTCGAATTCGATCCGCGCGACCATCGAACTGATGATGAATCGGGCGTCCCTCGCTCAGTACCCCGAGTGCATTCTTTCCAATGAAGACGTGAAGAAGCCGAAACCGGATCCCGAAATATACGAGACCGCCATAAGCGCGATGAAGCTCTCCCCGGCGGAATGCGTCGTGGTGGAAGACAACCAGAACGGAATTCAGGCGGCTAAGGCGGCCGGCGCGCACGTCCTGGAAGTAACGGGGGTCGACGATGTCACATTACACAACATTACCCAATTTATTGGAAAGGTAGACGCGCTCTGATGCTGAACATCCTCCTGCCCATCGCCGGCCGGTCCGAGATGTTCGACCCGAAGCTTTTTCCTTACCCCGTCCCGCTCATCGAGGTGCTGGGAAAGCCCATCATCCAGCGCGTCGTCGAGAACCTCTCAGACATCGGGGACGACATCCGGTTTATCTTCACGGTGCGCGATGCGGACTGCCGTCGATTCCATCTCGACAACACGCTCTCCCTCTTAACCGATCTGCCCAGTACCGTGATACGCATTCACGGCGAGACGCGGGGAGCCCTCTGTTCGGCCTTAATGGCGGTCGACTACATCAATAACGACGAGCCCCTCCTCGTGGTCAACAGCGACCAAATATTCAAGGGAGTGCTTCCCGCTCTCTTCCCGCGCTTGGCGGCAAGCGGCGCCGATGCCGGCTGCTTGTGTTTTGATGCGGTGCACCCGCGCTGGTCTTACGTCCGCCTCGATAATGACCGCGTCATCGAGGCCGCCGAGAAGAATCCGATCAGCCGCAAGGCTATCGCTGGTTTCTATTACTTCTCGACCGGACGGATCTTCGTCGAAGCCGCGAAAAGGACCATTCTAAACGGGAGAACGGTGGAAGACCGCTTCTTCCTGGCGCCGACCTTTAACGAGCTCATCCTGGCGGGGAAGTACGTCCGGGCCGTCGAGATCCCTTCCGACGCCTATGTCTCATTTTTTACGCCTCAGCGCATAGAGGAGTTCGAGCGAAGCATCAAGAAGAATTGATGAAGACCGCAAAACTTTCCTCTATGATCAAGGGGTGGTTCGTCGGTGATTTCTCTCCGACGGTCCTCTCGACCCGGGCCGCGGAAGTCGGTGTCAAAACCTATGCGGCCGGAACCAAGGAAGAGCGGCACTACCACAAGATCGCCACGGAAGTAACCCTGATTCTCTCCGGTCGAGTACGCATGAACGGCGCGGAGTATGGTTCCGGAGATATCGTCGTGATCGAGCCGAATGAAGACACCGATTTCGAGGCGCTCGAGGACACGACGAACGTCGTCGTAAAAATTCCCGGGGCGACGCACGACAAATTTATGGGAACTCCGCGAAAATGAGCAGCCCGGTGAACATCGTCGTCCCCATGGCCGGCCGCGGCTCACGCTTCGCCGACGCGGGCTACCGCGACCCTAAGCCGCTCATCGACATGTTCGGCAAGACGATGATCGAGGCGGTCATCGAAAACCTGAAGCCCAGCCAACCGTCTAAATTCATCTTCATCTGTCAGCGCGAGCACTACCGCGAATACCGGTTGGAATCCCTCTTCCGCCGCCGATTGGGGACCGACTGGGACTGCGTGCAGCTCGACGGCCTGACCGAGGGGGCGGCGTGCACGGTTTTGGCCGCGGAACACCTCATCGCCGCCGCCGCCGCGGTGGTCGTAGCCAACTCCGATCAAATCGTCGATTGCAGCATGACCGACTTCCTCGAGGAGGCTGTGCGCTCGGAAGTGGACGGCCTCGTGATGACCTTTCCCGCCACGAGTACGAAATGGAGTTACATCCGCCTGAACGAGGCCGGCTTCGGCGTCGAGATCGCCGAAAAACGCCCGATCTCCGAACACGCCACGGTCGGCATCTATCACTTCGCCTCGGGCAAAGCATTCAAAGATTCGGCACGTTCCATGATCGCCAAAAACCTGCGAGTCAATAACGAGTTTTACGTTGCTCCCATCTATAATCAATTGATCGAGAAAAACGGGAAGGTTGGAATTTGGGAAATTGCCGCCGAAGCGATGCATGGGATCGGCACCCCGGAAGATCTCGAGGCGTATTTTTCATTCAAGGGAGGATACACCTCCCTGTCCGTTCCGGCGCGTTAAGTGTTCAGCGCCCTCCTGACCCATCGAGGGATCGACGTCCCGTTCGGCTTCAAGTCAAAGCTATTGTCCGGCGAGAGTTGTTGGGAGTCGTTTTCGTCGCAGATAAAGTCAGGGTTCGGCCTGGAATTCGACCTTCAGCTTACCACTGACGGCGCATTCGCGGTCTGCCATGACGCCTACCTCGGCCGCTTATCCGATGGAAAGCTTGATGTTTCGATCGCGGATCTAAACCGCCGGGAGCTTCGAGCGGTCCGACTGCCGGGCGGGAGATTGTGCGATCTCGAAGAATTGCTCGATCTCGTAGTGCAATTCGGCGGCACGCCGTCGGCGCTTCATCTCAAACATCAAAACCAGAGCGAACGAACCATCGGGCGTCTCGTCGACCATTTGCGGCCTTTCGCTTCGTGTCTTAGAGATCGTCTCTTTCTGTTCGATGCCGGACCGACGGCGGCCTCCCGAATCAAAGAAGCTCTGCCGGAGTTGTCATTGGCCGCCTCCGTCTCGCATGAGTTCGACATCAACCGCTACGGCGAACTAACGGGGGGGACCTTACTCTCTATCGAAGAAGCGATCGCGAGGAAGGCCCTTTATTCCTGGGTCTGGTTGGACGAATGGGACCGCATTGGCCCTGCGGGCTCCAGAAAGGAACTGGTCACGGCGGAAACGATCAAGACACTGCGCGAGCACGGATTTAAGATCGCAGCGGTATCTCCCGAACTCCACGCGACATCTCCGGGGCTGCTCGGCGGCGAGGCGCACGAAGACGCTGCCGCGCCGGATCAGTTGATCGGGCGATGGAAGCGATGGGCCTCGCTTTCGATCGATGCGCTGTGCACGGACCATGCTTCTTGGCTCCGGGGATACCAGCGCGCCAATTCAGGCCGTTAGCGGTGACTTTCAAGCGCCTCTTAGGAGGCGCCTTCGGAGGGGGTGTTTTTTAGGCTCGCCACCAACGGCGTGCTCACTCTCTCGTCGAGCAGATCGATGTTGTCGAAAATCAGCGCCGAAGAGTCCTGCCAGCATTCGAGGCTGGTGGTCTTTCCCTCGGTCTTAGGCGTCGGGATCATCGCGATGGTGTCCCACGGACAGTCCTTGACGCACAGCATGCAGCCGATGCAGAGATCGAAGTTCACGAAGACGCCGCGCGTTTGGATGCTCTCGCCGAACGGTTCGATGCAGGTCGGAACCGGGCAGGCGGAGATGCAGACTTCGCATCCGGTGCAGGCCGTCAAATCGACGCGGGCCTTGATCTTGGCTTTCGACGCGCCTTTGACCAAGGCTTCGCGGCGCTGCGGGGTCATTTTAGCGGCCATTAAAGTTCTCCGAGCATCGCCTCGGCGTGGCCTTTTGCCGACACGCCGTATTCCGCGAAAGCGATTTTTCCTTTGGGATCGATGATGAAGGTCGAACGGACGACGCCCATGAACTCGCGGCCCATGAATTTCTTCTTCTGCCACACGCCGTAGGCGTGGCAAATCGTTTTGTCTTCGTCTACGAGCAGAGGGAAGTTTAATTCGAACTTGTCGGAAAATTTTTCGTGCGACTTCGCCGGGTCGGGGCTGACGCCGAGAACGACTGCGTCTTTACGCTTGAATTTGGGCTGGGCGTCGCGGAACTCGCAGGCCTCGATCGTGCAGCCGGGCGTGTTGTCCTTGGGGTAGAAGTACAAGACGACGGATTTTCCCTTGTAATCCGAGAGTTTGTGGCGCTTTCCAGAGCCGTCGAGGGCGTCGAACGCGGGTGCTTTGTCGCCGGCCGTGAGCGGGGCGGTTGTCTTTGCGGGCATACTTAAGTATAACAGTTGCGTCGGAAAGCTGTCAATTTTGGTGGAAAAACAAGGTTTTTATGGAAAGGCGGGAATATTTGGAGCGCGTGATCATGGGATTGGAGATGTCGATCCCGGATTTTAAGAGCCGGCTCCAGTACTATAAGGACGGCGATCTCGAAAAGAAGTACGCCGAGAAGTTTCTTCTCTCGATGGAGGAGAATCTCTCCAAGTATAAGGCCGAATTGGCGTCCTTGCCGGAACAGGGAGGCTCCGATGAGTGAACACGCACGCGTCGCGCTGAGCGGTGCTTCGGGATTGGTCGGTCGCGCGGTGCGCGCCGAGCTGGAGGCTTCGGAGTATCGGGTCGTTCCGCTCGTGCGCGATCCGACCCGGGCTGGAACGGGAGCCGCGGTGCTGTGGAGTCCCGAGCGAGGCATCTTCGAACCGACTCGCGTTGAGGGTCTGAAAGCGGTCGTCCATTTGGCGGGGGAGAATATCGCGGGCCGCCGGTGGACCGCTCGCCAGAAAAAGCGCATCCGCGAAAGCCGAGTCGAGGGGACGCGCGCCTTGTGCGAGTCCCTGGCCGGGCTCAAGAAAAAGCCGGAGGTGCTGATCTGCGCTTCGGCGATCGGGATCTACGGACATGGTCAGCGCGCCGTCGATGAAACCGCCAAGGCCGGCGAGGACTTTTTGGCGAAGGTTTGCCGCGATTGGGAAGAGGCCTGCGCCGAAGCCGCGGCCGCGGGAATTCGCGTTGTGAACTTTCGCATCGGCGTCGTGCTGAGCCCGGAAGGCGGCGCGCTCGGCAAGATGCTTCTGCCGTTTAAATTCGGAGTCGGTGGGCGCGTCGGAAGCGGGAATCAGTGGATGAGTTGGATTCATATCGACGACGCCGCCGGCGCGGTCCGGCACTGCATCGAAGACGACGCGTATCGCGGGCCGGTCAATGCCGTCGCTCCCAATCCCGTCACTAACGCGGAGTTCGCGAAGACGCTCGGGAAGGTGCTGCGGCGTCCGGCCGTGCTGCCCATGCCCGCGTTCGCCGCGCGGCTCGCATTCGGAGAGATGGCCGATTCCATCCTGATCAACGGTCAGCGCGTGCTTCCCCGGCGTCTCGAGGCCGAAGGCTATCCGTTCGAGCACGGCACTCTCGAAGGCGCCTTGCGCTCCTTCAACCTGTAATTTTTAAGACCGTTTCTCCGAGTGGCATAGATTCTACTCGTATCTCGAATTAGATCACTCTTTTTGTAAAGACTCAGCCGGAATTACGCGCAAAACGCATAATTCCGGCTGATTTGTTCCACTTTATGCGAAAAAGTGGAGAAACGGTCTCAAAATCAGCGTTTGACGCTGTTTCCTTGGCCGCGGTTGATCCAGTGTGAGGTGCTGATCTTGCTGTTCGCGCGGCGGAATGCCCATGATTCGAGGTAGTACTTTCCGGTCTTTGAGACCGCGAATTCATGTTCGAGCGTTTTCGCAGCGGTGAAGCTTAGCGGCGCGTTGCCGGTGGCTTGGAAGACGACCGGGTCTCGGCGCCAGAAGCTTCCGTCGTCCCAGCGGACGACGGCCGAGATTTCGAGCGTTTCTCCGGCGTATTCGGCGGCCCACCTGTCGTTGATGATGAGCTTGAGGCCGGTCGCGGTGGCCTGGATCCCGGCGGTGACTGCTTGGGCGTCGGGCGCGGTGAGGAGTTTTTGCCCGGCCGTCAGTTCCACGATCACTTGAGACGGATCGGTCGCGAACGACGAGAAGGTTCCCGTGTACCGGTAGGCGCCGTTCTGGCTGACGAGAGTCAGTTGGGAGCCGGTCAGTTCGAAGACGAAGCGCTCCGATTCCCACGGCATCAGCGGGCTTTGGGAGGCGTTCAGGAACTGAATCGTCAGGTCCCGCCCGACTCTGTTTCCGAGAGGCTCTTCATCGGGGACGTAGTAGTACGCCCGGTCGGCCGGGTCGTAGTAGAACAGGTAGCGGTTTCGCATCTGGCGGCTCGCCAAGGACAGAGAATAGCGCGACCCGGCGTTTTTGCCGTTCCGTTCGAGCGTTCCCCGGCTCGTCGAATAAAACGTCTTTCCGTTCCAATAGCCCACATAGTCCATCCCGTAGGTCGTGAAGGCGCGATCGGCGCCTTCCAGCCGCGGGTCGTTGGACGGAAGCGGTCCGCCGGGATAGATCGGGCGCGGATGACGGACCGCGCCTTGTCCGGGAAGCGGTTTTCCGCCCTCCCGAGGATCCCCCGGGAGAGGTTTGCCGCGGCCGTTGCCCGGGAGAGGCTTGCCGTTTTGACCGCCCTGTCCGGGAAGCGGCTTTCCGGAGTCCTTTTTCCTGCCCGGAAGCGGCTTGCCCTGATCTTCCTGTTGTCCCGGCAGCGGCTTGCCGCCGGTCAAGACGACCGGCGCGGCGCCGGAGACCACGGCGGATTTCGCCGAGCCGCCGTCGTAGGCGGCGTTGAGCGACGCGACGGAATCACGCAGGTCTTCGAGACGCTCGCCCAGCCCCGCGACGACCTTCACGGCCGTTGAGGTTTTGCGCTCCGCGAGTTTCACGGAGGCGGCGGGTGCAACCGGTGAGGATCCGGGCGAACGCGCGCCGGGGGCTTGCGGGAAGACGACCTTCTCGATCTCCTTGCTCGCCCGCCGGAACACGAAGGGCTGCGACATCATCGTGATCGCGAAGCCGCCTTTTGCCGGAGCGTTTTCCCGGACGGAAACTTCGAGCACGCCGGCGTCCTTGTTCTCTTTCAGATCGAGGGAGACCGCGCGTCCCCCGCTTGAGCGCATGCCGAAGAACACCGCGATGACGCGTTCGCGTTCGAAGTCCACGAAAGGCGCGGACGGTGCGTCCGTCCGATGCGCGTTGTGTTCGGCCCAGAGCGCCTTCCAGGTTCCGGCGTCGCGGACGTCGACGGTGCGCCACTGGGAGACGCCGCTGACGGAACCGCTCAGCGTCGTCCAGGACTTCGGTGCGGCGTCCTGAGTCGCGCCGACGGGGGCGCTCAGCATGGCCGTCGCCGTCAGCATGGACAAGAAAATTTTCGCATTCATGGGTTTCTCCTGGGCTCCGATTACCAGCGGCCGGTGTCGCCGAACCAGGCGGACTCGGCCTGGTTGAGGTCGCTGAACTGGCCCGCGAAACGACGGTATTGATCGTACGTGAGCGTGCCCTCGCGGTAATGTCGGCGGAGCGTTTTGCTCGAGTTGGGATCCTTGTTGGAAACGTCCTGATCCCGGAGGTACTCGAAGAATTCGGAATTCCGGACGTCGGCGCCGAAGCGGACCTGGTCGTAAACCGCCTTCTTCCAGGAGCCGTAGTAGCTTTCCATCGCGTAGGCGTTTCCGACGCGTTGGTCCTTCGAGCGGTTCCACCAGTAGCCGTCGCGGGAGCGGCCGCTGTCGGTGAGTTCCGCGAACACGCGCAGCATCGTGCCGTGCGCGATGTAGTTGAGTTCCACCGAGGCGGGGAAGTCGTTGAAGTAGAGATCCGTGAATTCGCGCGCGATGTAGGCCGCGACCACTTCCTTGGATTCGTTGTCCACGAGCGATTCCGTCAGATAGAGCACCGGATTTCCGTCCTCCCATCGCATTCGGGCGTCGTAGTTGGAATTCCGGTCGGTGTCGACGCGGATGCGCAACTGCGCGTGATTGCGGCGGATGTCGTTGTAGAGATCGGTTCCGGCCGCAGAGCGATAGAGCGACTCGAGAGCGCGGTTGATGCGCCGGTCCTCCGACCAATCCGGATTACGCCAGTCCTGAACATCGGCGGCGTTTACCGCCGCGCGGAGATTCCCGTTCCCGTCGAAGAGCCTTCCCGCCTCAAAGCGCGCAGTGTTCAGGCTCTTTTGGTCCAATGGAGCGGTTCTTTCGGCCTGCGCAGCCAAGGATCGGCGAACCGGGTTCTTCCTATTAATAGGAGAGACGGCCGCCGCGGGTGAACCGGGCAGGGCTTTCAACGTCCGGGGAGCGACCGACGCATGCGGCGCGATCGCGGGAGCGGCCGCAGCGACGGCGGGCAGGGGGGCTGTCGGAGCCGGAAGTCCCGCTTCCAGCACCGGCAGCAAGGTCGGCAGGCCGGCGTCCAAATTCATGGAGGGCGCGATCAAGGACGGGGCGCCGAAGCCGGGGGCAATCAGAGGAGCCCGGATTCCACCCAACGGCGCGGGGGCGATCGTCGCGGAGCGCGCGGCGGCTCCCATGACGACGCGTGCGGCGGCCGGCGCTACGCCGGGCAGCAGCAACGAAACGGCGGACAGCATAGTCAGCGATGTTTTTCGCATGACCTGAACGGTAGCGAATTAGGTTTCGGCTGCGCCTAGGCCAACGGGGAACGCAGGGAATGTCTTTAAGCCCATGCTAAGATGGGCCCAAGGGGCCCAAGTCCGCGAATTGAATTCGAATTGAGCTACTTGAAACGATGAGGGGAAGCCTAGTTGAGGCCGGCGAGGGGATAGGACTCCTGCGGTTCGGTTTCGGCGGGGATGCCGTCGAGTTTTTCGGGCATCGTGAAGTAGAAGGTGCTGCCGCGTCCCTGTTCACTCTCCGCCCAAATGCGGCCGCCGTGGAGCCGGATGAGTCCGTGTACGATATTGAGCCCGAGACCGAGCCCGCGGTTGGATCCGCCGTTCGAGCCGGGAACCTGGAAGAAGCGGTCGAAAACCCTTTCCAGTTGATCGGAGCTCATGCCCCGTCCTGTGTCGGAGACCGAGAACTGAACTCCGTGATCCATCCGCCGGGCGCGCACCGTGATCTTTCCGCCGGAATCGGTGAACTTTATCGCGTTGGTGAGGAGGTTGTGCAGAATCTGTTTGAGCCGGACGGGATCGGCCGCGAGCGTCAGGGGCTCCTTGGAGGGAAGGTCGAGCGAAATCGAAAGGCCGTGTTCCTTCGCTTTGAAATCCATCCCGTCGACCGTTTCCTTGAGCAACTGGGCCCCTGAGATTTCCACCGGGGAAATGGAAATCTTTCGACCGGCCAGGCGGGTCGAGTCGAGCAGTTCCTCGATGAGCCGATGGAGCTGCTGGGAATTGTCAAACACCGCCTTCAGGCACTTCTCCACTTCCGCCGGATCGAACGAGTCCAGCGGGTCGCGGGTGAGGTAGCTGGCGTAGCCCATCACCACCGCGAGCGGGTTTTTCAACTCGTGCGCCATGTCTTCGAGGTAGCGCGTTTGATGGTTGTTCGTCTCCACCAATTGACCGACGAAGCGGCGCAGGCGTTCGTTGAGTTCGAAGATTTCGTGCGTGGCGTCCTGGACGCGATGGTCCAGTTGTTCGTTGACCGATTCCATTTTCCGGGTCCGCTCCGAGAGCCCTTTGGAGAGTTCGTAGCGTTCGGCCGCGCGGTGCAGCGCGCTGACGAATTTTTCCGAAGGAACCGGCTTCGTGAGAAAATCGTAGGCGCCGGCCTTGATGGCGGCGACGGCCGTTTCAACGGAGGCGAAGGCGGTGACGACCACCGCGACCGTGTTCGGATCGTTTGCGCGCGCCGGGTCGAGCAGTTCGAGGCCGTCCCCGTCCGGAAGCCGCAAATCCACGAGCAGCACCGAGAAGCTTCTGTCCGCGATGTGCGCCCGAGCCTGGCGCAGGGTCTCGCTGATCACGACGTCGTAGCCCGCGTCTTCCAGGAGGCGGGCGTGGCGCTGCGCATCGCCGGGTTCGTCTTCGACGATGAGGATCGGGAGTCTTTGCGCTTTGTGCGCCATCGTTATAGTCTATGCCCGTCCCCGGGGGCCGATCAGGGCCTACGGGGACCGCTTAAGATGGGTCTAAAGACCCATCCTGCCTTCTCGGCCGAAATCGGCCGTACGGGTATTTTAGTAAAATCGGCCGACGATGAAGCACTTGATTACGAATGCCGTTCTGTTGACTCTGGGGGGGCCCGACGAGCCTCGTCGCGGGGAGCAGATGCGTTCCCTTGGCCTGATCCGGGACGGGGCGATTTTTATGGAGGAGGGCCGCATCCGCGCGGTCGGACTTTCCGATCTTGTCCTGCGGGATCCCGACGCGAAAAAAGCTCGGATTCACGACGCCGACGGCAGGATCGTGATGCCCGGATTCGTGGACTGCCACACCCATCCCGTTTTCGGGGAACCGCGGCTTGAGGATTTCGGACTCAGGACTTCCGGGAAAAGCTACCAGGAAATCGCGGCGGCCGGCGGAGGCATCGTCTCGAGCGTTCGCTCCACGCGCGGGGCCACGGAGAGTCAACTGACCGAGCGTCTGCTCGAGCAGACCTACCGGTTCTTGGAATGCGGCACGACCACGGTGGAGGCGAAATCCGGCTACGGGCTCGATAAGGACTCCGAACTGAAGGCCCTCCGCGCTATGAGGCATGTGGCGGCGGGGTCCCCGCTGGAATTGGTGCCGACCTTTCTCGGGGCTCACGCGGTTCCACCCGAATACCGGGGACGCTCGGGCGAATACGTCGACATGCTCATCAAGGATGTCCTCCCGGTCGTGGCGTCGGAGGGGCTCGCCCGCTTCGTGGACGCATTCTGCGAAAACGGATTCTTTTCTCGGTTGGAATGCCGCCGATTTCTCCAAGCCGGCGTCGAGGCGGGACTGGGTGTTCGCATTCATGCGGAGCAGCTGACGCGTTCCGGGGGCGCCGCGCTGGCGGCGGAACTCAAGGCCGCCTCGGCCGATCATCTCGATCACGCGGACGAAACCGATCTTGCGAAGCTGCGCGAGGCGGGCGTGATCGCGGCGCTGGTTCCGGGTTCGAATCATTTCCTCGGACATCGGGATTTCCCCGACGCCCGTAAAATAATCGACGCGGGCGTGCCCGTGGCGCTGGCGACCGATTTTAATCCGGGTTCTTGCCCCTGCTGGAACCTGCAGGAAGTGATTTCGATCGCCTGTACGCGGATGGGCATGACCGTCGAAGAGGCGATCGTCGCGTCGACGCTCAACGCGGCCCACGCGCTGGGGTTGGGCAAAACGCACGGCTCGCTTGAGGCGGGCAAGCAGGCGGACGTGATCGTGCTGTCCTGCCGGGACTACCGCGAATTGGCGTACTGGTTCGGGGTGAATCAGGTCGATCTCGTCTTCAAGAAGGGGGGGCTCGTCCACGACGCGAGCGGCCCCCGCCGAGCGTGAAAATCCTCCTCTTCGACGTGGACGGGACCCTGGTCCGCGCCGGCGCGGCGGGCGCGCGCGCGTTGGATAAGGCCGTCGAACGCCGGCACGGGGTGCCGGGAGTTTGCGCGTCGCTCAACTTCCAGGGAAAAACCGATCTGCGCAATTTCGCCGAAGCGATTTCCGCGGCGACCGGGCGGCGGGCGACCCGAGCGCAGGTCGACGCGGTTCACCGGGATTATCTTAAGGAATTGCCTCGCCAGGTCGCCGTGTCGATCCGGGGGAAAAGGTACGAACTCACGCGCGGCATCCGCTCTTTGCTCGAACGCCTGGCGGTCGAGGAGGGCGTGCTGCTCGGCTTGGGAACGGGCAATATGGAGCGCGGCGCCCGGATCAAGCTTGCTCCCTCCGGATTGAGCGGCTTTTTCCGCTTCGGCGGCTACGGCTCCGATTCCTATCACCGGCCGGCGCTGCTGCGGCGGGGCGTCGCGCGCGCGCGGAAACTTCTCGGCGGCAAGCGAATTTTGCGCAGGGACGTCTTCGTTGTCGGGGACACGCCGCTCGACGTCGCCGCCGGGCGCAGAGCGGGATACCGGACGATCGCCGTCGGGACGGGATGGTCGCCCTGGAAGGATCTTATCGCCTCCGCCCCCGATTTTATCGCGAGGGATTTTCGCGACCCGGAGAAATGGCTCACATGGATCGGACTCTCGAAGAAGCGCTCGCAGCGGTAAAGATCGTCTCGGCGTCCGCCCCGAAGCTGGCCGCGATGCCCGCGCATCGCCGGGCGGCCGTTTTGCGGTCCGTTTCGGATATCCTCCGCGCTCGGCGCGAGGTCTTTGCCGCCGCGATCGTTGAGGAGGTCGCGAAGCCGTTGAAGGCGGCGCGCGTCGAGGTCGATCGCGCCGCTTTTAATTTCAGGTGGGCGGCGGCCGAGGCTGAGCGGTTTGGAGGGGAATGGATCCCTCTCGATTCCGACCCGTCCGGGGAAGGGCGCATCGCGCTGGTCCGACGCTTCTCGCGGGGCCCGTGCCTGTTCATCACTCCGTTTAATTTCCCGTTGAATCTCGCCGTTCACAAGATCGCCCCGGCGATCGCGATCGGGGCGCCGTTCGTTTGGAAGCCCGCGCCGCAGGCGCCGCGAACGGCGCGCCTGTTGGCGGACTCTTTGCTCGAGGCCGGTTGGCCCGAGGACGCGTTCGCGGTCGTTGTGTGCGCGAACGAGGTCGCCGAGGCTCTTGTTCAAGACGAACGGTTCGGAGTGCTGTCTTTTACGGGCAGCGACGCGGTCGGATGGAGGCTTAAATCCCTCTGCGGCCGCAAGCACGCGGTGCTCGAGTTGGGCGGGAACGCGGGTGCGATCGTCGCGGAGGATGCCGATCTGCCGTGGGCGGCCGCGCGCTGCGCGGCGGGCGCGTTTGCCTACGCCGGTCAGGTGTGCATTTCAACGCAGAGAATTTTGGTCGTCGAGACCGTGTACGAGGAGTTTAAGAAGATTTTTCTCGAGAACGTCGCGGAGCTCTCCGTGGGTGATCCCGCCGATGAGCGCACCGACGTCGGCCCGATGGTCGACGAACGAGCGGCCGTTCGGGTCGAATCCTGGATCGAAGAGGCGAAGGCGTCGGGGGCGGCCGTCCTCTGCGGAGGAGGCCGCAGCGGCCGCCTCGTGCACCCGACGGTGATCGAGAATCCGCCTCGCGGCGCGAAGGTGGTCTGTGAAGAGGTGTTCGGACCGGTCGTCACGCTCGAAAGAATTCCCGGCATAGAGCACGGGCTGCTCGAAATTTCAAAGAGCCGCTTCGGGCTGCATGCGGGGCTTTTTACGCGCGACATCGAACGCGTCCTCGGAGCGTGGGAGCGCCTCGACGTCGGCGCCTTGGTCGTCAACGACGTGCCGACCTACCGTTCGGATCCGATGCCGTACGGGGGCAATAGGGAGTCGGGAACCGGCCGCGAAGGCGTGCGCTGGGCGATGCGCGAGTTCACCCAGACGCGCGCGTTGATCTTAAAAGCGTAGAGGATTGAATTGATGAGCGATTGGAAAGAGGCTGCGAAGGTTCTCGGAGAGGCGTTTTCCAACACGGACGCGACTCCGGGCGGCGGTTCGGCCGCGGGGGTCGCCGGCGTGATCGCCTGCGCCCTCGCGCGCATGGCGGCCGGGATCAGCGCTAAGTCGAAGTCCAAGAGAATGGACGAGCGGCGGCGGTCGGCGCTCGAATCCGCGTTGGTCGATTTCGAGGCGGAACAGCGGGAGTTCGAGCGGCTGACCGAGGCGGACGCCGAGGCGTTCGACGCGTTTATGGCCGTCTATGCGCTGGGCAAGGAAGATCCATCGCGTCCCGCGAAACTGCACGCCTCGCTCGTTCGCGCGGGAGAGGTTCCGCTGGAAACGGCGGGTAAGGCCGCCGAGGTTTTGGAGAAGCTTGAGGCGCTTAAAGGACACGCGGTCGGGACGGTCGGCTCCGATGTCAATTGCGCGGTTCACTTGGTTCGGGCGGCGGGACTCTGTGCGCTTGAAAACGTCGAGATCAACGCAGCCTCGCTGAAGGATGAAAAGGCGGCTCAGCGGCTGCGCGGCGCCGCCGCGCGCGTGCGAACGGATCTTCGCGGATAGAAACCATGCCGCTGGACCCGCAAAGCCCCGCCGTCCTTCTTCTCTCGACCGTCCTCGGGTCGGCGGCTGTCGGATTCGGATTGCGCAGGTTCGGGGACGAGGAACTTCGTTCCTGGGCGCTGCCCGGAGCCGTCGCGATCCTTTGCGGCGGGGTCGGCTATACCTTCTACATTCCACCCGTCATGACAATCGCGGTTTTTCTCGCGGCGCTTTACTTCCTCCATCGCAACGCGCGTCAGAGGCAGGAGCAGGCGGTCGCCTCCGTCGGCGCCCTTCGCGCCGGGGACAACGGTCCCCAATTCCAGAAGATGCGCTCGGTTGTGCCGGGCGCTCTCGGCGTTTGGCGGGAGGCTTCGAAGATGATCGGCGCGTCGGACGCTCTCGCCGAACAGCGCGAACCGATGGCGCTCACGGTCCAGTTCGTCGGCGAGGCCGAAGACGAGTACCGGGTCGTCGCGTCGGCGCGCGTGGATAAGTTCGTTTCGGGAGTGCTGTTCATCCATCACGCGGCCTGTGAACCCAAGTTTAAGAACACCTTGGCCGATCAGGCGCCGCTGACGGGACTGGAAGGCCAGCCGTCGAATCTCATTTTCAAGGCGATGCCTGCGGAATACCTCTTCGGCTTGCTCGATATCGAAATGATCGCTCGCCTTGTCGAACTGTTCCATCTGCGCAAGGGAGACCGGGAGATCGTTCTTCACGCGAGCGGTCCTGAGGTGCGCCTGATTTCGAACCGGGGGCTGGATGCCGCTGAACTCGAAATCGCGCTGTCGCGGATCGCGCTGGTGGCCGAAAAAATCCGGGATCTGGGCGGCCAGGAGCGGCTGTTTTAGCCGCAGCGGCGTCTAGGTCTTGCCGCCGGTGCGCTTCAGGAAGTCGTCGTAGGATTCCGCGAAATTCTTGCCGCTCAATTCGATCGACCGGAGAGACTCCATCGGAAAACGCCGGGAGGCGTCGCTGTCTTTCGGGTAGACCTCGATATAATCGCCGTCGGAGAGCTTATCGGTCTTATAGATGCGGTTGTAGAGGTATCCGTCGAGGGTTTTTCCGTCCTCGAAGGTGATGGTGACGTGGCCGCGAAAATCGAAGCCCGCGTCGATCTGGTTTTTAAGTTCGTCGGAAATCGGCATGGGGAGATTATACGACATGCTCGCGCGAGAAGTAGTCCCGCACCGCGGCCATGACGCGAGGCGACAGGGCGAGCGCCGCGATCATGTTGGGGAAGGCCATCAAGGCGAACGCCGTGTCGAGGATGTTTACGACGGTGCCTGCGGACCAGATCGCCCCGAAAACCAAGGTCAGGATCAAGAAGTAATCGTAATAGCGGCCTCGCGCGGCGCCGAACAGATAGGCGAAGCACTTCTTCCCGTAGTAGGAGTAGCCGACCATCGTCGAGACGGCGAACAGCGCGACCGAGATCGTCACGAGTATCCGGCCGGGAGCGCCCATCGCCAATTCGAAGACCGCTGAGGTCAGGGCGGTCCCTTGGATGCCGCGGGTCTGCCAGAGGTCTGTGGAAAGAATCGCGAACGCGGTCATCGAGCAGATCACGATCGTATCGATAAACGGTCCGACCATGGCGACGAGCCCTTCGCGCACCGGTTCGTCGGTTTTGGCGGCGCCGTGAGCCATCGGCGCGGTACCGATGCCTGCCTCGTTGGAGAACGCGGCGCGCTTGATGCCGGTGGTGATGACGGTCGCGACGGCGACGCCTTCGAATCCTCCGACCGCCGAGCTTCCCGTGAAGGCGTCGTGCAGGATCGATGAGAGCACCGCCGGCATGTGGCCGATGCGGGACGCGAGGATGTAAAGACAGCCGCCCACATAAAAGAGGCACATGAACGGGACCAACTTCTCCGTAAACCGCCCGATGCGTTCGATCCCGCCGAGAATGACCGCCGCGACCACGACCGAGCAGGCGATTCCTGTGAACAGAGGCCGGACGCCGTGCGAGGCCTCGAGCACTTCGGCGAGCTGATTCGCCTGGAACATCGGCAGGCAGCCGATCAGTCCGAAAATCGAGAACAGCACCGCCGCGAAACGCCATTTGGGGCCGAGTCCCACCTCGATGTAGTACATCGGCCCGCCCTGCACCACGCCGTTTTCATCCACCTTGCGGTACATCGCGGCGAGCGAGCAGGTGAAAAACTTGGTCGCCATCCCTACGACGGCGGCGACCCACATCCAGAACACGGCCCCCGGGCCGCCTTGGGTGATCGCGACGGCGACGCCGGCGATGTTTCCGACGCCGATGGTCGAGGCGAGGGCGGTGGTCAGGGCTTGGAAGTGGCTGATCTGTCCGGGATCGTCGGGATCGTCGAATTTTCCGCGGACCACGTCCAATGCGTGCCGCGCTCCGAGAAAGGGGATGAAGCGGGAGTAGAGGGTCAGGAACGCGCCTCCGCCGATCAGAAGGACGATCAAAGGCCAACCCCAGGCGAGATCGACCGCTTGCGCGAAGAAAAGATCGAGGGCTTCCAAGGGGGCCATGATAGCACACGGCGCCCCTTTGATCTACTGCCAGACTTGTCCAATACAGAATGAGCCTGAACGAAGAGCTGTTTCCAACGCAGAATGAGCCTAAACGAGGCTTGCCTCGGCTGAGCCGGCTGGGCGTGGCTGTGGCATACTGGGTCCATGACAATCACCATGGACGACTCGAAAATCACGACGCTGGACCAGGTACAAGCTTTTCTGGAAAGTCCGGAAGGGCTCGCGTTCAATCGTGCCGGCCGAGAGGAGCTCCACATCTGGATCGGCGGGGTCCTCAAGCGCTTCGACTACTTCAAGCTGCCCCGCCCAGGCAAGGGCCAGGTGAAAGCCTATCTTCAACGCCTGAGCGGCCTTTCCCGCGCTCAAATGACGCGGCTGGTGACGAGGTATCTTCTGGAGGGCGAGATCAAACCTGGCTACGCGAATTGCAACCGCTTCGTCGCGAAGTACACCAACCGCGACAAGGAACTGCTCGCCGAAACGGACAATGTTCACGGGCGCTTGTCGGGACCGGCGACGAGGAAGATTTTACAGCGGCAGTACGCGGTTTTTTCAGACAAGCGCTTCGAGAGGCTCAGCGACATCAGCTCGGCGCACATCTACAACCTGCGCTCAAGCCGCGCCTACCGACAACGGGCGCAGACGGTCGCAAAGACGCGCAGCGTGTGCGTCTCGATTGGGATCAGGCGCAAGCCCGAGCCGCAGGGGCGTCCGGGGTACATTCGCGTCGACACGGTTCACCAGGGGGATCTCAACGGGGTCAAGGGCGTCTATCATGTCAATATGGTCGACGCGGTGCTTCAGTGGGAGATCGTGCTGTGCGTGGAGGCAATCTCGGAGGCTCATCTGGCGCCGGTTCTAGAAATCGCGCTGGCGATGTTCCCGTTTGTCATCGTGAACTTCCACTCAGACAACGGCGGCGAGTTCATCAACGGCACGATCGCCAAGCTTTTGAACAAACTCCTAATCGAGCAGACAAAATCGCGTTCAAATCGAACCAACGACAATGCCCTCGTCGAGGGCAAGAACGGCAGCGTGATTCGAAAGCACATGGGTCACTGGCATATCGAGCAGAAGCACGCCTCGACGATCAACCGCTTCTACCAGGAGCACTTCAATCCGTATCTCAACTTCCACCGGCCCTGTGGTTTTGCCACGGTGACAGTCGATGAGAAGGGTCGACGAACCAAGAAATACAAGACCTACCAGACGCCTTACGAGAGGCTCAAGATGATTGTCGAATCAGAGAAGAATCCGCAATATTTACGCAAGGGGGTTACCATCAAAGCCCTGGATAAGATCGCGGCCCATCAGACTGACAATCAGGCAGCCTCGACTATGCAGGCAGCGCGCGACCGGATTTTCAAGAAGTTCGTGAACGCCCAATGAAACGGAGCTTTATAGGTTTTCGCGCAGCGAAAACCGCAACCCTCGCGCAGGAAGCGCGAAACCGATACCTCGTGAACGGCGAAGGCGAACGACAACCTGCGTCTACCCACCTGCACGACTACGGCATTAAATGGGATATAAAACGACCAACGACAACGGAGGAACGGACCCAAAAAACGCCTACGGCAACGGCCCTTCATTCAGGCTCATTCTTGGATTGGAAAATGCTCTGCCGCAGTTGTGCTTTGGTAGACGCGGGCCGCCGGTTACGCGTCCTTAGGCAAGCAGCACTTCTTGTATTTTTTGCCGCAGGCGGTCTTCCTCTGAGAAGATCAGCCCAACGAGATCCTTTTCGGAAAGCTGCTTGTAGTCCTGCACGTCCATTGAGACCGGAACATTCGGAATTACGGTCATCTTGCCCCCTCGCTTTCAGATATCTGGAGAATACGGGCGAGCGGCATTGGGCCGCAACGCAATCATTTCGTTGATAATCTAATCCAAGCTCTCGATGACTTCCTCAATAAAATACTGCGTCTTCGTCGGGATTTGCTTTCTTGGGTAGTAATCGCCGACGATATCAAAAGCTTCGGCCGCAGATTTGATCCCTAAGCGACGAATCAGAAACTTAAGATCGTCGGCATCATTAGTGTCGAATCTTGCGCTGATGCACTTCATCGCGAATAGGTAGCGGGGCTCCGGAGCCCAGACCTTCAAATTGGGCAATTCAAGGACGGTTTCGATCTCGAATTTTCCTGATATGTAGCCCTTTGCGCCGTCGTTGAGCCAATCCTCGTTGATGCCTTCTTCTTCGGCGATCTCCTTGGCGCATTCGCGAATAATGCCGGGCGGCTCGAATATGCCGTCGACGTCTCTAGTCGAACCGCGGGCATCGTAAACGAGGCACATGACCGCCCCCCCAACGATGCCGATTTCTCCCATCACGCCCCTTTTTGCGAGGCGCGCATCGAGCTTTTCGAATAGGGCTTTGATTTCCTTGGCGGTAAGCAAATTACGCTCGGTTGAGGAAATTTTTCAGGACGAAGATGTTGTTCTTCCGGAAGGACAAAGGAGATTCCTGGAGGGCGGAAGCTTTCAGGGATTCCATTCCCGAGACAAACCAAGGATTTTCCTGAAATTGAACCTGCATCGCCCATGGCGGAGGGGTGAGCTTGGTCTCTTTGCAGAGTTCGCATACGATGGACGCCAGAAGCGCCTTGAGTCTAGGATCAAGTTTTTTAGTGGGGCGCAGCATGACGAGCCGATAGTCCTGGTTTTTTCGGAAAGCGTCGACTAAGTCGAAAAACGCGATCTTCCAACTCTCACCGGCGGCGACCCGCATGGATACGGCCGCAGTGGACATTTCGGTGGGGCAGTCCGTTTTGGGTTCAAAGGAAATGCGAAGCTTGCAATCGAAATAGTTCGCCAGTTTCTCCATAACCTTCAGGGTGGGATTTCCGGTTCCCAAAATGAGTCCTCGAAGGGTCATTCGATTTATTTTCGTGGACTTGGCTAATTCCCTCTCGGAGACAGATCGGGATTCTTGAAAGGCCTTAATTTGAGAAAGGGGTATCATAATACCATACGGTATTTTATAATATGCCAACTATGGGCCACTAAACTATACCATATGTTCGTGAAAAATCAATAGAAAAATGCTTTTGAGTATATGCATCGGTGGAAGCCCGAGGTCGCACGAAAGCCGACTTTAGCGGAGTTCTTGGATGAGAAAGCGCGTCGGAGGGGGTGGGGGCGCGTCGTTCGCGGGCGGAGCGGGCTTCTCGTCGTCGGAACCGCCGAACCACCAGCCGCGCTTCTTTTTCGGTTTTGCCGCTGCAGGCTCCGCTGCCGCGGGAACAGGCGCACCGTCGATCGCGAGAAAGTCCCCCGGTCCGCAGGGGGCGCGGCAAATTCGAAAGGTCGCGGTGAGCGGGTCGGCCACGACCCGAAGGCCGGCGTCGCCGCTCGCGAACACCGCACGGCCGCGCTCGTCGATCGTCGCCAAAGCGCTTTCTCCCGAGAAGGCGCGAATCGAAGAGAGAAGGGAATGCGCCGGAGTGTTTTCCGGGACCGCCTCCCGCGGGGCGGCGAGAAGTTTTTCGGCGTCCTCGTTTGAGACGCCGCGTTCGCTGCCGCCGGCGCGAAGCACGCGCGCGATCGCGTCGCGCGCCGCGGGAAGGGAATCCCCGCCGGAGCCCGCGGCTCGCCGGGCCGCGGCGGCGGCCTCGCCGGACAGTTCCTCATACGCTCGCTTCGCGGCGGCCTCCGCTTGCGCGAGCAGCAGCGGCGGATCGGAGTGTTCGGCGAGTCCCCAGATCGCGAGGACGCGCTCGACGGCGGACGCGTCGGTCGCCGCTTCCGGGGCCGCGGGTCCGATGAAATTCCCATAAAGGATCAGCGGGGCCAGCGCCGCAGGATCGGCAGCCTCGATCCGCGGGAATAAAGACTGCCAGTAGCGCGACAAGGGTTCCCGGACAGCTTCGGTTTCGTGCGCGGTGAGTTTCAGCGTTCCGTTTTCGATTGCGGCCCGGTGCTTGCCGCCGAGAAGGAGTTGACGGTTGATCTCAACGGCCAGCGCGGCTTTCGCGGCCTTCAGGGAACAGGGAACCGCGTAGCCTTGGAGCAAAGTCTCGGCTCCGGGGGAGCATCCGGAGGCGCATAGCCGTTCGAGCCCCCGGCGCATCCCCGCCTCGTCGCAGGCGGCGGCGGCGGCGGCGAACGCCGCGCGGTCCTTGAGGCGTTCTCCGAGAACGGCGCGTTTTAAATCCTCGATCCAGGCGCGCATGCTTTCCAATTCCCGGCGTCGCCCCGGATCGAGCGATTTCCATTCCTTCGAAGGAGCTTTCCACCGTTTGAGGATCGAGGAGGCCTTTGTTTGAAGCCGCTTCGCGTCGGCCTCGGCAGAGGAGGGGGAGCGCCCTCGACGCCCGAAGCTGACGGTGTAGAGTTGGAGGTCGCGATCCAGCGCGTTGATCTCGACGACGAGACGGCTGGATTCCTGAAACAGAGGCTCGAGGCCGCCCGTGTCGCTGTGAGCGATCGGGGCGGCGAAGAGAAGGGCGATCGTGAACAGGAGGCGCATCCGTTATAGAGTAGACGCGCCTGATTCCCGCGTCAAGCCGCGAGGAAGGTAGGCCCTAAGGCCCCTTGGCAAAGGGGTCGAGCGCCCCAACACATCGAACGTAATCCCGTTTACTCTGGAATCGTGATCACTTTCCAGGAAAACGAAAAACGAGAAGAGGTTCAGCAGGAAATTCACGTGACGCTCGCCACCGCGTTCGTCACGATTTCGCTGTTGATGGCCTTGTCCGGGCTGGTCCTGACCTAGGATTTTCGGCGGGAGGGGTAGCTCCCGAGAATCTTCAGGTAGGCGGTCTCGCGCTTCACTTCGGCCAACGCGGCCGCGACTTCCAGCGCGTCGGTGCGCCCCTCGAAATCCACGAAAAAACGGTATTGAAAGGGCTTCCCCGGCTCGGGACGGCTTTCGAGCTTCGTCAGGTTGATTTTGTGCTCGTGGAGGCGATTGAGCGCGCGCAGCAGCGCTCCTTCTTTGTGAGCCGTCGCCATCACGATCGAGGTCTTGAAGCGCGCGCGGGGATCGGTCGGCGGCGCCTCGTGGGCGACGACGACGAAGCGGGTGAAATTGTCCTTCTGATCCGCGAGGTCGCGCCGCAGCACCTTGAGTCCGTACCGCTTGCCGGCCTCTTCGCTGGCGATCGCGGCCTGGGCGAGATCTCCGGTTTCCGCGACCTTGCGAACCGCCATCGCGGTGTCCGTGAAGTATTCCGTCACGCAGTTGCGCAATCCCGAAAGGAAGCGCATGCACTGCGCGAGCGCTTGAGGGTGGGAGAGAATTCTTCGGATCTTCTCGACCGGCACTTTCTGCGGCGCGAGCAGGCAGTGGGATACCGGGAGGATTTCTTCACCGACGATGCGCAGGCGCGAGCGGGAAAGCAGGTCGTAGACCTCGTTGATGCTGCCGGCGGTCGTATTTTCAACGGGAAGAATCGCGTAGTCGGCTTCGCCGTCTTCGACGGCTGCGAACGCGCCCGCGAACGCGTCCCGTCCGAGCAAGGAGAGGGCGCCGCGGCGGTGGGTGAAAAAACGACGGGCGGCGAGTTCGCTGTAGGCGCCCTCGATGCCTTGAAACGCGACCCGGATCGTCCCCGGTCCGTCCGGTCCGCGTCGTTTCTGCGCCCGGACCGAGTCCTCCAAAATTTCCTCATACACGCGGCGGACGAATTCGGGTTCAAGTCCCGCGGCCCGGCCCGCCTTGATCACCCGCGTGAGGAGCTGTTCCTCGCGCGCGAGGTCGCGGATCGGCCGATCCGCGGAGGCCTTTTCCCGGATAAGCCGTAGGACGGCTTTCCGTCGCCCCGACAGCGCTTTTAGAATGGCGTCGTCGAGCGCGTCGACGCGGGCGCGCACCGCGCGGATGCGGGCGGAGGGGGAGGGGCGCTTCATCCCGAAACGGCGCGTGTCCAGCCGAACGGGTCAGGGCGCTTTCCCGATTGGATGCCGCGCAGGGCTTCCAGGAGCACCGGAGCGGCTTTGGGTTTCTCGAAGGCATGGGAGGCCTCGCGCCGCTGAATCTCCCCGACGCTGCGGACGGTCCAGGCGGTTCCGGTACAGAAAACCTCGGCCGCGTCGGAGATCACCTCGTCGATCGACAGGGGTCGTTCTTCGACTTTAAAGCCCAGCACTTCCCGCGCGATGCGGATCACCGATTCCCGGGTGATGCCCGGCAGAATTTGATCGTCCAGCGGGGGGGTCACGATCGTGCCGTCCTTGAGCCGGGCGAAGACATTCGAGCCGGTGGTTTCCGTGACGAAGCGGACCTCGTGAGCGTCCAAAAAGAGAACGTCGTCGTAGCCCTGAGCGTGCCAGGATTGACGGCGGTTCAGGCTTCCGGCATAGTTGCCGGCCGCTTTCGCGCTGCCCGTGCCGCCGGGCGCGACGCGGCCCTGTTCGAGCACGCGCAGGCGCAAACCTTTATCTCCCGCGGAGAAATAGCCTCCGACCGGACAGGCGTAGATGAGGACGCGGTAGCGGCGCGCGGTGCGCAGTCCCAATTGCGGTTCGTCGGCGAACAGGATCGGGCGCAAATAGAGCGTTCCCTTTCCGGCGGGGGGGACGAAGCGTTCGTTGCGGAGCACGATTTCAAGGGCGGCTTCAATAAAGCGCTGTTCGGGAAAGGGCGGCATCGCCAGTTGGTTCGCGGAATGGCCGAAACGCCAGGCGTTGCGGTCCACGCGAAAGACCAGGATCCGTCCGTCCTCGGTTCGCTCGGCCTTAAGCCCTTCGAAAACGCTCAGGCCGTAAGAGAGTACGGTCGCCGCCGGGGAAATCTGGACGTTTTCGAAGGGGAGGTAGTGTCCTTCCCCCCAAATCGGATCGGCGTCGATGCTGCCCTCGCAGGAGAAAACGCAGTCGGTTTTCGTATAGGCGAATTTCAGGGTGTCCCAATTCGGCAGTGTAGCGTTCATGACCCTATTCTACTTTAGCGGGAGCCGCGGCGCACGCTTTCTTCTTATCGCAGCGAAAACCGAATTCTCGACGATAGCGCCTTGAAGGCGGGCATTCACGGCTGGGGGAGCGATCAGAAACAGTAAGCGACCGTCGTTATCGGATGCACCGCCTGCCCGGCGCCTGCATGCACCACGGCAGATCCTGTTTGGGCGGAGTCGCGGGTTCGGGTTCCGGCGGAGCTACGGGTTCGGGGTCCGGCGGGGTAGGCGCCTGCGGACCGGGGTTTCCCCTGCGAGGCTCATGCTCTCCACGCCAGTATTGACGCTGCCTAGAATTTTCCCGTCGCCGGATGATGTCAATTTGGACTTGGATGACGATGTTATACACATGCCAGTCGGAGGGTACGGTCCATGGGTTGCTGTGTCTGAGCGATCGGAGCTCGGTGTACACTTCGTTTAGACACGCGTCGTCGGTTTTCCGAAGCGGGAGGTAAAGGGGTAGTTCTTCCCAAATGTTCGGGAAACCCCGGCTTTTATAGTACCGATCCCAATTCGAGCTTCGGAATTCCCGTATCTTGCAGGCGCCGCGAATAAAATAGAGCAGTCTGCCGACGGCCTGATTCTTGAGTTTCTCCTTCCACTTTCGCTCGAGCTCGAGCGCCTCCTGCAGCTTGCGCTCTCTCTCGATCTTCTCCCGGGCGCGGCGCTCTTCCATCTTCCGCTTCTTCTCGGCGATCTCATTATTTGTCGTCTCAAGCAGCGCCTGCTGTTCGCGAAACTCTTCCGCGAAACGGGCCGCATCTGAGTCGAATTGCCGTTCTCGATCCCGCAGCAGATGCTCCGGAATCCCAAGGGGGGTGAGGCCGTTGGGCTGATTCTCAATCGTCAATATGGGGATGAAACGCGCGATTTGTTGTTTGAACAGCCAGCGGTCGGCGGCCTTCACCTTTGCGGAGTTTTCTTTGTATTGCGTCTCAAGACCCTTGACAACAAAACCCTCCCGAAATATTATCCTCATATGAAGCATTTCGCCTCCCTCATCTCTCTAGCCCTGTTGCTCTCCTTTCTTTCGGCCGTCTCGGCCTCGGCTGGATGCCCTCCTACGCCGATTTGCAGTTGCGCTTGTCCTTCCGGCTGTTCGGAAGCATACTGCGAGGGTCACCGAAGCTTCTGGGGCATCGCTAACGGATATTGTGTATATAGTCCCTGCCAAAGTTGCAAATGTCGGGCCTATGGAAAATCTCCCCGCCCGCATGGCGCGGGCCGACTTGCACTTCTTGGTAGAGTTCTCCATGTCCTAATGCCGGTCTGCACGGCAAATGCCGCCGAGCCGCTTCCGACGACCGATCCGAAAATAGCGAACGAGGAGAAACCGGCGAAGTCGAATGAGCCCAGAACGATCAATACCCCGCTCGGAGAATTTTTGATAGTTTCTCCCGACGCCTTTCCCCATGACGAGGAATCGGGGACGATCGGCGTCCAAGTCGGCACGCAGAAATCCCATCTCATCATAAGGGGAGTTGCGAAAGAGAGCCCGGCGGAAAAAGCGGGCCTCAAGAAAGACCAACAAATCCTTTCGATCGACGGACGCTCCTGCCGGGGAATGAAGCTGAGGGACGCGGTCAAGGCTCTACGCGGAAAGCCCGGAACGCTCGTCGTGCTCCGGATCAAGGAACAGGGAGCGTTGTTCGGGAAGAAAGTTCCCTTGATCCGGAGTTCGGCGAGTTACGCGGAGGAGTTCAAAGGAAAAGACGGCACTCCACGCCTTCGCACCGAAACGCTGGATGACCTCGGCGCCAAGTCATGTCCTGCGACTTACTCCGGTTGCCATCTGCTGATGACAAGCGACGATAAGAAGAGTTGCTCGTTCGCTTGTCCGGTCCCCGAATAAAAAGCCCGGCACCAGGTTGCGAATTTCGCCGTGATCGGGATGGAGGTTTTGGGATGAGTTCTAAACCCCCATCAGGGGTTTTTCCTCGCGTAGCCTTCCGGTCAGCACCGGGATCGTCATTTTCAAAAACACCGTGAAGAGCAGCATCCCAAACGCCCAAATCCTCGCGCAGACCAGCCACTCGTTGAGAGAATGGCGTTTCTCATGCTGTTTTTACCCACTCGCCGGGACGAAGACCCATTTTCTCTTCTCTAGATAAAGCCTCCGGAGCAGGCTTCGTCATGTCGACATGGGGGACTTTGGGACTTTGTTTCGGGGTTTCCCTTTTGCAGCCCGACAGGGTCGCGCAAACGCTTATAAGAACCGCAAACAGGAATGAATTTCGTCCAGTGGACATATCTAATTCTAGCAGGTGCCGGGGTTTAGCCTCTAAGCCTTATGGGCCGACGCAAAATAGCTTAAGGCCCGAAAAAAATAGGTCTTTCAGGAGGCGTAAGCAGCGGGCTCTCGCATAGTGATTCGAGCGCACCGGATCGTTTGAGGTTTTCCGATGCCTTAAAAGTTTATCTATTTGTATAGATAAACTTTTAAGGGCTGCGATTGTCCGGAGTATCGGCTAAGACATCCTCCTGTTTCCCCGCATCCAATTTCCCCGCCCCCCTTGCGCGGCGCCGGGATCGGGCTTATTCTTCCTTTTGGTATGAGGGCCGCGATTTCGATCCTTGCAGCGGCGCTGGCGTGCCTGCCGAACGCCGCGTTCGCGAAATCCTACGTGACTCCCGCGATGCACGCGCGCGTGGCCGCCGGCCTGGATGATCTCCTTAAGATGAAATTCGACGCGGCGGAATCCGAATTCGCCGCGCTCGAGAAGCTCAATCCGGAGCATCCGTACGCCGGCTTCGGCCGTACCTCGGTCGCGTGGATGCGCTACATCTACGAGAACGAGCAAAGCGACCAATCTTTGCTGAAGCCGTTCGAGGAGCGGGTGCGCGCGACCATCACAACGGCCGAGCGCTGGATCGCGAAACGCCCCGACGACGCGGAGGCGTGGATGGCGCACGGAGCGGCGAGCGGAATCTATGGACGGCTGCTGGTAACGCGCCGTCGTTATGTGAAGGGTTATTTTACGGCTCGGCGCGCGATGAAGTCGATTCACAAGGCGCTCGAGATCGATCCTGATTTGGAAGACGCGAAGCTCGGGATCGGCATGTACGACTACTACACCGACGTCTATCCCCATTTTATCGGGGCCCTCGCGAAGCTTGTTCTGGGGGGAAACCGCGCCCGGGGGATCGCGACGCTTCGCGAAGTCGCCGCAAAGGGACGGTATTCGAAATGGTCGGCGAAGATGCTCTTGGTGGAAATCTACAATCACGATCCTTTCGGCGCCGCCGATCCGAAGCAGGCGGTGGCGATCATGAAGGAGGTTCGCGCCGCCTACCCCGAGAGTTCCATTTTGCATTCCGCCGAGCTCGTTTCTCTTTATAATGCGGGGCGTTTCGATGAGGCCGCCGCGGGCGCGCGCGAATTCGTGCGCCGGGTCGAGACGGGACGCTATTTGCCCATCGAAAAAGCCAAAGGGTACGGTATCCTCGGACATGCCCTTTGGGCGCAGGGGAAGGCGGCCGAGGCGGTTGACGCGTTTACGACCGGGGCAGCGGTGGAGTTGAAGGGAGCGCTGTCGCGCTGGGCGGTCTGGGGGCTGATCCGCGCCGGAAACGCGCTGGAAACCATGGGAAAGCGCGGCGCCGCGATGGATTTTTATGCTCGGGCGAAAAACCAGCCCGATCATTGGGGCTACCGGAAGCTCGCCGTACGCTGGCTGTCCAAGCCGTTTTTCGAAAATGGCCCCCCCTACTCGATGGTTCCTTCCCACAAATAAAAAGGGGTACGAAGCCCGGGAGGGCGTGTCCCGGATCGGGTATAATGAGGGCATGATCGGAAGGAACGACGACCGCGGGCGGATTATCTTCGGCGTGATCTTGGCGTTCGCGCTGCTCGGAAAGTTTTTGCCGAAGTTCACCGGTTTGAGCCGGGCGGACGCCCAATCGGGACTGGCGATCGCCTTGGTGCCCGCGGTCTTTTGGGTTTTCTGGTCGCTTCGCCATCCTCGCCCGTCGATCCCGGAAACCGGCGATCCCGCCGCTGCGGACGCACCGTCTTCGGAAATCGAAGAAACCGATATAAATTAAGCTCACTTTATTTTCCCGGCCCTGGCGTATCCGGAGCGGGCCGGGTATCCTACCCGCGTGAGGGGACTTGTCTTGAGCCTGCTCCTGCTGTCAGGAATCGGCGGCGGCAGGACTGTTTTCGCGCAGGAGGAGGATTCGTTTTCCGCGCACGACTTTCTGCAGCGCGGGATGCGCCGCCGTATGCGCGGCGAGTACCCCGACGCGATCTACGATCTGACCGAGGCGCTTCGCCTGGACGATTCCATCCCGGGGCTTTACATGGCGCGAGGCATGGCCTATCTGGATCGGGCGATGAAAGAAGGCCGTTGGGAGACGCTCATGCGCGCCGAAGAGGACTTCGATCGCGCGATTTACGCGGACGTCAACAACGGGCGCGCCTACGCGTTGCGGGGATTCGTTCGAGCGCTTCGCGGCAACCAGCGCGGTCTTCCCGATATCCGGCAGGCGCAGCAGATCGACTCCTCTTTGCCTCCGGAGGGATTCGCCGCGTTGGGCCTCTACGCGATGGACGCCGGGGCGTGGGACCAAGCCAAACTCTTTCTCGAGAAAGGAATTTCTTTGGTGGCGCCGGGTTTTCCGATCCGGGCGTACATGATTAAGAAGGCGAAGGATTTGAAGGAGCTGTCCAAGCAGAACATCCGGACCAGTACGTCGCGCCGGTCCGACGGGAGGATCGTCGAAGAAGGGGAATCCATTCAGGCGCTTCTACTGCAGCTTCAGGACGGAACCCCCGAGCAGCGGGAGGATGCCGCGAAGCAGTTGGCGATTCCCGGAAACGAGCGCGCACTGCAAGCGTTGATTGATGCGCTGCGCGACCCCGTTCTGCGTGTGCGCGCCCAGGCGGCCGATTCGCTGGGAAAGATCGGGATGCCCAGAGCCTCGAAGGCGCTGTTGGCCTATCTAGACGCGCAAGACCGCCGCTTTCGGGGTGTCGTGATCCGCGCGCTCGGGGAGATCGGTTCGGAGCGGGCGAAAAAGCCGCTCGAAAAGAGACTGTCCTCCGAAACGGAGAAAGCCCTTCGCGAGGAAATCCGCGTCGCGCTCAAAAAAATCGACGAGGCGGCGTTCACGATGAAGATGGACCTCGAGTACATGCTCGAGGAGTTTCAGGTCACGCCTCAGTAGCGCCGCTCAGCTTGCGGCGGAGCAAGGTGGAGCGCAGGAAATCGCGGTCCCTCTCCTCGAGGGGCTTTCCGGCGAGCATCTGAATGTGTGCGGGCTGCGAGAGCACGAGCAGTTCGTTGACCGTCGTGAGATCGGCGGGAAGCTTCCACTCCAGCGCGAGCCCCATTCTTAGATAGGAGAGGTGGCGCATCGTCTCCTCGTAGGTGAGCAGGCGCGCGTGAGAGAGCAGTCCGAGCGAGCGGTAAACGAGATCCTCGAGCCGGGTTTTACGGTCGCCGCCGGACAGTTCCTCGCGGGCCTCGCGCTCCTTCGCGATCAGGCCCCGCACCACGCCGGTCACGGAATCGACGATTTCCTCCTCGGAGCGTCCCAGGGCCGTGCGGTTGGAGACCTGATAGAAGTCGCCGATCACCTTCGTTCCTTCCCCGTACAGGCCTCGCACGAGAACCCCGAGCCGGTCGAGACTGCGCAGCACCGATTCGATGCGTCCGGTCGCGGTCAGCCCCGGGAGATGGACGAGGCAGGAAGCGCGCATGCCGGTGCCGGCGTTGGTCGGACAGCAGGTGAGGTATCCCCATTCGGGGCGGAACGCGAAATCGAGGAGCTCGGCAAAGTCGTCGTCGATCGCGGAGGCTTCGCGCCAGAGCCGGTCGAGGCAAAGCCCCGAATCGATGTTCTGCAGGCGCAAATGGTCTTCTTCGTTGATCATCACGCTCGCCGCGTCACGCTCTCCGACGAGAACGCCCCGGTGGGCGGGCTCGGAAGCGTGTCCCCAGCTGATCAGTTTGCGTTCAACGAGGAAGCCCCGCTCCAGAGGGGTGATGTCCGCAAGGGAAATCCGAGCGGCGTCGCGCAGCCGCGTTTTCGAGGCGGCGTCGAAGACGGATTTAAGAACAGCACGGAGTTCGGCGTCCGCGGCGCGCGGCGGGAACGGCCTATCGTCGAAATTTCGCGCAAGGCGCACGCGGGAAGAGAGCACGACCGCGTGTTCGGGCCCGTCCGGACGCGCCCAACCCATTTTGTAGCGGAGCATGTTCGAGAGCTGCACGCTCAGTCCCCCTCGATGCGCTTGAGGCGGTCGCGCAGGCGGGCGGCCTCTTCGAAGCTCTCGGCGGCGACGGCCTTCTCGATCGCGCGCGCGAGTTCCTTCGGGTCACGGGGGGGCAGGCATTTCCCGGAGTGCCGCGAACAGGCGTGCACCTGTGCGAGGACCTCGTCCATTTCGCCGGCGAACGCGTCGTAGCAGCGCGCGCAGCCGAGTCGTCCGCATTTGCGGAATTCGGAGAACGAAAGCCCGCAGGCCTCGCAGCGCACGCGCCGCTTTCCCTGCGCGGGGGCTCCGAGGTAGGCGAACAGCGAGGCGAGAGGGGAGTCTCCGATATAGACGCCGGGGCTTTCCTCTGCGTGACAGGAGGCGCAAAGCCCCGATTCGAGGACGCGGCCTTCGACCAGTTTTTGGTAAAGAAAAGACGCCTCGTTTTTCCGGCAGCGCGCGCAGAGCAACGAGGCGTCCTCCCTTGCTTAGACCGACGCGGTCTGGTAGACCGGCGTGCCCGCTTCCGGAGAGCACGCGAATCGGCGGAATTCCTTGATCAACTGCATCGTGAGCGGCCCGGGCTTGCCGTCCGCGATGATGCGGCCGTTGACCTCGACGACGCCGATGATCTCCGCTCCGGTGCCGGTCACGAACACTTCGTCCGCCCGGTACATCTGCGGGACGGTGAAGACCGTTTCGGCCACCTGGAGGCCCAGTTTCTGGGCGGCGAGATCCATGACCGTGTTGCGCGTGATGCCCTCGAGGATTCCCACGTAGACCGGGGGCGTGTGAACCTTCCCGTTGCGGATCGCGAAGATGTTGTCTCCGGAGCACTCGGCCACGTAGCCGTCGCGGTTGAGGAGAATGGCCTCTTCGCAGTTCGCCCGACTTGCTTCGGCGCGGGCCAGGATGTTGTTGAGGTAGTTCAGCGACTTGATCGCCGGGCTCAGGGTGTCCGGCGGGACCCGCCTCAGATGAGAGACGATCAACTTGAGCCCCCGGTTATAGACTTCCTCGGGGAAGAGCTGAATCTTATCCGCGATGATGATGATGCCCGGTTTCGGGCATTTGCGCATGTCGAGTCCGAGGTCGCCGGCGCCCCGGGTCACGATCACGCGGATGTACGCGTCCTTCAATCCGTTTTCGCGAACCGAAGCCACGATCGCGTCGGACATTTCCTTTTTGGACAGCGGGATATTGAGGAGAATCGCCTTCGAGGAGGCGTACAGGCGGTCGATGTGTTCATCGAGCTTGAACACGACCCCGGCATAGGACCGAATCCCTTCAAAAACGCCGTCTCCGTACAGCAACCCGTGATCGAAGACCGAGACCTTCGCCTCGCTTTTCTCGTAAAACTGACCGTCGATCCAAACCTTCATCGTTGACACCTCCTTCTAATTCGTCGAGTTGGCGATGCGGCCGTCCCTCAGATAAATTGGGCGCGAGGCGAAATCGGCCGCATGTTCGTTGTGGGTGACCATGACGACGGCCACCGGCAGCGAGTCCGTCAACTCCTTCATTTTACCAAAAACCAGTTCGGCGTTGGGGCG
>Ga0100402_1001091_pt1 | contig 31643 bp, 21 predicted proteins | sample CryGeyme20150102_FD_80419 | JGI IMG/M metagenome (GOLD analysis project Ga0100402, IMG submission 80419) | Groundwater microbial communities from Crystal Geyser aquifers in Utah, USA - Crystal Geyser metaG 2015-0102 | ecosystem: Environmental > Aquatic > Deep subsurface > Groundwater | place...
AAGACCCGATGAATATCTTAGACAATGATATCTAATTACAATGAAACATTCATTACTTCATTCTGTTGATATACATTAAAATAATCTCAAAAAAAGCAACAAAAAACTCGAGAAAGAAAAAAAACTCGAAATTGGTGATACACTAAATCGTCAAATAATCTCGAGTTCCAAAAATCTCAAAAAAAAGGATAGCAAACTCGAGTCAGGGAAAATCTCGAATTTGGTGGTAACAGATCTACTACCTACGAGTAATTCAACAGACAGAAGGAGAGTAAATTTTTTGATGCCAACAAACGCCAACCTTAATTTTAGGGTTTTATAGTACAACGGAAGGGGACGACGAGGAGGAATGTGTGCAGAACCAACAATGGATGCGTAAATTGGATCTCATATGCGACCTATCATTTGACAGATTTTTTTCATCTTTTGCTCGCAGAAATTAGATAAGTTCATTGTTTAATTTGCTGGCCAAAGTTGCATTTAACTTTGGCGCCCTTGATCTCGGATAATATGAGTTTGACTGTTTCAGATGATAACAGTGGTGGCAGACAAGCCATGGTGATGATCAGTGCGAAAGTCATAACTTATATCGGCACTCTGGCACAAAAGAAGCATGGAAATGAAAAAGTTGGGAATGATCGGCATGATGATGCGACCACTATTATCTGCTCACATTTTGCTCATGGCGGTGGTACTTCAAATGTTCCTGGTCCACGACGATGGTCGTATGGTTCAAGCACAAACCATTTTGGATCAATTTCCAAACCTTTTTCGGGGTGGACGGCGAAACCAGACGATGCAAGGAAGTACATTAGCAACGGAAAGTACGTTGTTGGCTATTCAACCAATTGGAACGAGTCGCAGCAGGGGGTCATCTTTGCCGTCTTCCAGTCAGGGAGGTTTGATACGATTGGATTCTAGACTATGGAATCAGGCGGTTATTGAGGTGGAATTGTTTGATTCTTCGCGGTACAAGTTCCGTCAAAGTTTGGAGGATCAGCCAAAGGCACATTCTTTCTACGGAAGGCTTGTTCTGGAAAATAATGACAACGACGACGAAGAGGATGGCACGGAAACATCCAGTATTTCCTTGGTCCGAACCACTGTGACACCCTCTCAGCTGCCAGTGATTACAGGCAGTGTTCACGTACAGGGGATATTGTACCAACTGCGACAGTTGCCCAGTGGAGATTTGATTTTGGATCAACGGGGATCCTTTGACGAATCGTTTGAAGACGAAGTAGAGCTGGAAGATGACGACATCCGACTCGTAGAGTGGGAAGGACAAAAAAACTTTACGAAAATGGGTGCTGGTGAATTGGAAGTAGACCTTCCGTACGGTGGACAAAGGTGGCGAAAGAGAAGGCTTCACAACAATAGCACAGAGGCGAGACTGTTACAAAACGGGGACGATGGTTCTCTATTGGACATTTTGGTAAGTTTGCCATGATTATGCTAAAGTCCTTTATCCGCATGTCTATCAACCCGACGGGAACACCATCCTTACACCTAAACCATTTTCGATCTACCATGCCGATAGATTATTTACAGTCGCAACGCCATGTGTGCTGCAGCGGGATTTCCGAACAATCAGTGTCAGGCGTCGTCCGAAAACAAAGCCACAATTGAGGGCATTATTGAATTGGCGGTGCAGGAAACAAATGAAGCGTTTGCCAATAGTGGGATCAAGACCACACTACGAGCTGTCAAGGTTCACTACGAGGACGAATTTGATGATACGGCCGAACCTTGGCCAGTGGTCTTTTCGCACTTTACAGGAGAGAAGACAGGAAAAATGGATTATGTGCATGCCATGAGAGATCAGTATGGGGCTGACTTTGTAACTTTTATTGTCAATTCACGGGGATATTGTGGATCTGCGCATCGCCCTAGTGTGCCCAGTGCAGATAGGGCCTTCAGTATGGTACGCGTCAAAACAAACATGTTGTGTTGCAAATGAAAATGTCTGCTGACTCTTTGCTTCATTGTTGACAATCAATTGTTCAATTGCAGGTACGCTGGGATTGCGCTACTGGGCATTATACATTTACTCACGAGCTTGCACACACTTTTGTAAGTCTTGTTCTCGTTTGACTGCATCATCTGATCATACCTGCAAGCAAGTAGCTCAAAATTCATGTTCCTTTAAATTTAGGGTTGTCGTCATGATCGAGAGAGCACCAACACATATTACGACCCTGACGACTACAACTTTGGCTACCAATACTACCAAAATACAAGAACGGTTTCTAGTAGATTTCGAACCCTCATGGCTTATAATTGCCCCGATGGTGGCTGTCAGAGAATCCTTCAATTTTCAACACCAAGCAGAGGACGGTCCGGAGTTCCTTACGGAAATTCTCAGGCCGATAATGCCCGCTTTATTAAAGAGCGTCTACACATTTATGCCAATTTTCGACAATCTATTGTGCCTATACAAAAACCTCCTCCGCCAAATCCGCAATCAGCTCCTCCTGCTCCTAGAAACCCGGTTATAGCATCCGTTTATCGCCCAGGCACGTCTCGGTTTGATTCAGTTCCGCACCCAGGTTCTCTGATTGGAGCGGCGGGCAATATGTTTGAAGTGGTCGCTAAATCTGATCTGAAAGTGACTGGATTTGCTGTCATTCCTTATGCATCGACAACATGTATCGTGGAAGTGTACAAACTCAACGAGCTCGGTTCCTTCATTGGAAAGGAACGCGATCCAGAGGCATGGACGCTAGTCGGGCGCGTTGAAATCGAGTCTCGAGAAAATCAATTCAATGAACTGCCAACGGGCACGATTGATCCTGTCGTTATCAATGCAGACACAACTCAGGCCTTCTATGTAACATTTCAAGACGATACCAATTACAACCGATATTCGAAAGCCACGCGATACGGGGACGTTGCTGCCGAAAATGACGAGATTCAATTTAAAGTGGTACGTTGTCTTCTTAGATTGCGCTGATGAAGGAAAACACGTAATTCTAGCATTTACTCACACAATTCTTTTCCCAGGGTTACACTGCCAATCACCCATTTCGTTACCATCCAAAAGCACCGAGAATTTTTAATGGAGCAATTCTTTACGAAAAATTGCAAGTGCCATTAAATGCATCAAGCGTGAGTGAAGCTGGAGGTGGCACCAATGAATTGGGAGTTCAGTATAAAACATTCCATACGTCGTTTCAATCGAACAATGGCTTCGCTGGAAATCTATTTACAATTCAAGCTAAAACAGATATGGTCGTGGAAAGATTCGATCTTAATGTTGGTTCCACAGACAAAGGTATCCACGTATTAATTTATACAAAGTTTGGCGACTATGGTCGCGTCGATGCAGACCCGGGCCGATACTGGACAGAAATATGCAACACAGACGTGGACGGGCAAGGTGAATCCAAACCCACTCAAGTTCCCTTCGAGGCTGTCAAAAGCGTCGCCATCAAAGCCAACGAAAGGCAAAGCTTCTACATTACCTTCACAGCCAATTACATGAAATACACCACCGGAGCTGTCGATCCCAACTATTTGAGTAACGAAGACGTTTCTCTTGCTGCAAGTGCTGGTACGCAGTATCCTTTCCAGGGCTATTTTCCCGACCGCATTTGGAATGGTAACGTGGTCTATCGGCTTAATGACTTGGATTCAGCCGATGTCCAGGGAAGGGAGACTGAGGTGAAGAGTGTTTCTGGGTCCGAACAGGTGTATGCCGAAGAAGGCAACTCTTATGCATACGGGGCTGTATCCACTCGCCAGCCACAGGCATAGGATCAAGGGACGAAAATCATGTTACAAAGAATAGCAGTAGGGAGTAGTATACAACTTGGTTCTTTTACTGGTTTCGTCAATCTAGCCAACGGACAGTAGTAGCATCTGTCTTGTAGTATTTTCCAGCTGAAACAAAATAATTACCAATTCGTACATAAAAAGAAGCTATTCGAAAACAAAATTAAAGTGTCCACCAGTTGGTTTTCTTTTCCTCGACAGGTTCAGGCGCTGACTTCTTCTTATTCATGCCTCCGAACAAATTAGCAAGTGGAGTGCTCTTCTTTAGGTCCGAGTCATCGGGCATACCTCCTGGTCGCTGCATGTAAGGAACGTCCTTGGGATTCTTTACTTTCGTAGGATCAACGGGGAACAAATTCTTGCCTCCCGATTTTTGCCAATCCGCAAAGGATCTAGATTTGAAGGTAGTAATGCCAACCTTTCCGAGATTCTTTCCGTTGGTTTTAGATCTTTCTTCCGCTTTCACTTTTTCCCATTGAGCCTTCGACATTCCACTAAATTATTTTCATTACAAAATCGGCAATTTGCGTAGAAGGTTGGAATGTATTTGTTTATTTCGTGTCAAGATATTACCGAGTAAGTTCCATTAACAATTTTTAGATTTGCAGTAATTCGAGGGGGAATGCAAGAATAGTTATTAGCACAAAAAATTGTCAAATTTGCTCGCCATGCAGCATCAAACCAAATGAGATGAACACAACTTTTCTCAAGCTTTTTCGATCAACATCATTTACTTACGAAGGAATGTATTCCATACTCATGGAGTTTTTGTTGGCAACAGCACCGCTCAAACTAGAACCGGTGAAAGAGGAACCAGAAAAGGCGGCGGCCTGAACGGCGAAAATAGCAACAAGAAGAGCAGTGAAAGGCTTCATGGTAGTGGCTTCAAGATTAATCTACAATGATTGGAAATTGTGCCGAAGGTGGAAGGAGGTTGATGTGTTAGAGTGCATGGAGTCAGCGTCCTTGCCCCTGGTGCTGACGCAAGCTGAAGTTCGTTGTGTCCATAATGATACGGATTCTGGTGGTTAATTAATTCAGAGTTGACTACTGTAAACGATGAGTCAGCGAAGCAGAGTGCGAACAAGTCATAAAAGTTTGGCCCGGGCGGATCAACGCAACTAGACTACCACTCGTACTATTCGAGCGAGTGGTCTATTTCGAGTACTACTAGGTCTAGTAGCTAGATCTAGTAGTAGACCAGGTAGTTCCAGGTCTACTCAAATACACTTGTTAGTGCTTTTCAAGTTGGCAGCTGTGATGACGAGGAGACTTGCAAGAGCAGGCCAGAATTCTTGCTAGGTTGTCTTTTAAGAACAGGTAGCGACATTACCAACGACTGCGCACTGCTGTGAAGTGTCGCTCTTCAATTTAGGGGCGGTCCCAACTTTTTCCCTGCAGCATAGAGAAGACAAAGGATGGGACGATTGCACGTTGTCGTCGTCTGAAGGCCACTCGCACAGAAACATATGGAACATGGTTATGTATTCTTTTTATTGAATTATGGAATCATCTATCTATTGCCGCTTTCCATTGAGATGCACGAAGAACGCCAAGATTGTTGCCTCCATTTCAATTATGCCGCAGAGGGAATAATCTTGCAACGATTGTTTTGGATAACAACGGGGCCTCTGGCGCCACCAGTATCTGCAGACTCGGTCGCCTTGAACGAGGTTCTCAGGTCCAATACCTCGTGCAGATCAACCGAGCTAGCAATAGCAGTATCTTCGTCGTCGGCAGCACCCGATAAAAGCTGAAGGGAATAATGATGCTTTCCCATAGTTTGCCAGTCTTCATCATTCTGTAAGTCTTCAATCTCTTCAAGTTCTTCTTGTGAGTTCGAAACGTGAACGTCAAAGAGGAACTCGCCTTCATTTTGTTCGTAGTAGTCTATATCTATTGCCATCAGAAAGGCCTGCATCTCGTTGCAGACTTCGTCTATGCTGTATCGCTGCGACACATCTGCATGCCAGCTCTTTCGTAAAATAGCCTCCAGCTGCTCTGGAATATAAGTGTCTGTCAGGGACGGTCTTGAAACGCCACAAGGTGCGTCTTTTTTCAACACCGAGTCACAAACATAGCGCTGATGGTCTGTGGCCGAAAGTCCAGCAAACGGTTTCTTCTCGGCCAACATTTCGTAAAGTGTCATGGCCCAGGAGTAAACATCGCTCTTGAAGGTATACTGTCCCGTCGCCAAAACTTCTCCGGCGACGTAGCGTCGGGAACCTGCCAACGTGATGCAACGATTTGGATCGCTCTCGTCAAGCTCTCGGGCCAAACCAAAGTCCAAGAGCTGGACGACGTGAGGGTCTTGGTTCGAAAAGCCGACATTGGGAGGTTTGAGGTCACGATACAAGACACCATGTTGATGACAGTACCGCAAGGCCCTGGCCAATTGAAAGGCAATGTTGCATTTCATGGGAATCAAATCTTCATCAGGCTCGCCTCCATTCACAGCCCGACTGCTCCAGACGCCATGAATTCGATCAGCCAGAGTATCGTTGGGTTGGATTCCGTCAATGATCAGAAAGAAGTCGTCCCAGACATTGGGTAAATAGTTCCTGCCAAACGAGTCCAGGGTCATGGCGTACAGGCGGGGAATGTTCGGATGACCACCACCGCCGCCACTAGTGCTGCTACTACCACTGCTAGTGCTGGAGTTTAATCGAGCAAGAAACTTGGCATCATTGATCAATTCTTTGGCTGCCTTGGTCAACGTTTCGGAATCTGATTCATGAAGCGTCTTGTGTGATAGTAACTTGATAGTGTAGCGATGAGATTGACTTCGAACAGTTCCTTCCTTGACGCTCGACTGCAGTGCTACTCGACGTGCTCGTTGCTTGTCAGTAGTACTGCTTTGTTGTTGTAGGTTGCTGCTCGACTTTAAATCAATGTTCGTCACAGCATACAAATTGGTACAGTGACTTCCACGAGTTACTGTTGCCGTCAAGGATGACCCAATTTCGATTTCGTCGCGTTCCAAGAATGTTAATTTGTTCAAACCCTTCTGATCAATAGGTGCTGTCGTTTTGTTGTTGTTTGTTGTTACTATTGTCCTCGTCACTGTTGTTATTGTTATTGTTATTGTTAGCGGAATCTGTATCAATTGTTGTTAAGTCGCAACTACTGCTGATGCTGTTGTTGTACGATCGCTCCAAGGAGGCAAAGAATTCCGTATCGTCCTTTAACGAAGCAGCAGGATTCGCAAGAAAATGCCGGTTAGATCCTGCCCGTTGAAAGAATTTGCTTGCTTTGGGCAACAGACGTCCCAGTCCGGAACGTAGGACGCGATCATTGTTGTTCTTGTTGTTGCTGCTGCTGTTCGTCATGGTGTGGTCGAGTTGTGCTAGGTTGCGGGGGAAAAAATTGACAGAAAAGTATCAATTACCAGGTAGAGTACCAGGTACCAGGAATGGAGTGGTATGGAGAAACCATCTACGTGTGCTCTCGCTTCTTGCTTATTCTCACTTTTCGTGGTTGCCGTCTCCTACTACAGTAGTTGCTTTTAACTACTACCATGGTGGTGTACGGTACCTAGTACTACTACTATTACTACTCTACAGTACTAGAGTTCTGGTAGTACCAGGTACTGGTACTACATAGTACTACTACTAGTAGTAAGCACTCTACCTAGTACTCTACTACCAGTACTCCGTGAAGTAGTAGTCGTAGCACAGCACCAACTAGCTACTCGTACTACTACTAATAGCTACTCTAGAGTAGTCCCTACTGTTCTAGCCAGCTAGCTAGTACCGTAATCTACTAGGGTCTAGAGAAAGCCAATGAAAAGACAAAAAAAAATATTATTTTATGCTGTACTCTAGTAGTACAGTACTCTAGTACCACCTAGTGGTAGTGAGTTTACTGTGGTAACCAGTAGTCAAAAAAATTCTCGAAGACTTCGACCAGCAAACAAAATTTGACCAAAGTACCTTAACACGTCTTATTTTTTTTAATTTTTGGTACCCGGTACGTACCAGGGCACCGTAGCCAGCAAACACGGTTGCACACTTCCGTTTGAGGCTGCAATTTACCGGTACCAGGTACCAGGTCTAGACAACACTACGTACTACAGTAGCTAGCTACAGTAGTACCATGTACTCGTACCATGGTAGTACGCTACTAGCTACGCCCCGGTACTCTACGAGTCTAATTTTAGCTGTGCAGGACAAAGTGAAAAATATAGCACATAGGTAGACTACTAGCACGAGACGTCACATAATAATGAAAAATCAAAAGTGAACTAGAAGTGACCTCAAATGACTGTCGGGTCTTTTCGAGAAGATTCAAAAAGTTTGAAAAGATCGCACATTCATTCTTGAAAGGAATACCTTTGAATCTCCAGCCCGCAGCCATCCATGCACCTGTCCATCGATGAAAATACTCCCCTCTTCCACCGTCATTTTTTAAATTGTGGCGAAGCAAGTATGATCACGATATCCTCTTGGATATGTCGTCTCACTGCTCTTCTTTTCATCCCATTCAATATTATATGCACATTGAAGAACCGACATCATTCGTTGGTAGTTGCACTGCAATCATCATTGTCTCCACAAACAAAGGTTCACACTAAAGGCAAACTGAAACTACAACAACAACAACAACAACAAAAGCAAAACGATAGTATCAGACTACCAGTGCCTCCTCCTTGGACTCGCCATCAACTAGATAGATCCGTTGAAATTCGACACACTCGTTGGAGCAATCCTGATCATGAAATCGATATGTTGCCACTCCAAATTTATCGTGGTAAAGCAACACCACCACAACAGACAAAAATGTTATTGCCATCGGCATCTTCCAATCCACAGCAGCAACAACGAGTAGATATTACTGCCTTATCCCGATCAGCAGCAGCACTATACCAAAAGTACCACAACCTATCCTCAAAAGAGCAACGACAATTGCAACAAAAGATTCATAAGGAACAAAAGGCTGCTACAACACTTGATCCGAAAGAACATTTGCATATACTGTACAAGGATGATCATATCTGTGTGACTTGCAAACCGAGCGAAATATTGAGCGTTCCAGGTCCTCGAAGAAATCCAAGTTTGGTAGGATTATTGTACGATACCATTCAACCCTTTGCAATCGATCATGTCGACCAGATGGTCGTTCATCGATTAGACATGGATACCAGTGGGGTACTGGTATTTGCCCTTTCGAAACAAGCCCTTTCGAAATTACACGACGATTTTCGTGAACGACGCGTTCATAAGGAATATCACGCTCTATTGGTAGGACATTTAACCGTGACTGAAATGGAGATTGCTCTCGCATTGGAACGGGATCCCGATCATCCACCCTTTATGAGAATTGCTCAACCGAGAGGAGAAAACGACGACGTTACAAGCAGCAGCAATAGCAACGGTATAATAGTGCACGATGGATTTCAAAAAATGATTACCAAGGCTGCCAAACCGTCTTTATCGACTTTGTTGGTCAAGAGTTGGGAATATCTTGGCAACAATACACAGTATCCAGTAACACGAGTTGCACTGACGCCACATACAGGTCGGACGCATCAACTACGAGTTCACTGTGCAGCTATGGGACACGCCATTGTTGGGGATGATATTTATGGATATTCGGGAGAAGGACAATTCTGTGGTGGAAAGGGCGTTGCAGATTCTTTAACCACACAACAGCAACAGCATCACAAAGACATCCATAGCTTTTGGCAACAGCAAACAACCGATGCAAGTCAGATGGGTGGAGTTCATCGGCAAAAACTGTGTCTTCATGCCGAGCAATTAGCGCTCTATCATCCAATCACCTCGTCGCAAATGATGTTTCAAGTGCCACCGTGCTTCTGATGAAGGGGGTCGTTGCGGAGCGTTTCGTATTTCCGGGTGGTTGATTCGTTCCCTCCCAAGGAGTTGTGTGCGTCTTTAAGGCCCTTTGCGAGAATCATCACAAGACTGAATATTTCCATTATCCGCAGTTCTCAAATCTTCATCAAAACATATTAATATTGGATCGTATCGCATACATGCAATTGGCCTACTTTTGTCTACATTACCTTGGAGGCTGCTCTATTTCAGATTAAGAAAAACAATGCCGACACCAAAGATAAGGAGAAGAAAGACGAAATCGGAGCGCATCGCTCAAGGGAATCTCCTGTTGGTGCTAGCACTAGTGGGAATCGTCATGTGCAGTATAAGATTCCGTGACACCATAGCTACCACTCTCCGAAGGCATACCCGTTCCATCGCACAACCGTGTCATGAAAAAGAACTCCCACCAATGACTGACAGTTCGTATGCGACTGTTATGGGATTTGCAACAGGATATGATATTCAAGATTACAAGCGTTTTGTGGGGTCTCTCAGAAATACCGGTTACAAAGGAAACATCCTTCTCGCTGTGGCACCTGACATTAACGAGGAATCCATGGCATATTTGAGTTCACGACGTGTGGATGTTTCAAAAGTTGAATTTATTCCCTGTACGCACAGCATCTTTGACGATGACCCGGGAGAGGATCATAAAGATGACATGGATTCGCACGAAAAGGAAGCTCGCAGCTGCGTGGCGCCGTACAGCGATCTGAAAGCACGATGGGGACGTTTTCCATTTTTAAGAGATCGACTTCAGGCTTGCAAGTCCTGCGCTGGTCCCGTACTGATAACAGATGTACGAGATACATTTTTCCAGAGAGATCCATTTGCAAGTGGACATCCCCAAGTGCAAGGTCTTCAAGTATTTGAAGAGCATGTCAAGCAGACCACCAAACATTGGCTGGTAGAATGGCCGGTAAAGACGTGCAAAGGGGTTGTTTACGATGAGATCATGCTTTGCTCTGGTACAGCTATTGGTACTCGTGAAGCCATGATTGACTATCTTGACATTATGGAGAAAGAAATGAATGTGTGGATGAATGATAAGAAGTGTCATTTTAAACTGAGCGGAGACGACCAGGCAATTCACAACTACCTTTACTACTCAGGGCAGCTCCCTTTTGCAAAGGCAATTCCCAATAGGATGGGTATAGTTCACACCGTTGGCTATATTGCCTCTGTGATTCGTGAAAAGCATCGAGACCGCATGGAAGCCAAGAATATGAGCGAATCAGAGCCATACGACGGGACAACGCCAGGCACGAAACCGTGGATTACACAGGAGTACGACCTGACAGACGAAGAAGGCTATATCCTGGATTTTGATGGAAAGAAGTCGGCCGTAGTACACCAATATGATCGATTTGGAGTGCCAATAGATCTTTGGCTAGAGCAAGCCTCCGGACTAGTAGACAAGTAGATTACTCTGTACTTAAAAATTGAAATATATTGTTATTTCAAAAATTATGCACGTGTTATACGCAACTGCTTTTTTCTACGATCGCATGATATTATTTTTTACCACAAATCCGTGCATTCTTCTCCACATTCCCGCAGTTCATTGCTGACTTCTTCGCTAGCTTCTATCATTAAACTTTTGTGTGACCACATCCAATCATACACCCATTGCATACGTTCAATGGTATTCGTACATTTCAGAGCCCAATCCAAATCAGCCGGCTGCACAAATTTTCCCAATGACAAGACCCCCATAAAGCTAAAAACTTCGTAGTAGTGTTCTTCGCTTTCGTGCTTTCCTGACGAATAATATGGTTGCAGCTTTTCTGCCAGAGCCCGAGTCATACCAGGTAGCCGAGAAAACGACGCCGACGATATTCCCATGCCATAATTTTCCATTTCGAGCAACTTGGCAAGACTGTTTTGACCGGTAGATGACGTCAAGAAGGACTTTCGCTCCAGTTGTTGATCCTCTGGAAAGCTTTCAAGTAACGTATCGATTTCTTCCTGTATTTGACTCTCGGTTGCAGGTATCTCTGGTAGATTGCTACTTGTAGTACTACTCATACTACTGAAGAGGGGTGGAGTAGTGAAACCAGAATGGAGCATTCCGAGTCCATCGAGATCTTCCAACACGAGATCTAGGTGTGTCGATGCAACCTTCAATCTCGCTTTGGCAGCCTGCAAACCACGCAAAAGTCGTTTTCGATCTTCGTGGAGCGAAGTGATTCTATTGGAAAGAGAATGCATCTCATTCAAAGTGTGGACGGGACTGGCATGACGGGAACGTCCAAAGGCATCGACAAAGCCACTAGATCTTGCATCTGAATCGTAAAGTAATTGAAATTGAGCTACTATGATTGGGGTGGGCGCTTCTGGTAATTCGTCCTGATCACTATCTCTGCTATCATGTATATTGGAATGGGGTAGTTGTGAATGAAAATGTGACAGAGATGCTCTTCCAATACCTACCAATCGCACTTTGCTTTCCAAAGGATTCAATAATGTTTCTTTTGAACTTGATTGAAACACTTTTATGATGGATTCCATGAATCCTGTATTCGAGGACGTATCCATCTGAAGTTGATTGGTACTGTCACCAGATGAAATTCCCACGACAGCCGCAATGGTGGCATATTTAGAATTTCGTCGGTCCAATGGACGCTGAGAAGTAATTTCGTCAATAAATGCCACCAAAGGAGCTGCATCAATTCCCACCGCTTTTATTTGGTTCTGACTATTCCGTTTCTGTTCCTGGAGATAGGTATGATGGTTGTACAATGATTCCTGCAGGACATCCCACTGCATCGGGGTCGGTTCGTCCAGAATATAATCCTCGCCAACCATCAAGGGACGAGCTCCTGGAATGGGTCCCAAAACAGGCATTGTCATGATTCTCTGTTGACGAGGATGTCGTGACGAGTGATCATTGGTATAATAGAGGGCCGTCGTCGTTGGTTTTAAACATTTGGAGGAACCGGGAGACAGAGATACCAAAGCATCGGAGGGAAGAGGAGTGAGCAGCAACAATGCTGCCGCCAAGAATGCAATCAGCAGGCTTGCGCCTCTCGTAGAGGTGCAACAAATAATGGTCGTCATTTGTTGTGATGTGAGATGTTTGCTCTGTAAATAGGGAGGCTGGAAAACGCCAAAGCATTCTAAAGTAGAGTAAACTGTGGTAGCAGTATTCTACTGCCTACTCTAGCTAGCTGCACTTTGGAAATGAAACGTTATAAAAAAATCAGAAAGGAAGCACAGTGGCTACTTCATTCATGCGGGAATCAAGATACGATAATAAGTCAACATACTCAAACTTCTTCCCCTCAAACCCTGGAATAACCAACAGACAACAGAGGATAAACATCCACAATCCACACACCCTTGTCGGACCAAAGGAAAGTGTCAACATCATTATTAGTTGCATCGATCAAAGAAAAGATAATTTCAAGTACCATGCTGCGGACGTCCGCGACGAATGCTTTCTTTCATTTTTCATACTATAATACAAGAACTATTACTGGCCTACTGGCTTGCATCGTCATCATGTCCCGAAAACATCCCTTCGAAATAGATTTGCATCGCGCCTCTTTGCTGCTAATACGCAAAATCCTAGAAGTACCTTCTGTTCGTCTACTAGGCAATACCAACAAATGAATCAAAAATTAAAAATTTCATCTTCGAACAAAGCTTTTGCAATCGCCAAAAAGATAAATGAACGATTGATCAAACCCGGAAAGACTCATGACTGGGAAGGCATTCTTGAGATTCATGAGACAGAAAGGAACCATTTTAGTCATGTCAACTATGCCACCACCATGAATCAGTTAGGGAAAAGCCAGAGCATTCTTCGCAAGAATGACAAACGACTTCAGACTGTAGTATTACTCGACGTTACAGCGCAACTACAAAATTCTGCAACGAGATCCTCTTGGGGAGCACAAGAGATGGCAACGTTTTACATGCCGTCGCTAAATTTCAGTTGAAATCTGAGAACACCAACATTTTGGTGAACACAATTCTCGATGAAGACTGTATGAAAGTCATTACTTACCACGGTAATATACAAAGCATTTCCAATACAGCTTGGGCCTGCGCCACACTGGGTGTGGATTGTCCATCATTGTTCAAGGCTATCAATGAGAAAGCACCATTTCTTGCTGAAAATGGCAATTCTCAAGCTATTGCCAATACAGCTTTGGCTTGTGCCACACTGGGTGTGAAATGTCCATCATTGTTCAAGGCTATCAATGTGAATGCATCATTTCTTGCTGAAAATGGCAAACCACAAGACATTTCCAATACAGCTTGGGCCTGTGCCACCCTGGGTGTGGAATGTCCATCATTGTTCAAGGCTATCAATAAGAAAGCATCCTTTCTTGTTGAAAATGGTTCTCCTCAAGCTATTGCCAATACAGCTTGGGCCTGTGCCACCCTGGTTGTGGAATGTCCATCATTGTTCAAGGCTATCAATGAGAAAGCACCATTTCTTGCTGAAAATGGCAATTCTCAAGATATTGCCAATACAGCTTGGGCTTGTGCCACACTGGGTGTGGAATGTCCATCACTGTTCAAGGCTATCAACGAGAAAGCATCCTTTCTTGTTGAAAATGGTTCTCCTCAAGACATTGCCAATACAGCTTGGGCAATCTCACATTTTGGTTGGCAGTCAAATGCATTCTTTCGCGTTATTTCATCTAATATGGATTCAATAGTCACATCTGGTGATGTGCAGTGCATCGCGAACCTGTGCTACGCATTCGCCATAATGGGTTGTGCTTCAAAATACGAAATTGAGTTCCGCTGTTTATGGAGTCATGCTATTGAAATCAAAATCGAAGATCTAAATAATGAGGCCTGCTGGCAACTTCTCCAAGCATTCTTTATGGTCTCCCAGACTATGAGTATGGCGCAACCAAAAACATTGCTTTTAAAGTCTGACAGATTTTTGAAAGGAACAGAAACAGTCTCATCGCGGACCCAGCAAGAAATGTCGGATCTCCTGACAAAACTTGGTTTTGTTCATGAAATCGAGGTATCTCCATTTCCAGACCTATCAGGCTTTTTAGCAATAGATGTAGCTTGCAAGGATCGAATGATTGCTATTGAATTTGATGGTCCCAGCCATTTCCTGAGAGAAATCAACGAGGATCAACCACAAAGACGGAAAGAAAATGGCCCCACCCGTGCGAAGCGTCGACTCTTAGAACGTCTTGGCTGGAGTGTGATCAATGTTTGCTATTGGGAATGGCAGGAAGCCGGAACAAAGGAAAGGAAAGAGCAGCTTTTGGCAAAGAAGTTTTCGCTCTGCGGGATGAACGTTACGTAGCGTCGTAATTGAGACCATGGAGTGATCCAGCCAATGTAGCAAATGCAACATCTAGATGCGTAAAACGTATAAATTGTTGTTATTGTAATCTGCACATCAATAGCGGCGTGTGCCGCAACCCAACAACCCCAAATCGACCTGTTTCATTTAGTGTCGTTCGACGGAAGCCACAGTCAATCATAACACCCAAACGTTGGTTTTGTGATATGCGTTGTGGAGAAACGATCGATCGCGTGTGTATGCATTTCTTTCATTTTCCTTCTTGCTGTCGTTCCTGAGTCTGACCATGATAGTATTTTGTCGCTGAAAGTCTTACTGCAGTACTTGTAGTAAAAGCTATATTCAGGCTACAGCACTTGCACCTTCCCCGGATGAGTAAAAAGGCAGCAAGCATGTTTCGACCTGTGGTAGCTGCAATAGAGGCCACAGTATAAAAAGGGCATCGATAATGGTATATATCTTGCCTGGAAGTCAATGGCGACGATGACTTCGGCAGAGAAAAGAAACCGATGACCAGTGGTCCTCAACCGCCCGCCTTTGCTGCTAGCGTTTCCTGATATCCGATAACATCAGCTTTCTTTCTTTATAGCTCTTCGTCGACTTTACTTCGCGGAAGCGGTGCTTGAAGATTATCGAGTACAGCCATATCACTTTTGGAAAGTTGGAAATGAAAGACTTGTCGATTACTTTCGAGTCGATCCGCTTTGGAGGTCTTGGGAACCACCGTCCACCCTTTCTGAAGTGCCCAGCGAAGGACGACTTGCGCTGGAGTAATAATTTTCGCTTCTTCCTCTTCATTTTTGGATGACAATCGATTAGCAATGTCTATAACATCCGGATTCGCAAGGATTGGATGAGGAGCTTTCCAATACTCCGTCCATGGACCTACAACATGTTGTCGCCCCAGCACACTAAATGCTTGATAATTGATTCCGTATAGTTCGCACAATTGCAGGACTCTCGAATCTTCTTGTACGAGTGGATCTGCGCGATTTTGTAGCAAGGATATTGGTGCCCGAGCAATACTGCTCGTCGTAGCACTGATACCACGTTCAGGATTGCCCACGAGAAGACGTTTCAATAAATCGTAATTAAAATTGCTCACACCAATCGCTCGAACAGCTCCCAAACTTAGTAATCGCTCTAGAGCTTTCCATGATTCTATCCAATCACCTTCACAATGATCCGTCATGAGACAATTGGGATGATGAATTAAAAACAAATCAATCGTATCTGTTCGCAATAGACGTAGTGATCGCTGTGCTGCTCGTAAGGTACTATCGTACCCATGTTCATTGGGTGATAATTTGGTTGTAAGAAATACAGATTGACGTCTAATGATGTTGTTGTCGTCGTTGTTGCCGTTTGTGGTTGTGAGCAGTTGTCCAACAAGTCGTTCGTTGGCGTAGGCTGGATGTATTTGACTACCCAAATCGAGACCTTGATAGCCAAGATCTAATGCCAGTGCAATAGCTGGTGGTGATTCAATAACTTCGGAATTGGCAGCACCAGCTCCATGTAATGCTGAAATGTAAGCCGTACCTAACATAATTTGTGGCATTTTCACAGGTTCCTCCTTCTCCGAATATCTACCAGATCCCAACAAATCAATACACGGAACGGTCGCAGTGTTGTTGTTGTTGTTGCCTTGTTTGAGCCGAGTTGAAGAACAGGCATCAATTCCTCCTAAATCATATCCGTAACATTTCAATTGAAACGTAGGATCAATTTTCCATTCATCATCTTTGTAAATCTTCCACGGTAAATTTCCTTCCCGAGAATATAATGATGATGATGATGATGATGATGATGCTGTTGTTGTGTGATTGTTGTTGTTGTTGTTCTCTTGTAACGCAGTAGCAGTAGTTGTTGTTGCTGTAGTAGTACGATGTTGACCAATTGCTGCTGCTGTTGTTGTTGTTGTTGTTGTTGTTGTTGTAATGGATGCTGCACAAGGATCTGTTGACCAAGAATCAACAAACGCCAACGCATGATCCTGAAAAATATTCACACCAATATACCACCGGTATCCATCAACACCAAGATCGTGATAATACAACCACAGTTTTGTTGTTGCCGTATGTTTTTTGTTGTTGTTGTTGTCATCGTTTATGTTTTCATAGTTATTGATATCATCATCATCATCATCATCATCATCATTATTCTTAGACGCTGCCATGACAAAAGCTTTTTCGTGACCTCGTTCGACACCACGGACGTAAATTCCGTTCACGGTAGGATTCCATTCTGAGGACACGATTATCCTGGTGTATACTGTTGGTAACTGTACAAGAAAAACAAGACACATCAACCATAAGAATGCTATCATCGTGATTTGAAATGTCATATTATTATTATTATTATTATTATTATTATATGGGTAAATAATGATACTGATAGTAATAATAGTAATAATATTTACCAAAGCATGTGTTTATTATTTATTTGTTGTGTTTGTAATAAGTCCCTATTTTTTGTTCATAATAATAATCTACTAGACTAGTACTAGTAGACTACTACGGTAGAAAGTAGTGCTCTCTACCTGGTACCAGGAGTGGTAGCAGAGTACTGCTAATAAGATGTACTCGAGTAAATCCGAATCTGTTGCACGCATGTTTTGTCTTCCAGTGGAGAGAGGATTCTTGTCAAACGTAGTGCCTGGGTGGAACTTTGAGATCCTTGACGATCTCAGCCAACTCCCAAAATTAAAAAATAATTATAAATTTAATAAAAATAAGAACAATAGAGGCAACCTACGAACCTACTAAGCAACCTACGCTACAACATCACGAGACTCGGAGTTAACAGTTAACAATAGACAAAGTGAAATAAATGTCCTAATTTCTCAATTGTTTATTATTTTTTGTTTTGTTTCGTTTTACACGACGCGGGTGGAGCGGGCACTCGTAGTTTCAGTCTGGTTATCCCTTATACTAAAAGAATAGGAAGCAATATAATATATAAGGTGAGGTCGTCAATTCCAACTCTCTCTTCTACAACCTACTAAAGTGTGCGAAACCTTCTTCTGCTTAAAAGACCATGGCAGCAGCTGAAGCAAGGTCGACGTCACCGGTCTTCATCACATCAGAGATACATCCTGCCTTGTTGCTTGTCCAGTGGGCACAGGCCTGCTCGGCAACTTTCAGAGCAACGGTGTGGCCGAGGCGCTGATTCTTCTCGGCAGCATCAGGATCTGGCAGGATGCACTTCTGTGGGTGCTGAGGAGCACGAGCGACCTGAAAGAGCATGTCCTCTTCTTCGCGAACTTGCCACTCTTGGCCAAGCAAGTTGGGATCATCGACGATGGTAACACCGTCGCGTGCCAACAAGCGTCCCTTGCCACCAAACTCTCCCATCAATCCAACACTGGCGTGGAAACGAGACTCATCGGCATTGTCGAGCTTGACAGAGACCATGTCCTTGAAGGTAGAAATGATCACGTCTTCACCGTGACCCAAGTCAATCTTGAACACATGCTGCTTTTCGTTGGGTTGGCTGTGGATCACAGGAAAGCCGGCGAATGTTGCTGGCAAATCAGCTCCGGAAACTCCGTCCAAAAAGTATTGACCAAAGCTGTCAACTTGGAGGGTGCTCTCTCCCAGCTGAAGCACGGCACTCTCGATGAAGGAGTAATCGTACCTGGCCTTGGTGCGCACATTTATCTTCAAGGCCATGGCCTCACCATCCTTGGTGTGGTGAAAGTATGGAGCTTGGAGGAGTACCAAATCACACTCGCCATGGTAGTCATACCAAGTTCCATTCCATGTCTGTGAGTAATTTCAAGAGTAAGGCAAGGTGATAGAAAGGCAATTGATTGAGCCGAAAGCTACAGTCATGCATGCAGTCAAGCTAGAATATCCACAAGGAAAAGGTTCTTACCTTGACGTGAGGATCGTCGATCATGCCACCATCGTGCACAGGACAATTAGTCCAGGGATACTCGGAATTGGAATCTTTGGTAGGAGTGATGCGAATCACTAAATCGCCCGAAAAGTCGTCTCCAATCTTGAAGTGTGCGTTGACGTTGACGTTTCCGAGATCTTCAATGAAATCTCTATCGAACCTGGAATCACTATACCACTTTTCGAGAGTTTCCTCTGACAGTGGAACGGGTTGACCAGTATTGGTTGCATCGCATTCAGGATAAATACTTGCCAGGTTTTCGAGATATAGTTTGTCGGTGCACCCACGACGGGTGACCCACTGTTTTCCATCCCAGTCACCCACCGTGGGGGCTTCACCCTCATCAACTTCAAAAAAATATCCACAGGGAACTTTCGATTTTGGGATCCAATTCCCCATAGCTCCAGCATAGAGGTCTTGAAAGTTGCTAGACGTAACTGAGGCTGTAAGAGTGTTTGTTCCCACTCCGCTTGTAGTAAAGATAGCACGACCAGTGGGATCGTAGTATCCATTGAAGGGTTGAAAAAAATCATCCGACGTCTCTCCAAAGAGGCCAAAGGCAAAGACTGCAGCCAGATCATTGTTAGTGGTTGGTTCTAGCCCACCGTCCCTATCAGTGAATTGTAGGTCATCGCTGACAGAGAACTCTCCATCAGTTATCGAGCCAAGCTCAATCCTGAAGCTACTGATTCGAGATGGACTCAAGTTCTCGTACTTGAGAAAGAAGCGATAGATACTATCGCTATCATCGTTGCATGGACCAACCGAAAAGTGCAAGTCCACGGGGGCATCCACATTGTTCGTGTAGACCTTGACACGCTTGCTAGTTTGTCGCTCATCGGTGCATTGCTTCGGTGATCCGTCAGCAGGGTTCACACCGGCCGCCATAATACAGGACCGATCTCCATCATCTCCCGTGGGTCCCAAATCGCCATCTGTAACCACCTGAATACCGGGTGACTGAACATTGGTGGAACTCTGTGTCCAAAGAATTCCTCCTGTAAAATGTAGTGATACGCAAGGCAAGACAGGCACGGCAAGGCAACAGGAAATCGCAGCGTTAGAATACATGCATGACGAGATCAAAGTTGAGCCGAAAGAACGTACCATTGTCAGTTATACTTTTTAGGATTTCTCCTTCGGAACCACCGGTGGGGACAAAATTGAAAGTGCCACTATTCCAGTCAATGAGACATTGGTCGGCTCCGGCATTCCTGGAGGCAAGAGCCAAGGCAAAAAGTAAGTATTGGAAATGAATCTTCATGTTTTTTTTTAATCGAAACAAAAAATTATGAGCAGTACTGGAAGTTTTTCTTTCTTCTAAAAACAGATTTGAGCCTGAAAAAGAAAACAAATGGATCTGTTCCATCATCCCCTTCTCATCCATAATATCGGATGCTCAGGAACGAGGGCCATAGTCGTGGCGACACACTGTCTTAAATGGCAAAAACTTCAACATGTACAGAACCAGAGTCGCTCGGAGAGAATTCCGAGGCTAAATCGAACCTTTCAAGAATTCGCTTGATTTGCCCTGGTACTACACTTCATATTTTGCTTTCACAGATGAGATATCAGTGCCCAACATTTAGTAATTTTGATTCACGAGTTGCGCCTGGACCATTACCCTACTCCGAATAGGTAGAGCTCCTACAGTAAACAGTACAGTAACGAGCACTAGTAGTAGTAACAACGTTCATGTTATCAAGAAGACTTCACCTTCGATGACAAGGTATACCGTCTTTCAACAGAATCAATAACAATACGTTGTATTATTACTGTGGTACTGGTACCGTACTACGTAGAGGGGTTTGTCACGGAAAATCTCGCTCCTGTTGCTTACTAGCTAGTAGCATGGTACTACTTACAGTTACTACTCCCGGTTGCACACGTCGCGTTCTCGTCGTGGTCTTACGTGTTTAGATTTCAAGAACCAGAAGTTTTTGAAGAAGTTCGCGTATTGCGAAGGCTTCTAAAAATAAATAATACAATCGGTACGGTGATCTAGTTAGTTAGAGGTCTCTACCGTACTACGTAGACCTTGCATTTCTAGCAGGATTTTTTTTTACGATACTTGTACTGGTACGTGCTGGTACCGTAGATTCAAGAAGACCGGTTTCGGAAACCGTGAATAAACAACAGTACCTGGTACCTGGTACAGTACCTGGCACCTGGTACCAGTACTGGTAGAAACTTTGTCGGACTGTACTGTACAGAAGATCCAGCAAAAGTCTGCCCAGGCTTTTCCGGGTATTCTTTTTTTCCCATGTTGGTGCTGCAGTACCAGGTACCTCGCAGAAAGCTGTACCACCACTACCGTAGCTACCAGATACCAGGTACCGTACTACACAGACAATCTTGACCAGCGGATAAACTAAGTTTATTCGTTTCCATCCCACCAACTACCATAGTACTAGACTAGCTAGCTAGTCTAGTAGTCTAGGTGGTTTTGTTAACAAGGTTCGGGGTACAAAAACAGAAGCCTGGGTGGATTAATATACATTCATCTTCGTCAGCGGATTCTTTAAAAAATACTCACTTGTCCTCGAACGAAGTCTTGGGAAAAGAAAACAAAAAGAAGAAAGGTGTCTACTCGGAGTACTTAAAAAGGAAAACCATGATCGTAATTTTGGTCCGCACCCTCCGACCGTATCTTGTGGTACTGGGAACGCTGCTATGGTTGTTTACTCGACTCTTGTTGGTCCCCTCCGAAGAAGCACACCAGGCTACTAGTCTGTTAGATTATGTTTTGCGAGCCTTGACCACTCTCAAAGAATCTTCGCTGCACTTGGCTTCGAAATCCGCATGGTCCTTTGGATATCATCCTATCCTATTGTGGGCATGGTACGCAGTAGAAGACCTGTTGGCTCTATCGCTGCTGTCCACTATCATACGCTTTATTTATTGTCTCTGGCACTACACTTTGTCGGAATGGAAAGAATGGGCGACCGATACTGTCTTTCATTGGACGATCGATCATGTACCGGGTGTGGAAACCAAATTTGATCAGATGGGCAAAAAAATTTTGCTGGCAGACGAGGGTGTTTCAAAGTTGCTGGGACGCGACGTTGACCGAACCAAGCATTTGGAGCTTCCCGAACGAGGATGGGAACCCACCAAAGTGATTCAAGAATTGCAACCCTACTCCGACAAGGAAAATGAAAAGTGGGCCAAAGGCAAGCTGTCTGGTACGGTGTACCAAGGCGACCCAGAACACACGCACTTGATGAATGAGACGTACAAACTGTACACATGGTCGAATCCACTGCACTTTGGATACTGGCCAAAATTAAATCAGTGCACCAGTGAAGTGATTGCCATGACGGGAAACATGCTGCATGCACCTGATGAGCCTTTGGGAACCATGACATCTGGAGGAACAGAGAGCATTTTTTGCGCTATCAAGGCGAGTCTAGAATTTTATGGAAAACGCCGAGGTATTACCAGACCCGAGCTAATCTGTGGTACAAGTGCCCATGCCGCTGTCGATAAAGCTTGTGAACTTTTAGGTATCCGACAAATTCAAATCGATTGCTCTCAAGGAAATTGTAAATTGTCTCCCGAAAAGGTCAAATCCCGCGTATCTTCCAATACCATCATGATTTATGCATCAGCTCCCACCTATCCGCAAGGAGTTGTGGACCCAATCGAAGAGCTCTCCGAAGTAGCGTTGCAATACAACATAGGTCTGCACGTCGATGCGTGTCTCGGCGGATTTGTTTTGGCATTTTGGGACGATGCACCCAAATTTGATTTCCAAGTGCCAGGTGTTACATCCATGAGCATTGACACACACAAATACGGATATGCTGCCAAGGGTACTTCTGTAGTTCTTTACCGCCACAAAAAATTGCGCCATGCTCAGTATTTTTGCTATTCCAAATGGTCCGGGGGCATGTATGCCACACCAACACTGGCTGGATCCAAGGCTGGAGCACTGGAAGCCTGTGCCTGGGCAGCCCTCATGTCCATCGGACGGGATGGTTACAAGGAGCGCGTGAAACAAATCACCAGTGCCGCTGAAAAGATCGCCAAGGGAGGTTCCGCTATTTCAGGTTTGTTCCTGATTACCGATAAGCCTTCCATGGTCGTTTGTTTCGGTGCAGAGGACGATCTTGATATCTATGCCATTTGTTCAAAAATGGGAAAGAAGGGATGGACTCTGAATGAACTTCAGAATCCAGCAAGTCTTCACGTTTGCGTTACTCTCAATGTTGTGTCCAATGCGGATGTTTTTGTCCGAGAACTCAAAGAAGCGGTCGACGAGGTACAACTACAAAGCAAAGGAAAGAAGAAAGGATCCGCTGGAATTTACGGAATGACTGGCGGTGTCCCGAAAGGGCCGATCGATGCCATTCTCAATGAGTTTGTGGATATTACCTTAGCTCCATAAAAATGATTGATGCGTGCACATCATCCCAGGAAGATTTTGCAGGTACCAGGTACAGTAATTATTACCGTACTCGAGTAGACCTAATCATTTTTTTAGCTTTGAGGTACATTAATTAATTCGTCATCTTTATCCTTAATTAGTGGATGCTTTTATTGTAGTAACTCGACAGAGACTTAAGGTTAGTGACTTTAATAGGCCCATCGGGTTATGAGATTACTCTGCTACTCTACTGTAGTAGTCGACTATTATTTCGACACAACTGCTCTGGATGCATGGAGAACCCCAAGTTTATGCTCGCCTAAGAGCTGCTCTTTTTAGAAGGCCCTACTCCCGTGGTGTTCGTTCCATTTCAATTCAAGCTACTGAAGGCGAGCATAAACTCAATACGGAGTACTCTACTTTGCATTTTCTGCTTCCGTGAATTCTATTTTGCTTGGACAGCCAGTTTTCTGTTTCCAGCTTTATCGAACGCGAAAAGGTTGGCAAAGAAATCTGTTGTTTGTTTTTCTCAACTCTGCTGTGATCATACACGGGTATCAAAGAATCAAGAGAGCATCCAAGATGAGAGAACTTCATTTTTTACCAAATAATATACTAGCCCTGGGGATGTCCATCGCAATCTTTTGCGGTGCGACTTTCCCGGCTCGTGCTTTTATTACCTCGGATCCTATGAGGACGGCATCTTCGTTTGGTACCGCTTTGGCCTTACCTACTACTACTACAACCGCCAACACCAACACGCAGCTCAATGTGGCTATTGAGCCAAGCACAGATAAGAGCACCCCAGCAGCTGCGATTGCTTCCAGTGTCATTTCTCCTCGTGGAGCTACGAACGCCTGGGAAGTTCATAAATTCGGAGGAGCTTCCTTGGCAAATGCAGGTCTTTACAAAACAGTGGGAGATTTGTTGGTACAAGAATCCGCTGGTCGCGGGGAGGGTGCGATCCCTACCATGGCCATTGTGTCTGCCAAAGGTGGAATGACAGATTTGCTGGTACAAGTTGTCGATAACGCTCTTAAGGATATGAACCAGGCCCAGATTGCTTTGCAAGAAGCCGTGACAAGTCAAATCGCCGTCTTGCAGGAACTGGTTCCCGATCGTCACGACATTACCGACCAAATCATTGAAAACTTCCGCCAAGATGAAAAAGATATTTTGAGTGTGGTTCAATCCTTGAGGATGATTCAAACTGTTCCTGCTGTTACCATGGAGGTCGTCACAGGATACGGAGAGATTTGGTCGGCACAAACCTTGCACGCCTATTTACAGTCTTTGAACGATGTACCAACAGCCTGGATTGATGCCCGCGAAGTTCTCATTGTCGAGGGCGAAGGAAATACCGGTCTAGGAGAAAAGGGTGCTGCGTCGACAGCAGGTGTCAGGCCCAAGTGGGCAGAGACTTCCCGGTTATTGGAAAAATGGTGGAAGAGGAGGGAAGATATTTCGGCCCAAGATTATTCCAATACTACTCCTATTGTCGTCGTTACTGGTTTTGTTGCCATGTCGGAAACTGGAGTACCAACAACTCTCAAGCGCTCGGGGTCAGATTTTTCTGCGACAATCTTTGCCAAATTGACCAATGCAAATCGTGTTACAATGTGGAAGAATACCGATGGTGTCTACACCGCTGATCCTCGTCGTGTTCCTGAAGCCTTTCCAATTAAATCCCTGAAGTATGATGAAGCTATGGAATTAGCCTACTTTGGTGCTCAAGTTCTGCATCCCTCAGCTATGGAACCTTGTATTGATGGCGCCATTCCAGTTTACGTGAGAAATATTTTCAATCCAGCATTCGAGGGAACTGTAATTACTGGTCGCTCGCCTTCCTTGAAAGACAGCCAAAATAAAGACATCCAGAACTGGCGTGCCAAGAGAGGTGAAATTCCCATCAAGGGAATTACATCTGTTGATGATGTTGCCTTGGTCACTCTGGAAGGGGCATCACTTTCAGGAGCAGATGTGGCTTCTCGATTCATGGGGTCCATGGCCAGAAATGGTATCAATGTCTTGATTATTACTCAGGCAAGTAGCGAATCTTCTATTACCATTGCAGTTCCAGAGAATCAGGGTGTGGCTGCCTTGGCGGCACTGGAGGACACATTTGAATTGGAATTGAGCCGGTCGACAATCAATTCTCTCTCCTTGACGCCTGAAATGTCTATTGTTGCCATTGTTGGAGAAGGCATGGCCTTGAAGTCTGGTGTCTCTTCTACTTTCATGACATCTATGGCGCAAGCCAATGTAAATATTCGCCTGATTGCCCAGGGAAGTAGTGAGCGCCAAATTGCTGTGGTCGTAAGCAAGCATGATGCGACCCGTGCCCTGCGAGCTGCCCACATGGCCTTTACACTCTCTGAAACTACTGCCAGTGTTGCATTTTTAGGTAGTACTGGAGTGATTGGGCAGGCTTTGGCAAAGCAGATTCAAGGACAGAAAACCATGCTAAAAGAAGAGCTAGGAATCGCCGTTTCTATTGCCTGTGCTTCATGCAGCAACAAAATGATAACTGCTGATCATTCTAGTGGTCTGGACCTAGGGAAGCTACGCGAGCTCTTAAAAAAAGAGGAAGCGGAGGGCAGTGAATTTAGTTTCAAGGATGTGACAAAATGCATGGAAGCTGATGTGAACCCTTTGCGTGTTATTATTGACTGCACCAATACAGCCGCAGCTGGCGACTACTATGAGCAATGGTTGAATAGTGGTATTCATATCATTAGCCCTGGTCGTAAGGTTGGTTCTGGAGACTTAAAACGATACCATCAGATATCTGCTGCACAGAAAGGTCATGCTGTTGAGTGGTACACAGAAAGCAGTGTAGGATCTGGTCTGCCCATTCTTACAACTGTCCGCGATCTCTTTGAAACAGGCGACAAAATTAGGACAGTGAGAGGTTGCCTCAGTGGAACCATGGCTTTCCTTTTTAGTACCTTTGACGAAACATTGACATTTTCAGAGACTTTCAAGTTGGCTGTAGACAAGGGGTACACAGAAACAAATATTTGCGAGGATTTGAGTGGCCAAGATATGGCTCGAAAGGTTGTCATTTTGGCACGCCAAATGGGCATGGATGTTAGTATGGAAGATGTTCACGTGGAATCAATACTCCCCGACTCGTATGCCTGCAACTTGTACGATACTGGCAGCACCCACAATGAAAAGGTTCTGGATGACATGAAACAGTACGATGGAATCATGACGGAAAAATTTAAGGCAGCACAGGCCAAGGGATGCGTCTTGCGATACCAATTTTTCATTGATGCAGTGAGTGGCAAATGCAGCTGTACATTGGAAGAGATTTCTAACAAGGATCCTCTGTTCCGTCTTAGGCGGAACGAGAACTTGGTTGCCTTTGAAACGCTACGCTACGAGACATCACCTCTTATTATCAAGGGAGCTGCGGCTGGACCTGATCTTGCCGCAGCCGGAATTTTCGCCGACTTGCTGCGGCTGACGCGAGCTTACTCTGCAAACCGATCCTAAGCGCTAAAAGTTCATCCACTATTTTGCGACACGAATACTAGTTATGTACAGCCGATTCTATGAATAGGGTACGAGTCTAGTAGCGTAAGAAGGACCTGATCGAATACGTGCGTGTTCTGAGAAACGGATTGATTTACTTCTATGGCATCCTTTTCTATTTCTATGTAATATAAAGATTGTCCACCTACTTAGGCCGCTGACGACACAATCTTGGTGGGGTTCTTTTGCTCCGTTAAGATGGTCGCACAGCTAGACGTTCGCGACGGAATCTTGATAGGCGAAAGAGAAGCCTCCAGGGATTCTTCTGGTCCGTAGTCCTGGGGTGTAACAGTACTGCTACTGGTACTTGCTGATGGCATGCGAGATGGCACTTCTTCCTTGGTTTCGTCGCCGCCCAAATTAGTATCTGAAAAGCTTGGAGGAGCGTCTGCGTCTTGTTCAATCCCGAGCAAGGACCAGAGATCGTCATCCACACGGTCAGCTGCGATTTCTGGATCAACCGTATCGCCCAAGTCACTGACAGCATCCTCCTCTTGGTTAGGGCGGACATGGACATCTAACAAAAAGTCATGATCGTCCATTATGTGACACACCTCCTCCATGGGCAAACCCTCTTCGTCATCCAGAAAGAGACACGAGTCTAAGTGCAAGACCAATTGCTGCATGTCCCGACAGACTCTATCAACGGTGGGTCGTTTTTCTGGATCCGCGTGCCATCCCTGTTGCAATAGTTGTTCAATTTGGCCTGGCCAACAATAATCTTCGATCAGAGGCCGTTCCGCGTACGAGACTTCCTCCGAACAGACAAACTTTTGGTGCTCCAAAGCTGTCAGGCCCTCAAAGGGCTTGCGTTCTGACAACAGCTCATAGTAGACCATAGCCCACGAATAGACGTCCGTAGCAGTGCTGTACTGCCCCGTGCGCCAAATTTCGCCGGCCATGTAACGCCGTTTGCCCACAAGGCGGTCCGCCGGCGTAGACATCATGCTGGCAGTCTTGGTGGTCGGAGAGGAGGACACCGCATCGGTAACATCATCTGAGTGTCTTGTAGTATCAATGGCATTCCCCAAATCCATCAACTGCACCACATGTGGATCATTTCGTTTGAATCCAATCTTGTGTGGCGACAAGTCTCGCACGAGAATCCCCGCGGCATGACAAGCCTGAATGGCCTTGGCAATTTGGTATGCATAACTTGTTTTTCTTGCCATGGCACGTTCATTGGGAATGTACAGATATTCCAGGGTCGGTGTTGCACCACTGAGCAGAAGAAGATCCGTCAACGACGACGAGTTCTTGGGGGTCAGCACCGCTGCAGCAGACTCAGTCGCTGTCTGACGCCACTGTTGCAAACGGTCGCGAAGCGTCTCGACGTGCAAAGGATCTGTAAGAAAGAAAAAGGAATTGGTTTGGATGTAATGATCAAAGAGGCAACCATGTTCTGATGATGCGACATTGCCGGGCAGCCCTCTTAGGCGCATGACATTAGGATGCCATCCTATCTTGGCCAACAGAGTTGCTTCGTGAATGAGAGAGGCCGTCTTTTGCTGTCTCTGTTGTTGCAATGCCTTTTTGTCACCACGTCTCATCGGCGTGTTGGAAGCAGTAATCGACAGAGGAGGCAACCGCTTGAGTGAGTAGTATTGTTGCTCATGCTGCTTCTCGGTAGACGAGCAGCTGAGGACCAAGACCGTTTGTGGATCGCTACTACTGCTAGTAAGAGTATAATTCGTACTGCTCCTCTGGTTCTCATTCTTGAAACATGCCAAATCTTCTTGAATAACCAGAGCCTGGAGATCTTTGTCGCCCCACAACGAGATACTGCCGCTGATAGTTGAAGCAGGAGAGCCACTACTTTGGCTGTCTTCAATTGTGCAGGCAGTAAATCCAGCAATCCTTCCTGTCAGCTCTTGAAGATCTTGCTGCAGAGTCTGTTCTTGAGCTGCTGATAGACCAGTGGTGCTCTGCTTTCCCGTTAACTTTCGAAGCCATTGGAGAGGCCTGGAAGATGATTTGGGAGTGCTCGCAGGTGAGGGAGCGCTGGTGATGTCTGCCATGCTAGGTTGCTTCTTGATTTGATAGATTCCTTGGACGTTGAGGCTATGATTTCGTACGATTGATAATTCTTACTACTAGCAGGACGCGACGAAGACTCAGCCCAAAGCGAAAATACCGTTCCAACTCTTTTCCAGATTACTATGGAGTGCTTATTTTCTTTTGTTGTGTTGATCTAATTTAAGCCAACTTGCTCTTCGTTCGATGAGAACTACTAAATCCAAGACTAGCTAGTAGTACTGTAGCTAGCAACTATCGTCGTCGTGGGAGGAGTGTAGGAGGAGACAGGTGTACATGGTACCAGGTACCTGGTAGTGAAGTAAGCTAAAAACTCCCAAGCTAGCTCATCTTATTAATTAATTGCTTCGTTGAACATGTTCTTGCCTGGGCTTCTGCGAAAATTTTGCAGTGAACAATAATTGGAGATAACAAGGAAGTTAAGGGAAAACGGATGGGGGATACGTTATCAAACACTAACTATATATTGACTTTTCGAGATTGCGTCATACTCCCGCCCATTTGGTGGGATAGCCAAATCTCACTTATAGCCCAGTCAGGTGCGCCCTTCTGAGCAGATGACGATACTGTACTTTTTTCGCTTCGTCGCCTGCATCAACAAAACCAGAACACACGCAAATAATAATATTGGAAGCTTTTGGAATTCTGTATCGCTACCACGGTGGCAAATTAGCCTGGTGGGCTTTGATTTTACTACGTACTCAAAGTAAAACGGAAATTTCTTATCGCAAAGCTTCAACTTTCAGTCATCGTCAGTGCTGTAAACCTCTGCCGTACTACTAGCTACGGTAGTACTCGAGTAACTTGTAGTTGTACTGGTAATACCATGGTAGCTCCACCAAGTGGTAGAGTAGTAGTACCTGCTAGTGTAATAATATTAGAGTGAGCACCGTAGGTAGTAGGAAGCTACAACATCATGAACGCATAAACGTACCTCTTACGTACCGTAGTAAATAAATAATCGAGGCCAAGGCAAAATCGTCACCTCTAGTACTAATAGTTACTACTAGCTAGTACAGTACCTATCAAAATCTCTATTAGCCAAGCCAAACAGCCGAATTACAAGATTGGAACACAGAAGTAAAGCTGAGCAAGCTACTGCAACGTAAATTTCTTAAAAAGAAATCTAAAAAATAATGCAATATTTGTTGAAATAGAACAGCGAATAATCGTTGCAGTATACAAGTTCCGATATATATTATTTTGTCTGGCATGGGTATCGACGACGATCGTCCATGCAGGCAAGGTGTGCCGAAGTTCTTTCGATGGGTACATTTTGCAAGGTGAAATCGTTAGCAGATTCTATGATATCTGTACAGGCGCCGCCGCCTGCACACCGCTAGCATAATAACCACCAACAAAACTACTGTAACATAGATCATAAAAAGAAAAATTGGCCGAACTGCATCAGTCGATGCATTGACAAAGTCCTACTCTATTATTTTAGAAGTGTCAGCCACTGCCGTGGCGGGTGACGGCTAGCGACGCCAATTCCTTGAATGTTTGGTTTTGCAATAAAAGTGATGATTCTAAAGATGAGCTGTTTGTGTTGTTCGTGATGGCAGTACCATTGTTGGTCACATTCGACACCGTGTCGTATATTATCGCAGGCACAGTTGACCCGTTTTGCATCGATGAGTTCGTCACAGAGGTGGTATTATCGTCGCTATAATTTGTTGCTGAAATTAATGCTATTGTTGGCGAAATACTGGGCTGCAGCATCAAGACATTGTTAATGGCCGTCTGGTTAGTCGATAAATCCGACGGTTTGCTGGTGGGTGGCATTGCTAGAGGAAAACTTGTCGTCGGACGTAGAAAAATATTGCCACCACTCTCATTGTAGTCGTTGTTATTTTCTAAAGGCTCAACGGCTACAGATGGTTCCGTTGGTCGCAGAGAAGGAGCCATACTCGGAGGATGCGTCCACATTTCTTGTGGAAAGGATACCCCAGCTTGGTTATTCCCTTTGCTTTTGTTTATTGGCTTCTCCTCATGAGACCCACACCGCCCACTCCCACATATCCCCCCTAATAAAAGAATGGTGAACATCCACAAAACCCCCATGCACCCAAAGACGACAAAGCACCTCTGCTTCTTGTGTCGACCTTGTCGCGTGGATCCATCCAGTTCCAACCCATCGGGATCGTAATCATTGGGACGATGACGATTGATAGTCGTGCGATTAGCTTCCGCTTCATCATCCTCTTCTTCGTCATCCCAAAACAGATTAATAGGATCTCTTTGGTCGCGGTCGGCGACCGCATAAATGATTTGTCGAACACGCTGTGGAGCTTGTTCAGGCCGGTCCTCGGGATGCTCAAGAACGGGGAAGTAGAGACGTCGAAACCTTTCTCGTAGGCGATCGTTATCATCGCTGTTGCTTTGTAAGGGAACCATTTGTGCTAAAGGAATTGGAGAAGGGTTTCTAGAACTTTTCTTTAAAAGCTCCTCTGCACTTTTTCAATTCGGCACCAAAAGAACTTCCACTCAAACCTTAAAATTCGGTTCAGTATGCGATATGCGAGGCCTCTATGTATTACCCTTGTTTGTGCATCTCTTCTTGCTAAAGTTTATTTTGTACCATCTCAACAAAGGCTAGAGGGTTAACTTCCTATGAGTGGAAGTAGTCCTGTTTTATCAAGAAGTTGCATGTGTATTGTGTATGCATGGATCGGGTATCGGATTATTACTAGTGTAGCAGTCTACTCTAGACTCGTACTAGTATCAGTGTATCGGATCAGGCTGTCTGTGGTGAGAGCTGGTGACGAATCAAAATAATCAGAGCCAGCCGAAGGGAACGTGAGACAAGGAGACCCGAATCCGACGTCACCGGAATGACCCGAAATGCCCCATCCCGTCTCCCACTCAGAAACAGGAACACATCGGGAGAAATCGG
>Ga0100402_1001099_pt1 | contig 31512 bp, 25 predicted proteins | sample CryGeyme20150102_FD_80419 | JGI IMG/M metagenome (GOLD analysis project Ga0100402, IMG submission 80419) | Groundwater microbial communities from Crystal Geyser aquifers in Utah, USA - Crystal Geyser metaG 2015-0102 | ecosystem: Environmental > Aquatic > Deep subsurface > Groundwater | place...
ATGGCCCCCCCTTTTATTTGAAACTCACGTCTATTCGTCTTTCGCCCCCACTTTCTACCCCCCTCACCTTTCTTCTTTTTTTTTTCAGTGACTATTGTGGATTTACTGGTCGTTGTTGCTGCCGTCCCAATCATGCGCTCAAATTGCACGTGTACGAATCCTTTTCCAATGACGATGGTGCGGCTTCGAACAACAACAACAATCCAACAGAACTCATGTACATGGATCGTCCCTGCAAGTGTGGACAATGCTGTTCTGTGGCACCCATTTGTCAACAAGAAATGATGGTCTATCGTGGTGATTTGAAAGCGGATGGCGGTGAACCCAATTCGTCAAACCAGATTGGTTACATCCAGCAACCTATTGGTGGAGGACTTTTAAGTCCGACGTTAGAAGTAATGGAACGCGAAGGTGCACAACCCTTTGCTACCATCAAGGCAGAAGCCATTTGTTGTATTGGTGGTATGTGTTGTGATCACACCTTTACGGTAACCGACTCGAGTGGAAATTACATGGGAAAGATCGTCAAGGAACGTCCCGCTGGATTGGCACAAGTCGCCAAGGAATTGGGCACGGACGCGGATAACTTTACACTTTATGTACCCAAGGACATGGACCCGACCAAGAAGGCTAACATGTTGGCAGCATTGCATCTCATTGATTACTGGTTGTTCGAAGATGAGGGAGATTTTAATTGTGATGCTGTCAATCAAAAATGCGAATGCAAAATATGTGATATGTACTGCTTTGGGTGTGTCTGTCCCTGCAAGTGCAAGTGCGGTGGCAACAATGGCGGTAGCGACAGTGACTAGACTCATGATTTGATTGTGTGTGTGAGAGTGATTGATTGGATGCATTTTGGTGATTACCATAAACCGTGTCTCTCTATGAGGTGTTACGACGACGAGAACTATTCAAGGAATTCAGACATGGAAACGTGTTTGGATTGTTGAAAAAGCATTTGTGAATGTGATGATGATGATGACTATGGTCAAGCGACAATCCAACAACAAACGACAGCGAAGAGTGAAGGGAGAAAACATATCAAATGGTGTCTTTCTTTGACACTTCCGGTGTGTCGTTTGTTCTGTACAGTTGGAAAAAGCGGATTGGTCAGTAATGCTTACGAATGTAAGGACGTGAGCAAGTAAGAAGTATTTTTGAGTGTGTGAATTTCATAATAGGATCCGTATTGTTATTTCTCTTGTTAGCCAATAGGAACATGTATTGCACGTCGTTATTGAGTACAAGAGAAGCAGCCAAGCTTCAATTATGCAACTGTTCCCCCTCTTTCCTCCGGTAGCGACGAAATAAAAATAAATGCTGCTGCTATCCTAGACATTATTGATTTGAGAGACGTCGTTAATACCAGATATGCGTCCACGAAATTATGGATTTGGGAGATTAATTGTCATGGCTCTAGAAGTTCCACGACGACCAACTCAAGTTCTGCAGCCACGCGCCGTCATTTATGATGATAAATCATCGAAGATGAATTATCATTATGTTTAAAACAACTATATATTGTACACACTCTATAAATTACGATGATTACATAGTGGTGGATGCTGCAAAAAATATTGTACTGTTCTTGGGCATCTTCGTCTGTTTTGATTGATTGTTTGTTTGTGTGTGTGTGTGTGTGTGTGTGTGTAATCGTCGTTGCTGTTTTCGTTACTCTCACTTGTGCCTCATTTCCTAATCCATAACCCATTTCTTTCTTTTTTTGATGTGTAAGTATTTTCTTACACTGTCTCCCAATACAAGGTATCACTATTAATAGATTCTTGTCGTGGTGTCATTTCAACGACTTCACCTTGTTTGGGATGGTGCAATGTTCCCATTACCAATCGTGAAGCTCCTTGACTAACAATAAACTTGGTCGCATCCATTGGACTACCGCCAGTAGTCGTACTCATTCCAGGTTGAAAGAATCGTTGTCGTTCAATGGTAGCATCACAAGGACGCATACGAATATTTTTCCATCCTTCTTTTTCCATACATTGTCCAGTCGTTACGGCCTTGATTTGAAATTCACCATTCCGTAAGTTCACAAACGTCCACTGTTGTCGTTGTTCTCTGTTATCGCATTCAGCAATAAATACCGCATCTTCCAAACATGGTCCTGCTTGATCACTACCGGCACCATAAAAACAACGACCATAACCTGGATATCCATCGTAACTGTGCATCATACAAAATTCCATAAATTGATAATCCACATTTTGCCACCAATATCCCTCTTCCCAATACATTTTGATTTGTACAGGTGAACACATGCATAATAATGTTAACCATGCTTGTTGCAATATACCAAACGTCATTATTTCAATAAATAATGATTTTTTAATAATATTGATGTTTGATGTTTGATGTACTCGTAGTACTATACTGTTGAGACTGTTGAATTCGCGTATTCCTAGTTCTTGCAATCAGACACACACACGGTGAGAAGTGATGAATATTTTTTTACAAGAAATAAATAAAAGTATGAAATTTGTTGTTGTTTGTTGTTTGTTGTTTGTTGTTGTCGTGCGAAATAAAAAAGAACGATGTATATGATGTCACAATCCGTTTACTTGAATTGATTGGTATCCTTCTTTAGGTGGTGTGCTGTACTGTAGTTACAAATAACTTAGCGATGCTCTTACTACGGTTTCCAGTAATAATCAATACTTGTTGTTAGTAGCAGTAGCAGTCACACGTTAGAAAAGGTCCATAATTTTTGTTTTGGCGAGAGCAAACAAAACAAAAAGTGAGGCAAAATGTGAGGTTAGTTTCAAACACGCCGGGAGGGATGTTTAAGAATTATGTTTGAGAACACTATCCCTAATTTAAATGATACTAATAACCACTACTAGCTAGCTAGCTACTAGTTGTGGCTTTTAGTAGGCAGTACTACTAGTAGTAGTCGTAGTAGAGTGGTACTACTGTGGCTAGTAGTAGTAGCTACTACTCTACTACTTAGTAGTATCTGTCTACTACTAGTAGCAGGGGTAGTCTACTACCTGGTAACGACTTCGTACTACTAGTAGTAGTCTAGTCTAGCTACTAGCTATTAGCACGCACCTACTGCCAACTACAGTAGTGCGTATGGCACTAGTAGTAGTCTACCAGGTACTCCGCTCTACTACAGAACTGCTAATAGGTACTGAGTACCCTGGTAGAGTAGTCAGTAACTACTCCTAGTACTAGACTAGTAGTAGTACTACTACTAGCTAGGAGTAGCTACTAGTAGTACTGTACGTAGCTACTACTACTGGTACTCGTAGAAGTAGCTGAAACTTTTTGAACCAGCAATACCACTAATTAAACTGAACACGCTACGCTAGCGTGTATTCCAATTTGCCACCCAATCAAAAACCGTAAATAAAATTCAATAAGTGTTTCTCATTATTTTTTAATTGCTTCTGCTGCTTCCGCTGCTTCCGCTGCTTCTGCTGCTTCTGCTGCTTCTGCTGCTTCTGCTGCTTCTGCTGCTTCTGCTGCTTCTGCTGCTACAAAAAATAAACTGTACGAAACACGCAACACGCAACACGCAACAAACAAACAATAACAACATAATAAAACAGTCAAATAAAAAATAAAAATAAATATCATTTCGTACAAAGGAGAAACCTTAACAACATACAAGTTGCGATTGATTTCCTCTTGTGGTGCAAGAAAATCACCAAACAAACTTGATTTTTCTTGCCGGCATTGCAATTTGCAATACACCACCCACATCCCACATAGCCCCCTACTCAATCACATAACAGGGTTTCTTGTTTCTTGTCGTCGAAATATTGTCACAAGATTACTCGTGTATTCTATTGGACTCAACAACAACAATAAGAACTGTAACAATAATACTCACAACAGTAACAATACCAACAACAATACTTGTCAATTGAATTGCAAAAGCAGATTTTTGAACGCAATAACATAATAATATTATTATTTATTATGGAAAACTCCACGATTCAAAACAATGACCAATTATTTGCGTCCACCAACCAGAACACGAATAGCAATAGTGCTGCTGCTGCTGCTGCTGCTGCTGCTGCTACAGCTGCTGCCACAACCACCACTACTCGTAGCAACACTGCCTACAATAAAATCAACAACAACTTGACAGCGGATGAAATTCGTCGTTTGAATGAACGTCGAAGACAACATCAACTACGTCGCAAACAACGACGAACAACAACAACAACAACGTCATCAAATAATAATGATTATGATAATCGACCGAGACTTAATTTAGATGCTATACGCATCGTGGCATTGCCAGATCAAGTACGAGCACATGATTCATTAGAAGAAACATTGGGTGTTGTTTCTGGTGCAACAGCCACAGCCACAGTCGCGGGGACTGTTGATATGTTCGACTTTGTAGGATTGAGTCAAGATCCTGTATTACAACAACACGAACAAGAACCACATCAACAACAACCACAGCAACCACCACAGGAGGACCAGAATCTTACATATGAAAACACTCTTCAACAACCAATTCCACAACAACAACAACAACAACAACAACAACAGCAATCACCATCAGAACAACGACATCAGCAAATTCAGGAGGAGCAGGTACAAGGTTCTCAACAAAACTGTACGACCGTGGAAGAAAAGGAGGAGGAAGAAAATCCAAATCAGCATCAAGAGCAACAGCAGCGGCAGCAGCAGCAGCAGCAACAACAACTGCTTTCAAAATCATCATCATCATCGCCACAACCACCATCTACCACTACTACTACCACAAGAGGAGATCTACCGCACACCACATCATCAACGACTACTGATGATACTCCAATTATCATATCGAAACACATGATTTTGAAACCAAACGGTGGACAAAAAGAGGTAATAACCTGCACTGCTTTGGAAGAATCCAATCATACCAATGACAACAATCACGACCAAAACCAAAACCAAAACCAAAATAACAACAAGGATGGCGATGATGTTTCGGTCACTGATAACAAAGGTACATCAGTGGGATCTAAGACTAGAAAAAACAACAGGGAAAACATGCATGGTGGTGGGCATCATCAGAAAGAAGTACTCGAAGAAGAGAATTGGCATGCATTTCTAAGGACCTTGCAAACGTGCAAAAGGAATATGGTACGTCACGATGATGACAAGATCCCATCATCAACATCAACAACAACATCAGTATCATCATCTTTGCAAAAATGGGTACACATAGTACGAAAATTGTACAAACAGAAGGAATTGCCAATGGAAAAAATTAGAGCATTGGAATCTATTGGTTTTATTTGGGATCCAACTGTTTCAACAAAGGATCTATTCTCATTGTTGTCGTCGCCAATAGTTGCTTGTCGAAATAATAATATGGAAGCATTGAAGCCAGAACAAAGAAAACAAAATTGCAGCGTACACCAACACCAAAACCAAAACCAACAAATTCCACCGGTAAATACTGAACCATTTTCAAATGCTGGCGAAGGATCTTCCGCGTTGGCAGTGTCGTTGTGCAACACTAATGATGCTTCTCTGAAGCCACCAACGTCTGAAACTTCCAATTTTCATATGCAAAGCAATGTCAAGAAGAAAAGTGGCACGGAGTCCAACGAAATGTCCAAGGCTTTGATTGAGAGCAATACCAGAATGCCTCAATTAAATTATGATCATGATATATCCATGGAATGTGAGAGTAGCTGGAGTATGGAGGATGAAAACACATTTTTTGATATACTTGAACAAGAAATAGATCAAACAAAAGAGCATGATGCTTCTCTGAAGCCAACAACATCTGAAATTTCCAAATCTCATATGCAAAAGGAAAAGAAGAAGAAAAGTGGTAATGATTCCATCGAAACAACCAGGGTTTTGGTTGAGAAAGTTACCAGAGTGTCTCAATTGAACTATGCTCATGATGTATCCATGGAATGTGAGAGTAGCTGGAGTGTAGATGATGAAAACACTTTTTTTGATAAGCTTAAACAAGAAATTGATCAAAGGAAAGAGCGTGAGAAGTTGATGAAAGGTCCAGGGAATGATTTTCCTAACAATACTTCTCAGCCGGGACGATCGCTTGGCTCTAAAAACAAAGAAATCACAACTGTCAAATCACAGTCGAATGCCACATCTCGAACGGTGGCAGAATCAGAGCAGCAACATACAGCAATGCTTGATGATAGCGGTGAACAGGATGATTTGCTCCGGACTGCCAACAATCGCAGGACTTCGCAAAAACCAACAGGTTCTGGGTCGTCGCCTATTGAATTATTGGACAGTAGCAGCGATGAAGAAAACATAGCTCCGCAGAAACTATCAACCCCGGTGCGAGCATCTTTATTTGTTCCCAAGTATTTGAATCATAGAGATCCAAAGAAAACCACGGAAAAGCCATTTCTTGACCCTGATATTTTTGAGAGAAATATTTTAACACCTTTTGTCATCAAGACTGGCTCTGTCGAGGCTAAATTGCTTTCAGTTGCAGACGACCCTTGGTCATGGAAGCTTTACGTCGAGGGCCGAAAGATTCACGTGCAGGCCTTTCGTCGGCATTTAGAAAAGTGGATAGAAACAAGACGGAAGCAACAAGCCGTCCAAGATCTCTTATCCGATCGTGGTCGCATTGAGTTTGACGTAGCAGTATCACGGGCGTTGTTTCTTAAAGCATGGCACAGCAACGCTATCGAAGAGATATCTGTCAACAAAACATGCCTGGGATTATGGCTTGACTTTTGCACAACTCCACCTTACGGACAAATTTTGCTCGAACCGATCCTTGGGGCAAAAAACATTCGGTCAAAACAACTCGTTGCTGCAATAGTGCGGATTGATGGCGAAGAGTACCACACCAAAAAGCATTGGCGACAAGTTCGTGAACGATTTTCTGAGAGTTATGCGGATTCTATGAACGTGACAATTTGTGTTTGCCTAGGTGACCATGGGTCCATGAGTGAAATCAATGACGCAAAAATTGATGGTAAAGTGCGACGGTTCGACGGCGATGCATCATTTCCAGGAGAAATCGAAGTGGCAACCGCGTGCTCTGAGATGGACATGTCTTCGTTGACGGATCGTCGAAAGTCTCCTCCTCTAATCAGTGCTGATAGAAAAGCTTTCAATGAATATGTGAGTTTCAAGGCCAAATTCAGCGACGTTTACGACATCGAATACCAGCGGAGTGATATTGGCTATCAGCTTGCAATGAGTGCTATGTGGCGGCGACACAAACGGAGATATGGGACAAAATGTGATGATAGCTGCCGGTGTGCTCTAGATGATATGCCCTTTCTAGTCTTCGATGTGGTTGATATCTTCATTTCGAATAAAATCAAGAACGATTCTACCTGGAAAATTCCACCGCAGCTGCAATCAGAACGTAACTCTCCAGTTGGCTTTGTAAATCATTTTGGTAAGTTATTGTCCCTGGCAATATAAAGAGTATGTACACGTATCCTTGCCAGATATTCTACTAACGAGTCGTTTCGATCTACTGTAGTCCAACGGTTTGCGCCTTTAGTTGAGAGCAGCTACCCAACAGAGAACCCAGTAAGGATATTTGAAAGACTTAAGAAAATGTGGGGGTTGCACTTGCGAACAAAACTCTTCGGGAGCCATTGCGGCGAAAAGTGCAGCTGCAGAGACGGATGGATTCAAGTGTTTCGCGAAGGGGACGTTTTAGGAGAAAATACTAGGAAAAGACCTTTACCAGCAGCAATTGAAGGTTTGCCAAGAGTACCAAAGAAAAAACACCGGATAAGCGATTCGACAGATGTAGTTGACAATGCTCCTGCTGCAGCTACCCTTCAAGGGCGAGCACGATCGCTCATCGAACTACCGGTATCAAGGACTGCTACCAGTGATAGCATTTCCGCTAAGACCCCAACTCGCGAAAATCTCAAGACCGTCTCAGCAAGCCCTCCGAATCTGAAGCCTGTGTATACCTCTAAGGTATTTTCAGTTAGTTTGGATACTAGGAAGCCACTGGGTTTTTACTGTATCACAGACAACAGCTCTTCGCCGTCTGTTTGCAGAATAATTTCGGTGGACTGTACTGGTCAAGCTAAGAAACGGGGTATATCTATTCAAAATGGAACCCGCGGTAAGTCTGATTCAATTTTTCTGGACTTAAAGTAACGACCTTTCCATTCTCAGCCCTGGCCCTAACCAGTCCTTTCATGTCGCTCTCAGTTGATGCTGTTGAAATGAACCAAGGGTCAATTTTTCAGCGCTATTCAATATCAAGTATGTACAATTAACCGATTTAATTTTGTCTGACTGCTTTCCAGAGTTTTGGTGCTCACGGCTCTTGCGTTCTTTTTTTTAGGTCACGACATGCTGATGAACTATTACACCTTTGCAAAAGAAAAAAGTACAGAAATAAAGCTAACACTAAATAATTCTGACGTGCACTATGCTATTCGGGATTCTGTCGATAGTCATGAATGGACAGCAGAGGGAAAGTGGCTGGGAAAGGCGACTGGCGGTTGGGCCGGGGGTGCAGCCTCCGGTCATCGCGGTCAACATCGTCAACCTAATATTTTTGCAGGCCGGGAAGCAAAACAGTGTAATATTTTACCGACAGCAGAGGCTAATTCCGAGGGGGGCGCATTTAGTAGACGCGAAGGATGGTCTTCTCGCTCCAAAGTACCACCAGACGGACGCCGGGTCGATAGTAGGGAGAAAGCGCACGGCGAAAATACGAAAAGCGCTGATGGCGCTACTACAAAGACTGCCGCGGTGGATTCTGCTGAAACTTCTGCATCCCATGAGCTGCTCCCCCCTGACTCCGACTTTCTCTGGACTCTTTCTGCTGCAATCAAGGAGAATAAAATCGGAAAAATGTTGGAGTTGCTGCAGCACAGACCACTTCGAACTGATCAGTTGTTCGATGGTAGGTTATTTATCAGCGAACACTATGCTCTAGCCAAGAAGGAGAAGTTGGATGCCGTTCTTCCAGTATTGAAGGTCTACAAGGCCTCGGAAAGGGCCATCCGAAAAGCTCTGGAAATGGAGACTGGCTTTCATATTCGAGTACAATTCATTAAGATCCACGGCGTGAACTTGACTCCTGAAGGCCTTCGATATCCAGGATCCAGGTCAATCAAATGCCGTGTTTTTGTGGACGGTAGACAGAGACACTCGACACCGGCCATTGGAATAGGTGGGGAGTCTGATACCGTGCCCATCCCAGACAATGAAATTACTTTCAAGCAGGGTATGTTGTCTCTTTCGTTCACTGACTGCCATCCCCCCCCCTGTTGCTTACGTAAGTTTCCTTACTGTTTTTAGGCGATCTCTCGCACATGCAATTCGAGCTGCACTTGGCATCGGAAAACCGCAAACACCCACCGAAGATAAACTTTTCACTTGCCGATGTTTATGGCAGCCTGTATTCGAGAGAACCCCTCTCAATTACGAAAACTCTTCATGTTGTTGATCCATTGTTTACGCCAGGGATGAAAATTGAGCTGAAGATAACTAGGCTGCCAACGGAAGGAGAGGCCACAGGTATGTTTTTTGTGTACTGGATTTTGTTCTATTATTTTCTCGCGCTTTCCTGATTTTTAATCTGAACTTTCTACGGTGAAGCAGACTCTAATTTCGCGAAAGATCTTAAGTATAGCGTAGATTGGATAGAACAATTCAATCGTCAAGTCGGCGACGGGGTTCCTCGTTTACAAGCAAACATTCAGGGACCATTCAATTTTTCTCTTCTACATGCTGGAGTTGCTGCCGCTGAAGCGGAGTTGGTAGAGCGCATTCTTCATCTCGGTGCCGATCCTGATGCATCAAGTATAGTTGGCTCCGCTCTTCTTTATTCAGCTCGGTTGGCACACGAAGCACAAACGACCGAGAAGCTAGAGGTAAGGAGAGCTCAAAAGGCCACTACTAGCAACGATGACATGGAATTTGATCAAGACGCTAAGCTAAGGAGAGACGATTGGCTCTGTGCATTGGGTCAACTAGCCAAAAATCTTGAAAAAATCTTACAAATTATCTCGAATCACACCAAGGACAATGTTCGGTCCTCGAAACCTGACGATGACCGATATGACGCAGGACGTGCTACACCTGGTTCTGGGTCAAAATCCGCTAAAACCCAGGCTGTTAGTTTCATTCCTCACCAAAGCGATATGGATACAGCTAGCGATTTGCAGAACTTCCTGGTTAGCATCAAATCTGCACCTAGCTACCAAACGGATGGTTGGCTTAGTATGGACATGGCATTCGAAATTTTTTTTTCCATTGCTAGATCGCGAAAGGAAGCACAAGGTAGTTCTCTGTTTGCGAAAATCCGCGCGTTGGCGACTTCAAACCATTTCATTGAATGGCTTCAACCTGACGAAGAGTGCCATGGAGAGATGATTAAAATTGGGAATCCTTTGACACTTGTTGATGAGGCAGCAAATGGATTTTGTTTAAGACTTACGGAAGCAGGAGATGCGTTTTCGTCGGAGACACTCAACATTGATTGCATGCAAAAGTTTTCACTTACTGACATGGAAGCATCAGTAAAGAATAGGACGGTAGAGCAAGGGGGTAATTCTACAGTTACTTTACTTCAGTGCATGGCATCCGCAATAATTGCAGGATCGGCTGATGAAGGTTGGATCTCTATGCATCAATTGTCCAAAGCCTTTTTCGAGAAAATAGTGGCGGAAGACAATGACAAACTTGATGTAAGTTTGTCCACTGCAACTAAGGAAGGGCTAATTGAATGGGGAAGGCCAGATGAAGACTGCTTCGGAGACATGGAAGTGGTATCGCAATCAGTATTTGATGACCAAGAGGAGGCCTCATTGCGCCTCACAGAAAAAGGGCATCACTTTCTTGCCAATTCGAATGAATCCACTGCGCCCAAAGGGATTACAAACCGTGATTACCCCCAGGTCGCTTGCGATAGCATGCTGTCGTTCCTCGAGTTGCTTCGCAAAACTAAAGCTCACGAAGACGGCTGGGTCAGTCGTGAAGATTTGGCTACCTCCTTTATTCAAAAATTTGCTTGTCAAGGCACTCCGAAAGAAGTGGAGTTCAGAAAATGGTGTATGGACGCAACCCAGCAAGAATTGCTAATTTGGGGTCGTTGTAGAGGTTACAATGCTTTTGAAGCTTGCACCCATCAAAATGCCGAGCAAGAAAGATATGCAGTGTTGAAATTGACGGAGAAGGGTCGGAACCTCGTATACGCCACCGCTGCTAAGATTACCGAAGCTAGTCTGCAGCGGAACGCGGTGCGAAATGATGATGAGGCCTTTCTGCGTGGGAAGCTTTCGGCAAATGCAGCATTATCAACACCAGCTACTGATGCACCGATACTATCTCGTGGACGAGGCGCCGGCCGAACTCTGCCAGCGTGGATGACCCGGGGACACGAATCTCGCATCATTGGTGTTGACGAGGAAAAACAGACAGCAGGAGAGCAGATGTCGCTTGTATCATCTGGTGTGGTACCAAGCTGGAGAACGGCTCAGCAAATGCCCGCTTGTGGACGAGGAGCTAGTCCAAGTATGCCAGCATGGATGACCCAACAAAAATCTCAAGTTGGCGTAGATGCTGCTTTGATTGACCCAGAAAATAAAGAACGTGCGAGGGAAACAATGGCAGCAATTCTCTCTGAAAGGAATAGCTCCGTAGGTTTCAGAGGCAGTGGTGGAAAAAGGAGCCATTCACAGGCAAGTGATTCAACTGGTGACACGTCTTGTGAAAGATATTTGAAGCGCCAACGTCATGGATATCAAAGTTTCAGCAAAGACGATGACACCAGTAATAGTCACTGGTTCTTACCAAAAGCCTCGAGGCAGAGTAAGCTTTGTCAGCGCTTTCGTTCGGCGTGTAATGTTGCTTGTCGTTTCGGGCGACATTGTCATTTTGCTCACGTCAATCCCCAACTAGGAGGGATTGTGCTGGGCGCATATCAAGGAATGGTGAAGGAGCTTCCCCGAGATTGTTTCCTCACAAAGACGAGAATTGCACCCGGAACTGTAACGTTGCAGTACACGGCTGCATATCGAGATCCAACGACAAAGATTTATTTCGCAGCCGAGGGTGGTCGCGAAGTGGCCCGGCAAGGGAGTGTTTCTTGGTACGAGAGTGAGTTGGACGCCATGAAAGCTGTGGAAATCGTTGTAGCGGCAGCCAAAAAATGATATCAGTCCATCTCAAGGGGATAATTCGTTGTCTCGACGCTGGCTTCCGTGAGAAGATATTTGGTAGAAAAACGAACAAAATAATGCAGTGCAGCTGCTAGCAATTTAATAAAATGGGATTAAAAGACAATTAGATAAAAACACAAAACCTGGATATCTAATTCAATTGGGATTGTAACAATGAATCCTTAATGCTAACGCATCATAGTAGAATAGACGTATCCACGAAAAATAGGATCGGCCAACTATTCCATACCGAACATTTATTTGGTTTTGTCTGGTGTGCGAGGAGCACCATATGCTATTAATTTAATGGCCTGGGTGGATTAATACGAAAATACGAAGTGACGCAGGAGAGGACAGTTACGAAGCGTTATCTCATTGTTTCGTTTTTTTAGCTATTGAAAAAAATTACTCTCATCTCTCATCTCCTATCGTTGGTGGACAGACCCGGTTTATTCTCAGCGCCACTACCAAAAGCTAATAATCGTAGCCTATTTGTGGAAGATTCTCACCATGTTCTATCCTCGTTCCTTTGCATTTGCGGCGCTTCTCGTATTGTTTGCCGTTGTCACAACCACTGCATTTCAGTTGCAGCAGCAACCTCTATCTCAGCATGTGCGTCCATCTGGGACTTGTTCGTTCGAGCTGACCATGACAAATGACATACAACGTCGCCCGACAACCACCACAACAATCTCCAAACTCGTCGATTTTGGATTGCTACAACAGCGTCGTCTGCGGTTGCAGTAACTACTACTACTGCTGCTGCATTGCTTTGCACAGTACGTCCTGCTAATGCAGGTATCGATCCTAGTTTGTTGCAGACTCTACCAGTAAAGGGTGATGAATCGGGAGCAACACAACGATTGCGACAAGTGGAAGCACTTCAACGACCTGCAATGGCCAGCCAAGACATCCCTCTGGTTCAGCTGGACAGTGGTGTCAATTATCGCGAATACCGTGAAGGAAAAGGAGAAGCTGGTACAGTAGTCTGTAGTGGATTTTTGTTTTTTTTGTTTTTTTGTTTTCTTCTCCGCGCTGACATTTTTTATATTTCATGCATCCCTTGACTTTCTCCTTTCATTCCATTGTAAAAAGTCGTCCAACCAGGATCCAAAATTGGTGTAGAAATGACCATTCGGTGCAAATCGTTCGCAACCACTGATGAACCAGGTGGGCTCAAATATTACAGTACGAAAGAAGATACCGATTTCAATGAACTTGCCTGGATTGTTGGTAGTGGAGAAGCCTCGCCAGCGTTAGAGGAAGGCATGATGGGAATGCACAAAAATGCACTGCGACGAATTGAAATTCCATCGACCGCAGCCTATGCGGCCAAGAAATTAAACCAACTGCCTCAACCAACGACCAAGGATGGGAAACGACGGTACGAGAATCTATTTAAAACAGATACTACCTTGCTGTTCGAAGTTCTGGTGACCAGAATTAAATAAATGATAATAGTAAAAAAGGTTCTGTGGGTAGTAGAGACGACTGGCCACTACCAAAAACGAAAGGAAGCGGGATTACATAAGAAGTGTATAGCAAGTAGCACACTACACTTGGCTCGCTGCCATGCTGTAAAATAATCATCATTTTTAAAATGTTCGGTCTAATATGTTAGTTGTTGCAAAAGAAAGAGAAAACGCCAAAAACACGACAGCACTTTTTTAGTCTACTACTAGGCTAGAACTACATAAATTTTACTTTTTGGCCGCGTTGGACATGGTAAGATTGAGGACGACGACAGCAAAAACAGGGAGGCATATTATTGCCACCACTGCACCAACTATCATCAAGACAAAGACCATCCCATCCATCCCGACAGGCAAGATCAAGTTCAAACAAAAACAAAAACTTCGTGCCAGTTGACGAACAATAAGCTTGGTGACAAAAACGAAAAAATGGTCCCAGGTACCGCTGTATCCATAATATTATTATGGAATGGCGATTCGTATCTTTCGTCCCTTGTTCTCACGGGATTTAAAGTTTCTTGGAACATCCAGGATCGTCGCTGGCTGGTTCAACAGTGCGTTACTTAGATTAAGTCTACTAGTCTACTACTACTAGGCTAATAGGTTACTGATACTACGATAGTACATGGTACTACTACTACTACTAGTACAAGGTACCTGGTAGTACCAGGTACTCTACTCAAAATACAGTGGCAAGAACTAAACCGAATCGAATCCAATCGAATAAAACGAATATACAGTACATCCAAACTTGTAATTCTTTAATTTTCTAAAGTCACAAGATCCATCGGAAATTTCATAAAACATCTAAACGAAGCTTGACCAAAGTATAACGCAATAACACTCTACCATGACGCTGTACGTTTTTGCTAAAATAACTCCAAAGAAGGAACATTACGATGATGCCAAGCGTGCCATTTTGGATATCATTCCAACGACGTTAGCTGAGAAAGGGTGCTTGCAATTTGATTTACTCACAACTGCAACAGCAACTGCAACAACAACGGACAACGATACGGAAACAGAAACAGAGCAACGAGAACCTCGCGTGCTATTTTTGCAAGAGGCCTTTTCCGACAACGCTGCTCTGGAATATCATCATGAACAGGAGTATACCAAGGCTGTTTTTACCAGTTATAAGCAATGGTTGGCTCAACCAGTGGAAATTTTCAAAATGATCAAGCTCTCGGCTTGATGTCATTTTTTGTGTTTTGTTTTGTCAGTGAGATGACATTTGCGTGAAAAGTTCAAACTCGTACTGTATAGCACTATCAAATATCGAACACTCCTTTGCTATAATTTGTAATTTGTGCCTTTGCTTGTTTGATGATGAAGCCAAAGCGAAGCTCATTTTCTATTGAAAACTAAAAAGTTTATGAATAAATTCCACTATGGAAAAGTCCTTTCGCACGTTGCGATCATCGCAAAAATAAAAACATTCGAGTTTCACAAGCATGTTTTGATTTTTCACATGAACAGTAATAATTTAATATGTATGTATATTGGTACGGTATTTATTTCGAAATGTAGGCTTTCGTTTCAATAACACTTTCACACGTCAACCCACGTCACCCTGATTGTGCATTTTTCAACAGTTACTTACTAATGGGACACGTCGCTGTTGCTCATTTGACTGCCACCAAAGAGCGATATCTTGGACGAGCGTCTCTTCTTCTGCGTGACAGCCATTTCTGGAATATCGTCATTCAAATCTTCACTGGAAAAGAATTCGTTTGTTTCAAATTCTTCCGACCCTTCTTCCAAGGCAGTCAAAGGAGTGCCAACAGGTCCATCAGCTGATGTCTCGTTCCTATACTCTTCCCCGACCAAGACATTTGCCATTTCCTTCAATGCCGAGTGCTGTGTGTTTCGACGGGAATACTCGTTCACCCAGTACGTTTGCATTTCACCCTTGCCTTTAATATGCACTTTGCCGCGAGCTTTCAGAGGCAGGTGAGGATGCTGTTTATGAAGCAAAGCAGCAGCTTTTTTGGAGCAATGTATTCGGTTTTGTTCCGAGTTACTTTCCATACGAGATGCAGTATTGACAGTGTCACCGAATCTATAAATGTCGGGGGGAGGGGGGCTCGTTAGTAGATGGTTTCTGCAAGAAATGATAGCGCAACTTATTTGAATGAAACTTACAAGCAATATCGAGGATTGCGAGTGCCAACAACGTCCGCCACGACAGGTCCAGAATGAAATCCAACACGAATATTGACAAAACCCTTATCTGCATCTTCTTCGTCAATGGCTGTTTCATTGGCTGCGGCAATGGCGTCCATGGCGAAGTCAGCAATCCTTCTAGCATGGTCATCTTCTTGATCTTTTACTAGGTTCGTCACTGCCATGTATGCATCACCCTACGCAAAGAAAAAGTCGAATATGATGTTAGTCAGCGATAAGTTATTGAATAGCAGGAATATTTCATTACAGATAAGGTCAGAAGATCGAGGATGACTCACAATTGTTTCCACCTTAAACACGTCATGTTTGTTACTGAGTTCATCAAATTTGGAATAGAGACGATCCAACAAATTGGCAACCTTTCGGGCCTCCATTGTGGAAGAGATATTAGTAAAGCCAACAATGTCACTAAAAGTAGAAGCAAGCAAGAATGGGTTAGATACACACGATAGCAGTAACATCGAAAAGGGCAGTAACTCAAGCATCTGACACACCTAAAGAAAATAGTGACAGATTCCTTATGTTCGGCTTCTGGAGTACGCCCGTCTCGTAATGCTTCCGCAATGTGTCGGGGGAAAATATCAAAGAGCTGCAGTATTCAGTGAGAGATTTGCAAAAAAAAACCGACTGGGGTCAGATATATTTTCATGAGTAAAGAAACGAACGAGTACGATCCTTTTGTTTGGCATACCGAAATGGAACTATTCTTTGTAGTCTTGCCCGTATCCAAAGTGTCGGCGTCAATTCGTCGTAGCCGTGTTTCGATTTCGTTGAACGATGGTCGCAAATTAGCTTCTTCCTCGAGACAGTCGCCCATCAAAGTCTTTACTTGTTCGGGCATGTGTCTGGGTGCAGGCGGGCGCTTTCGAATGTTCTTGTCAGCAACAAGCTTCAGTACTTCTTTTGCATCTTCACCTTCGTATGGATCACGGCGAGCAAAGACCTCATACAAAATCACACCAAACGAAAAGACATCGGACTCTACTGTATTGCAGGTTTCGAATCGGAGGAGCTCTGGAGCCATGAAATATGGCTGCGGAATGGAAAAGGGAGAAGCGCAAAGGTGAGAAAATTACCAAACGATTCAGAAGGTGTAACTTCGGAAAAGATGGCGTACCGTTCCTGTGCCTCCCAAGTTTTTATTCTCCGATAATCCAAAGTCAGCTACCTTAGCCCTAAATCTGAAAAAAGCAAAGAAAAAGTACCAAAAATAAGTTGACTGATGCGTTGCTTTTGCTAAACTTGATGACAAAATGATACTAACCTGTTGTCGACCAAAATATTTGCAGATTTTAGATCTCCGTGAATAACGGAAGGATTTGACTGATGAAGGAAATTCACACCTTGTGTGATATCACGGAGAAGCGGCAAGAGTAGTTCACCCTCAATTACCATGGTCTCGTTGTGCAAGATATCATACAAGGATCCATGTTCCATGTACTGCAAAAGAAGAAAAAAGAAGATCAAGCAGTCATGGTTAGGAAAATCCATACAAGGCCAACGCACATACCCGATGCATCAGATGCATCAATCAGTCGTTTAGTACACCTACCTCCATGATAAGCATGGGCTCTCCGGTAGTGACAGCACCCATGATGGTTGTAATACACGGATGCCTTAACTTGGACAAGTGCCGCATCTCCTCCAAAAAATCTTTCTTCATTTTTTTCCATTGTGCCGCCTCACTTGGTTTCCGTCCAGAATTGCTCCCACGAGTATTATTTCCACCACGTGAAGATGCCAATGCCACCATGCCATTAAAACCTCCGGTGATGCCCTCTGAGAGATCGCTCAATCCCGTCGTAATGCCATTGGCCAATCCTTGTGCCAATCCAGTCGGAGTATAGCCGTTCAGAGAATTTGCGTGGGACGAGGAATTGTCGCTCTTTGTTCCTGTTCCACTCGTAAGACCTCGATCTCCACCACTGCCGTGAACTCCACTACTAGTGTAGCCATTCGATCCACGAATCATGCTTAACATGCCCGACGTAGTCCCAGTATGATTGGTACTGCTTCCGCCATCATTAATGGATCCGTCACCACCATCACTTTTTGTCTTGTTGTTATTGTCAGTCCGGGGTGGAACGACGCGTTTGACTGCTACTTGTGTTCCACGGTATTCTGCCAACAAAACCAATCCAAAGGATCCTCGACCAATAATTTCTGGTGGATTACCGAATTTAAGTTCTTCCTTATCGACGACCCAGACACTGTCGTTCTTTTTTCGTTTGTTTTCGTAAAACAAAAACACAATAACACCAAGAATAACAAATGAAACAATGGACACAACCACGGTAATGGCAACATTGACTCCGTCGTTATTTGTAGTGGGTGGAATGGTCGGCGGTGGTGGCAGGTCTTGAGGAAGATCGGATGTTCCATCATTGAATATGTACTCAATACCAGTCGAATCCCATTGTCCTTGTTGAAACAGATCAGTAATAACTGGTTTGAATTGAACCCGCTCTTCTCCGTCGACCATAACGAATTCTTCAACGTAATTGGTAACCTTGTATAGTGCCGACCCAGGATCGCGCGTTCCTGTAACGGCATCAAAAAGAACAGGTCCCGAAAATCCGGTAAAGGTAGTATTGACAAATGCGTCAAAATGATCTTGTCCTGTAAAGTTCAGTAATTGCTGCTGCTGCTGCTGTTGCTGGTCTGAAGAATTCGTCGTGGTCGCCGAACATGCCGCCAATCCCAATGCTACGACAGCTTCGTACGTAAAGGGAGCGAACGCAGACGTAATGTCTTTCAAAAAAGTAGGATCGGAATCGATCAACGGTGGACGTCCAGTAACAGCATCTTGATAGGGTGGTGGAAGTTTTGGAAATACGGATCCAAGATATTCCATATCAATCGAATGTTGACGCAGTTCGGTTACCTGTTGTACAAAACTATCGTACTTTGGCATTCCTGTTACTCCACCCACCACTTCAAAACTACCTATTCCACGATATGCCTTGTGCAAAGGTCCATCTTTTGGAAAGGTCCGTCCTTGAAGTGTTCCTAAGAAGGAATCTCCTGTAACAAAATTATGCAATCCATTCCCTGCCACACCCTGTTCGTAGGCTTCTTGCATAATAGTATCATGAACATCGTTATTAAAGACCAATAGGAACACAAATCGATACTGTGTATCTTTCAGGCTGGCCACACCTGCCTGTGCCGCAGCCGTTACATTTGCAAATTCATCAATCGGAATTTGATGTATCAGCATCTCCGGTGCGTACTGATCTCTTGCCTGTCTCATCCCATCGACGTAGGCATTCCCATAGGCATCATTGACATTCATTATAGCCAAATGATCCAAGTGAAATACCTCGTGAAGGAATCGAATGATCGGAACAGCATTTCCAGCATCGGTCGGTAAGGTCCGCCCGAACAATGGATACTGTGATTTGTCATCCAAACTTGCGGACGTCGATGCAGGACTGATTTGTGGATAACCCAGCAATCCCGTTACGATAGCCGTTGGGATACTGACGGAAGAGCGCATCGCTCCAATAAAGGCACAGGGATTCCGTTCTACCTGTTGGGGTGATCGATTCGCCATTTCTACAATATGATTGAGGGCCGTACCACCATCATAGGCTGTATCTCTGGCTTCCAGGGTAAATCGGACATTACAGCGTTGATTGAGATTTTCAATTTCTGGTATCAAAGTACCAATGCCACGATTCAAATGTTCTGCGGCTAACAAGGCAGCCGCCAGATCTTCGTGTACGGCCGGATAGGCTTCCAATGGCCCCAATGACCCCGTAAAGGCCGTGATCATTGCCAAATGACAAAACGCGTACTGTTTCACTTGTCCGTCTTGTTGTTGAGCGAGTGTTGTACTGCTAGTACTGGTACTGGTACTGCTAGCACTGCTGGTACCGCTAGTGCTGGGTAACAAGGTGACAATGTCTACCTTACTATCATGATCACTACCCGCATCCAATTGTCCACCACGCAAAAATTCTTCTGGCATGTCTTGACGCAACGCATCAAACAACCGCAATGACGATAAAATGCCTGTATCAGTACCATCATCATCAGTAGTAGTAGTATCATGATTCGTTTCGTCGCTAGGAGGAGTTGTCGTGGTAGTAGTCGTGGTAGTAGTCGTCGTGGTGGTGGTTGTGGTGGTGGTGGTGGGAGAAAACGTGGATTCCTTTTCTTCCTCATCTTCAACAACATTTGTAGCCGGAATTTCCCAATATCCTTCATCAACACCTGCATCAGCTGCATCAGCCGCATCAGCATTAGCATCAGTATTGTTGTTGTCTTGATGGTGAACTTGATCTTGTTTATTATCATTATCGAAAATGACCAAGGTTGTTGCTTTCGTTTGTATAACCATGATTCTTTCTTTCTTTCTTTCTTTCTTTCTTTCTTTCTTTCTTTCTTTCTTTCTTTCTCTGTGATATTAGTTCTTGTTGTTGGGCTTGTTTGTTGGAATTGTTTGCTGGAATTGTTTGTTTATGATTCAGTTATGATAGTCCTATCTTTTACCGGAACAGAGGAAATAGTAAATAGGCTTTCCTTTTTTGGCAGCAGTGAAATAATGTTCGTGTGTGTACCGTAGCTTTTGTCTGTGTTTTGTGTCTTGTGTCTGTTTTTTGTGTGTGCTTGACCACAAACAAAATGAATAAATGTTGTGGCTTTGTATTTATTTTTTGTTTACTAGCTACTTGTGCTCGTATAGTAGTCTGATACTGTAAATGCCACCAGTATAATACTCAGTAATAGTACTACTGTACTAGTAATAATAATAGTGTGTCCGCTTTACATTACTTGCTTTTTACTTGTTGAAAGTTATTATAATATTTGCGTAGGCCCGTTATTATTACCAGTAGTATTTTTGCCAGTTAGTTTTTGCAGGGTCGTTTGTATTTTAAGAGTCATAGACACAAGTCATATTAAAATGCAGTCATTATTAGACACCGAGGAAGAACCTTGTAGAATAGTACTACAGTACCACCACCATACAACTGATTCTACTAGTAGGCAATGTTGCTCTTCCTCTACCATGTACCGCACCAGTATAGTACCACTACTAGCTACAGTATAGTAGTAGCTAGTAGTACTACTAGTCCTCGACTACTCTAGCTTCTAATAGTGTACAAGTAGTGGTCAGCAACATTTATGTACGATCCCAGAAACAGCAGATACAGTATGCAAACCCACCATGTCCAGTCTATTTGCGCCGGCAGGCAATGTATCTTCTCATTGTTATTTCGCTTCAATGGTGGTGATGAGAAGGCTTCCAGATTCAGTACCCCTTCTGCCTTCTTGAAAGGATTTATTCCAATCGAATACTGGTACTAGTCTAGAGCATCCACTGGTACTACTGTACGTAGTAACGTGTATGGTACCACTACCCTGGTACCTAGTACTGGACTGTTAGTACAGTACCCAATGAAACAATAATAATATTATCATGACTTCATACTAGATCTGTAGTACCACAAGTAGTACTACTGTACCAGGTACCACGTAATGATAGTGGTCAAAATTATCTATGACCACATCACAACTTCAACTACTAATGGTACTAGTACCGGTACAGTCCTTGACATGAACTGCCTGCTAATGCTTCGTCTACCAGGTACCTGGTACGTACTTGTCTCAAATACTACTAGTGCCCCTTACGGTAGCGATACCGGTAGTTACTACTGGAACTAATAATAATAATAATCCTAAAAATTACTATTAGTGGTCTACTAGGGTCTAGTACATCAATAAATTCTGAAATAACTAGTTGACCTACCAGTGGTACCAGTACGACGTAATCATTGCAGCAGTCTACCAGAGGAGTGGTAGCTAGTAGTATGGTACCTAGCTTGTAGTCTACTCCAACCAGCGTACCTGGTAGTACTCTATTATTACAGTACAGCAGCGCCATTTGTGTTTGGTTCTTTAGAGACCGGAGAAAATAATAACTGGTACTACTGTACCAGGGTAGTACCTGGTACCATGGCAATTGGTAGTACTGTAGTAGACCCTAGACCTAGTGGGTGTGTAAAAAGAATAAAGACAAGAACAGTAATTACTCTACTACCGTACTACTCGAACGTACAAAATTATCACTACGGAGTAGGTAGTTTTTTCGAGGTGATGTGCCTTGCTGGATTATCGTCCATCTTGACTTGACAGATTTCCACGTGGAGCTTCGCGCATGATGGTACAAAAAAGTATCTTTGACCTCTCCTCGCTCATGTTTCATACTACACTACTACTAGTAGGGTCTAGCTACTGTATGTTTTTCATCATTTATTTTTAGTTTCGGTCCGGTCAACGCAATCCAAATAATAGTCTACTACTACTCGAGTACTCCGAGTAGCTGGTAGTCTAGTCTATTACTTTTTATTATTTTATTTACTATTACTCTTATTATTGCAAACATCTACTAGTACAAAAGAAAGTCTACAAAAAGCCTTTGAGAGACAACTGTACAATCACTGCTAATTCGCTAATTCAAGCAAACAACAGCAGTAAATAAAAAATAAAAATAAAATGATCTCTTTTGGTCGAAGAAACAAAAGTGCTGCTACCGACAGCAGCATCACAAGCAGCTTCTTTAGTCGATCGTCAACGGCATCTCATTATTCTGTCAATTACGAAACAATCACTGCTGGTACTGCCGATGATTCATTTTATGGTATTCCATTGGATGTTGTTGTTGATGAGTACCAACATTATTTCATTTCACAAAACCTGCTACAGCTTGGTATGGTATTGATCCTTGTTGTCGTACTCCTTATGAAACCGCATCTTTCATTATGGAAAGATCCCGATTATTCTTTCTTTTTTGGAGTATTCATACTGGTCGTAACGGCCTGGCAAATGAAAGAACTGACCTATTATCCCATCATTGCTACGATTATTCGTACAAGAACAACGTATCCTTATTTGGTAGTGGTACCACACTGCTTAATGGCTGCTGCAGCACACCGTAGAGACAAACAACAACAATTAGTATCATCCTTATCATCCACAACAACAACAACAACAACAACCATAGCATTGCCTCGTATTCATTATTTATCATCCATAGGAATGGGATTCTTGTGTTACGGATTTGGTGGTTCCATCTTATCTGATCTGTTGATGGGATTACCAATCACAGCACTAGGACATGCACGCATTGTACCCTGTTGGATCGTATCGTGGTTGATCATTTGGTTTTCACCGTACGATTACATGTACAACACATTGACCAACGATAAATCCAGTATCATTTATTATGTTTGTTCGACCATGGAAGCCATCGATGCCATTACAACACCCATGGGACGGATATCACGGAGTGCACGCGAATTGCGAAACCAATCAACCGCACCAATCCTGGCAGGACTACTAGCTGGAATTGGTGGTGCCATTATTCGATACGGTGAACGCATCATCAATCATCATCATCATCATCCTGATAATATAGAAACTATAGAACGAACTGGTATGGAAGCCATTGAAAATGGTGTATGGAAAACATTAGGATATTCTCTCTTGTGGTGGTATATTGCTGTGCACAAGTGTGTTGTAGGTGCCTACGACAACACTGACAACGACAACCACAGTAGTAGTAACACCAATAACGACCAACAACAACATGACCAACAACAGCAGCAACAGCAAGAGTATCACTGTACCGAATTTAATGGCAACAATACACATCGATTTCTGATTGTTATTACGTACGTACTGTGGAATTTTGCCAACGATATTGGAATCGGAATAGAACATCCCTTCATTACCATGGGCAGAGTGTTGCGCAGTGTGGGTGGGACAGTGGCATCGGTACTTCATTTGGGACCACCATCAATACCACAGTGTCAGCTGCATCATAATCACGTCAACAAAAACAACAATGACGATATGGAGGACGTTAAAAGAAAACATGACTAAGATTGACAGACAAACACAAGCGGGTTTTCAAGAAATTGTACATAAAATGGCATCTGTTCAATGTTTTTCGTGTCTTCACATGCAATATAAATCCAGCTTGAAATGGTTACTACCTCCTACTGTAGTACTACTACAAATAAATAATACTGTACAAAGCACACCGTTGTAAGGATTCTTGTTGAATGACATACTGTTTTCTCGTGTGCTCTGTTCTTGACGACAACAAGTACAATGTGATTTCACTGGTACAACACCCATTATAAGGGCATGTGTCGTCGGACCATTGTGGAAATTCCGAAATGTTCCGATATTTTGCTTCACTACTATTATTTATTTCAGACGAAAAATTCGCTGGACAGCAAATGTCTTCCCCGATCAACGAACTACCAGGTACTAGTACTGGTACGGTCGAATATTAGTATTAATATATTATATTAATATTAATACTCGAAACAATGATTCTTGTACAATGGTTCATAGTTCATAGTTGCGACGACAAGAATTATTGTTTCTGCTAGTACAATGGCTCATAGTCATTGTTTTAATCAGGACAATCATAGTTCTATCAAGGTCAAATTACGGGTGTGGTATCGCTGGCTGGATTGTTGGATTTCAAGGGACTACTACCGTACCACCTGGCGGAACCAATTATTAATAATAACAACTGGACGGACATCTTCCTGTCTTTTCTGGCTGGGACGACCAATAGGTTATGAGGTGTGTAAAAATTTCACACACGATCTTGCGAGTGCTTCTGCACTATTATAACTGTTACGATTAGTCTACTAGTACTGGTAGTAGTAGCAGCCTACCACCACCACCGTACTTGTTGTACTGGTCTAGCTACTCTAACGTCATTACAAAATAATTACTCGTACTGTTTTTATTGCTGTTCAAAGTGGCGGCACATACACAGCAACGTCAACGTCAAAATAAAAGAGAATAATATTAGTATATAATCATATTATGATGTTCAGATAAAAGATATAAACAACTAGACTACATTGTAATTGCCAAACAAACAAATAATAATAGCAATAACAACCGGTAAAAACAGCGTCATGAGCACCAACACCAACTCCGCCACCAGTACTACCAATACTACTAGTACTAGTACTAGTACTAGTAGTAGCACAAGTAGTGGTACAGCAACAGCAACAACAACAACAACAAAAACAACAAGGACCCGAAATGAAAAAGTGTATGTATTGTACGGATCACAAACGGGTAATTCGGAAGAAGCTGCTGTGACCTTTACGCAAGAAATAAAAGATAAGTTATCACCAATGCAACTCCAAAAAATGACAGGTACGATCGATACGATCAAGATACAACCGGTACACATGCAATTAGATGATTTTTTAGAAATTGAAAAAGCCGCCTGGACCAGAATTATTATAATTTTTGTGAGCAGTTACGGTGTAGGACAAGCACCCCTCGGTTGTTATCGTTTTCGTGATTTATGTGAGGTTTGGTTGAAACAGAACAAAGAAAATGCCGGCAACAATAACAATACTGATCCGGCGCTGATGCTGTTGTTGCAGGGCGTACAGTTTTGTTTGTGTGGATTGGGTGATTCTAGGTACACAACATTTTTTCAAAATCCGAAAACTATTCACGAAGCACTCTTGCACGTTGGTGCGAATCGTATCGGACCTGTTGGTAAGGCGGATGCCAATACTACTACTACTACTACTACTACTACGACCAATGAATCACAAGCCGACGTTATTGAACAATGGAAGGCATCTATTTGGCAACCACTAGCAGAAGTTGTGGTGAGTGAACCACTTGTCAATTCCGAACAATTGAAAAAAATGCAATTAGAAACCATACGATTGTGTATTCAAATTAATCCAGATTTTGAACCGCCCGTCTGGTACAACAACAACAAGAACAAGAACAAGAAGAACAACAGTAGTATGAATACCAACAACAACAACAACGAAAGTGGTGGTAATAATAATGGCAGTGACAATGGTCGTATGGTCATGGTAGTTTTGCCAGTATTTATGGTATTGTTGGCTATTTTGGCTTTTTATTTGTTTCAATCATCATGGTGATAATAATTATTAATATTATAATACTATGTTCTTTGTTTTCAGAGGAATGAGAATTAAAAAAATATATATTATGTAGTAATAGTCTAGTACTAAACAATTCATCACGACTCGTAGTAATAGTATTACAATAATTCTTCCAATGTTGTTGATGATAATGATGGTGGTTGTTGTTGTTGTTGTTGCTGTTCTGTTTGTCGTGATTGCGGTAGTACTTGGCTTTGTGGTATCCAACTTGGATTCTGTTGTTGTTGCTGTTGCTGTTGTTTCATTTGTTTTCCGTGTCGTTTCATAAAACTTTGATAATACTTTTCACCCAATACGGGCGATCCTTCCTTATAAATACGTGCTGCTTTTTTAAAATCAATCATTGTCTGTTCTAATGGCGTACCAACAATCATGGCATTGGCAAGTTGCAAAAAATCAGTTTTCCGTAACGGTTGTTGTTTGTTGTTGTTGTTGTTGTCATTTTTATAATACTGATTGTTGAGCAAATGTATCCACGTATTGACCAAGTATGGTTCCAGAGGTGCCATTGGTGTTCCCATCATGGACAATCGTCCCTTATGATTGCCTCTCTTGACTCGACTTCGGATCGTATCTTCTTTTAATAGTCGTATTTTGCTGTTGTTGTTGCTGTTGCTGTTGCTGTTTAACTGAAATTTTTCTTGTGCCTGCGTCATTACATGTTTTAAAAATCCCTTGTCCACTGTTTTTCGTTTTCGTTTTCCTAATGCCTGTTCTTTGGCAGCCTTGTCTTGTGCTTTTTGAAGTTCCGAGGCACACCATTCAATAGCCAGTTCAAGTTGGGTAGTATTCGTCATAGTAGCAGTAGAAGATTTCAACGTGTTTTTGTTGTTCATTGTGGTTGTTGTTGCTGTATTGCTGCTGTTCTTCTTACTGATACTGCTGTTACTATTACGACCTTGACCGTTTTTGAGACCTTTGGGACGTCCTCCTTGATTGGTACGCAAACCACGGTATGGAGTATCATTATTATTACTAATATTATTTGTTGTTGTTGTTGTTATTGTTGTTGCTGGGTGAGTCAAGGGAGAAGGAAGAGGAGGAAGAACTGTTGCTGTAGCATATGATGCCAAAGGTGTGCATGCGACAGCAGCAGCAGCAGCAGCTGTTACTGCAGGTTCTTTTCGTGTAGTAGTAGAAGTAGTATGGTAATGTGTGTTTGTGTCGTCGGCCATCCTCTACTCCTCTACTCCTCTACTAGAGTACTTCTTCAATGACGAGGTAGTAGTAAAAGAAAAAAACTAAAAACTGACTGCAAAATTGAGAGAGCAATTTCGTTCTTGTTCGTCAGGCTTGTTGTTGTTCGTTGTTGTACTAGCTACTCTAGAGTAGTACTACTAAATAGTACGAATATCATTGTTATTATTAATTTTTTAGAACAGCAATGCTATCACTCAGTGAGTACGAGTAATAATTATTACTACGGGTACAGTACCAAGTACTAGTGTGGTGGTAATTGAATTTGAATCCAGAGAAGACGAAGATTTGGATTCGAAAAGAAAACAACAACATTTATGACACCAATATGAAGAAGCGTAGGGAGTAAAAATCCAAAGACATGCGTTAAAAGTTACAAGAGCCATAAAAAACAATTCAAAAAAATAGTCATACCTGGTAGTCTAGAGTGGTGATGGATTATAAAACATAATATCATGCATAACAACGAACATCAACATCAACAGCACAAGCGCAAACGACAGCACACAGGAACACCACGCACACACATCCGTTGACTCTTTTTCACCAGCAACCTGTAGCACAACCAACAACCAATTATATAATAATAATGAAGTCATCGGTTGTTGCTTTTTTTCTTCTTTTACCCGTGATTACCACCATGATCAACCTTCTTTTTGTTTTGTCGGTGGTAACCACCAGATCCACAGTACTAGCCGATTCTGAAAAATAAGCAATAATAGAATGTTAAAAGAAAAAAAAGGAAAAATAGCAAGCCATTATTACCATTTACCATTACTAACAGCCACCCGACATTCATCCCACTTGCCTTGTTTTTTTTTCAGTCTGAATTCAATCGGATGAAAATGAATGAATGTACTAAACTACTATAAATATATGATTGCATGACTGCGACGCTGCGACCAACCAACCAACCAACAATCAGCTCCGTTTCTGAATCAGTATTCACTACCAGGAACTGCCCTACTCTGTACTAATACCAGGGTACTTAATATCATTTCTTCATGTAATTCTACTAGACTACTCATATTAGAAGGAAAAGGAAAAACAAAAACACACTTTGCATTATTTGCCACAACTACTATTCGTATTACCAGGTACCCTGCTGGCTACTAGAGTAGCTATTTTGGAATAGTAGACTGACTAGTAGCTAGACCTCTATTACTGGCTACTACTACTACTACTACTAGCTAGTTCGAGTCTACTGGTAGAGAGAACGATGATGGAGAATTTCTAAAAAACAATTGAAAATCATGCTATCATCACTCAACTAGTCTAGCTAGACTAGTCTAGTCTACTAGTCTACTAGTAGTAGAGAGGTGAAGTTCTTTCCACTACCACCCAGGCACTCTCTTTAAACTACAAGATTGATTTATCCACGACTGAATGACTACTTCTTATTACCTGACATGACATCAAACACCAGAATTCTTCCCAAACGAAACAGAAAACAGAACTACTCCGAGACTACTTCTTGATGGTCTATTATTTATTTGTACTACGTAGTAGCACGTAGTAGTGCGGCGCTACTCCCTCTCTTTTGTACCATAGCTCGTAGTAGTTGTAGTGATCATGACTTGATGCCTAAAACATAACAACCGCGCTTCTCAAAGAATCATAAAAAAATAATAAAATAGAGAAGAACGTTGACAACAGACATAGTAATAGCATATAATAATACTATCATCATTCCAACAAACTAAACTCTTGTGAGCAGCAGCAGCAGCAAGCAGAAGTAGCAAAGAGTAATATAAGATATAATACTGTTCGCGTCGTTGTCGTTCTCTACAGCAACAATATTTCGTCCTATGATGCTTCCAATGTCCGCGACAATCAGAACAACTGCGGCTGCTGTACGCCACCGCTACTACCACCAACATAAATTGTTTCCAGCAGCAACAGCACTTTTATCTTCATGGTTCTCGTCATTCAACAATGATGGTGTTCGTCGCTGTTCTTTGTCAACAACAACAGGAACAACTTCTTCCTCTTCTACTGCCTCTCCTACTGCTACTACTGCTACTGCTACAACGACATCTGACACGACCTCCAAAATACTAGAACCAACATCATCCAATAAAGATATGAATTTGTTCACCGCTGTTAATAATGCAATTGAATTGGCAATGAAAGCAGATGATACCGCCATTATTTTTGGTGAAGATGTAGCCTTTGGTGGTGTCTTTCGTTGTACATCAAATTTACGAACTCAATTTGGATCGGATCGCGTTATGAATACACCACTGTCCGAAAATGGGATTGCTGGTTTTGCGGTCGGATACGCCAGTATGGGTGGTACAGCTATCGGTGAAATCCAATTTGCAGATTACATGTACGGTTTTATACACTCTGGTTTGTTGTTGCACGTTTTTGCGCTTTTTGAGAGGGTACTTTGTGTACTTACGTTCTTTACATGTTGTATTTGTATTTGTTTTTTACTTTCTTGTATTATAATATTTTATGCTCCACACACTAACTCCCCGACAACACATTGTCCCTCCTTTTTCTCTTCCCCCCCCCCCCTCCTTTCGACTTTACAATATAAAAAATAATAGCTTTCCAGCATTTGATCAAATTGTCAATGAAATGGCAAAATTTAGGTACCGTTCGGGAAATCAATGGAACTGTGGAAATCTTGTCTTGCGTGCACCGTGTGGTGCAGTAGGACATGGTGGACATTATCATTCTCAAAGTCCGGAAGCCTATTTGGCACATACACCAGGACTGACCGTGGTAATGCCGCGATCACCCAAAACCGCCAAAGGACTGTTGTTACGGAGCATTCGTTCCCATGATCCTGTCATTTTTTTGGAACCCAAAGCCTTGTACAGGACCTACGTCGAATCGGTACCGACAGATGATTATGAATTACCATTAGGAAAAGCTGATATTATGCGAACCGGTACGGATGTGACTATAGTGGGTTGGGGTAGTCATTTGCGTGTACTGGAAGAGGCTTGTGATATGGCCCAATCACAATTTGGTATTAGTTGTGAACTCATTGATTTGCAAACAATATTACCGTGGGATAAGGATACCATTGTTACAAGCGTCCAAAAAACAGGCAAATTGATTGTATCACACGAAGCACCATTGACGTGTGGATTTGGTGCCGAAATTGCAGCTACGTTACAACAAGAGTGCTTTTTGAATTTGGAAGCACCAATTCAACGTATTTGTGGATTAGATACACCCTTTCCTCTGGTATTCGAAAAATACTATCTACCCAATGCTCTCAAGAATTTGGATGCCATTCAGTACGTTATGGAATACAGTCAATGAAAGAAAATAGCATTAAAAAAAAATCGTACAATTAAAAACATGCGTCCTTTCGATCAAAGTTAATTGTCCAGTTTGTTTTCATTTACTTTCTTTGTTTTGTTCTTCTTCTAATGGGAACATGGACAGATCAATGGTTCTTCCAAACAATGCCTTCAAGGCCAATCGTGTCGTCATGATACGTTCTTTTTTAGTTTGAACGTCCAACAAGGTCTCGTTACATTCAAATTCATCCGGATGATATCCAATCAATCGTCCAGCATAATCATTACATGCTTGAACATAATGCGTGATATCGAGTACATGTAATTTCCATACCTTTTCTACAATTGTCGAAGGAAATAATTTGGATGAACAAGGAGATATTATAAAAACATTTTCACCATTAGCAGTGTGCGTAACTAATGATGTAGATGCCGTTAGTGATGCAGCACGATCATTTGTGTTCTGTAACTGCTGTTGTTGCTGTTGTTGGTGGTGGTGGTCCTTGGCAGCCTTACCTAGTCCTTCTACCCCTACGGCTACAGTAGCTTTTGGCAGTGGTCCAGTAGCAGTAGCAGTAGTAGTGCTGGTGGTGATGATGGTAGTTCCGAAATCTTGGTGATGTAACTTAAGTTTCATAAAACGACGATATGCCTTGATTGCTTTTTCTATAAACAAATCCTCATCGTTCCAACCGTAGACGCGTTTTAATCGGATTTTGAAATTGGAAGGAATTTGAAATATCTTCCCATCTGGATTCTGTAATAATGAAGGAGTGGTCACAATTGTAGAAGTACTGGTATGTACTAACGATGATGGTTGTGGTCGTGTAGACGAGAGAGAAGCTGTAGCGCCTGAATATCTTGTTGTGGAAGACATGGTCGTGCACCAAAATGGCACTTTGTTGGTTGTGTAAGTGTGTGTGTGTCTTTACGCGTCTTCATGCATGTTGTATGTGGTGCTTGGTGCTGGTGTGTGGGTGGGTGGGTGGGTGTGCGGGGGGAGGGCGGGGGTTGATTTATTATTGGGTGGATTTGTTACCACCAATCTCGAGATTTTCCGAATCTCGAAATTTTTCACCCTTTTTTCCGAGATTTTATAATCTTGAGATTATTTGACGATTTACTGTATCACCAATCTCAAAATTTTTTTCTTTCTCGAGATTAATTATATAATGTTGTTCATTTTTTCAATGCTTATCAACAGAATGAAGAAGTCAATGTTATATGGTAATTAGAAATTAAATTAAAGTGGTTCAGCAGCTACCTGTTAAATACAAGCTTAAAAGTGCTTCTGCCA
>Ga0100402_1001102_pt1 | contig 31407 bp, 36 predicted proteins | sample CryGeyme20150102_FD_80419 | JGI IMG/M metagenome (GOLD analysis project Ga0100402, IMG submission 80419) | Groundwater microbial communities from Crystal Geyser aquifers in Utah, USA - Crystal Geyser metaG 2015-0102 | ecosystem: Environmental > Aquatic > Deep subsurface > Groundwater | place...
ATCTTGACGCAATGTTTTTCTTCTTGATTTTAAAAAGCTTTTATTGCTGTACATAAATCCTCCTTTTATTTATGTTTTTTCTTCCTCTGGACCTCCCCTAACCCCTCCTACTAGGAGGGGGATTCGTCTATTTTACTTCAAATTTTGTCTTATCACCTCCGAAAAATTTTCACCTTCTTGCCAACCTTCTGCCAAATCATTTATCTTGAATTTCTGACGAGCTTCGTCGAAAGGTAAATCGGTATCGAGCAATTCTACATCATAAGCAATCTTGTCGCTATAACCTGGGAAGAAAATTCTATAATCCCATTTTGTAATTTTTTCTTGGCGAATCTTGTTTATATGATCCAAAATATTGGTAGTGCAAGTACTCCAGATTGTGTTATAAAATTCTGGATTATCTTTTAGAGTATTAGCTCGATCGAGCATATCCCAAAAAAGTAATTGTTTTTTTTCAGTAAAAGTATTTATTGGATAAAGATAAACATCATCTTTGCGATAATGGGTACGGAGTTTGATAGCGTCATTTTCATCAGCCACTACATACATAAGTTCAAACTGATTCAAAAGACCTCTCCAAGGTGAAAAACTTTCACCTTTTTCTTTTCTTATTTCAACTGAAATTGCGATATAATCCATCTCCCCTTTTTCATTTTCAAAACCAAAAGAAAGAAAAGTATGTGCCAAACCTCGAAACTTAGAAAATGGTTCGACGACATAATCCAATGTTTTTATTTTATCCAAATCAAAAGTCTTATCATAATAATTTACATCGAAATCATCAACATCTCTATAATTGAAATTTCTGATATTGTGCACAGTAACTAGATTTCCATCACGCTCGGCAAAGGCCAAAACTTTCTGGTCATCATTCCAATCTCTATCATTGCTAGGTTTTTGTAACAAAATATAAACTGACAAAACAATTACAGCTAGTAATAAAATTACAGAAAATATTTTGAAAAGTTTTTTTAATTTCATGGGAGTATTATAACATAAAAACATTAAAACACGAGAACATGAAAACAACCTTTTTGGGTTGTTTTTTATTTTTGAATTGTTGATGGGGAACGAGCAGTGCGTGAATGCTCGCTCCCCAATTTATAGTCCTTGTTACTCGTCCTCAAACGAGTTAAACTTGGACCAATGGTACAGTGTGAAGCCGTTGTCGAGGATCTCAGTCTCCGAAGGTTCAAACTCTCCAATGAGTTTAGGATTTGCACCGAGAGATCGAACAGAGTCGGTCGTGCTCAAACAACCACTTTCGAATTTCATGATTTCCGGGGGATCCTCAATTTGTTTCCAGACACTTTGCCACTTGTCAGCGATGTTGTGGTCGTGGTAAGTTGGAATCCCTGGTTTGCCAGATAAATGAAACATACGTCCATTGACGATGAAGTCCCCACCTCTGTAATCATCGGCCTCCCCCATCACATAACCATCGGCGAAAGAACCTGGTGAGGGAGCACAAGAACCTAAACAGTAACGACGTGACATCAACCTCTTACCGTCGAAAAAGGCACGTGAACCTCGAATGCTAGGAGCATCATAGGGTTCACAAATTCCTCGAGACAGCAGAACACCATCATGGGTAATATCCACGTAGGAATGCCCAAAAACACCTCGCAATTCATAAAACCCGAAGTCGGTGACGATTCTTCGTATTCTCTTTTTCTTATCGTCGAAAAGAAAAGCGAAGTGCCCCTCATTAGTGTCAGAACTTTCCAAGTTAATCAAGTATGTGCTTGATTTGATAAACTCAGGGAAAGAGTCCAACAAAAGGCTCTGGCCTACAGACCAGATGTGAGGTTTGAGATTTCCTAGACTGTCGTAAGCAAGCCTTGGTCTTTTGTCATAATAGGAGTACAGAGAACCCCAAGGATAGACCAACCAAAACAGAAGACTCTCGAACGCACCAAGATGGCTGGTCGCATGAACAAGATCTTGAATGATCTTATCGAGCCTTTTGCGTCCAACATGCTTTCTCTCAGGTGTACTCTTATAGTCTTCTTTCGTGTTTCCTGTTTCACCTGTCATAAAGACGTTGTACAACAAAGTCTTGATGAGAATATCGCGAAGAACAAGGACCTTCTTCAGCGAATTATTCTTCTCAAAATTCTGTTTAATCTCTCCAGGATCAATCTTCACTGCTGTGACCTCCTTGTAAAGAACATGTCTTCCACCTACCTAGTTGTAGATTTCAGACAGTTGAATATACTATATTTATACATATCTGTCAATATATTGACTTAATTTATTATATAGTGTATAATAATTATATACACTTCTTAAAAATATCAGCTATGCCTACAGATATAGAAATGAAACAAAATCTCTACACTTCCCTAAAAGAGCTTGGTTTGACAGATAATGAAGCCGACTTATACACAATCTCACTTTCACTAGGCCCATCTACTATAGCCTCCTTGGCAGAACACTTAGATATGCCAAGACCCAATGTTTACAAGGTCATTGCTGGTCTTGAAAAATACGGCCTAGCCAAATTTTCGGAAAGAAAAAAATACACCCGCACTTTCATGGTCGAGCCACCAACAACCGTACTAGAAAAATTGCGTGATAAAAAAAGAACAGTGAATAATCTCGATCACACACTCGTTGGATCAATGCCAGATTTACTTGCTCTCTATCACCAAGGAGAAACTCCAACAAAAGTAAAAATATTTCAAGGTGAAGATGAGTGGCTTAAATTATTTTTTCAAGTTATTGATGAAACAAAAGATACAATTAGTTTTTTTGGTTCAGCAGATGCTTTTATTGATATGATTTCTTGGGATACTGAATTACAATGGATAAAAAAGAGAACAGAAAAAAATTTACATCTAAACGCCCTCCTTACACAGGGCGATGATGCCACAACTCTACGAAACACCGACGAAGAACAAATGCGTACTACTAGATTTTTTAAAGGAAAACTTCCTTTTGTTACTGGCTTCATGCTCTATGCCAACAAAGTAACTATCTGGCAACCTAAAGCTCCCCTAGTAGTACTCATTGAAGATGAATATGTAGTACAAATGCTTCGCAGTATTTTTGATACTTTGTGGGAAGCTTCTAAAGAAAATTAACTTAAAAATATGCTCGACAAACAAATCATAAAAATTTTCAAAGAAAAACTAAATGAAAATGTAGTTAAAATGACTGATTCGTCAAACGGTTTAGAACAAATAGTAAAAATAGTAGAAACAAAAAGTAAAAAATACATTTTTAAAAAACCACAAGCAGGAAAAGAAATAATGGTTTATAGAGAAAACTTTGTTTGTTCTAATCTCAATCAAAAATTTATTCCAAAAATTTTTTTCAAAGGCAAAAATTATTTGATTGAAAGTTTTCTAGACGGTAAAAAGCCAGAAAGAAATAAACCAGAAGAATTCTTTTTTTCTTTGGGTAAAAATCTAAAAAAAATCCACAAGATAAAAATGTCTGGTTTTGGAGAATTACAAAAAAACGGCAAAGGTGAACACAAAAACCCCAGAGATTTTCTAGACAGTTTAATCAAACAAACTTTTCCAAGACTCAAAAAAATAAAATCTTTTAATAAAAAACTTCTAAAACATTTAGAAAAATTTATTTATGAAAATATAAACTTTTTTGATGAAAAAAAATCTTTTCTTTTACATTTTGATCTAACTCCAGATAACATTTTGATAAAAAATAACAAATTGGTTGGTATCATCGATTTTGGAGACGTAAATTGTGGACCAGTAGAATACGACTTTGGAAAACTCTACCTAGAGATATCCAATAAAATGTTTAAGAGTGTTTTGGAAGGATATAAAGAAAAATTGGACATGAAAAAAATAAAATACTTTGCAATTTTACATTTACTCTATATGATGCCATATTTTTATAAGGTAAATAGAAAAAGATATGAAAAGTCTGTGAAGTTGTTGAAAAAGTTTAGCAATTATTAAAGTTGACAATTGGTTGACAATAAATAATTTTGGTAAATTAAAATAATTGTCAACCAATTGTATAGTAAAATAAAAAACCAGTCTCTTTCAAAACTGGTTTTGTTTTTCTATAATTTTTCAAATTAACTACACCCCAAACTATCTCCACAATTCAAACACTTATAACAACTCCCATTTCGTACAGTAATATGCCCACAAGTCGGACAAGCGGGTGCATCTCCCATCATTTCTGAAAGTGCGGCGTCTGAAGCACTCACAGCTTCGTTTCTGACCTCAGAAACCACAGGAAGCTCGGCTTGTAAATCATTGTTCACAACTGGTTTTTCTTCAACAACACTTTTCAATTCTAGACTTTCTTGCATCTTCATGCCCTCTCTCATCTTCACCATATTTTCAAATTTGTTTTTTTGAATTCCTTTTGGTGGTACTTGGACAAAATCTGTCCTTCCAAGATATTCCATTCCCAAAATACGGAAGACGAAATCTAGAATAGAAGTAGAATTTTTTACATTTGGATGATCTGTGAAACCACTAGGTTCAAATCTTGTAAAGACAAAATTTTCAACATATTTCTCAAGAGGTACACCGTATTGCAAGCCCATAGAAACAGAAATTGCAAACATGTTTAGTAGACTTCTGACAGTCGCACCTTCTTTGTACATATCGATAAATATTTCCGCTAGCTTGCCATCTGGATATTCACCAGTACGAAGCCAGATTTGTTGATTACCAATCTTGGTAGCAACAGTGATACCTCCACGTTTGGAAGGAAGTCTGCGTTTTTCACCATGAAGATAAACACGACGTTCGGCTACTTGACCATCTTTGGTATAAGATTCCATCGGAGTGTGAATACCAGCGTGATTACTAAGGATTTGACTAGCTTGAAATACAGCATCGTTCACATCTTCTTCACTTACTGGCAACATCTTGGCGATTTGCTCGATTTGTTCTTTACTTCTTTCAATAATCTCTTCTGCCATTTTTTCTTCTACAGTTTCTTCTAATTCTTCATCTTCTTTTTTATCATTGTTTTTAGAAGAAGTAGCTAGAGGTTGACTCAATTTACATCCGTCTCTATAAAGAGCAACCGCTTTTAGACCAAGTTTCCAACCTTCTTCATAAGCAGTCTTCACATCTTCGAGACTGACTTCATTTGGCATGTTTATAGTCTTTGAAATCGCACCTGAGAGGAATGGTTGTACAGCAGCCATCATACGAATGTGACCAAGATAATGAATAAATCTTGTCCCTTTTTTACCATTTTTGTTGGCAGTATCAAATACTTTGTAATCAGATTCTTTCAAGTGTGGGGCACCTTCAATTGTCATTGTACCACAAGCATAATCATTTGCTTCTTCAATTTGTTGAGCAGTGAATCCTAATTCTTTTAATAAATCAAAACTTGGATCATTGTATTTTTCTTCTTTGAAACCAAGTCTTTGTAATGTTTCTTCACCCAATGTCCAAACATTGAAAATGAATTTTATTTCAAAAGCACCTTCGAGAGCTTTGTTTATAGCAGCGATATCTTCATTGTTGAAGCCTTTTGCTTTCAAAGTCTCAGCATTGATATGTGGAGCTTTGGTGATATCCGCAGTACCACGCATGTAATTCAAAATATCTTTGATTTCATTTTCACTATAGTTCAAATTGCGCAAGGCTTCTGGAACAGCTTCGTTGACAATACGAAAATATCCTCCACCTGCCAGCTTTTTGAATTTTACAAGAGCAAAATCTGGCTCAACACCTGTAGTAGAACAATCCATAAGTAATCCAATAGTACCAGTTGGCGCAAGCAAAGTTGTTTGTGCATTTCTAAACCCAAATTTTTCACCCATGTCTACGGCATCATTCCAACTTTCACGAGCAGCGGCAAGCAAATAAGCTGGAGCATATTGTGGATTGATAGCTACTGGTTTTACAGCAAGTTTTTCATATTCAGTAATAGGTGAATTGAAAGCAGCACGTCTATGATTGCGCATGACGCGAAGCATGTCTTCCCTATTTTTTTCAAATTTTATAAAAGGACCTTTGAACTTGGCCATCTCCGCACTAGTCTTATAACTTTCAGCAGTCATAAGAGCTGTCACAGATGCAGAAAATCCATAAGCCTCATTTGATTCATAAGAAATTCCTGCTGTCATAAGTACTGAACCTAAATTGGCATAACCAAGACCAAGAGTACGGAAATCATAACTACCACGAGCAATTTCTTCACTTGGAAATTGTGCCATAAGCACAGAAATCTCCAATACTGTTGTCATAAGACGAACACCATGTTTGAATTCATCAACCAAAAAAGTATTGGTACTATTTTCAAAAAAGTGAGCAAGATTAAATGATGCTAGATTACAAGCAGTGTTGTCGAGGAACATGTATTCACTACAAGGATTTGAACCATTGATTCTGCCCGATTGAGGACAAGTATGCCATTCGTTGATATTGTCATCATATTGAAGACCTGGATCAGCACAAGACCAAGCAGCATAAGCAATTTCATCCCAAAGTTTACGAGCTTTGATAGTCTTACAAACACTTCCGTCTATACGCCAAGTAAGATTCCAACTAGCATCGTTGTCTAGAGCTGTCATGAATTTGTTTGGAACACGAACTGAATTGTTGGAGTTTTGACCTGAAACTGTCTGATAAGCTTCACCTTCGTAATCACTTGGATAACCCGCAGCGATAAGAGCGGCCACTTTCTTTTCTTCTTCTACTTTCCAATTGATAAATTCTTCAATATCTGGATGATCAAGATTGAGAGTTACCATCTTGGCAGCACGTCTTGTAGTTCCACCTGATTTGATAGCTCCTGCTGCACGATCACCAATACGAAGCCAACTCATAAGACCACTGGATCTACCACCGCCAGACAAAGGCTCACCACGACCACGAAGATTGGAAAAATTGGTACCAGTACCCGAACCATATTTGAAAAGTCTTGCTTCTCTCACCCAAAGATCCATAATACCACCTTCGTTTACCAAATCATCTTTGATAGATTGGATAAAACATGCATGTGGTTGAGGATGAGTATAAGCATCTTCGGAACGTCTTGTTTCACCACTTTCATTATCTACATAATAATGTCCTTGAGACTCACTATTGATTCCATAAGCCCAATTGAGACCTGTATTGAACCACTGTGGAGAATTTGGAGCTACCATCTGACGCAAAAGCATCACAATAATTTCATCATAAAAAATCTCAGCATCTTTGGACGAAGCAAAATAACCATACTTTTCAGCCCAATAACGCCAAGTACCAGCGAGACGATGGACAGTCTGCTTTACGCTAGTTTCAGGTCCAAGCATGGGTGACCCGTCAGCGTTTAGCTTCATTGTACCATCGTCATTATATTGTGGTACGCCAGTTTTACGAAAATATTTTTGAGCGATAATATCAGTGGCTACTTGTGACCAGTTTTTTGGGATTTCAATATCTTTCATTTCAAAAACCACTGTACCACTTGGCTCACGGATTATAGAAGTCCTCTTTTCATACTCTACCATATCAAAAGGGCTTTTGCCTTCTTGACTGAAAACGCGACGAAAATGCAAACCATTTTCTTCATAGGAAAACTGCACATCAGTCTCCTGTCCTAGGTTCAAACCTTGGAAAACTTTCAAATTGACAGCGCTCATAATTTATAAAAAATTAGAATTTAAAAAACAAAAATCACACAAACTAATTTTTCTTTTCTAAAAAATTCTAAATTAAAATAATACTATATATAGTGGTCTAATAAATCTTTTCACACAACATCTTGTGTTTTTTGTAGACAATAACTATTATAACACATAGTTTTGAATTGCTCAAAACGACCTATCTTCGGCTTAGTTTAGCCATAAAAAAACAAGCACAAAAAAGATACGCACAAAAATAAAAAAGTTATCCACAAAATGTACAGATGTTATCCAAAAAATGTTTTAAAAAAAATTTAGTCCGCCTTGTATAGATTGATTAAGTTCACAAAATAGCGTAAAATATACATGAGTCAAAAGTTCATAAAGTTTATAAAGTCGAAAGTCTTTAAAAATATTTGTGTCGATTTGTGTAAAATTTGTGTTATTCCAATACCGAAAGAAAATACAGACCTTTTCCTAAATAAAAACAAGTAAAAATCACCCTATGACCTACGAAGTTTACGAACTAGATGATGAATTGAATCCCTCATTAAAAAATGAAGAGGAACGTTTGGTTACACCAACAGAACTTGATGATAAAGAGGAACAATCTATTGAAAATTCTTTGCGTCCTCAAAATCTGATTGAGTTTGTCGGACAAAACCATATCAAAGAACCTCTCATCATTTCCATTGAAGCCGCAAAAAAAAGAGAAGAGCCAATAGAACACGTATTGCTCTATGGTAACCCTGGTCTTGGCAAAACTACTCTAGCCAATATCATCGCCAAAGAAATGGGTGTGAATATAAAAGTAACAGCAGGACCAGCACTCGAACGTGTCAGTGATCTTGCCGCAATTCTTTCAAACTTGTCAGAAGGTGATATTTTGTTTATCGATGAAATACATCGCGTCAACAAATCTGTTGAAGAAGTACTCTATAGTGCCATGGAAGATTATGCCCTCGACATCATCATCGGCAAAGGACCAACAGCACGTACACTTCGAATGCCTCTTGAAAAATTTACCTTAATTGGAGCTACTACCAAATTAAACCTGTTGTCTTCCCCACTCCGTGATCGCTTTGGTCATGTTTATCATCTAAACTTTTATGAAGACAGCGACATTGAAAAAATCATAAATCGTAACGCCGAACTTCTTGAGGTGAATATTGAAAATAATGCTGACAAAGTAATAGCTATCCGCTCACGCAAAACTCCTCGTATAGCTAATAGATTGTTAAAAAGAGTCAGGGACTACGCACAAGTCAAACATAATGGTATAATAAATATAGAAATTGCAAAGGCAGCTCTCGACATGCTCAATGTTGACGAATATGGACTTGATGAAATTGATAGAAAAATATTACATTTTATTATTGACAACTTTGCTGGTGGTCCTGTAGGACTAAACACATTGTCCTCTGCTATAGCTGAAGAGATGGATACTGTCGAAACTATCTACGAACCATTTTTGCTTCAAATTGGAATGCTAGAAAGAACTCCAAGAGGACGAAAAGCAACAGGAAAAGCTTACGAACACTTGGGAAAGAAAATGCCAAGACAAAGTGAACTTATGTAAATTTTCAATTTTACAATTTACAATTTTCAAATATTTCTATGGAGGATAAAAAAGAATATGACTTAGAAAAACGTACTGCACAATTTGCAAAAGAAATAATTAGCTTTTGCAAATCTATTAGTACTAATCAAATTAATAATACAATGATTAATCAACTGATTAAGTCTGGTACTAGCCAAGCTGCAAATTACTATGAAGCCAACGAGGCCGAATCAAAGAAAGATTTTGTACACAAAATTGATATTGCAAAAAAAGAAATAAAGGAGACAAAACTTTAGTTGGAAATAATTGCACACGGTAATGAAACAAACATAGATAAAGCTCGAACATTATGGAAAGAAGCTCATGAACTTAATCTCATTTTTGCTAGTATAATAAGAAGTACAAAAAAAATTTTGAAAAATGAAAATTGAAAATTTGTAAATTAATAATAAATATTGTAATTTTATATTTTATGATAAGTATACCTTTCTACATTATACTCTTCGCCTACTTAATATTCCTTTGTATTTTTTTTATTTTTTCACTAATAAATTTTTATCACATTGTCACCATGAGTTCTATCAATTTTACTAGTTTTAGTGTTACCTTTATTATGCTCGCTTTGACCATGCTTACACTCTATTATACTTGGCAAGTTGTAGCTCAAGTGGATTGGTCACAAAGTATTGTTTTACTTGATATTAATTGGTTCAAATAAAATATTATTAATTATACTCAACAAAAATTTTACATTTTTTACGTAATAAAAATATATGAGCGTTTCAAAAGTCATCAAACAAAAAAGTTATGAAAAAATAATTTTTGTATTGCACCGCCATCCTTTTACTTTCATTCCTGTTGTTCTTCTATTCATTGTTTTACTACTTACACCAGTAGCACTGTACTTCATGATAAACAGTCTTTACCCTCAACTTTTTTTGAATACAGAAATAAAAACAACTTTTATTTTATTTGGTAGTGTCTACTATCTATCTACTTATCTGTTTTTTTATGTTAGATTCCTAGATTTTTATCTCGACATGTGGATTGTAACCAATGATAGAATAGTGGATATTGAACAACATGGACTTTTTCATAGAGAAATTACCGAATTAGATTTGTATAGAATTCAAGATGCTACAGCCACAGTACAAGGTTTTTTTGCTACTATTTTCCAATACGGCGATGTATTCATCAAAACAGCCTCTTCTAATACTAATATAATTTTTAAAAATGTTCACAGACCAAATCATGTACGTGAACAACTTATCAAACTAGCCGATGAAGACCGAAAATATCACATGCAAGATATTAAACTTGATATGAATTAAAAACTAAGTTTACAAAGTTCATAAAGTTTTTAAAGTTAAAAGTATTTTAAATTTACAATTACTTTATGAACCTGCAGGCAGGCTTTTAACTTTATGAACTTATACTATGTTAAAAACATTGAGTTTACAATTTATAATTATCTATTTTATACTAATTAATTTGATAACATTTATTACCTTTGGAATAGACAAAGGAAAAGCGATAAACAACAATAGACGTGTAAGTGAAAAAACTCTATGGATTATGTCTCTAATTGGAGGGTCACTTGGAGCATTACTCGGCATGAAAATGTTTAGACACAAAACTAAAAAACTAAGTTTTCAAGCGATGATGGCGGTAATACTGATGCTGCAAATATTTATAATTTATTTGATTTTAAAATAAAATTAAAAAAAATCCTATGTAAACTACATAGGATTTTTTGTTTTTATAAATTATTTTCTAAAAAAGTAGGGACAGGTCTAGACCTGTCCCTACTTTTTTTTGTAATTTTTGAATAATTTTTAGACTACTCTTCCACCATATTCACCCGTCTCAGTATTGACCAATATTTCTTCTCCTTCTTTGATAAAGATAGGCGCATAAACTATTAAGCCATTGTCAAGAATAATTTCTTTAGTAACATTACCACTACTACTGTCACCTTTTACAGCTGGTGGAGCAGTCACTACTTTGTAATTTATTTTTTTTGGTAGGTTGATAGCTACGATTTGTCCATCGTGCATAGAAGCTACGACATCTAAACCTTCCTTCAAATATTTACCATCTTCAGCAATAACATCTTCTGAAACTTCAATAGTTTCATAAGTATCTTGATTCATAAAAGAATAGACACTACCAGTCTTATATAAAAATTGAACATTTTGACTTTGAACTTCCACTGAGTCTATAGTTTCTCCACTTTTGTAAGTAAGTTCCATACCTTTGTCACCACCAATACTTTTCAATTTACATTTGAAAAAAGCTTGGCCTTTGCCAGGATTCACAAATTGGAAAGTGTTGATGACGTATAATTGATTATTGTGACGAATCACAGCACCCTTTTTGATATCAGTTGTATCTCCCATATGATTTTACATTAAAGCATTAAAATAGCTTACTTAAGGGCAATGTTAACACATTATCTATATTTTGACAAGATGTAAGAACTTGTATAAGTCTGTCTACACCAAGAGCAATCCCCGCTGATTTTGGCATTTGACCTACAGCTTCTATAAATTCCATATCTATTTCATAGACCTTTTTTCCTTGTCTTTCACGTTCTTGTTGTTCTTCTTGCAAACGTTTCAACTGTTCGTCTTTGTCTGTCAATTCCGAAAAAGCATTGGCAAGCTCTAAACCATCGATATAGACTTCGAAACGCTCAGCATAATTTGGATCAGTTTCAGAAAGTCTAGAAAGTGAAGCCATAGAGCTCGGATAATTGTAAACGATTACCGCTCCCATATTTTTTAGTTCAGGTTCAATTTCTTGCAAAAAAATACGATAAAACAACTCTTCGTAACTTTCAGTATCTTCAATATTATATTTTTTTTGTTTGCACAATTCCAACATTTTTTCTAGAGTAAGATAATTATCTAAATCAACATTCACTATTTCTTTCCACAATTTCTTCATTTCTATACGCTCAAAATTAAAACTTCGTTCCTCACTTGTCCCGATGCGAAGCTTTTCGGGATTCCCCATTCCTCGTTCCATTATAAATTTGAACAAACCTTCAACATCTCGCATAATATCAAACATATTAGAGTTTACTTGGTACCACTCTAACATGGTAAATTCAGGATTGTGAGTACCACCAAAACTTTCTTCATCACGAAAAGTCTTGCCCAAATAAAAAATATTTGTGAAACCTGCTGCCAACATTTTTTTCATCGTATATTCTGGTGAAGTATGTAGATATCCTCTAAATTCTTGTTTCATTTCATTATGAAAAATTGTTTCAATCGCTGAAATGTTTGGTTCTTGTCCAGGATGTTTGATTATGAGTGGAACTTCGACTTCCACAAAATCACGTGACCAAAAAAACTCACGAATTAACTTAATTATTTCGAAACGTTTTTCCAAAATTTCTTTATTTTTTGCTATATGAAAAACTTGGCTCATAAAACATTGATTTCACTGATTTAAAAAATTCATTCCTCATTCCCCGTTCCCATTTCCGCTTGAATTAACTTTATAAACTTTCTACTTTATAAACTATTTGGTATACTATACTTAATTACAAAATAAATCAATATCTATGCATTATTTGTACTTTACCGGACAACTATTACTAGCAATCATCTTAGGTGGTATGCTCGGCTGGCAAAGAGTAGCTATCGGCAAAATGGCTGGCCCACGAACTTATGCACTAGTTTCAGTCGGTTCTGCTTTGTTTACAATTCTTTCTATCAATGCCTTTGGTGTAGAAACAGGCCGTGTAGCTGCTCAAATAGTCACAGGAATAGGTTTCTTGGGTGTTGGTGTCATTATACACAAACACAAACTAAATGGCGATATAATCGTTGGTTTGACTACAGCAGCAGGTCTCTGGGCTACAGCGGCTATTGGTATGGCAATTGGTGTCGGCTGGTTGATAGAATCTTGTATTGCATCATTTCTGATACTCATAGTGTTACTTTTCAATGAAAAAAAATATATAAACAAGAGTTTGTAAAGTCTAAAGTTCATAAAGTTTATAAAGTCTTTCTTATATGAAAATTACTTTATGGATTTATAAAAAGTTTAAACTAAAAAATTAATTCACTGTCGACTTTAAGGACTTTATAGACTTTCGACATTAGACTATATTATATGAAAATCTATACCAAAACTGGAGACCAAGGAGAGACTTCTCTGCTTGGTGGTAAACGAGTTTTCAAAAATTGTGTAGAAATGGAAGCTATTGGAGAAGTCGACGAACTCAATAGTTTTTTAGGTACACTTATTTCTTATTTAGATGAAAAATTTGACATCGAAAAAAAATCTTTACAAAAAATACAAAACAAACTATTTAATCTTGGTTCAAACTTAGCAGCAGTACAAACAGATTTAGTAAAAATACCAAAAATAAAAGATAATGATTTAGAATTTTTAGAAAATAATATTGATGAAATGTCGATAGAACTACCAGAACTCACACAGTTTATATTACCAGGTGGTTCTGTTACAGCTTCTCTTGCTTTTCAGGCCAGAGCGGTATGTCGTCGTGCTGAACGAGTGATTATCAAGCTAGATCAACACTACGAACTAGAAACAAATATTCCAAAATATTTAAATAGGCTAAGTGATTACTTATTTACTTTGGCACGATATCTAAATAAAAAAGAAAGTATAGCAGAAGTTACTTGGGAAAAATAAAAAGGGACTTAGTCCCTTTTTTTATTTTTGTGTATAATATCTTTCAATTTTGGAAAATGTTTTTTGACCACTTCATTGGCAGGAGGAAGTTCATTTTTGTGTAATTCCCCTTTGGTACTCATCTTGAAAAAATTCATAGAATAATCAAACAAACTTTTATTTATCTTATAACGACGAGAAGACACTGGGCACTTAAGAGACATGTCGAGTTTTACTTTCCCAAAGTCTGACATTTTTTTGCTGATATCCATATCCTCACCAAAATGCAAAGTTTCATCAAAACCACTAGTCAGATCATAAACATCTTTACGAAAAGTCATATTGTTACCCATAGGACCTTGTGATTTACGAGAGATAATTACCGCAAAAAACCAAAGAGCATGATGCAAAAAAACTCTCATAATATCTTTCCAAAGAGGAGCATCATAAAAAAACATTTGACCACCCACACAAACCAAATCCGAATCTTTTTCGAATCTCTTCAAAACCTCTTCCAAATAATTTTCTGGTAAATGAGTGTCAGCGTCTATGTGTAATATAAAAAAACCAGTAGCCTCTTGTGTACCTTTTTTTCTAGCGGCTCCCACACCCTGTTTGGTTTCTAAAAATACTTTTACTCCTGCATCTTTAGCAATTTGAGAAGTTTTATCTTTTGAGTTATTGTCCACAACAATGATTTCATAGTCAAAATCTATTTTGACTTTTTTGGCACAATCAAGACAAGAGCTTATTGTTTTCTCTTCATTGTAGGCTGGGATTACTATAGAAAATAAAGGTCCTTGTATTTTTTCGGTCATATCTTCACTTATAAACAAAAGTCTGACTTTTCATCAGACTAAAAAATTAATTTCTTTTCAAGTTACGGTCTAAAAGAATTTTCATTGGAAAAATTTGTTCCACCAGAATTTTGGCTACCTGTCGTCTGTGTCTGTTCTAAACTTGCTTGAAATGATTTATATACAAAATTGGTTATACTATAAGAAGCCAAAATAATAAAGATACCTAGAGCACTATACAGCATAATTTTACTAGCATCCTCTGCTCTAGTTTCATTACCAGCAGAAGTCATATACAAATAACCACCATATACCAAATAGGCAGTGGCTAAAAACCCAACAAAACCCAAAAATATTTTTATAATTTTAGCTATAATTATTCTAATGTCTTGTGGGGCACCCACTTCTGAACTATTTTCAAAAGCCTGGTTCTGAGAATTTATAGAATCAATAAGACTCTCAGTAGTAGAGTTTACCGCTAAAGAAAAATTTGTAAAGCAGAAAACACCAAGGATTACCAACAAAAATAAAATTATTTTTTTTCTAATCATAAATATTAATTAGAAGTCTGATTTATACTCTCTTGCAATTTGTTACCTACAAAATTCGTAATACTAAATGAAAGTAATATCAAAAGCATACCAATCACTGCCCCAGTCATAATCTTTCGGGCTTTTGTCACTTTTTCTGATTCACCATGTGATGTTATAAGTAGATATCCAGCATATACAAACAAGAAAATTGACATCGTACCCAATAAACTAAGGAATGTTTTTATAATACGAGAGGCAATAATTCTAGGATCACTAGATTGTTCTTGAAGGCCTGCTCCATTTGCGCCAGCGTGAAGTTGTTCCAAAGCTGAGTCTTTGGTACTTTTGGTAGAGGTATTTGTCTGTGCCAAAGAAAGCGAAGGAGACAAAATTATCACTGAAAAAATTAAAGTTAAAATAATTTTTGAGAATTTATTCATAATTAGACAAATAATAACCAACTATTTACTTGAGCAAGAGTCTGATCAAGTATTCTTGGAATAATGAAGTTGGTAATACTATAAGCTCCAAGTGTAATAATAAGTCCAATAATAGAAGCTGTAATAATTTTCTTAGCCTTATCTATCTTTGTCTCATCACCTCTAGCTACCATCCAAGTATATCCAGCATAAACCATCAAAACAGTGAACAAAACACCAATAATAGACAAGATAATATTCACTACCATACCAATATTGCTAGCCAAAGTTGTTTCATTGGTATTTTTGTCATAACCACCTTTGTCAGCAGCATTTTTTAGAGTGTCACCTCCCAAATCCAAAGCCAAAGCTTGTGGCGCAAAAGTAACAAAAGAAAAAATAAGTAGAAAAGAAAAAAATATATATTTCATAAAATTTAGTTAAATCTACTAGTTACAAATTGAGTAATAGCATAAGCACTTACTACTATAAAAAGACCTATTATTGAGGCTGTAATCGTTTTCTTAGCATTTTCAGTCTTACTATCATCACCTCTGGCTGTCATCCAAATAATACCAGCGTAAACCATGAGAATTAGAAAAATAATACCAACCAGACTCAAAATAGCAGAGATAACAGTACCCGTAATATTTCCGACATCACCTTCAGTAATCCCCGCTTTTTGAGCGATAGGATCTAGATTATCACCAGCATTTTTGATACCTTGAGCAAATACCGGCAAAGTAAAAGATGAAGCCAATATAAAAGCTATAAACAAATTTGCAAAAATATTTTTTATTTTTTTCATATGAAAATTTTAACCACCATTTATAATTTTGGTTTGTAAGAAATTGGTAATAGCATAAGCGGCTACGACGATTATAAGACCTATCACAGCGGCTATCATCGTATTTCTAGCCTTTTCTACTTTGTCGGCTTGATCACGAGCTGTCATCCAACGGAGACCAGCATAGACCATCAAAGCAAAAAATATCAACCCTACAAAAATAAAAATCATGTTCACTACATTTCCTGTAACAGCTGAAAAATCTTTTTGATCAATTCCTGTTTTTTGAGATACAGTATCTAGTGCACTATCAGCATCATTCAAAGTTTTTTTTGCATAAACATTGGAAACAGAAAATAGACTAATTCCTACAAATAAAATTGTTACCAAAAATTTACGCATAAATTTATTGTACTTTACACAATTCTGTGTCAGACTCTACAGCTGTACAATTTGCAATAACATTAGAATATACAGAACACAAAGAGGATTGAGAAGCCATAGGAATACAAAGAAGACCTGTATCATTAGGTTTACAAAAATCTTGACAGTAATCATTTCCTGTACAAGCATCCTGAACAACATTACATGCTGTAGAACAAAAACTAGAAACCTCTGTATTACCAATAACACATGACTGAGAAACAGGTGGAGTATTATTGCCTCCAGTTCCTCCAGTTCCGCCACCTGCACCACCCGCTCCAGATTGAACGTTACTAAAAACAAAATTGGTAATAGCATAAGCAGCCAAGACAATCACCACACCAATGATAGCTGCGATAATAGTATCAAGTGCTTTTTGAGTGTTTTCACTCTTTCCCCTGGCTGTCATCCACATAATTCCACCATAAAGCATGAGACCAAAAAATAATACAGAAATCATAGAAAGTGCTGTACCAATCACATTACCCAAAACAGTTGGCAAATCTACACCACTAGGCAAACCTGCGGCTCCAGCAGTTGCATCTAGACCATAATTGTCAGCAAAAGCAAAACCTGGAGCAAACATCATAACCAGAAGAAAAAAACCAGTAAGGAATCCAAATGTTAAAAAAAATTTTTTATTATTCATAAATACAAAATTATTTAGCAACAGGATATTCACTACCCATTGTTGCTTGATAAAGACCAAAAGAAACAAACCTAGTAATAGCAAAAGCTGACAAGATAATAGCAAGTCCAATAATGGCTGCAACAATAATCTTTCTTGCCTTTTCTACTTTTGACTCTTCACCACCGGCTGTCATCCACAAAAATCCAGCATAGACAATAAGCACAGTAACTACGATTCCCAATAAACCAAGTATAACATTTATAATTTGGACAATAATAATACGAGGATCTTTGTCACTAAGACCTGTATTACTTCCTACACAACCAAGACCCAATAAATCCCCTTCTTGATCACAAGTAGAACTAGGCGCTGCCAAAGTTGGTGCACTAGCTGGTACCAAGACAGCGAAAGCAAATAAAAAAACAAAAACTAAATTAATTAACTTTTTGTTTATCATAATGTTTTATAAAGAATAAAAGATGATTTTCCAAAAATTTTTGTGAAAAATAATTTTTTATCCTCTCAAAATAAATATTCAGAGCAGAATATTTTTGCAAATATCTGCTCTGAAATTTAAATTTATTGATAATTTTCAGCACCAGGAGTGTTGGTAGCGTTACCAAGATTGACAAGAGCAAATCTAGCGATAGCCCAAGCACTAAGAATAATAGCAAGACCAATAATACCTGAGAAAATCCATTTACGAGCTGTTTCTACTTTACCGTCATCACCACCAGCAGTCATCCATTGGAAACCACCGATAAGTACGACGACAACAGCTACGATACCAAGTAAACTCAAAGCGATATTGATTACTCTAACGATAGTAGCTCTCAAATCTGAAGTACCTAGAGCAAGTCCGCCTCCCTCTGAACCATCACCTTGTTCAACGACGTCAACGCCGAATGGATCATTTGGATCATAACCTTGACCCATAGCCAAATTTGGTGATAGCACAAGTCCTAAAGCTAATACAAAAATAATTGAAAGAACTGTTTTGTATTTAGCAAGCTTATATAACAAATTCATGTGTATCACCTCCCTTCAATGCAAAAGTTTTTTTTAACATAATTATATTTTTTTAAAAAATATTGTAAGTATTTTATAACTTATTTATCGTAATTATATTCTTACTAAGTAAATATCAGTGTAATCTTATTAAATCCGTGCAATCAATGTTTTAATTTACTCCCAACCCATTCAAAACTAGGTTAATTATAGCATAACTACTAAAAATAACAACCATACCCAACACAGCCCAAACCATAGCACTCGTACCTTTCTTTACTTTTTCTGGATTGCCTGCAGAAGTAAGCCAAACAGCCCCACCATAAATAAAAACTAACAACGCAAGTGAACCCATAATACCAGTAGATATCTTAATTCCATTACCAAAAATTTCCGGAATAGTATTACTTTTTATGGGGTTTTCTAGACAAGTTCTATTGTCCTCACAATTCACAGCCTGTACCAAATTATAAACAAAAAATGATAAAGCCACAGACATTATAAGAAAAAATGAACTCTTAAAAGATATTTTCATAATTTTTTTAATTTATAATTATATATGCATCATTCACACCCAAAACATTGAGCAAGAAACTAACCAATATATAAGCACTAAATACAATGATAAGACCAATCACAGCATAGACAAAAATCTGTTGACCTTTTTTTACTTTTTCGGGATTTCCAAAAGAAAATATCCAAGTAAATCCTCCATAAATAAAGAAAACGAAAGCTAAACCAGCTACAATAGAAAACAAATAATCAACTACTTTTAGCGCTAGCTCTACCAACTTGTTTACATCACGACAAGAGCCATCAAAAGCACACTCAGGTAAAGGCCCTGAATAACCTTTAGGCATTTGATGATCCTTGGCAATATATTCATCTACAGCTTTGGAAACATTGCTTACACACTTTTCGTTAGCATCCTGTGTACAAGCTATAGAAACGGCACACTCATTTTTGTTCAAGACACTACATAGAGAAGCATCGGCGACTTCTCCACATTTTTTGGTTGCAGAAACAAACAGACAGCCACTATTGGTAGAACATTTTGCTTCATCATTATCAAAATCTTTACAGTTGGCTCCTTTTATAATCAAAGGAAATTTTAAAAAAGTTGTAAGATCTTTACCCTCAGATGTTTTTCCACTAGCCTTAAATTCTAAATTAACAGTAGCTGGCAACTTTTTGTCTTGACTCCCCTTTATATACTCGTAAGGCGTCAACTCAAAATTCATAGTTAGTTCATGTACACTCAAATTACTATTTGATATAGAAAAACTACCACTAGTAGCTTTTAATCCTGGCGTGATATTACAATTGATACATTCTAATTTACTAAAATTATAATCAGTAACAGGCAACATTTTTGATACTTTGACATTGAAAGTAGCTATATTAATTAAATCAAAATCACTTTTACTTATTGTACCTGAAAACATTTTTTCTTGATCTGAAAACTCTACACAAGCAGCAATAGCATTACAGTCGACATTCTCTAACTTTGTTATATTTTGAGTCCTAAAATCATACAAAGTATCACCACTATAATACATTTCTTGAATCCTAGCATTTACAGTTTCAGGATCAGAATAATTTTCATAACAACCTATTCTTGAACCACCCCCTACTGTATGATTTTTTACACAAGCTACAGTCTGATCATTTGACCTTTTCAACAGGCAACACTGATAATTCAAACCTTTGTCTACGGAAGAAAAAAAATCATCTACAGGACCAGCTGCTAAAACAGTACTCTGCAAAGAAAATAATGAAGCAAACAATATTACTGTAAAAAATAAAATTTTATAAAAATTTTTCATATATTATTGCATTGTCTGCTGAATTCTGGCAGCGGTATTAATAATGATTTGCTTATCTTTTTTCAATAAATCATTTTCATCATCAGATGGTTTCAAAAGTTCTGTAATCATAGAATCAAAAGAAGTAGCGACAGCATCCACATCTTTACCTTTGTACCAATTTTCAGCAAATAAAGCTTGCGTAGCAAAAGGTCCAAGATTTTCATCTTCCTGTTGAAGTGTGATTTGTGCACGAATTGGACTTGGACTAAAAATCTTTTCTGTATACTTGGCTACATTTTCTGGAGAAGTAATAAACCTTACAAAATCCCAAGCTTCATTTGGATATTTTGTTTTTTGGACGACTGACTCCACCCAATAATTAGCTACATTGCTTGGATTTTCTGGATCAAGCTGTAGCATTGGCATAATACGTAAATTCATTTGAGGAGATCTTTGTTTTATAGTTGCAAAATCATAAGAATAACCAAAATAAAAACCTACTCTACCACGAACAAATTCATCTAAGGCATCACCTTTCTTTTCATTCCAACTATAAACTTCTTTGGTAGGTCTAGCAAAATCAGTATAAAAATCAAGAGCACTCAAAATAGATACATTTCTATCTTGAGCTTTGTCTATACCTGCCGCAAAAGTAACTGTATTACCACTAGCTACTTTTAGTCCACTTTGCATAATAAACATAGCAATGATATCTGTAGCGGCATTGATATTATTGGCAGTACCAAGAGCTGCACCAGATTGGATGATATCTCCAATACTATTGAACTTAGTAAGTTTTTGGACATCTTCAGCAAAAGCATTCCAATTTTTTGGGGCTTCGGCAATACCTGCTCTATCAAGTAAATCCTGATTATAAAAAATAGAAAGAGTATCCATAGACAAAGGCAAACCATAAATTTGTTTGTCGAGCACAACATCATTATAAACAGTTTGAACATAATTATTTTTTATATAACTAGCAGAAGGCAAAGCATTGGAATCTGTCAAAAATTGTTGTTCTTTTGAAAAATTATTGGCAATTACAATACGATGCATCTTTGTTACTCCAGGTGCTGGTAATAATCTAGATTGATTTTTACGAAGCCACCTCACGTGCTGAGAAACAATATCTGGACCAACATCATCAGCCAAAGCATTGGTAAACAAACTATCAAATTCCTCATATTTTACTTGTTTTATATTGATAGACACATGTGGATAACGCTGTGTATATTGTTGTGCCAAAACACGTAACTCATCCACATCATTATACACAGTCCAATAAGTAAGCTTAACCGCCTTAATAGATGCTTGCTCAGTTTGTGAAACACTCTTACAACCAAACCCAGCTGTCAACAAAAATATAGAAAGAAGAGAGAGCACTGAAATTTTTTTAAACATAATATTTATTTAAAGATATCCAAAACAAAATTAACCATAGCGTAACTAGCAAAAATGATAGACACGCCCAACACAGACCAAATTATAATACCTGTAGCTTTTTTCCTTTTTTCAACATTACCAGCAGAAGTCATCCAAGTAAATCCACCAAAAAGCATCATAACCAAAGCTATAGAACCCAAAATACCCAAGAGAGCAGAAATGGCACGACCAATCAGTTGTTGTAAATTATCTACACCTTGTAATTTATTTAATCCTTTTATTTGTGGGTCCAAATCACCTAGAAAGCTAGAAGCTGAACCGCCTTGACTACTACCAGATTGATCACCATTTTGGGTAGCATCCACAAGTGAACTACAGCCTTTTCCATTTTCAACTTGAATACATTGGTAACTAGCATTGACAGCACCTTTGTTCCTATCACATTCTGGTAAGTCAGCATAAATAGTAGGACCACAATCGCTTTTGTCAGCAGCACAAGCACAGAATTTTCTAGACGTAGCAAGAGCAGAACAATTTTTATCAGTAGTTGTCATTACACATTGAGTAAATTGACCATTTGAATCTTGTACCATCTTATCACAATCACTTTTTAACTTTGCCCCTTCTTCGCAAACACCTTTGTCTGAAGTACACTTACAATATTTACTTTCAGAAAAAACCAAATCAATCTTAAAAAAAGATATAACAAAAACAAACACCAATATTCCAAATATTTTATAAATTCCAAACTTCATAAAGAATTTTAATTACTAAACTAATAATTCGTCTATTTTATCTTTAATATCCGGATCTTTTTTGGCGAAATGTATGGAGGCCTTGAGTAAGGCTAATTTGTCTCCCGTATCAAAATAAACACCTTCATATTCATAAGCCATAAATTTTTTCTTTTGAGCCAAAGCATTGGCAGCATCTGACAACCAAATTTCACCATCTCTTCCCTTCTTTTGTGACTCAAGCATCGCCCAAATATCTTTGGTAAAAACATAACGCATTCCACCCACAATCAAACCATCTTTGGATACTTTTTCTATACTTGGTTTCTCTATGAATTCTGTTACTCTATATGTCTTTTTTTCTTTGATAGCTTTACCATAGACATTGCCATACTTAGTCATAGCTTCTGTGTCTGTTATTTTTTGCACCCCAATTACCGAAGCATTTTGTTTTTTGAAAACTTTCAAAAGTTGTTTGACTACAGGTACATTTGAATCGATAATACTATCCCCATCAGAAAATACAAAAGGCTCGTCACCTATAAATTCACGAGCACATAACAAAGCATGACCATTACCCAAAGGTTCTGCTTGTCTAGTATAAAAAAATCTTACTTTTTTTGATAAATCAATTAATGAACTAATTTTTTCTAGCTTTCCTTTACTCTCTAAAAAATTTTCAAAATCTTTGTCTCTATCAAAATGGTCCTCGATAGCACGCTTTTGTGAACTTGTTACCAAAATAATTTCGGTAATTCCACTAGCCACCATTTCTTCTACTATATATTGCAAAACTGGTTTATCTAAAACAGGCAACATTTCTTTTGGCATGGCTTTGGTAGCAGGTAAAAACCTAGTCCCAAACCCAGCCACAGTTATTACTCCTTTACGAACTTTTTGCATAAAATATTTTAATAAAATTACTTTGCTATATTATAACAAAGTATTGATTTTTTTACCAACAAAAATTTTAAAATTGTTAACTAATTAAGTTCATGCCAACTAATAAGCTTATATTCCGGAATAACAGGAATACCAACGGGTGGTTTATAAAGTAAATTTCCATCATAGGTATAAATAGTATCAATAAATCCAGATATTATTGTACCATAACTATTAACCCATTTTAAACCACCGCTAGAATATTGTATTTGTGAACCAAAAACACTCAAAGAATCTCTAATGTATTTGCTTCCATAACTATAAGAAAAATATGGCCTAGAAATACTTCCCGATTTAGCCAATAAAGCTCCATCAATTTCCATATCATTAGGGACATCATACGGAATTATGATATTTGTGTCAGACAATAAACCCAAAATATCATCAGCATGTTTTTCACTATATAAGAGATTACCCGGGATTAAAATTGCCGCCCCATTATCAGCTACAACACTGACTCTACCTTTGACAACACCTTCTACCCAAATACTACGAGTACTATAAATAACACCATTTTCAGGTAAACTCTGATTACTTTGAAAAGTTTCTGAAGTTATATCATATTTAGTTGAAGAATAATTATTTACACGATACAAATTGAAAGTACCATTGTCTAAAAAGACAATATGCCAACGACTTGATGATCCTAAATTGATTCCTTCTGGTGAATTGGCCATATCTTTTAACATATCAAAATTATCACCAATACCAGCAAAACTTCTTACCGGCAAACCATAACGCCAAAATTCTGTTGGTCCACCTGTACCATAAACGCCATCATTGCCATAAGAACACTGATTGGCTCCTTTAGCACTATCTACCCAAGAATCACTAGTACCATCAAACTCTATACAACCATTAGCAAATGTCTTACCATGAACAAAACTAGTAGAACTAAAGCGCATATCAGCATTAACAACAAAAGAAGAATCACTAAAAGATTCATAACCAAAATAAGCTTCTATAGTGCGTTTACTATTAGGATTTTCAAGTGACCAACCAGTCGAACGAACAGCCACAACATAAGTACCCTGTGGAGGCACATCTATTTCAATAGAAAAAGTACCAACAACATTACCATCTTTATCATAATAATCATGAACATAAGGACCAATAGCACCACTACCCTGTCCATCATAATAATCTTCTGGAGAACTCATTAGATGCCAACGATAATAATCTATTCCAGCTTCCGCAATATGAAAGGCTAGATCTTTTCGATAAGTCTGTTTCGAAGCCTTGGACTCGAAAATAGCATAAGAAGTCATCCCAATAGTAATAGTCATAAAACCAATAAAACCAAAAACCATGACAAAAAGAAAAGCCGATCCTTTTTTATTTAGTTTTAACTTCTTAAAAAAATCTTTCATACAAAGTTATTCGTGTATATTTATTCTACATTGAAATAATTAATTTGTTTTCGTACTCCTAATAAAAGCTTTACTCTCTACATGCAAAGGTACTGGTGTTTTTGTAGGATCTTTTTCTAATTCTAACTGAACCTGTACTACACGTACATCAGTAAAATTGAAATTACCACTAAGAGGACTACCTATCCCCGTATAATTTTCGTCATAATACAAAAAGACAGGATTACCAACAATCATATTTTTCACATTTTCAGCTAAATTTACTGTATATGATGATCCATTTTCATATAAATTGGAAGAAGCTGTACTACTTGGCTTGGTTATAGTTTCTTTTAAGATATTATCTGTATCCAACCAAAATTTCACCTTTTCTATCATAGAATCATCATCTACATTGGCATAAAAAACCAAATTGTACTCTTCTGTAGTATCCAAAGCATAAGCTCCAACACTAGATGTCTCAGCACGACGTACATAATTGACAACATGATCAATAGTTTTTTTACCTTCATTTTGAGTGATTAGTTGCTCCCACATTACCGCCAAATCTTTGTTGGTACCAATCACAAACCAAGAAGATCCTGCCACCAAAATAGAAAAAATAGCCATCACAACGATAATTTCAATTAGAGTAAAAGCTTTTTTATTTTTGATCATAATAATAATTTTAAACTATAAAGCATTCAACTCTGTAGAAGTAGTAATATTACTACTAATGTCTACATCCGTTATAGTTAATATCTCATAACCATCAGCTTCAATACTTATAGTATTGCCAGAACTTTGGTCAATGGTATCAAAATAAGATTGCCCAGGAAGACTACAAATCTTTACATAAAAAATATCCACTTCAGAAACGGTAGGAGTATAACGAGAATAACCAGAAATAGGATCCTCATCTACTGAGTCCAAATATACTTTATAACGTAAATAACGATCACCATCATGAATATCATTTATATCTTGAGTCGTAATATCATAATAAGTAGCTCCTGTACCATCTGATCCTAAATAATCCCAAATACTAGGTGTCGAAGAATTGCTAGTGGCTATTTGAAACTTAATTGTAGTACTTGTTGGTTGGTCATATTGCCAATCAAGATTAATATAATCAACGTCTGTACTACCAAAATCAAAAGTAGCAGATTCAAGAGTTCCAGAATTTTCATAAAGTCCAGAACTTACTTCTGACAATCTCAAACCAAAAGGATTTTCACTAGAATTGTACTCTATATTATTAGCCAACCAATAACCAACAGTAAAATCATAAAATTCATGTCCAGACAAACCTGACCAATCATTTTGATACAAAAAACCAAGACCTGTATAATTAATATAATCATTGCTCCCTGATGTCAAAGTCACTTTGGCATTGGATATTGGCAACTGACTACCAGCATCTTTGACCAAAATAGATAAAGATTTTGCAGTACTTGGTGCCACAATAATACTTTGAATTTGAGTAGAATCAGCCAACACACCCAAAGGTTGGGCAGGGATAGAACCTAGATAATTGAAATTATTAACCATAAAATCGTAATCTCCCCAATGTAAATTTGTAAGAGAATAATCGCCATTACTATCGGTTTGTATCGTACTTTCCAATCTATACACATCGTCTACAGTTCCAATAATACCTCCACCTTTTATATCCAAACTAACATTACCTACAGGTGTACATTCTTGATTAAGTGTCTGAATATCAACTTGAGAAGACACATCTAATTGAAAAAAAGTATCAGTCACATCCTCAGTATTTACAGTAGCATGTTCATTTACTGGAGTTGAACTGGTAAATTCACTAACAGACCAAGTCCTATCAGACAAATAACCAGATTTAGACACTGTTATTTCATAACATTTGTAACAAGAAGTGATACTATATATTTTCAATTGTCCATTATTATCTGTAGTATCAGTCATGTCGATATCAATACTTGGTTCATTACTTACAATGTGAACAGTAGCACCTTGCATAGGATTATAATTTGAATCTGTCACATTGACAAAGAGTGCTCCAGCATTGGTGGTACTTTCAGGAAAAGAATCAGCCACATAAGAAGAAATAGAAAGAGGTTTTTGCTGTGCACAATTTACACACATCACTTCTAAAAAAACTAATTTGTAATCATTTGGATTACTATCAGTACCATTTTCAATTAGACCGTCTGCCGGATCATCCATATTTCTAATACTTCTAGTAACGAGAAAATCCATGTCATTACGAGTCACAGTAACATTTCTATTTAAGATACCCAAAGGAACCGAAGAAACAATTCCAACATCATTGAAATCCATATTTCTAATTACTTCCATTTGTTCGTTTAAAATAGCTGTCTCAATAATTTGGACACGTGAACTATAAATAACTTTATAAATATACTGGATACTACCATAAATACCCAAAGCAAAAATAACAAAAATAGCGATAGCCACCACAGTTTCTACGAGGCTAAAAGCTTTTTTATTTTTGTTGAGTTTTGACAGGCTCTGCATATTTTTTAAGAAGAAATTTTAGCAATAATATTTTCAACCATTTCTCTTGCTTTATTTTTCATATTTTCTGTAATTTCACCACCTTCAGCTTCACTCAATTGAATAGTTTGGGCAGTTATCAAATTTTCTTTCATCTTGATTAATTCATCAGTATGTCCTGCTATTTTTTTCTTCAGTTTTTCTATCATTTTTTTATCTTGTTCAATAGAAGAAATATTTTCATCATTAACCGCTAGTTGCAATTGCTTTCGAAGAGCTTGGATGGCCTGCATAACTTGAGTAATGTTTATCATGATATTTTGCAATTGTTGTTTGCTAGACTTTAATTCTTTGACCAAAATATCAGCACGCTCCATTGTCGCGGCTGCTTTTACTTCAGGTGTAATTTCTTTTTCTTTATTAATTTCAGGATTTTTTTCTCTTTCATGTAAATTATTTTTTTCAATATTTTCCATAACTAAAAAAATTTGAAGCATTATTTTTATTCTTGTGTATTATACCTTATTTTGGAAAAATAGTTAAATAAAAAAATTAGTTTTTAAACTAACTTATATTTTCAAAAATATTTTGATGAGCCACCCCGTCCCGATCGAATATAATTCGAAAGGGACGGTTTGGCAGCGCGTGTTGTCAGCTTCCAGGCTCCGCCTCAGCCTTCGGAGCTGGCGGTGTTGCAGGGCAGATGCCCCACTCCGGAAAGTTGTAGACATCGTCGTTTATCATCACCTTCTCAAAACAGGCCGGCTCTCCAGAAGGTCCCTTGCACCTGACCATGATGTCAGGCACGGAGCAGTACTTGTGCTCCTTATCCTCCGGGTAGGGCCAGCTGACGGTGTAGACAGTCTTACCATCGAGCGTGAAGATGTCACAAGCCTTGGCCTCCTTGGCCGTGAAGCAGTTTTCGCTGTGTACCACACAGTTATCGAAAATACCTCCAGACCCAAAGCCAATGGTAAAAATAAAAAATATTACCCAACTTACTTTTGCATTTTCTGACATTTTATCCCCTTTTTCAACTTATGTAATATGTCACCTCATGGCAACACAGTCCAAAAGGACATTTGAAATTAACATAATCTACCAAAAATGTCAACAAGCTAATCCTCGCTCGCTTCCCGCCATCCCACAAAAAAAGAAATGACAAGTGACAGCTTGTCTAGTGCATAAGTGACAAGCTTTTACTTGTCACTCCATAACATTAAATTTTTTCAAAACAAAAAACTCCCGAATTCTCGAGAGTTTTTTATAATCTGTGTAATCTTTCACTAATCAGTGTAATCAGTGTCTTATTTAGGAACAAAAGCTAGAAGTCCAGCAATACGAGCTTGCTTGATAGCTTTCGCTACTTGACGTTGATGTTTGGCACAAAGACCACTACGTCTACGAGGTTGGATCTTCATATATGAAGATGTAAATCTGCGCAAAGTTTCATTGTCTTTGTAATCAATATGTTTGTCTTTATTGACACAAAAGAAACATTGTTTTTCTTTTTTTTGTGTTTGATTATTATTTCTAATCATAATAACAATTGTCTTAGAATGGAATATCTTCTACTTTGATTTCATCACTGTCTGAACTACTTTGATCAGTGTTGTCATTAGAAACAGAAGTATCATTTCCAAAAGAACCTTTACCAGCACCAGAATTATTACCACCAAGCATAATCATATTATCGGCAACAATCTCTGTACGATATTTTTTGACACCATCTTGTCCTGTCCAATCACGAGTTTCAAGACGTCCTTCAAGATAAACTTGACGTCCTTTACTTAGATACTGACCAGCTATTTCAGCTAGCTTTCCCCAAATAACTATGTTATGGAATTCTACTTTTTCTTGTTTGACACCTGATTTATCAGTCCAAACACGATTGGTAGCGGCGCTAAGATTAGCGACAGTTTGTCCAGAAGGAGTAGTCTTTACTTCTGGATCTCGGGTAAGACGTCCGATAATGGTTGCTCTGTTTAGGTCCATATTTTTTTAATTAAAGATAAGTAAATTTAACTATAATATTATTTTATACCTTATCTATATCATCTTGCAAGATTTCGTCCAATTTTTTATCAATATCTTCCACACTCATTTTTGTTTTTTCAGATTTTTCTTCTACAGGTTTTTCAACTGTCTTTTCAACAACGACTTCTTCTTTCACTTCTTCCTTCTTTTCTTCTACAGTTTCTTTTACCTCATCAGAAGTTTTTTCTTCCTTCTTTTCTTCTGTTCTGTTTGTTCTATTAGTTCTAGGTCTGTCTTCCTTGTCAGCTTTTGGTGGAGCACTAGGAGCAGTAGGATCTAAAGCTAATTTATAACTAACAGTGTTACTAGGATCACAAACAGAAACAGTAATACGCAACATTTTGTCCATTAGGCGTAATTCTTTTTCCAATTTTGTGATATTTTCTTCTTCCAAATTGAATCTATACAATTGGAAATAACCATAGCGAATATGTTTTATAGGATAAGCCAAACGACTTTTCCCCATATCCTCTATAGTAACATCGCTAGCTTCATACTTAGCGACACTTTGAGAGACCAAATCTACATCAGATTTAACCTCTTCTTCAGTCATTGTCCCTGGAAGGACACACAACATTTCGTAATATTTCATAATTTTTTTTGTTTTGCAAGTTTTATGTTGTCTTTTTTTAAGGCTAATTTTGGCTAAATTCGACATTTTAGCTTCTATTAACAAGTTCAAAATAAAACACTTATTTTTTAAGTTTTACAAAACACCAAAGGTGAAAACACTATAACAAAAAAGACCTAAATTGTCAAGGAAAAGGTCTAAACTTAGGTTTTTTCGTTAATTTGTTTATTAATTAATAAGATTTTTTGAAAAATTAGGAGTGGCAAACGTCAGTTTGCCTTATTTAAAGAGCTTTGAAACTAATCAAACAGACCTTTTTCACTCCATAAATTCACCTCTAATTCTTGACATAATAATAATGTGCTAAATTCAGCTGTCGCCCGGATTCCCACGTCCCCCCGGGTGCAAAGGTAAAAAGTGCCAGACACCCTCACACATATCTTACTCGAGCTAGCTGTCATCTTCCTGGGAATAGGAGGAATGCTAGACAATAAGAGAATCAAGAAACTGGAAAAGAAATTAGAGGAGTTTCAGAAACTGTCTCAAAAGGATAGTGACGAACCCAAGTGAACGCACCACCCCAATCCGTCCCGATCGAAGTCAATTCGATCGGGACGGAGAGGTACACACAATTTAAAAAATATCTACTAGCTCATAAGCTAGTTTTTTTATTATCTCCCTTTTATATAAATTGTATCTCTGTTTTATTTTTCACACCTACGACCTAGTTACCTAATTACAAAAAATATGTTATAATTACAATATCTAAAAAAATTTTATGCTTGTCAAAAATATTCTAGAAACACTTCTCAAAAATAGTTTCAAAATAGACGATAAAAATTTAAAAAAATACAAAAAAGAAGCCAAAGAAAAAAAAGTTTCTCTGGAAGAATATCTTACTGCTGAAAATATTATAAAAGAAGATGAACTGTATCAAGCAGCTGCCCAACTATTTTCTACTCCTTTTATAGATCTAAAAGGAAAAGAAATAAGACAAGATGTTTTGAGTTTAATCCCAGATGAATTTGCTCACGAACACGGCACTGTAGCTTTTCAAAAAACAGAAAATGAACTTAGTGTCGCGATGGTAGATCCAAATGATATTCAAACTATAGAATTTTTGAGAAGAAAAACAGGTCTTACACCAAAAGTATACTTATCTACTCCAGGACAAATAAAAGATGCTCTAAAAAAATATCACTCCGATATTTCAACAGACAAAGTGATTTTGCAATTACATAGTGACTTAGATGAAAATACTTCCAATCCAGCTAACCTAAAAAAAATAGCAGAAGAACTTCCTATCATAAATATCGTGAACTCTATTTTAGAACATGCGGTGCTAGAAGGTGCTAGTGATATCCATATTGAACCAACAGAAAAAGAAGTTATCGTACGTTATCGTATTGATGGACTATTAGCACAAGTCATGTCCTTACCAAAATTGGTACAAAGTGGTGTCACAGCACGTATCAAAATTTTGTCAGAACTAAAAATTGATGAGCACATGCTCCCTCAAGATGGTCGTTTCAAAATAAAATTGGGAGATGAAAAACTGTCTTTTCGTGTTTCCATCATGCCTGTATACGACGGTGAAAAAATAGTTATGCGTCTTTTGCACGAAGGTCAAAAAGCTCTAAGTCTAGAAAATCTTGGTTTCTCACCAAAAGTAAAAGTTTTAGTTGAAGACTCTATCAAAAAACCACATGGGATG
>Ga0100402_1001108_pt1 | contig 31312 bp, 29 predicted proteins | sample CryGeyme20150102_FD_80419 | JGI IMG/M metagenome (GOLD analysis project Ga0100402, IMG submission 80419) | Groundwater microbial communities from Crystal Geyser aquifers in Utah, USA - Crystal Geyser metaG 2015-0102 | ecosystem: Environmental > Aquatic > Deep subsurface > Groundwater | place...
AAAGGCGATTCTATGAGAAAAAAATTGCATCATCTTGATCACTATGCTTAACTTCAAATGGCGCAGTGAAAATCATTGTGATCATGCAAAACACTGATCAATTGCATGCAAATACCCACCGAGTCATGATATTTAAGAATCAGGTATCATTTATTATAGTTAGCCTAATGTATATATATGTATTAATTGAATCCAAATATATAATCGGTGGCATAGCAGTTTTCTTATTAGGAATTTCAGCGTTTTATTTAGCAAAGTTATCAAGTCAGTCAATGGATGAGTCGCTTGAAAAAATTGTTAAAAAAAAGCAATCGATGACTCAATGGAGTCATGAGTATTTTACTGCCTACCGAGAGATTTCACTAATTTGGGGTAAAGTTGTTAAAACTAAAAAGTGGTTTGAAAAATTTCTGAGTGATTATACTAATGCTAGACTGCAAACCACAAAAATAATTTTTGCTAAAGATTTATTCGTGCAACTGCTAGTAGAAATGCCTTTTGTGTTACTCATGTGTTTGGTGATTTTTGGCGTTTATCATCAAGATATTAGTTTATCACAAGCAGTTATCTGGCTAGGGTTATCGCAATATATGTTAACCGCATCTCAAGATTTAGCTAGAAATTCAATTATCAAGAGTTATCGAAAAGATTGCCAGGAAAGGCTAAAAGAAATTAAAGCGTTATTAAATAATAAAGTGCCACAACCAACGATTAATCTTAGTCCAATAAAGTTTAATAGATTAGAGTTTGGCTTGCTTAACGGAGTCAATATCAAGTTGAGTCTGAACCCTAGAGTCTATCGAATATCCGCAGCAAATGGGTCGGGAAAGACAACATTGTTAAACACAATTTTAAGTTATTGTCGTGATTCACCTTATGATAACTTGAATATGGATATATTAAAAACCTGCTTGCAAGGCAATAATATTCGCATAATTGACTCAAATGCTGTGGTATTTTCAGTATTGAATACTATCGATGATCAAATTCTTGGCTTTAATCTAGATAAAAATAATATTACTGTAAATGTTGAGTATTACATCAATCATCATTTGCAAATGAGTGTGAAGCCAGATTTAATAAAATCCTGGCTGCAACAGCTGAAAATTCTACGATCTAAGTTTGAAAAAAGCAACTATAAACTTTCATTAGGTGAACGTGTTATTCTATCATGCCTAAGAAATTGGGTTTGTTGGAATAGTAATATTAAATTATTAATTGTAGATGAGTGTGATTCATGCCTCGATCAAACAAACAAAAAGTTATTTTTGCAGACTTTGAATCAATTAAGCCAGCAAGTGGCTATTTATATTGTTTCTCATTCTCAATCTTATTTGCTAGAAACTCAGTTAAAAGTTGACACCAGTAATATAAGGGCTGTTCATTAAATTCTAACTTTGGCCACTCCGTTTTTATCCGCGATCAATGCGATATCTGCCCGTCTTATTGCGAATAAACCATTGGTCACTAAGCCTGGTATATTATTTAACTTTTGCTCTAGCTGAATAGGTTCATTGATGACCAAATTATAAATATCTAAAATAATATTGCCATTATCAGTCACAAAACCCTCACGATAAACTGGACTACCACCCAATTTTACAATTTCTCTTGCAACCATACTGCGAGCAATAGGGATTACTTCAACAGCTAGAGGAAATGCTCCAAAAACTCCCTGGCGTTTCGTATGGTCAGCAATACAAATAAAATTTTCGGCAGCTTGAGCAATAATTTTTTCTCTTGTTAAGGCCCCGCCGCCACCTTTAATCAGCTGAAGATGAGCGTTAATTTGATCAGCACCATCGACATATAAAGAAAGTCGATCGACGCTATTTAATTCTATGCATGGAATTCCATGAGCTTTTAAACGTTGTTCAGTGGCCACAGAGCTAGCAACTGCAGCTTCTATGTATGATTTGACTTTAACTAAGGCATCAATAAAATAGTTAGTCGTTGAGCCTGTTCCAACCCCAATGATCATTTTAGATTCAATATATTCAAGCGCTGCTTGTGCTGCATTCTGCTTTATTAGATTTAGATCACTCATGATATCACCTTAATTCAATATTGACTCCGTAGTCTAACTTAACTTGAAGCTAAGGTCACTATTCCAAAATAAACTTTCCCTGCTTTAACTTGCCGAAGAATCTGCCAATCATCGACATTCACCTGTAAGGGTTTGGCATCTTCATAGTAAATGACAGTTCTTTCAGATATCCATCGCTGATTTTTCAATAAAGTAAAAATTTGATCGAGTAAATTAAGTGAATAGGGAGGATCTAAAAAAACAATATCAAATTTATTTTGCGCAGTATTTTTTAAATAATTTACTACATTTTTTATAATGATCTCTGTGCTGTTCTGAATTGAGAATTTTTCAATATTCGCAGATAGCGCTGCTGCAATAGTCAAATCTTGCTCAACGAATGTGACGTAGCTTGCTCCTCTTGAGAGGGCTTCAAATCCTAGGGATCCACTTCCAGCAAAGCAGTCTAGGCAGCGTGCGTTAGTTATGGAGTGGTTTAACCAGTTAAAAAGGGTTTCTTTAGCTCGATCGCCCGTCGGGCGTAAATCCTGATGTTGAGGAAATTGTATTTTTCTTCCACCTAAAAAGCCAGAAATAATACGCACTTGATTTGCTTTATTTACCATTGAATAGGGATCATTTTTGAGCTTGCAACCTTAATTGCTTCTTCAGCTTCAGGTTTGCTCGATGCGCCAACGGTTACAGTAATTAATTGGCTAGGTTTAACAATTTTTCTAAACGCTTGATTAATTTCATTGATTCCTATGGTAGAAATGTTATCACAATAAGTGTCTAAATAATCAATAGGTAAATTGTAAAAACCAATAGCGGCAACGATGCTTAAAATTTTGCTATTACTGTTAATACTATTGGGAAAACTATCGATGATTCCTTGTTTTGCTTTTAATACTTCTGTTTTAGTTGGGCCGTTTGCAATAAACTCGTCTAATGTCACATGAGTCAAATCAATTGCTTTACGGGCCGTATCGTTTCTAGTTTGCAAGCCAATTGTAAAAGTTCCTGTTTCCTGTAATAAGTTAAATTGACTGTGAATATTATATGTTAAGCCATTTTTCTCTCTAACCTCATTAAACAATCGTGAAATTAATGGTTTACCACCGAGTATATAGTTACCGACATCAAGAGCATAGTTAATGGGATCATTATATTTGGTTCCAAGGTTTCCTATTCTGATATAAGTTTGTGAAGATGGAAATTTTATTTGTTTGGTTCTTGAACCCGTATGATAAGCTGGTGGAGGTAATGGGCTCGCTTTTTTACCTTTAGGCAGCTCGGCAATAATTTGGTTTGAAATTCGTTCAGCTTGATCACGCTTAAGATTACCAACGATGACAATTAAGGCATTTTCAGCAACATAATATTGTTGATAGAATTTTCTAATATTTTCTATAGTGGTCTGTTGAATACTTTGCTCGTTTCCGATAGATGGATGGGCGTAAGGATGTTTTCCGTAGACTAACTGATGATATGCTTCGTCGGCAACGATTGATGGGTTTTGTTTGCTTTCTTGAATAGCAGTTAAACTCTCATTTTTCACTCGCTCGAAGTTTATTTTCGGAAAATCTGGATGAATAATTACATCAGTAAAGTTAGCGATTGCAGGTGATAAATATTTCCCATCAGTCAAACTACGTAAAAATACATGCGCTTGATCTTTGCTAATCGCTGTTGAAAATTTGGCGCCAATTTTTTCAAAAGATTCTGCAACTTCAGATGCGGATTGTTTGACTGTTCCCTCATTCAACATTTGATTGGTGAGGTATGCAAGCCCGTAATTGTTAGCGTCCCTAGCGGAACCTGCAGAAAATATTACGTCAATATCGACCATAGATATTTCGGGCAAGTATACATGCATTACTTTAGCACCATTCTCTGTTTGCCATTGTTTAATGTCAACCACGGGTTTCGCTGAAGCATTCATTACACAGAGTAGAAAAACACTAATAGAAATAATAAATTTTTTGGTACCAAACATACTATTTTTTCTCCCTGGTGATTGGGTTATTTGGGTTTAATGACTGTGGTTTTAGTATCGCTTGAGTCATTTGAGAAGCAATCAAGTATTTTCGCGCCACTGCCTGAATTTGCTCAGGAGTGATCTTTAAAATTTCTCTTTTATAATGCTCAGTTTCGTCTGAGGATAAGCCTATACTGAAAAATATGCCTAGCTTCATGGCTTGTTTTGAAATCGAATCTGTTTCATAAACGTCATTTGCGATTGTTAATGCTTTTATTTTTTCTAGTTCATTGGGTTCAATTAAATTATCTTGTAATTGTTTAACCTCATTCAGTATCGCTGATTGTAATTGATCGATTGATGTATTGCTTGCAGGAGTCGCCTGAATAATGAATAGATATGGCAAGCGGTAGTAAAGCCCGTAATGGGCGGCTGCTGAGACCGCAATTTGCTGTTGACGTATTAAATGCTTCACGAATCGACTGCTATCACCATAGCTTAAGACTCCAGCGAGTAAATTTAACGCATATGGCTCCCAAGAATTCTCTGCTGTGACGACACTCGGGACATTGTAACCTATCAATAAAAGCGGGACTTCTGCAGGGCGTTCAACAATTATTTTACGAATACCATAAGTGGGAACGGCTTTAAAGTTTTTAGTGGTTGGAATCGTATTCGGCTTTATAGGTCCAAAATACTCATTAGCTAATTTCATCACTTCTTGTGGTTGCACATCGCCAACAATCACTAAAGTTGCATTGTTAGGGCGATACCATGTCTGATACCAATTTTTGATATCAGCGACTTGCATGTTATCTAAGTCACTTGGCCAACCTACTATTGGGTTATGGTATGGAATGCCTAAAAATGCAGCTGCTTGAAATTGTTCAAAAGTTAATGCTTCTGGAACATTTTCTGTTCTTAGATGGCGCTCTTCTTTGACGACCTCAATTTCTTTAACGAAGTCTTGCTGTTTGATTACTAGATTAGCCATTCGGTCTGCTTCTAGCTTTAATACAATAGGTAGTTTATCTTTACTAATTTGAACATGGTAGCCAGTATAGTCGGTACTAGTGAAAGCATTTAAGCTACCACCATTTTCTGAAATGATTTGTGAGTAGTCTCCGGATTTATAATTTTTTGTAGCCTTGAACATCATATGCTCTAGAGCATGAGAAATGCCCGTAATCCCGCTAGGTTCGTAGCTTGAGCCGACATGATACATTAGTAAACTCATCACCACAGGAGCTCGGTGATCCGGCTTGACCACTACGGTTAAGCCATTATCAAGCTTATATTTGCTGATATCTGAATGAGCATAAGTTGATGTCGCGTAAAAGCTGACAAAAAATAATACAATAATATAGTGTAAGTAACGCATGATTAACACATTGATAAATGATACCAATAATTAAGGATAGGGCATTTTAGGTTTGCTGTCGAATATCCTAGGCGGCTTGAATGGACTATGTTAAAATTTTGCCTTTAGATTGATAACCATTTGCCAACCATGTTCAAAATTTTCAAACGTGATGATTCAAAAAATCAAAAACAAACAGGGTCTTCTGACGGTGTATTGACGCGTTTAAAATCTAAGCTAGGAAGAACTAGACAGCAGCTTGGCAATGGGCTTGCTCAATTACTCCTTGGGCAAAAGCAAATCGCCAGCAATTTATTTGATGAAATTGAAATGCAATTATTAGCTTCAGACGTGGGGGTGGTATTAACAGAGTCAATCATTCAAAAGCTTACTGAACGAATGAGACGTAACCAACTTGCAGATGGTGACGCTCTCTATCGAGAGCTAAAATGCTTATTAAGTGAAACCCTACAACCCGCAGCAATACCCTTAGAAATTCCGCCTACGGTCAAGCCATATGTGATTTTAACGGTCGGCGTTAATGGTTCAGGGAAAACCACTACCATTGGTAAATTAGCAAAACAATTACAATTAAAAAATAAAAAAGTGATGCTTGCAGCTGGAGATACTTTTCGTGCCGCTGCCGTCGAGCAATTAAAAGTCTGGGGCGAGCACAACCAAGTGCCTGTAATCGCTCAGCATACTGGGGCTGATAGTGCATCTGTGATTTATGATGCATTTGTAGCTGCTAAAGCTCGAAATATAGATGTGCTTATTGCAGATACCGCAGGACGACTACACACGCAAGATAATTTAATGGCAGAACTCGCTAAGATTAGACGGGTGATTGCCAAATTAGATCCACATGCACCCCATGAAGTATTATTAGTGATTGATGCAAGCGTCGGCCAAAACGCGCTTGTCCAAGCAAAACAGTTCATGCATGCGGTGAGTGTTAGCGGCATTGTCATGACTAAATTGGATGGTACGGCAAAAGGAGGAATTTTGTTTGCAATTGCTAATCAATGCCAATTGCCGATACGTTTTATTGGGGTTGGCGAGCAAATCGATGATTTGAAGCCTTTTGTAGTTGATGAATTTATTCAAGCTTTGTTTGATCAAAGCGATGTACCTGGGGAGGTCGCATCGTGATTCGATTTGAAAGCGTTGCTAAAAGTTATGCAAACGGTTATCAAGCTCTTAGTGATATTAATTGTACGGTTCAGAGTGGGGAGATGGTGTTTTTAACCGGACACTCAGGGGCTGGTAAAAGCACTTTGTTAAAATTACTGACTTTGATTGAAAGGCCTACTAAAGGAACGATCCACATTAATGATGTGTGTTTAAATAAACTCAAAAATCGCCATAAGCCTAAGCTGAGACAGCGACTGGGTATAATCTTTCAAAACCCTAAACTTCTTGAAAATCACTCTGTGTATGAAAATGTTGCTTTGCCATTAGTGATTAGTGGATGCTGTCAAACTGAGATTAAACGTAGAGTTAGGGCTGCATTAGATAAAGTTGGGCTGCTACGCAAAGAAAAATTATTTCCTGAAAGTCTGTCGGGCGGTGAGCAGCAGCGAGTAGGTATTGCACGAGCAATTGTTCATAAGCCTAGAATTCTTATTGCAGATGAACCAACAGGTAACTTAGATCCTGAGCTCTCAAAAGAAATTATGGATTTATTTCAAGCATTCAATCAAGTGGGCGTTACCGTTTTAGTAGCATCCCATGATCTAGGGTTAATTGGTATAATGAAGCATCGAATTTTAACCTTATACCAAGGAAAAATGCTGAGTACAGGAGTACATTTTGGAAATAATGAGGTTCATAGTGGCTAATTCATCCAATCATTTTAAGCCAACTGCTTACGTTAACTCTGCTCAGCTTACATGGTACCGGCGCATACTATCACAGCATACTTATGCGGTATCTTTAGCGATCGGGCGTATTTCTAAAACGCCGTTTGCGACACTTTTAACAATCTTGGTGATAGGTTTAGCTTTGGCTTTACCCACAGGAGTTCTCTTAGTGCTCTCATCGTCTCAAGCACTTATTAATAAACTCGACAATGGAACTCAAATTAGTTTATTTATTGAAAGCACAATGACGACTGCTGAAGTCCAGCAACTAGAGCAACAACTGAGTCATGATCAACGAGTGGCTAAAGTACGCTACATTGCACCTAGTGAAGTCATGCGATCGTTTCAATCTGCACTAGGAATTAGGGAAAATGCTCACTCGATGGAAGAAAGCTTTTTACCAGGCATCCTTGAAATCGTTCCTGCATATCAAAAATATAAATCTGAACAGATTGCTCAGTTTGTTGAGGAATTAAAGCAATTACCTGGAATAGAGGTTGCTCAATTAGATATTGATTGGATCAATCGCTTACAAGCTATTATGAATATTATTGAACAAGCGGCATTACTTTTATTAATATTAGTAAGTACAGGTGTAATGCTCATTATTGCAAATACGATTCGATTAATTCAAGAACTATATCGTGATGAGCTAGAGATTATGCGCTTAATTGGCGCAAACAATAGTTTTGTCAGGCGACCTTTTGTCTATACTGGCTTATTATATGGAATTTTCGGTGGATTAGTTGCATGGTTAATTTTAGATTTTTTCTTGGTTTATCTGCGCCAGCCGCTACAAGATTTACTTAATTTGTATATGAATCAAGCAAGCGTTTCTGAGCTTGATTTTCAGACCCTGATTATTTTAACCATGATTGGCGCAGTATTCGGGCTCATAGGATCTTTAATCTCGGTTTTCGTATTCTCTCTAAAACAAGAAAATGAAATAATTATTTGATTATTAAACAATTTTTTTTATTTTTGTGTCTTCTCCTTCTCTGAAAAATTCTTAAACTATAAAAATCTGCCCAAAAACTTGTTTTTTTAAAGATGTTTAACTAATCTTTTTTTATAACCAGTGAATATTAAAGGGCATCCAAGTGATTGATCCAAGTAGAGCTAATCTAAATCTTTTAGTTGTTTTTGACATTTTAATGAGAGAACAGAATTTAACTAAAACAGGTCAAGTTTTAAGCCTAAGCCAGCCTGCAATAAGTCATGCGTTGAAAGGTTTACGCGAAATGTTTAATGATGACCTTTTTGTGAAAAGTTCAGGTGGCATGCGCCCAACTGACCACGCGATAAGGTTGATTGAACCAGTGCGTCAAGCACTTGCTAAGATTGAGACGGTACTTAATATTGAAGATAATTTTGATCCTGAAGTTTCCAATAGAGTTTTCCAGCTAGGCTTGTCAGATTATGCGACATTTATGTTTTTACCTCCAGTGGTGGCAAGACTGGCAAGAGAATCGCCTAATGTCTCAATTGATGTACAACATATTAATAAACCTGAAAAAAGTCATATGCTCGATAACGGTGATATAGAAATGTCTATCGCATTATTTGAAAGCCCCCCAAAAAGCTTAGAGTATCAAGAGTTATTCAATGAAAAATTAGTGTGTATTGCTGATAAAAATAACAAAGACTTGGAAGATGGGTTAACTTTAGAAAAATTTGTTGCCCTACCACATCTTCTTATTTCATTTAGTGAAGAACCTGCTATTACAGTACAAAAGGCGCTTGCGAACCTTGGTTTGAAACGTCATGTGGCATTGAAAGTTAGACACGTAGTACCCGCAGGATATGTTGTTAAAAATTCATCATTAATCGCTGTGTTGCCTGAACGCTTAGCATTATTTTTAGAGAAGATGATCGATGTTAAAATTCATCCAATTCCACTTGAAATTGAAACGCAAAAAGTCATGCTGGTTTGGCATAAGCGCAATGACCATGATGCAGGGTTAAAATGGTTAAGAGAGCATGTAATAGCTGTGGCGAAAAAATTTCAGCGACGAGAGTTTAAGGATGCATCTTATGAAGATATTATGCCCATAGTCCTAGAGCGATCAGTGATTAGGAACGATGAAGAAGATCCTGAACACTAGATGTGTCCACAAAGAAAGCTTGTATTGGTCATCATAGAGGAAATTTTTGTTTCGTCGATGATTTTTGTAAACTTTATAAGCTTGAGCATAGCGATTATCTGGAGTCTGTCAGATGACGGTAAAAAACGGCGTTATCGTGCGACGCAATTAATTGACAGCGAAATTATCACGCTTTTATTGCACTTTCAGTTTTCAAAGTACCATGATTTTAAAGCCTAATATCTGGTCTATGTTCAGACCCACTTAAAATCTGCTGTCCCTAAGTGGGTCAGTTATAATCGCTTTATTGAGCTGATTCCTCGGGTATTTCAAAAGTTCATCGTATTGCTCAAACTACTCTTAAAATCATCCACCAGTCTAGCTTTTATTGATTCCACTGAAACACCCGTTTGCCATAGAAAGTGTATCAAACAGCACAAGGTTTCTGTGGACCAAGCGACCTTAGGCAAAAGCTCAAAAGGCTGGTTTTTAGGCTTCAAACTTCATCTAGTGACTAAGCCCATAAGAGGGAATTAGTGGTTGTAAGAATGACCCTAGGTAACGTGGATGATAGGGACCCCGTCGCTTGTATGACTTGCAAGGTCAAGGGAAAATTATTCGGAGATAAAGGCTATATTTCTAACGCATTGTTTAACGAATTAGCTGACAGAGGATCACTCTTAGTGCTCTATTAAGAAAAATATGAAATCCAAGGTCTTCTTATTATTTGCTCAATGTGTGCTTAAAAAAAGAGTGCTCATCGAGAGTATTTATAATCAACTCAAAAAAGTCTTTCATATTGAGCATACTCGGCACTGAAGCTTCATCAACGGCTTCTGCCATATCATTTCAGCTCTAATTGCCTATTGTGTCAATTTAAACAAACCTGCTGCTAACATTGACTGGGATAATACTAACATTATGCAAGCTTTCTCTTAACCCGAATTCGCGTTATTACGCCAATTAAGAGCGCTTTCCTGGTGCGCTAGCGAAACGAGCATTCTATTTGTTATTGATGTTGAATTGAATACTTGGTTAGGTTTTTTTCTAAAATTTTGAATCCTATCAGTAATAGATTATTAATAATTAAATAAATGAATCCGGCTAGACAATAAAACTCTATAGTCAGGAATGTTCGATTAATTAACTGCTGGGTCATACCCATTAATTCTAACATGGTGATCGTGCTTGCAAGTGAGCTTGCTTTGACTAACATTACAATTTCATTAGAATAAGCAGGTAAAACTAAACGCCAAGCATGAGGGGCAATGATTCGGCGCAAGCTAAGCCACCCAGACATTCCTAGTGCTTTACATGCATCCAATTCGCCTTTTGGCACTGAGTTGATTGCACTAGTGAAGAGCTCACAACTATAAGCCGATGTGTTGAGTGCTAAAGTTAGCATCGCACAACAAAATGGGCTTTTAAAAAAAATCCATAAAAAACTATGTTGTAACCATGTAAACTGTCCTATTCCATAATATATTAGAAAAAATTGAACCAAAAGAGGTGTCCCTCGGATGAAAAAAATATAACTATTAACGATATTCTTAAGCCAATATTTATTACTGATAATACAAAGGCTTAAGCTGACGGCTATACAAAAGCCAATCATTAAACTAGTACTGACTAATAGTATGGTAAGTCCGGCGCCATTGAGGATTTGAGAGAGGTGAGTAATGAGTGATGTCCAAGCCATTAGTAAGATTCCTGCAAATGTCGCGAGCAGTATTTTTCAAGCTTTTTTTGGCCGTATAGGGATAAGCTTGTCAATGTTAAATAAATAAGTGCCGCTGATGAGTAAATCAAGAATGGTTTTTGGGTGGATGCAGAAATATTTTGTGCTATTCGCATAATATCAGGCAACCCTATTAAAGCAATTAATGCGGTATCTTTGAGTAAGATAAACCATAAATTACCTAAACCCGGTAGCGCATGAACCCATAGTTGTGGCAAGATGATTCGCAGTAAGGTATTGAGTTTGCTAAATCCAAATGCCTTAGCTGCTTCCCATTGGCCTCTAGGTATCGCGGCAAAAGCACCTCGTATCGTTTCAGACGCATATGCACCAAAAATTAAGCTTAAAGCAATAACACTCGCAATAAAAGCGTTCACTTCAATGTACGTATCAAACAAGTTGCTGAGAAGTATGGTGCTACCGTAATATACGAAAAATAAAATTAAAAGTTCCGGCAGGCTTCTAATAATATTCGTAAGGACTGTGATGATTTGACCTAGTAAGCGATAATTAGATAACTTTGCGCTAGCGCCAAGCAAACCTAGCAGCAAGCCTAAAATCAATGCGGTTAGGGCAACCTGTAATGTTACCCATATACTCGTAAGTAGTTGCAAGAAATAACCTGACATTGTTATTTCCCAAAATATTTAGCAATGAGCTGATCGTATGTTCCATCAGCTTTAATTTCATTTAAGCCTTTATTAATTAGGTTAAGCAGTTGGGTATTATTATGTTTCACGGCTATTCCTAAGCCACTCCCAAAATATTTAGGGTTTTGAATAGGTTGAGCAATAATCATATATTCGCTATTTTTAGGTTGTGATATCCAATTTTTTGCAATAGGAGTATCTGCTAATACTGCATCAATTCGACCAGATTTTAAGTCTAAAAAAGCATCCATAATTCTAGGGTAAGCTTTAACATTAATTTTTTTGTCACTGTAAAATCCACGCATGTAGTTTTCCATTGCTGTGCCACCTTGGACCCCAATGCTTTTTCCTAGAAGCCCAGCGGACGTAGTTTCTATAGGATTAATTTTGCTGCCGACAAAACTTGCAGTGTCAAAGTAATAAGCTTGACTGAATGCCACTTGTTTAGCACGTTCAGAAGTGATTGCGAGAGCTGATATGATCGCATTAAACTTTCCTAGTTTTAACCCTGGGATTAAGCTATCCCAGGGGGCATTAATAAAACTACACTTTGCGTTAATTTTTTTACAAATATTATTAGCAATATCTATATCAAATCCAATGATATTACCATCTGTATCAATAGATTCAAATGGTGGGTAGGTGGCTTCCATTGCGAATTTGATATGCATATCATCCGCATAACAACTAGATAAAAATGTTATTGAAATAATTATATTTAAAAAGATAAAGATTTTTTTCATTAATAACTCCTAATTTTTTCAGATTGAATGAAATCATGCAGTCTTTTGTGGTTCTTGTCTTTAAATAATTCTCTTGGATTACCTGCGAGCTGGATTTTTCCATGCTCTAAAAATAGAATTTGATCTGCAACATCGTGAGCAAAGCTGATTTCATGAGTAGCTATTATCATCGTTGTTCCGTCAGCTGCAATTTGGCGCATAACCGCAAGTACTTCGGTGACCATTTCTGGATCGAGGGCTGAGGTGGGTTCATCAAATAAAATAATCGTAGGTTGCATTGCAAGTGCACGAGCAATGGCTATCCTCTGTTGCTGGCCACCCGATAGTTGAGCTGGATAATGGTTAGCTTTGTCACTTAAACCAACTTTTGCTAATAGTTCCTCAGCCCCTCTGATCACTGTTTCACGCGGTCTTTTATGAACGTAAATGGGTGCTTCGATAATATTTTCTAAAGCTGTTTTATGAGCCCATAAATTAAATTGTTGAAATACCATGCCACAAGTAGTTCGAAATTTCTGTAATTGCTTCGGTGATTGAACAACAGTTTGGCCGGATTTTTTTTTCAATTCTAAATGTTCGCCATTGATGTAGATATCTCCTGAATCAGGCACTGTGAGTAAATTAATACACCGTAATAAAGTGCTTTTGCCTGATCCGCTAGGGCCTAGAAGAGCAATGACATCTCCTTTGTTTGCTTCAAAATTAATATCATTGAGCACAGCATGGTTATTGAAGGATTTAAAGAGATTTTTTACGATTAGTGCCTGGCTCATGAATGCTTTAGTATTAGTTAAATCAGTAATCTTAACCTTACTCTAATGCCTTGTCAAAATAAACTGGCTAGCTAGTATAAATATCAAGGTGCTCTATTTTCAAAAGCAGGGCTTGTTAATTTATAGAGTAAATTCTATATCTAAGATGGTTTTAAAAAAATCAAGCTTGCAGATTTGTATCAATGAATTTTCAAACTGACATGCTTACTTGAAAAAACACGAATAAAAAGCTTTCTAAGTATCTGGAGTTAAAGGTTTTTTGTAGACAATAGTTTTCTAAATAGTAGATGGTCGATTGAGTGTTGATTGTATGAGACATCATTAAATGCTTTAGGTAATGTTTAATAAAAGTAAGTTTAATTTATGCAATTTAGATGAATGGTATCCTATGAGCCTATAGCGACAGCCCAAAAAGGCGACTCTATAGCGTAAGCTCAACTAGGTCGGGGGTAAAGAATTAAAGCAAGACTACACCCCAGCCTTCTATTGGCTTCAGAAATCAATAGTTATGGTTTTGAGGAGGATTATAAGTAGGTGCCGCGTTATATTATGAGCAATTTGTCTAACAATGACCGGTGACTAGAGTGATGCTTAGTATAAGGTAGGGATAATGGCTATAAGCATTTTATTGATAGGACCAGACTGCTCAATACGAGCCTGGGAATAAAGCACTATTTAAAGTATTTTTATGACAAGGGATTATCTGTTAATTAGACGTCCCTCTGCAAAAGACCTAGTGCTAAGCAGTTAGTCAATCTTTTGGCATCTGAAAGCAATGAAAACACCTTGGCATGTAAGTAGGTGTAAGCTTTAATAGTGAAAAATTCTAGCTATTTGCATGGGTTTCAGATTCTGCTGGTTCTGAGAAAGTGCAAGTTTTTTGTGGGCATACTCGCTCAGTACCACGTCGCTTAGTCGTTTTTATCATCGTGATAGGCCACTGACATTCAGGACATGGTTTTGCAACCGGAGAGCTATTAATAGCATATTTGCATTTTGGGTATTCAGAGCAAGAGTAAAAATAGGTACCGTAGCGCGATTTACGCTTGGTCATGGTCCCTTGATTGCATTCAGGGCATGTGACATGAGTATCTTCAGGCTTTTCAAGAGGTTCTATATGTTTGCACTTTGGATACCCGCTGCAACCAATAAATTTGCCATATTTACCGACTTTATAGACCATCGAAGATTGGCATTTGGGACATTCTCTACCCTCAACAATTTCAGGCTCAGATGTTTCGGTTTCGCTTCCGTCCGCATTAATATTACGAGTGTAATCACAATCTGGGTATCCGGTGCAGCCAATAAATCGACCGTTTCTTCCAAGCTTTGCGCAAAGCACTTTTTCGCATTTGGGACATTTTTCATCGAGTAACTCTTCAGTAACGTCTTTGCGCTGAACAGTTTGATCAATTTCATCAATTTGGTGATTGAATAGCTTCCAAAACTGTTTGAGTACAGGCTTCCACCGCCGCTCACCTCGAGAGATTGCATCTAAATCATCTTCTAAATTAGCAGTGAAGTCATAATCTACATATTTAGTAAAATAATTGGTGAGAAATTTATTGACCACCCGCCCAATTTCTGTAGGAAGAAAGCGCTTTTTGTCTAAAATAACATATTCACGTTTTAACAGAGTAGAAATAATCGATACATACGTGGAGGGTCTGCCAATCCCAAACTCTTCTAGAGCTTTCACTAAGCTTGCTTCGCTAAAGCGAGGTGGAGGTTCGGTAAAGTGCTGATTGGTTAGTACATCTGCAAGCTGAACGGTTTGTCCCTCTACTAGAGGGGGTAGTAGCTTACTATCATCATCACCGATTTTTTTATCGTCCTGATCTTCTTGATAAACTGCAATAAACCCGGGTTTAGTAATGACCGATCCGTTGGCGCGAAATTGATAGTTTTCGTTATCACAATTCAAAGTTGCGCTTACAGTATCAATGGTTGCATGAATCATTTGGCAAGCAATGGTGCGTTTCCAGATAAGGTTATAAAGCTTGAATTGTTCGTCACTAAGGTAAGACTTTATTTCTTCAGGAACGCGTCGGATTGAAGAAGGCCTTATGGCTTCATGGGCTTCTTGCGCGTTTTTAGATTTGGTTTTAAAAACACGCCCGCTTTTTAGACAGCTATCTTTACCATAACGCTCAATGATATACTCGCGAATTTCCGCCACGGCTTCATTCGCCAAGCTGACTGAATCAGTACGCATATAAGTGATTAAACCCACTTCGCCTTCTCCGATATCAATCCCTTCATATAGCTTTTGGGCGATCATCATTGTTCGTTTGGTTGAGAATCCTAATTTACGTGCAGCCTCCTGTTGTAGTGTGGAGGTGGTGAATGGTGCTGCAGGATTACGTTTGCGTTGCTTTTTCTCTATTTTGCTTACTACTAGCTTGCCTTTAGCAAGTGCTAGTAAGTGATCTCTATATTGTTGCGCCGTGTGCTTATCTGTGACAGTAAATTGCTCAACTTTTTTGCTATCATAGGCAACCAGATTGGCTTGAAACTCAGCATTTGAGTCGGCCTCACAGTTAGCTTTTATGCTCCAATATTCTTGGCTGACAAATTTTTCAATGTCTTCTTCTCTTTCAACAATGAGCCTAAGTGCTGGACTTTGGACCCGGCCTGCGGATAAACCACGACGGACTTTCTTCCACAACAGTGGTGATAGATTAAAACCTACTAAGTAGTCAAGCGCACGTCTTGCAATTTGGGCGTCAACTAAATCCATTGAAATATCACGAGGTGCTTTTAAAGCATCATTCACTGCGGTTTTAGTAATTTCGTAGAATACGACCCGCTTGATATCTTTTCCTTTTAAAGCGCCTTTTTCTTGCATTAACTCATATACAGACCATGCTATGGCTTCACCTTCACGATCCGGGTCAGTTGCGAGTAAAAGAGTAGACGCTTTTTTTAGAGCAGTGGCGATACTGTCGACATATTTCTGATTACGTTCAACAACTTCATATTTCATTGCAAAATCGTTATCTGGATCAACTGCTCCAGTTTTTTTGATTAAATCCCTAACATGGCCGCTAGTGGCTAATACACTAAATCCTTTAGGTAGGTATTTTTTAATGGTTTTCACCTTATTGGGTGATTCTACAATGATTAGTGTGTCACTCATGCGCAGTGTGATCCCTAAGTTTAATTATTACGCTTATCGACATTTTTAGATTTGAGGTTAATAAAATATATTGAATTTTGGTATTTCACAAGAGATTTTCTTCAGTGTAAATATCTATCATCAAAAGTTAGTGTATGGTTTCACTGCCTAACTCGGCGAATAGTAGGCTTTCTACCCACTCTAAGTCAGGGTCAGCGCCTTCATGTCGATCTAAATCGTGAAAAAGTACCATTAGTACAATCCACTTGAGTTGTTCAATTTCAATGCGCTCATGCTCTATCGCCATAGCTCGATCGATAATCTTTTCACGCGCTAGAGCGTCGATTACGTTGATGCGTTCTAAATAAAGAAGCAGATCTAAACCTACTAACCTTAACTTGTTTCGCTCTTTCGAAGAATAGTAACGCAATTTATTTGCGGGTATCGTGCGATTATAAACGTTTAATTCAGATATCTTTTCTAGACCTGCAAACCATGCAAAGGCTTTTTGAATTTCTAGCTTTTTAAAACCAGCAGATTGCAGCTCATCAATCAAGACCGCTGCGCCTGGTAAAGGCATAGATTGTGCTTGAATGTAGTTCTCAAATAAGTACATTATTATGTCGAACATAAAATTTCCTTAATAATTTATTACGCTATAGTCTTGAGATTGAGCAAATCATTGCTTAAGGAAATGGCTAATTTAAGCATCTGATGTACCCCCCTTGGATACGTTGAATGTATTGATCGCTCTCTAACTCCATGAGCAATGCGTTGAGTTTACTAAGTTCAAGCTGCGTGGCAGAGAGAATGCTTTCAATAGTCGTCGTATCATATCCGATTGCAACCAAGATTTGTTTCTTTTCTAAACATATCGCTTCGCACTCTACCATATTATATGGGGGAGGTGCAATCTTAATGCGCAATTCGTTCGTGATATCTTCAATACAATCCACTAAAATCGCGCCTTGTTTAAGTAAGTGATGGCATCCTCGAGCCTGTGGATTAAGCGGGTTGCTAGGTAAAGCAAAAATTTCGCGATTCTGCTCTAAGCCTAATCTCGCAGTGATTAATGAGCCGCTTTTAAGACTCGCTTCGATAACAAATACGCCTAAGGATAATCCACTAATAATACGGTTCCGGTTAGGAAAATGGTGAGCAAGTGGCGGCATATTTGGCGGGTACTCGGAAATAACACAACCAATTTTAGCGATCTCGGCTGCTAATTTATGATTACTTTTAGGGTAAATGTAATCTAATCCTGAGCCTAAAACGGCGATCGTTGATCCGCTTTGCAAAGCGCCCTGATGTGCCGCAGTGTCAATCCCAATAGCTAAACCGCTGGTAATGGTTAGGCCTAGGCTTGCTAGACATTGAGCATATTCAAAGGCTATCTGTCGACCGCCGGCGGTGGGCTTTCGAGTTCCCACTATGGCTAGTTGAGGCTGTTTTAGCAGTGCTGGATTGCCGCGTACATAAAGGAATTCCGGCGCATCGTGGGTTTCACGAAGTTGCGTTGGATATTCAGAATCATTTTTATGAAGAATAAATTGGCCTAAAGCCTCATTTGCCCAACTAAACTGAGGTTTTTTCATTAAAACATTAAATAAAAATCAATATATGATTAATATATCGATTTTATCAAGATGTCGCAAGCGTATCGCGCTTTACTCTAGAGGTGTTTTAAACGTATCAAATAAATGGATAGGTCTAGTAGCTTGTAGAATTAAACCATAGCTTACGCGCTCAAAAGTACGGAATATCATCATTTCTCCAGCCCGCTGAGCAGGCAAAGTTAGCGTGCGTTGGCGACTGTTTTTATCTGGATTATTTATTTTACGAGCCTGCTGGAATACAGCAAATATGTCGCCCGCTAGTATTTTGTCGACATAACCGCGATTAACAACGACTACTTGGTATTGACCAATTTGCGTCACACCTCCCATGACCCCAATAATTTGCCCTTCAATCAAATACTTTGGGATTTGTGGGTGAAGTGCTAAATCATAGTCTTCAAAAGGCGGCATTAGCTTATCACCACGCAATATTTCCATTTTTGACTGGGTAATGATAAGAGTAGCAGGGTCGCCAGGTTCAGTGAGGTGGGCTTGGCCAACGTCTAAAGCTTCATAGCCTAATGTTTGCTTCGTTTGAGGATCGATATAAACATGATTTTTACGCAATATTGCAAAATCACTTAAATGGCTGTTTTGATACTGATGTAATCCTTCAACATATATTTGGTCACCAGCTCCTGCAACCACATGCTCACCGGCATGGGCGATAATCACCGGCGCTTGCTCCAGTGTCTGTTTAGATACCACCCGCGAATGATTTAAAAAAGGCTTAATCGTTTGAAGTGCAATAGGTGGAATTTGATTATCTACCGATTCTGAACGAATTTTTGGCGATAATTTAACCGTTTCCATTGCCTGAGCTATTGGGCATAAAAAGATTAAGAGACAAATTGTAAAATATTTAAACATAATATATCCTTAAAATATATGTCTAATCGCTTTCCATGTTATATTTCGACGTGTTAAATAAATGGTTAGTGTAACGATTATTGATGTTAAAGAAAAGTAACTGTGTTGCTAGCATATTTAGAGGTGGTTAACTATGGCATTATTACCAATATTAAAATACCCTGATCAAAGGCTGAAAAAAATAGCTCAACCTGTTGCAGATGATGAGTTTGAAAGTTTGCAAGGTTTTTTTGATGATTTACTTGAAACAATGCTTGAAGAAGATGGTGCAGGCCTTGCCGCGACACAAGTTGATGTTCATAAGCGAGTCATGGCTATTGGTTTGGTCCCTAAAGGGGATCAGCGAAGAATATTAGTGAATTTGGAAATTTTATCAAAAGAGGGGACTGAAACCGATTATGAAGGTTGTTTGTCAGTGCCTGGGGTTTATGAAAAAGTTACCCGTGCTCAATCGGTTAAAGTCAAAGCGAAAGATAGATTCGGCAATGACTTAGAGTTTACTGCAGATGGTCAGTTAGCAGTCTGTCTACAGCATGAGAATGATCATTTAAATGGTATTTTATTCATTGAGCATTTATCGAAGCTTAAATTGAGATTGCTTAAAATGAAATTAGAAAAACTTAAGCGTAATCGTTACTGAGGATAATAAATGTCATTGCGAGTGATATTTGCAGGTACGCCAAGTATAGCTGCATACATCTTTGAGCAACTTTTAGTGGCCAAAGTGGTTCCGGTAGCTGTATTGACTCAGCCTGATAGGCCTGCAGGAAGAGGTAAGCATTTGCAGCCATCACCAGTAAAAATAGTAGCTGAGCGAAATAATATTGCAGTCCTGCAGCCACAAAACTTAAATCATCTAGAAATACAAGGTCAGCTTAGAGCATTCAACGCTGATGTGATGATTGTCATTGGCTATGGATTAATCGTCCCGCAAGCAGTGCTCGATATCCCTCAATACGGATGTGTGAATATTCACGTATCATTATTACCTCGTTGGCGCGGTGCAGCACCAATTCAGCGAGCGATACAGGCTGATGATAAGCAAACGGGTATTACTATCATCCAAATGAATGCGGGATTAGATACAGGAGACATTTTATATCAAGCTATTTGTGATATAGACGCTATGGAAACCGCCAAAAGCTTAGTGCAAAAATTACAAATATTAGCCAGCGAATCGATAATAAAAGTTATTACTGATCTAAATTATTATTTACAAAATAAAAGGCAGCAAGCTGAAAATGGTGTTACGTATGCCGCTAAAGTCAGTAAATCAGAAGCAGAAATTGACTGGGCCCAACCTGCAATTAAAATCCAACAATTGATTCGAGCATTTAACCCGATCCCAGGGGCTTATAGTTGGTTTGATGATGGCCGAGTAAAAATTTTTCAAGCTCAAGTGCTAGATAAACGTTCTAAACTTTCACCAGGATCGATTGCATATAGTAGCCAGTCAGAATTACATATTGCTACGAATGACTATGATTTAGCAATTTTAGAGTTACAATTGTCAGGCGCAAAACAATTATCTTGTATGGACTTGATGCATAGTCGAGCTAATCTTTTTAAACAAGGAAAACATTTTGGATCAGAAAAATAAATTTAATACACGTGCAATTGCTGCAGTTGCGCTCGATAAAATCGTTAACCAAGGCCTCTCACTCAATCATGCAGTGGTGCAAAATAATTCAAAATTAGATGCACGTGACTATGCATTTTTACAAGAATTAGTCTATGGATGTTGCCGCTATTACTGGCAGCTTGATTGGATTGTTGAACAACTCGTTAAAAAGCCCTTAAAATCTAAAGATAGTTTAATCAAGCATCTACTCTATGTAGGCTTGTATCAATTAATTTATTGCCGGATGCCAGATTATGCTATTTTGGACCAGACTGTAGGCGCAGCGAAAGTCATAAAAAAAACTTGGGCCGGCCATTTAATCAATGCCGTTTTACGCCAGTATCGACGTCAACAAGACTCAATACAAGAAGGGTTAAAAGTTGAAATAGAAGCTCATTATTCTCATCCAAAATGGCTAGTCAAACGTTTATATGAAGCATGGTCTGACGATTATCAGAAAATCATGGCTGCAAATAACCAACATCCTCCGTTAGTCATTCGTGTGAATCGTCAAAAAAATACAGTGACGGGTTATATAGATAAATGTAAACAAATCGATTTAGAGGTAGAAGCTCATCCGTATGCTAGTTTTGCTCTTGAAATAAAATCTCCGGTAAAAGTTGAGAAGTTACCTGGTTTTTTCCAAGGTGAGTGTTCTGTTCAAGATGCTGCATCACAGCTTATTGAGCCATTGCTCAATGTCCAACCTGGAAACCGGGTATTGGATGCATGTGCAGCTCCTGGAGGTAAAACAGGATTATTACTAGAGGCTACTACAGACATAAAATTACTCGCCATTGATAATGCTGCAGATAGAATGGCTAAGCTTACGGATAATCTTAAACGTTTACAGCTCAGTGCAGAAATAAAAATTGCTGATTGTGCATTGCTCGATTCTTGGTGGGATGGACAATTATTTGATCGAATATTAATAGATGCGCCTTGCTCAGCGACAGGGGTGATACGCCGTCATCCAGATATTAAGCTGTTACGTCGTGATACTGATATTCAAAAACTCGTCATTCATCAGCTTGAGTTATTAACCGTACTCTGGGGTTTACTAAAACCTGGGGGGCGACTGCTTTACACGACGTGCTCTGTTTTACCTGATGAAAATGAAAATATAATCAGTGAATTCCTTGCATCCCACAATGAAGCAGCTGACATTGATTTAAATTATCCATGGGCAAAGAAATGTAAGCATGGAATTCAGCTATTGCCTGGAGATTATAATATGGACGGATTTTATTATGCCGCGATTGAACATAAACAGTGAGAGAGGATTTAGATATCATGGTATTTGAAGTTCCTAGCCAGGCTTACCAAAGAGCTATTGCAAGCTTGGAGAGCGGTGGGATTATTGCTTATCCGACGGAAGCAGTTTATGGCATTGGTTGTGATCCATTTAATTCAGAGGCTTGCCATAAAATTTTAACGTTGAAGCAAAGAAGTCAATCGAAAGGAGTGATTCTGATTGCTTCAGATTGGGAGCAAATTGAACCATTAGTGGCGTGTATTGATACTCAGCGCTTAAAAGAAATTCAAAAGACTTGGCCTGGACCTTATACTTGGATATTTCCACGTACTCAATTAGTGCCAGATTGGATTTCTGGGGAGCATGATACTATAGCTGTTCGTGTGACCGCACATCCTATAGTCAGTAGGCTATGCAAGCAATATGGTAAGCCTATTGTTTCAACTAGCGCAAATATCGGTGGGCAGATGCCGGCTAAAGATAATCTTGAAGTATTTAGAATTTTTGGTGAGGCGATAGATTATATTCTTCCAGGAAGGGTGGGAGATTTGCAGAAACCAACAGAAATTCGAAATGCTATCAATAATCAGATATTACGACCAGGAGCTGATTAAATGTTAAATTTGGTTAAAGATTTTTTATTAAAGCATCAACAAGAGATTTGTAATGCCTTAGAGATTGAAGACGGCAAAGCAAAGTTTGCAACGGATGAATGGTCACGCTCAGAAGGTGGCGGTGGGCTTACAAAGACAATTGAAGGTGGTCCAGTGATTGAAAAAGGAGGCGTCAATTTTTCTCATGTGCATGGCATAAGTTTACCTGCCGCCGCAACAGCGAATCGTCCTGACCTCATTAATTGTAGTTTTCATGCAATGGGGGTTTCTCTAGTAATTCATCCAGAAAATCCGTATGTGCCCACAACTCATGCAAATTGGAGATTTCTTATTGCTGAAAAAGCTGGCGCAGATCCAGTCTGGTGGTTCGGCGGAGGGTTCGATTTAACGCCTTATTATGGATTTGTTGAAGATTGTAAGCATTGGCATCAGTGTGCTTACGATGCTTGTTTTCCTTATGGCGAAGATATATATTTTCGTTTTAAAAAATGGTGTGATGAATATTTTTTTCTTCCTCACCGAAATGAAACTCGCGGAGTTGGCGGGTTATTTTTCGATGATCTTAATGATGGTGATTTCGAACATACGTTTAAGCTCGTGCAGTCAACAGCGCAGCAATTTTTACCTGCATACCTGCCAATAGTGGGTAGGCGTAAAAATATGCCATATGGGACTGCTGAAAAAGAGTTTCAATGTTACCGAAGAGGGCGATATGTTGAGTTTAATTTAATTTATGATCGAGGGACCTTATTTGGTCTACAGTCAGGTGGACGTACAGAGTCGATTTTAATGTCACTGCCCCCAGAAGTTCATTTTAAATATAATTGGCATCCAAACCCAGGAACGCCTGAGGCGGAGTTATATGAGTATTATCTACAATCACGAGATTGGCTTAATCAATAGAGATAGCCTTAATCAAAATGGTTCGTTAATTTTTCTTCGGTCCATTGTTTGGTACTGTCTAAGCCTAATTTAGATTATGGCGGAAATAATTGATAATGATTTTGCTGTAAAAAGCTTTAACAAGTATTGGTTAAAAAATCATAAACAATTTCATTCCATCATGCTTGCTTTTCTTTCTAACCAATATCTATGCATACTACGATGATACATCGCTTTAATCACCTTCCATTAGAGATTTATTAGGCAAGCATTTTGCCCTGAAAAAAAGTGTTGTTGATTATTTGGGATATCAGACATGGTAATGAGAGTGCGGAGTTTCCTTTGTATGAGATCAAAAATCCACCAGAGAGTTATAAATAAAGGGGGGAGTTGACTTACCAAACGCCTATATCGCTTAAGCCGGAATAAAAAAATGAAAAATAAACGAATACCACAAGTTGTATCGATATAAAAAATATTTAAAATTTTAATGGTGTGAATATTGAAAAGTGATGATGAACGTCATGTTTGCACTCACTGACCTGCCCCTGTAGTTGCCGTTTGAAAAACGCATAGGCGCATGTACTTAGGTGCTTTAAATTACTTTGTAGGCACTGGATAGAGAATGAGAAATTATTACAAATTCTTCTGAGGGATAGGAGTATAGATTAATTCATTTAAGCGTTAATAAACGATAGCTTAATTTTTCCTGAAAGTTTTTTTAATTCAGCTTATATTAGCAATAATACAGGTAATTATTAATGTGGAAAGTGAGAATCTGCTACGAGGCGTAACATATTTGGATGCTGGGGTAATGAAGTTTTGATCCCTACGGCAACTCACTTGCGAATTAGCAGAGTTAAGTTTAGTGTGAAATCAGCACTGGGAAATATTTTTTTGTGGTCTGAAATTTGACATTATTATTTATATTTTATACAATATATCTCGAAAGCCTTAGAAACACCTTATTTAGGGAGGTCAGTATGAGTACCAAAAATCAGGTGAGCGCTTCTAAAAACAACATAAAAAAAGCTCAAAAAGTCTGGCAGTCTATGTCATCTCAAGAACGATCAAGCCGACAACCCACTGGGCAGCATCGCACCAAGCCTGGTAGAAAAGGCGAAGGAGATTACTTTCACGTGGTGGTTCGAGATAAAAACCAATTTGAAAAGTTTCGTACCCAAGATGTAGGGCATAATGGCCATAGCCTGCGAGTGGCCGGTCAGCGACCTAATGGAAATTGGCAAACTGTTAAATGGTTAATTGCCAAATCTGATGCAACGATTGTTAACGGTTATCTCCATGGAACGCGAGACAAAACTCGAAAGTTGTTGAGCCAATTTCATTATGTGCCAAGACATGTCACCGGTGACATATTTCGCACAAAAGTTTAATTTACATTAACTTAGCTAAAAATAGCCGCCGGACTTTAATTACACATTGAATCATAAAATTTTTTTTGCTGAAAAGTTCATCGGCAAAATTAAAAAACAATTCAAATAAGTATTCTATTAAGTGAATTTTTAAAAATTTATAAAATTAAATTTTTCTGTTGATATAAGTAATTTAATTAACGGAGTAATTAAAAATGAGTAATAACTTCATTATTAAATAAATTTATGTGACTTATTGATTAGTCGGTAGATCTTCACCTCTGGCTATGTTATGTTAACTGTGAATCTTTAAACTAAGGAGGATAGTATGAGTGATTTAAACTCAACATTAGTGAAATCTAGTCAAGTTGTCGGTGTTAATGTGACAAACGTTCAAGATGAAAGTTTAGGAAAGATTGAAGAGATTGTGTTAGATAAATTCACTGGTCAAACAAAATACGTGGTTCTTTCTTTTGGTGGAGTGCTCGGGCTTGGAGAAAAGCTATTTGCGTTGCCTTGGAAATTACTACATTATCAAAAAGAAAAAGATAAATTTTCGGTAAATTTATCTAAAGAAAAACTTAAAGAAGCCCCTGGGTTTAGTAAAGATAACTGGCCTAACTTTATTTCTACTGAATGGCAAGCTTCTATAGAAGGATATTATAGTAATATCTGATTCTTACTGACAAAATATATGGTTACTCACCAAGGGAGGCTGGGGCAGTGGTGTCTTTAAGGAAGCAGCATTTATGACAACTTTATGCATCATAGAGCTGACCTTTATTTTCATTAACTTTCTCAGCCAACCTGTTTGGAATGTTTTTGCTAAGGTTAATATAGATTTTCTTATGATATTTATTTTTTAAGTTTGCCTTTTATTCGTTTATAGTGAACATAATTTTGTCGCTGTTCGTATTAGAGCACAGTTGGGGATGAACGCATGGTGCAATCGATATCGTAAACTGATCAGTGCAAATATTAAAGGGTAGAGTTCGAGTAAGGATAGTCTTGAGTGTTTAAAGCTTTTGATGAGGCTATTGATTATATCCTTTTAAAATGAGCATATAGTGCTACGAACGCCTGAGGCGAAGGTATATGAGTATTATCTACAACCACGAGATTGGCTTAATCAATAGAGATAGCCTTAATCAAAATGGCTCGTTAATTTTTCTTCGGCCCATTGTTTAGCACTATCTAAGCCTAATTTAGATAATGTCGAAAATAATTGACAGTGGCTATTGGTATCAAATTCTTTAGCGAGTATCTGTTGAAAATTTCGCATTTGTTGAAATTGTTGGTTACGACTCAGTTTGTCAGCTTTGTTCAATAATAAGAGTAATGGTAAGTGGCGTCCGGTGGCCCATTCTAATACTTGCCGATCAGTTGCTTTCAAGTCATGTCGACAATCAACAATTAGTATCAGGCCACGTAAACTTTGCCTTTGCCGCAAGTATTGATTAATCAGGTAATGCCAACCAAGTTTCATCGACTTTGAGACTTTTGCGTAACCATAACCCGGCAGATCAATTAAACGTTGCTCAGCGGTGATGGAGAAAATGTTAATTTGTTGGGTGCGACCAGGTGTTTTGCTAGTAAAAGCGAGTTTTTTCCGCCCAGTGATCAAATTTAAAGTGCTAGATTTACCCGCGTTAGAGCGACCAACAAAAGCAATTTCATTGCCAGTATCTGCAGGCATTTGAGATAGTTTTGTGCAACTCATTAAGAATTCTGCTTGGCTGAAGTGAATCATGTTTATGCGTAACTATGAGATTTTTGTTATTTTAGCAAAAATTGATAATGATTACCTTAACTTGTGTGAGTAGGTGGGGTTACCGAATAATAACTCAATTTGTTTGATTAAAAATCACCCAAAGTATGCCGGTTGAACATTTAAGTTAAATTTTTTAAAGTTTGAATTTGTGCTTGAAATTAGATCAGAGTCGATATATGTTGCTCGAACTTGGAGCATTTTCTTGTCCTAATGACTAGATTAGATTAGGATCCAGTGAGGCAGTAGGTTTTTAGTTATTCTATGACAGAATGCATATATTCTCATTTAAATAGTGCTCAGCGCCAAGCAGTTTTAGCTGAACCAGGGCAACATCTGATTCTGGCGGGGGCAGGTAGTGGCAAGACTCGCGTCTTAGTTGAGCGTATTGCGCATTTATTGCGTCAAGAAACTTATACCCCCTATCAAATTCTTGCGGTAACTTTTACCAATAAAGCCGCTGGAGAAATGCGATCTCGGATTGAAGAAATTATTGGCTACTCTGCACAAGATATGTGGGTTGGTACATTTCATAGTCTAGCCCATAGAATGCTGCGAATTCACTATACGGACGCAAAGCTACCTCACAATTTTCAGATTTTAGACAGCGATGATCAACTGCGGATCATACGTCGATTAATTAAAGAGCTAGAGTTAGATGACAAGCGCTTTCCACCTAAATTGCTTCAATGGTTTATCAATCACCAAAAAGATGAAGGCTTTCGCGCGAATCAAGTTCCTGCAAATCAAGATTTCCGCCAAGCAACTTTTATAAAAGTTTATCAACGTTATGAGGAGATTTGTGAGCAAGCCGGATTTGTTGATTTTGCTGAAATTTTACTGCGCGCTTTACTTTTATTACAGCAAACTCCAGAACTACAGACACATTTTCAGAATAGGTTCCAATATATACTGGTTGATGAGTTTCAAGATACCAATGCAATCCAATACGCTTGGATCAAGGCATTAGCCGGTGCAGAAGGCCATATTTTTGTTGTCGGCGACGATGATCAATCAATATATGCTTGGCGAGGGGCTAAAATTGAAAACATACAGCTATTTCAGCATGATTTCATACAAACAAATGTGATTCGTCTAGAGCAAAACTATCGATCGACAAGTACTATCTTAGATGCCTCTAATCGTTTGATTACCTATAACCAAGGAAGATTAGGCAAAAGTTTGTGGACAGCAGGAAATGAAGGGGAGCCGATTGGCCTATATGCTGCTTTTAATGAAATTGACGAAGCCCGCTTTATTGTTTCAAAATTAAAACATTTTATTGAAAATGGATATCAACGTAATGAAATAGCGATTCTTTATCGATCGAATGCTCAATCACGGGTCTTGGAAGAAGTATTAGTTAACGCTGGGATTCCTTACCGTATATATGGAGGTTTACGCTTTTTTGAGCGAGCAGAAATTAAAGATGCTTTAGCATATCTCCGATTAGTTCAAAACCCACACGATGATGCTTCTTTTGATCGGGTCGTTAATCTGCCAGCGCGAGGCATCGGAGAACGGACCTTAGCGCAGATTAGGCAAGTGGCAAGAGAGCACCATCAATCACTGTGGCAGGCAGCAAAATATTTGTTAGAAGAAGGGCTATTGGCTGCCAGAGCTGCAAAAGCGATTGAAGGTTTTTATGAATTAATTCTTGAAATGCATAATAATACGACTTCGTTGACCCTAGAAGAGACCGTGCTTTATGTCGTAGGAACCAGCGGTCTGCTAGATTATTATCGGCACAACAAAGATACATCAACGCTTAGTAAAGTAGAGAACTTAGAAGAGCTCATTAATGCTGCTCGCGAATTTACTGCTGATCCGAATGACATAATGACCCCATTAAATGCATTTCTTGCGCAAGCAGCATTAGAAGCTGGGGAACAAAATATTGATAACGATCAGGCAGAAGTTCAATTGATGACAATGCATGCAGCAAAGGGTTTGGAATTTTCGATTTTATTTATGTGTGGCATGGAAGAGGCAATTTTTCCTCATTTCAGATCAATCGAAGATCCGCGGGGGTTAGAAGAAGAACGCCGGCTTTGCTACGTTGGGATGACGCGAACGAAAGAAAAATTATTTATGACGTATGCTGAATCAAGGCGTTTACATGGTAGTCAGAAGCACAATAGGCCTTCGCGTTTTTTGCGTGAAATTCCTAAGCAATTTATTGAGAATCTAAGTTATCGAAATAAAATTACCCGGCCACCACAACTATCAGAAAATTTCAGCGAGAGCCATCGTTACCATCGTATGGATACTCACGGAGATTTTTCATTAGGTCAACGCGTGCAGCATAAAACATTTGGCGATGGTATCATTTTGAGTTTCGAAGGAAAAGGACCACAAACGCGAGTACAAGTACAATTTGATTCAAGCGGGTGTAAGTGGCTAGTGCTCGCTTATGCAAAATTAGAAGCGGTTTGAAGCAGCTATAGACTCTAATTATTATTTCTAGCCATACTAATTAAAATTTTTAGTGGATGATTTTATAGCTTCTATCAATATCAATTAATTTTTGTTACAGCGTACATCTCCAGCACGTCAGTTTGTAATTCAGGTAATACAATATACACATCTGGACAAAGATAAACCCTATTATTCAATATTACAAAATAAAAAAGAATATGCTTATATGAATCAGAAAATGCTATTGACGTTATAATATTTCTATGTTAGAAAATGAAAAAGTCGTGTGAAATTTTTTTCATATCATAGATAAAATTAGAGTTAATTATGAACAAAGTTTTTGAAGATTTGCAATATTTGATCAAGCACAAAGAGCTAAAGGATGTAAAGAAATACCTTGCGAAGGAACGCCTCAGCATAGATAATGTGATTAATGAAAAAAACATGACGAAAGAAACTTTGTTGATGTTTGCAATTAAAAATAATAAAAATGATATTGCCGAGTATTTTTTAAACGAGGCTAAACAACCATTGGATTTATATGCCCAAAGCTATCACTTTGGTACTCCGTTGGTTTGTGCAGTTTTTTTTGAGAATTTGAGCCTAGTTAAGTTACTAATAGAAAAAGAAAAAAACAGGAAAAAGCATTTGCTTTTCAAAAGCACCCTGGCTTGTTGCTAACTGCGATTCGTCAAGAAAAAACTGCAATAGTTGAACTTTTACTTCACGAGGGAGTGGATATTAATGATATTGGTTATCAGGGCTATGAAGAACCGCCCTATTGGTTTGAGGCAGAAGAGTATACCCCTTTTGATATGTATGGTCCCAGTGTGTTCGAGCAGCCTATTATTACTGCAATCCAAGACAATTATGTAGAGATCACAGAACTTTTATTGAAGCACGGTGCGGATATAAATAAAAAAGGAGTTTCCGGTTATAGCGGATACGATTTAATGAAAGATAGGATAAGTTCTGAAATGAAAAAAGTTTTAGATAATTACGTTTTAAAAAATGAAAAGTCTCATAGTCCCTTGCAATTGACGTTATCAAGTCCTCTATTCCAAACTTGTGCTATTCCTAAAATAAAAGACCCCGATAGTGAAAAACACTATCCTGTTATTAAAATAGAAGAAGCTTGTGGTGAAAATTTTTTCAGCGGGTCTTTAGGAAAAAATAATTTGTTAAATGTCAATTAGGTTGATATTTTTGAATGATAAAGTAGAGGGTCTTTAAATGCGATTAACTGAACAAATGGAATATGCTATCATTTCCGGCAACTTAAATTATCTTAAAGCGCATCGTGACGAATTAGATGAAAAAAATGGTAAATATCCAATAGATTTATATGAGAATAGTGTCTTAGCAATTGCTGCTTTGAATCAGCAGGTTGAAATAGCAAAATGGATTTGCAACAAAAAACTTTATGATGTTAAACAAGAAAATTTGCATGGCTGGTCTGCGGTTACATTAGCAGCAAATCGTGACTCAATAGACGTTCTAGAGCTTATCTTAGAAAGGTATCCTGAATTACTCCATTGTCAAAATAAAGCAGGATTTACTCCATTTTTAGCTGCAGCAATGGGTGGGTCGGCTAGAGTCATCGATTTTTTAATGGTAAAAGATGAATCCCAAACATTTGAAAATGAGCAGACCCTTGATGGCAAAAATTCCTTAGTGATGGCGGCTATTAATGGGCACACTGAAATTATGAAAAAACTGATACAAGCTGGCTTTTCTATAGAATTTATAAATCCAAAGTCGGGAAGAACAGCACTTATTGAAGCCTCTCTCAATGCTAGGCCTGAAGCGGCAAAATTGCTAGTAGCACATTCAGCGAATTTGGCTGTAGCTGATAATATAGGTTGGACTGCTATAGCGTTTGCGGCCAATCGTAATCTTTTAGATGTTGTTGAGGCTATTGCTCAAAAGCAGCCAGAGCTGTTGCATGCTAAAAACAACGCAAGCTTTACCCCTTTCTTAGCTGCAGCCATGGGTGGCGCTGCAGATGTCATTGATTTTTTCTTAAAAAAGGGAAGCGGTCAAATTAAACAACTTGAAGAAGAGGTAACTTCGGGTGGTAAAAATGCTTTAGCGTTAGCTGCTATTAATGATTACCCAGAGATTGTTGCTCAGCTCATTAAAAATGGTTTTTCAATTGATTATAAAAATCCAAAATCTGGCAGAACAGCGCTGATAGAAGCATCTTTAAATAATAAAATTAATACGGTTGAATTTTTAATAAAGACTAATTCTGACATAGGCTTAAAAGACAATCATGGATATACTGCTCTACATTTAGCTGCGCATAGTAACGATAAAGCTACTTTAGATAAATTTTTTCAATTAGTTCCTCGCGATAGATTATTACCAATTTTAGCTGTCGAGGCTAATAATAGAAAAACAGCAAAAAATTTAGCAACTAAACCAGAAATCATTCAATACATTACTGAATGGATATTTGCACCATCTTGATCAGCCAATTGCATGATGTTGATCAGGTAATTGCACAAATTTGACCACTGCTTTGCAATTTTACCGATCACTTTTTGGGAAATTTGCAAAT
>Ga0100402_1001109_pt1 | contig 31307 bp, 20 predicted proteins | sample CryGeyme20150102_FD_80419 | JGI IMG/M metagenome (GOLD analysis project Ga0100402, IMG submission 80419) | Groundwater microbial communities from Crystal Geyser aquifers in Utah, USA - Crystal Geyser metaG 2015-0102 | ecosystem: Environmental > Aquatic > Deep subsurface > Groundwater | place...
CAAATTCCAATTACTTTCGCATATATTGACACTTGTCAGCCAATATTAAGGATAGTGCTTGAAAAGTTCAGATGCGTGGAAGTTTTAGCCAACTAGTGTTTACTAATAGCTGCATAATATACAATAATTACTGGATAATGCATAGCTACATTAAAGCTCATACGACGTTTATCAGATAATGTCCTTTTCAGACGTGGTAACAACAAACGACCTGCTGGTCCTGCACTTGTGGAACCAACTCCTCCTGCAGCAAAGAAAGGAAGAGTGAGGCGTTTCAATTATCGACAGAGAGAGACGTGGTCTACACTGAAGCTGGCTGTGCATGACTATGCAGCACATTTACAAGAGAGTATTGATGGGTTGTATAATCCAATTGCATTGACCACGGTACATGACAATGCAAAACGATTTGCATGCGCGGCAAAGAAACACAACATAACAACCCAGGAAGTGTCTTACGAGCAGTTTTGGGAGGACAGCAAGCCAAAGAACCCACCATTGCTGTCTCCAAACCAGGTTTTGTTTCTGCAAGAAGCTATTGTGTCACGCGACAATGGAAACAATCCAATGACACGACATGAAGTGATCCAGTTGATTACTGAGATTTCGCAGACGTTTGATGAAGTTAAAGCAAAAAACCACTTTGATTACCTTATCAGGGAGGGACGTCTGACTATATTGAAGAGGGGTGGAAGAGTTATGACAGCTCAAGCCACTACAACAAAGAGGAGTGCCATTACCATGGAGCAGCAGTGGCGATGGCATTCTACGTTTGATTGGTGCTTCAATGAGGTGTCCAGGCTAAATACTTTTGATGGCACTGGAGTGGACTTTCAGGATGTCTGTGATCATTTTGTTGGCAACATAGACGAAAGCTGTTTCATGGCTAATGGAGACGGAAGTATCAAGGTGATTGCATCGTCCCATAAAAAGAAGACAGAGGCAATCAGAGATGACTGTCGATCTTCCATCACAAGTTTGCGCAGTGGAAATGCTGCAGGCGACCAAGGACCTTTTATATTCCTGGCCAAGGGGAAGAAGAATGATTGCCATCGCTCCCTCAACCCCAGGAGTCTAGAAAATGATCAATGTATGCCTACAGGATCCTATATTGCAATGTGCGACAATGCTTACATGACAGACGTTGTGTGGCTTGAAGTTGTGCCTAAACTTTGTGCTGGTATAAGAGCCATGCCTATCATCAAGGACCATCCCGAATGGTGGTGTATGTTCACTTTAGATGGCTTTGGCTCCCATGTAAATGTCCACGAAGCACTGAAGATCTTTACAGAGTACAAGATCCTCATCACCAAAGAAGAAGGTGACAGCTCCCAAGTTAACCAAGCGTACGACCAACTGGTTGCAAGAGCAGACAAACGACACCTTAACTGCAGTTTGATTAAGATTAAGAAGACACTCAAGTCCAAGATGACGCAGTGGCACCTCATCAAGATTGCTGCAAATGCACAGATGAAAGTCTCGCGAGAGACGTGGGTCAAGTCTTTCATTAAAGTTAATTGTCATCCAAAGTTTCGTATATCCTTTGCAGACTGGCTTGATAGACTGCGAGATAAGGGAATTCTTCAATCTGGTGACAGCTTTTATGATGACAATATCTTTGGTTTGTTTGATGCAATGCCTGCTTTTTGGAAGCGTATGCCAGTAGTCGCAAGACAGGGTCTTGTTGATGCTATAGATAACATGAAAGAAGAAGCAGAAGATAACGAGACAACAGTATGGAGTGCCACCAACATTCGCGTGCTGACAAAGTTTGTTCCATTAGAGGATATGCACAAAACCAGGGCATGTTATCTTGCAGCAAAGGAAGATGCAAAGGTTATTGTCACAACAGAAGAGCAGTATATGAAGAGGATGCAGCAGCTTCAACAAAATGAGGGGGAGTCCTCATCGGGCATCAACGAGGACTCTACTAACAAGAAACTTGAAAACTATTTCAGCTTCAAGCCACAGATGCTCCTGGATGCCTTCATTGAGGAGAGACAGAAGCGCCCAGCAACACTGACGTCGGCTTCAAGTACAAGGGAACTTTTCGATCACATGTGTAATCATGCAGCACAGATGCACTGGGACAAAGCAAAGTCGTTGTTGCCAGCAGCAGCATTGGATGTAGAGGTAAGTGCAGATCAAACGACACTTTTCAATCCCTCCTACAAGAATGTTTTGCAGGGATACATCATGTACGATGTCAAGGGAGCAGGAGCTATGAACAAGATTGCAAAGCGACGGCTCGATATCATGTCTGGTAATGTTGCTAGTTATGCAAGATGTCTAAATAATAAGAAGCATTTGGGTTCGTTGAAGGAATACAACGAGCTCATTGCTTCTGTGGCTGAAATTAGTGCCGAAATGGAAGTGGAGAAGCAACGAAAGAGGGAAGAAGCTTCAGCCAAAGCAACAGAAAGACAGGAGAAGAAGAAGCAAGCTGTTAAAGACTTTAAAACAATTCAAGAAGCTAAAATGCCAGAGCTCCAAGCACTCATGAAGAAACGATCTGCAGCTGCTGCTGCTGTTGAGGATGGTGGTTCCTCATTGCTGTCAATTGAAGATGCAACAAAGAACTATCTATTGGCACTTTCAAAGAGGCAGTTGATGGATTTGCTGAAGTATTACTATGCCGTGAAGGTTCCCGGAGTGGCTAAGATGCAGAAAGAGGAGCTTGTTGATGAATTGTGGAGGCAAGACAGCATGTACTGCCTATGATCATCTCAGTCGCGATGATGATGAAAAGGCACAACTTGTGCCTTTCTTTTGCTTGTTATTATTTTATTGAACACTTGTGGCGATACACCGTGTTAACGGTGTGTCAGCTGGAGCCATTTCCATGCCAGCTTACCCAATATCAGTTAATGGGCCATAACTTAATAACTATTAGTCTTACACATTAGCTTTCATGAAGTATATGATAGGTCTCATCAAACTGGATCGATTGGTGTACTCAAAAGTGGGTTTAGAGACTATGTGCATCTGCAAGAATTATTGCAGTAGGATCAGTACGGTGATGTCATCCTGACTCTAGTTAAAAGCAGCCTAAAAGCTCGCTTGTGATTTTAGTGCACAGGACTTAGCAGTTTTGCATCGTTGGGATGTGCTCCCTGTAGAACTTAGTAGTGATTGTACGTGGTCTCCTTTATGGTCCTTTGAAAGACCATATTATCGTAGTATTTCGTACTCGTACAAGCAAGGAGCGGAGTTCTCTAGAGTATTCATAGAATCCTGCACCCACCCAGTAGGCAATTATTCTGATGAAATCGTCTGTACTTAAGTACGTACCGTTCTAATTTTAATAGGGAGTAGTAGCTAGTACGTACTACGACTCTGTAGTAGTAGTAGTAGTAGCTACTAGAGTACATAGTACCAACTTCATTCCACTGTCACTAGTTTCGCAGCACTGACCGACCACCCACCCTCTTTCGGTCCTATCGTCTGTTAAAGCAAAGAGAGAGAAAATGACATGCACAAACTTTCACGCGTACTCGAGTACATACTAAGATAAGCGATTACTGCCCATAACATAATTATTTTGTTTTCTTGGCTTGCACTTTACTAACGACAAAAGTGGAGAGTATGTTATCGTTTTATAATTCTGCCATGGCAGCTGGTCCTTTCGGTGGTACCTGTATGGCCATTGGAGCTTTTGTAGTGGCTCTTGTCGTGAAGAAGGTGAGTTGAATATTGTATAATGTACATGAAATTATGTAATAGTGCAGGGTGTGCTTCACCACAAAAAAATACAAATCAAGTCCGATGGTACAAATTTTTTTGTTTATCCGATCAATGTGACAGTCCCTTTTCTGAACCTTTCTTTTATCCTTCCTTTCAAACTTCGACTTCAAACACATCACAATTCCTCTAACATTCAAATAGGCTGTCCTTTCCACGTACATGACATTTTTTCGTCCCGCCAAAGACTTGAAGAAACTTGGAGCATGGGCTGTTGTTACTGGCGCTACGGATGGTATCGGTAAGGCGTACGCCTTTGAATTGGCCAAGATGGGAATGAATCTCGTAATTATCAGTCGTACCGAAAGCAAATTGCAAGATGTCAAGAAAGAAATTGATGCCAAAAACTATGGCATCGAGGTTAAGTACCTCGTGTGCGATTATTCCAACTTCGACACCAAAGCGCGCAGTGCTATTGAAAAGGAATTGAAAGATATGGATATTGGTGTTTTGATCAACAATGTTGGTGCTAGCTACCGTTATCCTCGTTATTTCCACGAATTGCCACGGGAAGAAATGCAACACCTAATGACCATGAACATTGACTCGACCGTGTGGATGACCGAAATGGTTCTCAAGGGTATGGTAGAACGAAAGAAGGGGACCGTGGTCAACTTGAGTTCGGCAGCGGCCCGTAACTATGCCGTGCCTCTTCTGTCCGAATACAGTGCCTGCAAGGCATTTATCGAAAAATTTACCACGTCCCTCAATGCCGAATATATTGACCAGGGAATTACGTTCCAATGTCAAAGTCCCTTTTTTGTGGCTACCAAATTGGCCAAAATGCGCAAATCGTTTCTCGTGCCCTCTCCCAAGGAATACGTCGACTGTGCCATCAAGTGGGTCGGATATCCCCAGGATATTGTGTCTCCCTTTTGGGTTCATGCTTTGTTGGGATGGATCGTCCTTTATTGTTTGCCAACGTCCTTTACGGTTAACTATTTTTTCAATGACATGAAGAACACTCGCAAACGTGGAATGAAGAAGGATGCCAACGGAGGTGTCTCAGACTCCAACAACAAAAAGAAAGAGTAATAAAACTACTCCAAATATATTTTTTTATACACGAAAAATCCATTTTCGATTCCCAACAAGATTTTTTTCTTTTTGTTCTTTATTTAATATCATTTGGTCGCTGCTGTAGTGGGCTCGAAATTGTTATCATGTTTTACTTTATCTTCTGTAATAGCAACTGAAGTCATGGCTGCATATCCCACACAACGAACGCCCCTCTCGACAATGGTCGAGACGTGGCACCTGGGCATGCACATGCACCATCTCGCGATGCTTCGTTCTTACCAATCATTCTTCTGCATAAAAACTTCCACCAGTAAACACTGTGCTTACCTTGAGGCAAGCACCAGCATGAGCACAATAAAAGGGGCAGCGACAGAGGAAGCCAAACGCTGGTGGAGGAAGGACAATACTAATGGAAGAGTGTGCGTCGTCAAACCTCGCAAAAGGAAAAATCTTCGTTGACAAGTCTCATTGCAGTAGTGTTCCACAGTCCGCCATAGTTTCTCTGCGTATTCTACTGTGTACTGTGTATCATCTACCTCACAACTGGCTATTACTCGTATTATTATAAATCCTCCCTTCTCAACAAGTTCCCAACATATCAATCCAGCGGTCGACATCATGGTAGATCAAGACAATTGCTCGCTTGGATCGACGCAGAAAAAGTACTCGGAAGCCTTTTTTCAACAGTGGTTAGATCAGAATACAAAACAGCTTCAAAGCTCCATCTCAGAATGTTTGGATCCTTCGCACACCAAGTTCTTTTTGGCCGCCTGTCAGAACGTGCAAGACAAGAATTTATCAAAGGAAGAGGCAACGAAAAAGCGAGATGATATAGCCCGACATAAACCAGTTGATCAAGACGCCCTGGACAAGGCCAATCAGGCCGTCAAGGATGCCGCAGCAAGTTTGGTCAAGGCCTCAGACGAGGCACTGCAAGAGGCTCTGCCCTTACTGAACGAGTTAGAAACTACGAGCAAGATCGATGAAATCACTCGAAGACTGCTCATCGTTACTAATGTTCTGGTCATGGCAACACCCAAAGGTCTGGCTGCCTACTGTAACCAAGAAGCTACCTCTCCGGATCATGTCAAGACGTTTCTTCAGCTGCTGCAGGACGAACGACAGTTTCCTTTGCTACAAGAAATGGTCCTGAGTGGAGGAGCTCGACACGGAAAGTATGGACAGGCCTTGGAGATTTATACCAAGTTGTCGGCCCACATTGATAATGTCGTCGTAACATCTACAACAACTTGTACTGTTGATTGCCGAGACAATGATCCAAAGGCCTTGTTGTTGCAACGACTGGCACTGGCGGTGGCCCTCGAGTTGGCAGATCCTCTTCCGTTATTTCACCAAACGAACACGTACGCTGATCCTATTCAACGATACTTGCACTACGAGCAGGCCTACTTGTTTGGTGAATTGGATCCCGTCTTTGGGACAGAATTCGGCGCGTGGGAACTTCGTATGGTCATTAACAGTGTGGCGCCCGACGAACAACTCGGGTGGGGACGTCAGATGCTCAGGAACTACCGTCCCGATCTGATGCTGTTGAGTGATCGATGGCGGTATTGTCGCATCGTACGAACCGACGTGGCCTACACGGGACAACCCAATTGGACCGATCCGGACCATTTAGATTTTCCTCAAATATTGTCGGGTGGTGGAGAGTGTGGACCCCGGGCCTGGATGGGAAGATTCATTTGCAAAGCTTTTGGAATACCCACCTGGGGAGTACGAGAACCAGGACATGCCGCTATGTCGAGGTGGACACCCAGTGAGGGATGGGTGGTGTGTTTAGGAGCCGCCATGTCATATGCTTGGTGGGAGGATCAGTGTGGTCTCTACTTTCAATTGGAAACTCAAGCACGCAAACTATGTTCCGCGGACGTAACCAAGCCCAATGTAGAGTATGGGCGCAAAGTCATGGTTTTAGAATGGATTGCAGACATGCTGGAAGAATCTAGAGGCCAGGTGAATAGCAAGTGCCTTGCCGACCCCCAGGCATTGTGGCGATCGCTTTCGTTGATGCAGCGAAGGCGATTAGCAAAACAATATACTATGAACAAATATGACATATGCAGGAAGTCAGTGGCACCTCAACTGGAACGGATCCAATTTCGCACTCAAAGTGTCGTCGAAAAAGTCGTCACTTATGCCGATGGCACAATTCTAATTCCAGCTGCTTGCTTTGACACGACGAAGCCCTCCGCAAATGTAGTTGTCATGGACAGTTTTCTTGGTGGAAAGCAAGTTCTTTTAAATCAAGACGGGCGTGTACAGTATACACTGTCCGCTCCACTAGGAGGGAAGTATCAGCTTAGCTGCCGTTTTGTTACGGTACACGACGACAAGGTCAAGCCACCATTGCAGGTAACCATTGACGGTGGAGACAACTCCCACTCGGTAATAAACGACTCTGGTTGGGAGCTTGTGCAAGGTAAGCTCAAATCATGTTACAAAGTACACCTGCAATACACAAAAGGAATGTGGGACGAATCGAAACCAGTGGTAGTGGACCTGCTGTCGGATGTAACTACTTGCACGCTTTCTTTGACTCGCGACGCTGCTGCACGAGGAATAGCTCTCAAAGACATCAAACTTGTGCCCACCAAACGCTAAAAAAATTGTATTCTTTGACGTATTAAATAAGTACACTACATCTTACCACAATCTAAAAGCTCATAGTGGCACCTGCAGATCTCTCTCGTATTGACTCTTACAAATTGTGGTCAAGTCAGAGCAAACATGTGTGTCCCTTCTAGCTGGAGAAATGCTCAACAATGCCCTTTCCATCCACCAATTCCTGAGCAAGAAACCCAGCTGCAGCAAGCATTGCTAGTCTTCCATTTTGAAGCTCCTTTGTCTGCATAATGAAAAAATCTTCTGGGTCTTCAGGTTTCAAGCCGAGAGGATCAAATCCCAAGTTACCTGGAATGTAATTTTCTCGAAGTTTTCCAGGTTGATCAAATTTTACCTTCTCTGGCTCAACCCATCCAATCTCAGCTCTTTTTTGCTCAAAAGCTAAAATGGACGAAGATAAAAGAACCCAGAAAATAGGTGGGACCTGAGGAAGATGACTGATGGCTGGACCAGATACAGAGGCATCCCAAAGAAAAGATTTTCCTTCCACTGCTTCTCCAACAAGGAATCCAACTGTAGCAAGCATAGAAACTCGTCCGTGGGTCAGTTCAGCCTCCCTATATCTCTTTAATGTTGCCTCATTAGCTTTTTCTGCAAAGCCAAGAGGGTCGAAAAGTCCAACAGGCTCTAGGGCTCCAGGAATAGTGTCCACAGAAAAGACCTTTAAGGAAAGTCATACGAATTCAAGTCAGATTTCGCAAATTCACAGAAGAGATTTGAGAGAACGAGGGAGGGAAGATATGGAAAGATAAACACTTACGGGCTTGGCAACTTGCTTGGGACCAGCTTTCTTTGTACCGAAAGATCCAAAGGCAGACACAGAGGTAGCGAGGAGGGTGAATGCAGCGACGAATTTCATTGTAGAGTTTAATGCGCAAAGGAACGGATTAAGATTTCTTGTTGCAAAAATAAGTGATTTATTTTATGGACCTTGTAGAATTGCCTGTCGTGTGAGAGTCTGATTGCTGATTCAGTCTTGGCCACCGTCGTCGTATATAATGACATCAGCCTACGAGAAATGCTCCGATATCTTTTTGTTCTTATTCGAAACATTGACGCTGCTGGTCATAACCGTCATTATTTCGCAAATGGAGGCAAGATGCGGTTCACGTCCACCCTTCATACGAGAAAAAAAGGATTTAGCGTAGGGCGCACCTCAGAATAAATTACAACTTCACCATAGCAGGGCGACAGAGGAGAAAAGTAATCTACTATAGTACCATGCAGCAGAAAAAATGGAAGACACTTAGGCGTAAAAATACTGATACGCAACTGGGGTCGATTTCAAATAACTGGTACGCAACAGGGATCGATTTCAAATAGGCTGAAGATTTACTAAGAGATGTCTATGTACAAGCTTCTAAACCAGTAAGCCTGTTGCTTAAACTTAGCTGGAGAAATGCTCAATAATTCCCTTTCCATCAACCAATTCCTGAGCAAGGAATCCTGCAGCAGCAAGCATAGCAAGGCGGCCATTTTGGAGTTCCTTGGTCTGCATGAGCTCAAACTCTTCTGGGTCCTCAGGCTTCAAGCCAAGAGGGTCAAATCCAAGGTCACCAGGGGTATACTCAGAACGGATCTTTCCTGGTTGGTCAACAGGGACATTCTTGGGTTCAACCCATCCAATCTCAGCACGGACAGATTCAGCCTTGGCAATTCCAGCTCCAAGGAAGACCCACAAGATTGGGGGTACCTGAGGCAGGTGGTTGATAGCAGGTCCAGTGATAGAGGCATCCCACAGAAAAGACTTTCCTTCAACAGCCTCTCCAACAAGGAATCCAACAGCGGCAAGCATGGCAACCTAAAATACAAGAAAATCGAACGAAAGAGAGTGAGTGATTGTGAACGTTCATGGTGTATTAGTGTGGCCTCAGTCATTGGTTTCCTATACGTACACGTCCATGGGTCAATTCGGCTTCACGATAACGCTTGAGGGTTCCCTCATCTGCCTTGGCAGCGAAACCAAGGGGATCAAAGAGACCAACAGGGGCAAGAGCACCAGGAATGGTATCAACAGTAAACGCCTGTAATTGAAATCATAATAAAATCACTGTGAGTCTTTTAAATAAATTTGAGTTCAACTTTGCTGCAGATGAATTAATTTGCCAATCAGCTGCGGCTCTCGGAACAATTTTCCATTTAATACACAGGGATTTTCGAATCTAGAATCGACAATATTGTTGTGCAAACAAACACACAAACAAACAAATAGTAATGAGAACGTACAGGAACCGCAATTTTAGCGGCAGCCTTTCCCTTGCCCGCGAAGGGGCTGAAAGCAGTGGCAGAAGTGGCAAGAAGGGCGACGGTGGCGATGAACTTCATGATAAATTGTTTTGTTGATTGATACGGTTTATTTAATTGTCTGATTCCTAATGAAAATTGTGAGTATTTTACGTACGATAATAAGAATCCTTTTTGCATGGAGGCTTTCTGACGTAACGGATGGCTGAGCCATTTATCGATGATTCAGAGAGGCATGACCAAAAAGCTGACGAACTAGCTAGCGGATAGGCGTAGTGGCCCTGCCAGCAGAGCTTATGAAAGGGGACAGGACGGATAATATAATATTATTGTATCTTTGTCGGTTGACCGATAGACTCATGGTGACTCAGACACTGAAATGCGTAACTAAAAAATCTTAAATCATAATAATGATAATAGTGAGAGAAGTACGACTCGTTCATCACACGACTAGTAGCTGTAGCGTAGAGCTGAATCTTTGATATTATTTCGTTAGCGTTCAGGTTCCAAAACTGGAGTGGAAGATACTTTATTTAAATTTTTCTGGAGCTCTTCCCATCATTCGTTACTTTAATCAGCATAACGTCGGCGTTCAAGCTGAATGAGCAACGCTGACATATTACATGGATGTCAGCGCACCGACATACGCATCACTCGTTTTTCATGCAAGTTGCAAAAGCTTGCTGGTGATAAAAAAGAATTACTGCGCGTCCTAATATGGCTAGCTAGCTAACTCGATGCCTGTTCGTCTGAATGGTGCTGCTGCACCGGTAGGTCAACTCCATAATCAAGTTACTGGTGATTTGCTAAGTTGTCAGAGTCTCCTCCTATAACGTGATCGTCCGAGCCTATCGAATATTTCCGGTGCGGCCTCGCGAGTGATGTGACCTTTTGTAGTGCAGGACCATCAATCAGATGTTGTCACCTTCGCCTCTAATAACTATCTAGAGTACTTACTGTTCGTTGTCAGCGGTATGCATCAAGTTCGCTTTCGGACTTCCCCTTCAGTTACAACCAGTACTAGTAGCACCAGGGAGTAAGTACCATACCCGGTAACTGGTAGAAACGAATCAGAAAAGTGAACGAGCTCTTGCCATTCTTAATGCAAACAAGCCAAGAGTAGGAAATTGTTCTAGCAGCACTAGCTAAGGTAGTACTACTAGCTACTCGGAGTAGCTACTAGTACTACCTGGTAGTAGCCTTACATGGGTTCTACTACTACCGGTAGCAGGTACCACTGTTGTTCTACTCGAGCTCAATGGAAGAAGTGGTAACTGGTACAAGCATCTGGTACTGTAGTAGATTACCTACTAGCAGTAGGTAGTTGATTGTTGCTTGGGACACGACGTAGTACTTAGTCTATGACTAGCTACGGTACGTTACTACTAAGGTACGATCCTTCTTTGCCGTAGGACAAATTCAGTGAATCTATTATTTAGGTCTGGGTCAAAAAAATCTCGAGGAAGTTCGACCACTGGACAAAATTTGACCAAAATAACTTATTGTTGGTATTTTATGAGTACCCGTCCAGTCATTCATCACACTAAATTACCTACCGTAGTGGTAGTTAATGAAGTGATAACAGGTACTCCATACAACCTGTACCATATTACCAGGTGGTACCAAGTATCTCGTGTACGGTAGTAGTACCAGGTACAAAAGAGAGTGAAAACAATTAATGGCCCGATTGTTGTCGACAACACTAACCCCTGGTAGTAGTCTAGTACCAGGTATCTAAAATACTAGACTATCACCGTTAGTGTTATTTATTGAGAAATCTGAGCAGTTTACCAACCCTTACGCCTACTAGTACAGTTCCTACTACCGTAGTATCTGAATCTACCTGGTAAATGAACGGGGGGAGAACATCTTGTCCAGTATCTTTTTAAACATTCTAATTTGTGTCTCGCCTTGTCCAGCAACACTGCTGGTGGCTGGCTGTACGTTGTACCACTACGTTTTGCACTCTTTCTCGCAGATTTATCGATTCAACGAAACAAGCAACAACAGTAAATAAATCTAAATTATCATAATATCTTACAACCATGATCAATTTTACAGAATCCATATTCTCAGTTCACCAAAGACGATCGTCGCATCTTGCGCAGCCTGAAAACAAACAGAAGCGAAAGCTGATCACAAGAGTATCTTTACCGGCGTCCAAGACAGGACCTGCCAAAAAGATGCGGACTCTCAAGAAAGCTGTTCGATTCCAGACGAAAGCCAAGATCGCGTTTTACTTTGTTTCCAAGATCGAATTGAAGCAGGCCTGGAACCAACCCGAAGATATGGATGCAATTAAGTCGGGTATTCGCAAGACTCTCGCCGCTTTCGTGCAGGCCCAGGGCCAGGGCCTGGCTGACAAGTTGGACGACAACGAATACTGTTTCCGTGGTCTAGAAGCAGGACTTTCACCACCCATGGCTGAGCAACGGAAGTTGTGGGCAGGAACAACCCGAAAATGCATCTTAGACGAGCAACGATTGCAGAAGAAGTTTGGCTTGGTGGATGATACACGAATTTCAGCCATTTCCAAGTTCTGTTCTGAAAAATCGGTTCAACTGGCAAAAAAGATGGCCCACATGGACTTCAGCCACAGGCCATAATCTATAACTCCTGACAATCACATCTCCCCTACCCGACATTTGCCATTTTGTGATTTCAGGTTGCAATACTTTACAAACTTGGACTGCACAAATTCTGTGGTTCTCCTGTCTAGAAGAGCCTTTTTTAAGAATCGTCAATTATATTTTGGAGCCACGACAAGCTCTTTTTCTGCTTCGAGATAGGCCAATGAGCACGCGCGTATTATTGTAGCAAACGGCAACTAGCCCAAGCAATAATTAAGTGAAGTAGGTTTGATTGTGAATGATAATTAGCTATTAAGTTTCATTGATTTGAGAGTAACATGAGTGAGTAGCCTTTACACCTAGTAGCTATTTGTGCTTCTTCAAAAATTCCTGGATGTGTTTGGAGACTTCGTCTTGTTCCAATAGAAATCCATCGTGGCCGTCGTCGGAGTGAATCACGTGCAATTCGGAATTGGGCATAAAGCAATTCAATTCTTCCTGTTCGCGGAGGGGGTACAAGATATCGCTATCGATGCCCAAGATTAAGGACGGAATGTTCACGTAGCTCAATACGTCGGCCAAGGAGGCGCCACGTCCTCGGGCCACATTGTGAGAGTCCATTTGTTCCGTCATTTTTACGTAGGTAATGGGATCAAATCGAGTGAGAAACTTGACTCCTTGATATTGCAAGTACGACTTGACCTTCCAATTGGCATCTTTGCCGTAGGCTACGTCCTTCACCTTCTGACCATCTTTGGGAGCTTGCATATCCCGCCCAAATTTTTGATTGTATCCCGCGTGTGTTCGATAGCTCACCATTCCAATTTGACGTGCCACTGCCAAACCTTGTGTAGCTTGAAATCCATCAGATTCCCACATGGGGTCAGCATAAATTGCCTGACGTTGGGTTTCCGAAATGGCAATCTGCCAAGCTGTATGAGCTGCGCCACAGGCAATGGGAATTACAGAACGGACCAAGGGTTGTTTATTATCATCGCCACCAAAGAATCCTTCGGCAGCATAGGGACTATCAGCACTGGCCCCGGCTTGCACGGCAAATTCCATGGCTTGCATTCCTCCAAAGCTTCCTCCAATGACGGATTTTATCGAATTTACTTGAAGCTCATTGACGAGCATATTAAGTTGCAAACGAACCGTGTCTTTGACACTGATATCTGGAAAGTCCTTGCCGTAGGGTTGCGAAGTCTTGGGGTTGATGGAGATGGGACTGGTGCTTCCGTAACAGGAACCTAAAATATTGCTGCACACAATAAAGTACTTGTCGGTATCGAAAGCTTCGCCTGGTCCGAGGACACCACCCCACCAAGCATCCAGACTGGCATTACCTGTCAAGGCGTGACAGACCACAAGGACGTTGTCCCGCGCCTCGTTCAAATGGCCGTACGTTTGGTACCGCAATTGCGCCTCTTCCAAGACATCACCATTTTCCAATTCGAAGGGAACGTCATGAACGTAGGTGTATCCTTCCGATGTCATTTCACCGTACTCATCCTGCATGGCTCCACTTTCTGGCTGCTGCTGCTGCTGCTGCTGTTGCTTTCTGGCCAGGCTAGTCGAATGGAAAGATCTTCGATTGTTGGCAGCAATCATACTGGAGTCTTTATGAAAATTACTGGTACTAGCCGCATTGTTGACTGGGTAACGAACAATGAAAGGATCATTGACAACCTTTTCAGTGTTACATCGGTCGTTGGCGGCAATCATACTGGAATCGGTACCCAAAGAGCTACCCAAGGCATTCGGACCATGGGAAATATGACGGAGCCAAGCCGAGGCACTGCTTGTGCTCCTGCTGTTGCTGGCCACCATTAAATTTTTGTTCTTCATCATTTGAGGAGAAAACATGCGGGCTGCTGCCATTCTTGCTATATGCTAGGAAACAGTGTAAAACACCTGTCCTAGTTATGTTTTAATCTGTGTTCTGCCGGGTAGCGCCGGCAAACTTGGGTTCGTTTTGAGATCACCACGTTCTGATAATGATATTACTGTATTAGGCTTGGTTAACACCTGGCTTCAGGTATTTTGCGGTGATCAATCAAATACTCTACTACAGTACCTGGTAGACTACTAGAAAATTAAATGATGATAAACAAGAAATTCCCTCTCCTTGGTTTGTGGGCCAAAAAATATTAAGTGAGACTCGGTACGTCACTCTGAAATTCTAAATTCCGTTCTCAAAAGAAGGTTGCGAGAGGCTGAGATTGCACAACATCATCATCTGTTGATGAGTTATGAGCTTTTCCGAATCGGTGTGCATCCTCTAGTAGTAGCTATTGCTGGCTGGCCATGTTATTGCTACTACTACGACGACTACTACTACTAGATTTACTACTACTACTAGTAGCTACTAGAGACTAGACCTAGTAGTAGGGTCTACTACTAGTCATGCTTCAATTGCGTTGGGTTTTATTTAGGTCAGGTCAGCAACTCCAAAGAAAATATTCAACTTGCTGGTGTATGTTTATTAAAAAATTCTTGGCATACAAGGCCAGCCTAGCTTGACTAGGAGTTTAAAAAAGTAATGATTACTGAGTAGACTAGTAGTCAACTTGAAAAAACGCCCATTTGGATTTGTGCTTGCACTGTGCCGTCGATGACTACAAACTAAAAATGCCATCGTTGCATGCCGCAGCTTCCTCTGAACAAAGAAATGGACGGTAATTGAGTGTCCGTGTTTGTGACTTTGTTAAACTTGATCAAATTCCAATTGAAATTAGAAACAAGGTCAACACTCAACACACACAGAAACCAGTGTATCTAGTATCTACAACGCACATAGTTCTACTTTTTGAATTGAACAAAAATATCGTTCTTGGTTTGGCGTTGGACGAGACGAGCCTTTGACACAGTAGGATCCAACCCACGCCGTTTTCGCCATTCGGTAGATTTGTTCCGCATCGTCTGAGCTTGCTTTTCCACGTGCCGGAGATGAGATCGGAGCTCGCCTTGTCGTCGTTCTCCGACGGCTACTCCCAGCTGCCGCAGACTCATTTCATCTCCCGAAGCCAGTGCCTGCCAAATTCGAACTCTAACGGTATCGTCGTTTGGATCTGCAATGCACGATTCATCGATGAAGCTCATGCGATGTTCCTCTTGTTGGTCATCATCTGTCAGCATTGTCAATGAAGAATCCTGACGAGTGATGGTGATGGTGATGGTAGTGCTGCATTTTGATGTCTTCTTCCTAATGATAATAGGAGTTTGTGTGCGCAGCTGTGAGAAGGCAAAGCCGTGTGTGGCAAAGATGTCGTTGTAAAATAATAATAAGAGTTGCAGCCAAGTGAACAATCTCATCAGGTCGGGAGGAATAAAGTAGGTAGGTAGGGTCTAGTGAAGAGTAAAGAGTAAAGAGTGAATCATGAAGTGATTTCCGAAACAAATCGTGCCATTATTTGTTACTTCTTTTAGAAATTCAGGATTTTACGCTTAAATCTTTAAAATGGTCGATTTATTTGCTAAAATAGCAAAAATGGATTAGAATTAGAAAAGCACTTCATGATTGCTATCAAAACAGTAGGGCGTACCACTACACTACCTGCTACCAGGTACTCTAGCTCGTACTCTAGATAGTAATATCTAGAAGTATCTATTGAGCTTGTTCAAAGGTACGTACTCCATACCACTTATCTTTCTCTCTGTCGCAAAGTACTGCAGCGTGTCTCTGGCAACCTGTAATAAGCGCAGCTACTACTACTCATTGTATTGTTTCAGCAGTGCGCCGAAAATTTTGCCAGTCATAGGTACTTTTGGAGCAATTGCGAGTGCGCGTTCATTATGAGATCACCTTTAATAATAAGCGATGTGCTCTTAGGCAGTAAAGAGCCCATAAAGGGAGTTTCCTATAGTGCTCTGGAGAGGCTCTGGCGTGGGGTCCGGATTGCTTGGGCCTAGTGTGGTCCCATCCGATATTGCCTATGGACCAAGGTCAGCCAAGACAAGTCATTTCGCTTCCCTGGAGTCAACGGGTCATGAGCAGATTGCGTCGCTGTTGACAAACATTACTTTTTGTATGCACGCAGGTGATTCGTTTTGCTCTATCACGTGTGTTTTTAATATCTATGTACCGTACGCGTATTAGCTTTATGCAATCATCAGAAAGTACCTCTTGGGTCTTCCACCAATTGACGGTTCTTTACTCTATTTTTATCACTATTTAACAGTAGGCTAGCCTCCCAATCACAATTCCCGTTTCCATTAATCCAGGCATCCGACTCATGGCTACTTGTTGAAGTGGCAAGACTACCATGCCATGCTGAAACGGTTGCTTGGTGATGATGGGCTGATAGTAATAGTACCTTGTCGTGGTGTCAACAGTAGCAGCTGACATGATACTGTTTTTGTTATTGTCGTTGCTACTCTTGGTGTTATTTTCAGGGGCAGATGATTGCAAACATATCAGCGACAATAAAGTAGAAATGGCATCGGCATGACGATACGGCAAAGCAATAGCCAAGTTGTTGTTGTTTTTAGAATCTTTTCGCACTGATCTTCCTTCCGGTTGTTTCTGCAGTTCAATAGAGGCGTGTCTTCGTTGTTGCTGTTGTTGTTGTCGTTTTAAATGATCCTTGACAATTCGTTCGGCATTGCAGACACTGGCAGAAGTAGTAGTAGCAGCAGCAGCACGAGCATCGGCACGTCCCATGCGCATGGCAAAGAGCTTCGAAGGTGCCGATAGTTGACGGGAGATTTGTGCTACGTATTCCCACTCAGTTAGTGTTGCTGTACGCAGTTGTTGGTGTTGAGCTGCGGCTGCCTCGAGAACTGCCCGACAGTGGTCATGTTTGACACGATGTCGTTCGCACGCATGATCACTTTCGCTGTAGGCCCATTCCAAACCTCTCTGATCCGGAAAAGCACAACAGTAGGCCTGCAGATATTCTTGTACCCTGCTGTGGGGTCTTCGATAGCTTTGTTTTAGCAATACATCGTTGCCCGCTTGGTGCCACGCCGGCAGCGATGCCTTGGAGGCTTGCCACTGATGACGTTGTTCCTCGCGAGAATACCAAAGACGACAACCGGTGCGTGTGTCTGGTTGTTCCTCGTGTCGTTGTTGGTTTTGGTGCTGCTGCTGCTGCTGCTGCTGCTGCTGCTGCTGCGGATGTGGCGCCACTTGATTTTCTTCAGCAAAACGAACCCGTTTGTTGGTAGCAGTCTTAGTAGTAGTCATAGTTGGTCGGCTTTGCCTTCTCAACTTGCACCAGGAAAAAGAAAAAAGCAGGAATAGAAAGAATCGGAATGGTCGATCGGCTTCTTGTTTATTCGGTAAGGTGTTTGTTTCTTTAGCTGATATTGGTAGGGGAGGTCAGTTCGTTCCAGCAGATCTTAGCTTTGTTTGGTGATATCAATCTTGTTTTAATGGCTGCTCCCGAAGTAAAGCTGTGGTGTTTCTACCAGTATTAATTTTATGTCTCATGTCCTTGGCCAACTGTTTTCCACTTCGTTCGTGGTGGTGGTTGCCATACGAAATCGCCGTCTGTTCGTGGTCTTTTTTCTACCAGGTACCACCACTCACCTCTGGAGACGAAAATTCATCGTTCCCCGTTCCCTTCCGTGAAAACTTGACTGTGCATAGTCAGCGTCACGGCAGTTAAAAGGTCTCTTTACGAGTAGCGGTAGCTATGCAACTGACTGCTGGTATCATATCAGTAGTACCGGTACACTAGCTAGTAGTAGCCTACTAGCTAGTCATCAGCTAGTAGTAGTAGTACCAGTAGTACTACTCGAGGAGTAGTACTACAGTAGTAGAGTACAGTAAGTAGTCTACTTAGGCAGTACATTCAGTATTAGTACCAGGTCTGCTAAATAAAAAATGTTCTTCATGCAATCGTTCCACCCTACGACTACCAATAGTCCAGTCCAGCTGATTGTACCAGGTACCACAACAAACATTTTCAAAAAGCCTGAAAGGGACAACGCAAGTCCCACCCAAATGATGACCTAACCCACGTTTATGCCGGCCAACTCCCCCCTTTTCCGAGCCGTCTCTGTTCGCTACCAGGTAGTGTTTGTCTGCAGATTTGCTAAACTCTATTTTCCGTCTTCAAGGCCAGCTTTTCCAAGAATCATATGTTGCAACCTACAAAAGCTCACCAACCGTTTTCAGTTATCATCGTCGTGTTTTCGCATGTTCTTGTTACAGAAAAGGAAATCAAGGCTATAAAAACGCCTCAGAAAATACTGCCAACCGTCAAACATGCTCTACCATCCAACTTCAGGTCTCTACTCATATAATTATTTTTTCATCAAGAGAACTAAAAAAATTCAGGTTTCAGATACTGTTATAATAAGGACAAAACGTTTTTGTTTTCGCTTTTTTTCATCAACACGAAAGAGTGTGGTTTCCATTTTCATTCACAATAAATTGAAACGATACAATTCACGGTCTTCACTGGTTGGCAAAGTCCACTCCCTTTTGAATCTGATTCTTCAAATCGGGCATCATTTTGTCAAGCCATCCCTGCTCGTAGGGGGTCAGATCACCAAATCCCAAAATTTCTTCCACGCCATTGGTACCAAATTTCACGGGACTGGCAAAGAACGGAGCATCGGTGATGGTGCTTTCCACGTAGGCACACTGCGTAATATCTTCTCCAGCCATGGCTTTCAAAACATTCTCCGTAAAGACGTAACCAGCATAAGCCATACTCAACGTAGCTGATCCAGCACCTGCCTTGGCTTTGACGACTTCATCGCCACCAAATTGTGTTCGTACCGTCAGGGCATCCAATTTGGCATCATCTGAGGCATCCATAAATCCCGGAACCTGCGAAAAGAGGGGCAAAATGGTAATCCCGGCGTGTCCTCCAATTACGGTCACGTTCACATCTCGAGGATCCTTGCCCATAAGTTCGGCAGCAAAAGTATTGGCACGGCACACATCTAGGGTTGTGACGCCGCAAACCTTCCTGGGATCGTATACACCCTTGGCCTTGAGGACTTCCGCAGCAATGGGGACGGTCGAATTGACAGGATTGGAAATTATGGCCAAAACAGCATTGGGACAGTGTTCGGCACAGGCTTCGACGAGGTTCTTCACAATACCTGATGGTATTTGTTGTGTTTCGTGTAGTTTATGTCGATACGAATTGTGGGGAAGCGTATTGTATTTTGGTGTTGAGAAAATTCAGTAGATAGAAGGAAAAGTGGTATATTTGAAAATAAAAATGCAACACAATAGTGAGATACACAGAGCAATATGAATAAAGTCTGCTCAAGGCAGCTGTTGCGTGCCAACCAGCGCACCGAACAAAGTGATCAATACTACTCTAACTGATAATCCAGAATCCAGACAAACAAAATTAATTAGCCCAATTACTAATAATTGTGATTAACTTACCGGCATTGGTCTATTGGGCATTTGAATACATCATATTATTTTAATTCAAAAGAAACCGACAAAAGCAAAATTTCACGTTAGACATCACAAAGTGTGTAGTTTTCCAACATTTTTCAATGAAAATATCCATTTATCCACAAAAAAGAATAGAAGCAACAATCAACTCCACATAAATAACCCAGAGTACACATACTTGGTAAAAAAATTTTACGTACATTGAAGAGATCATCGCGCGTCATTCCTGGCTTCCGGGGGACACCGGCCGGGATGACGACAACATCGCAACCCGTCAGTGCACTGGCAATTCCGGTATCACCACGAGGTGGCCAGGCTCCAGCAGCTGGTAGTTCTCCAAGAATTTTGGCGGGTGTATTAATGTGGCTCAAATCGGCAGCCACACCAGGCGTTCCAACAATATCGTAACAGCGCAATTCTCCAACGTACGGACTCAACTTGAGCAGCATCGAAAGAGGTTGCCCGATACCTCCGGCAGCACCAAGAACGGCCACTTTTTTATTCGATGCAGTAGACATGAAGCGAATCAGACGGTTTGATGAAAAATTGGGCGTTTTGGAGGCAGCAGCAGAAACGAAGCCTTTGGTGACGGCAGAAAACATTGTTCTATTTTTGTTATGTTTTATCTTGTTGGATTTTGAAAGCTTTTATTGATGGCTTCAGGGTGTGGGCAGATGCTGTAACAGTTGAGTTGATGGTAAAAGAACCTTTTGGATGAGAACGCAGTCAAAAAAATAGTGACAAGATTTTTCAAAGCAGCGGGTCATGACGCAGGCGATCTATTTTTTGGGATCTTCCAAAATCGATCAAGTGTGCGGATGTTCAATCGAGTCAAACTCGTGACCTGTTACTATAACTGGTAGTACTAGTACAAGTACTACTAGTACTAGTAGTACTACTAGTAGTAGTCTAGTAGACTCTACTAGCTAGTAGTATGATCATCATTACTACACCGTGTACTATTAGCAAAGGTACCTGTTATAATAATTCATAACAACTTTTGATTATTACCACAGCCAAGAAAATAAAAAATTACAACAGTAATATTTTATTGTTATTTGTCTCACGACGATACATTGCTCGAACGAAATCGCGAACGACGGCAGTCTTCAAGGCAGTCATAACAGCGACAATAATAATATTGCATGCTAGCTAAAGTAGCTGAACACGAATCGCGGTTTTATAATAAATTAATATTCTGTTATTCATATTTTGACTCTTGAAACATGATGACTAGATTTTCTGTCCTCAAAACACTCCTGGTCTTGCATATTCCGATTGTGAAAACGACTGTCTTTGCCTTTTCCACGCCATCCTCCCCCAACCACGACCACAGCAGCAACAACAACAATCATCGAGAGACAGCAGCCTCCTATACTCTGTTTGATCGTTTTCTACCTGAATGCCCGGCAAATACAGATGTGATTCGACGGTTCGACCCTTCGTTGCTTCATGACGACGGAGCATCATCATCATCATCATTATCATCATTATGTAACGAGGAGGGGGAAGTCTGGGTGGCAGTTTATCGGACCTCCAATAATGCACCCTCAGTTTTTATCAAGGATGAATTCTTCAATGCCATGCGATTGGCCACGGGAGGCCTCTCTGAATTGCCACCCAGTGAAAGGAATGAATTTATCGAAACCTCAGGCAGCAGCAGCAGCAGCAGCAATAGCAGCCCTGCTAACGTATTAGGAGGACAAAATTCCAAAGGACAAGCAGACTCCATGGACGCAGTCACTGCTGGTACTACTACGTCTACATCATCATTACCTCCCGTGGCGGTGGCTCGTTTGATACCTTCTACAGATTTTCCGGGAACCTACACACTGGACCAGATGAGATGCAGTTTGAAAAAAGAGACTCAGGATGAATCGTGCGAGGGAGGATCCGAACACAAGGAAGCCCTGTCAGTGGCCATCGATTCCCTGCTGATGCACTATCTGACCACCGAGAATAATTCCAATCAGCAGCAGCGGCATTACGAAGGCGCCATTCGATCCAAAGCCACACTGGTAGGAGCCAGTCTTTTGGAAGAACGCGGGTTCGTTCAAGTTGACAAACTCAGCAAGGACATGGCCACACATACGTCCAGTTTGGATGGTGGTATGGAAAAGTACGCCCAAAAATACGTTGAAAGCATGACCACCAAAAATCAGGGTGCGCGGGATCGAGCCGAAAAAATACTGGGACTGTTGGGAAGATTGGATCGAAATACCGACATGAAAGCCGCAGCAGCGGTAGCCGCTGGCAACCAAGACGAGGATCCCTGGGCTAATGTGAATATAATTTAATTTAATTTAGTTTAATTGTGGCAACGATTAGTAACAATAGCTCGAAAGCTCGAAAGCTCCTTATTGATATACAAAAAAGAACATTCGATTCTGTATTCGCCACTTTTCGTGCCAGGATTGCCCTCTTTCAAAATTAGTTCCAGGAAATACTACTAAAGTACAAAATATCTGTTATTCAGATAATGGAGTTCCGAAAGCGTCAAGCTAGAGATACGTACGCAAGCACACACTGGCGACTAAACGTTATTTGCTCGAGCGTTGGTGTTCAAGTAATTGCAAAACTTTTCTTTATATTTATGCATTATGGTACAGATTACTACGATAAAAAACCTGGATAAATGATTACACCCAATCTGGAGCTCAAAGCTCGAAATTTTCTTTGAAAAGGCACACTCGTCCCTGAACCCAAACGCCGCCTTTCTCTCCTTTCGGATTTTGTCATGAATTTCCCTCCACAAGGCATTGGGCCCACAGTAGAACACAGCGGGACTCTCTCTCTCCATAGCTGGTTGCAAGACTTCATCAAGAACAGGTCGCCCTCGCGAAACCTCAAGCTCAAAATCGTAATAGTTGGTGAGCTTGTGCACGTTCCCCAATTCTCCCATAGTAATCCCAGACACACTCATATTTTCTAACATCTCGTCGTCATCTTCAGTGGCGACAAGCTCTCGACGATACTGCTTGGAACGACGCCAGAGCATTTCAAATACTGCAGTGGCTGCCAGACAAATGAAGAGAGCAGCAAACAGAATGTATCCACGAAAGAAAACTCGATTTCGAACATTCCAAGTAACGAGATTGTACCAAATCACGTGCAAGATCGTGACGCCGAGCAAAGCGACCGCGCTCACCATCCGACGTCGCTGATGAGCGTGCCAATCCCAAGGTTCCTTATCACTCTCATTAAGCTTGTACTTTCGCTCGACCGATTGCGGCATAATGGCATCGTTAGCATCAGGCAAAGATTGACTTCGCGACGTTAAATGGATCGAGAATTTTATTTGAGCCCTATCAATTCTAATCGTGGGTCCTTCATGCAGCGGGCCCGCCTTATCCAAAGCAGGTTGCAGATATTTCTGAAGAACATACTGCACTAGTAGCTCCTCTCGACAATACCAATGGATATAAATAGAAGAGGAGGAACACTGCTGGCATTCATTTTCCGACAAAAGCAATTGAAGGAGGACGGAAAGCATGGGTGTAACGCCAATCCCAGCCGCTACTAATAAACAGCGTTTGTGCAGTTTGATTTGTGAAACCCAATCCGGTCCTTGGTAGATCGAATCTACCTTTACTCGAAACGGTTGACCATCTGTAATTAATTTGTGCAGCTGAAGTGTGAAGGGGCCAAAGCTTTGAATGAGTAGCTTTAATTCTCCTTACTCGATAGGCTGTGCCAATGTGAAGGGATGCCATGTCCAGCGGTCAATCTCTGGAACACAAATTCGGATGTAGGCCGGATAGTGAAGCTGCGACGGTGCCTTTCCTGCGACGATCAGGGCAACTTCAAAGCATCCGTTGGAATGAGGAATAATGCTTGTCTGAGAAACATGTAAACCCTCCTGCTTTAGTTGGACCGGCAACGAACAGGCCAAATAGTAGAAGACTCCGGGTAGTAGATAAAGTCCAATCCAGTAAAAATGCAAAACGGCAAAGAAGATCATGACAATGGCTAGTGCAATGTGCGAGAGAGAAAAGAGTCGATAATGCCGTCTTCGTATCCAATTCAGGGAAGTCATGAAGATTGCAAAAAGCGCCATGCCGCTAACAATGCCTGTGAAATTTCTCCATTGGTGCAGTGCCCATCTTTCCCTTGGTGTGCGAGAAAATACCAAGGACTTTCCCATTTCCAACGTTCTGCGTGCGTTGGGAACATCTCGTAGCTGAGCTTACCCCAAAATGTGGACTTGGCGCTGTGAGACAAGAGAGATTGCTCAATGCAGTACAAACTTCCACGAAGAAGGACCAAAATGAGCGACAGACGCCCTGCCCAGATATGGAATCCAACGGGCCAAGCTGGTGACATTCCGAGGGCTTCCATAAGCGGAGACTGTCGAGAGACAGGCACCATGAAGAGCGACAAGGTCACAACGGCGCAATAGCCAGTGACGTTGGCCCACTTGGCAGTCAAGAGGATAAGGAACGGGAACCCGGGAAGGTCAGCGTATCGGGAATGCTCAAGAAAGCCTTTTCTGTTGTCCGGTAAGGGCCTACCAAGAAATAGAAGAAAAATAACAGCTGTAGACAATACCAACAGCAAAATGGACCAAAATCGAATGCTAGGATCTCCTCTTCTCATCAAATAGTGAGTCTTAACGGGAAATATCAGCAAAATTGTGGGTATCATGCACAGCAAAAGAGCTAAGAGGATGGCGTGCGGCCACATAGCAAATCCTGGATGATTCTTTTCTATTCCCCACGTCCAGCCATTGTCACTATTGGATCTGCAAAGAACTATCACCCAGCTGCCGTCTTCTCTCCAGAAGTATTGGGCAGCGCAAATATAATTAACAGTAAAAAAATATATGACCAAAACGAGAATCAAGTGCACCAAAATCTTGTGCACGATGACACTTGAGCGTCTCGTCAAAAAATCATTAGTCGGTGGCAAATGAGCTGCAGTAGTTGTTTCTTCTTCTCCACCAGTATCTTCGTCCAAAAAGGACTCCGCCGGAACAACTCTATGTGTTGCGATCATCACTACCTCGTCACTGCTATCGCTTTTCTTATGGATGTCATATAGCTTTCCGATAACGCCTCCTCAATGAAGTTGAAGGATTGTTGATTGCTCACGTATTACATGCTGGCATCATATTTCTCTCACTCGTCAGATTCGGTAGACAAGCTTGCTAGCTGGAGGCTGACACACAGATGGGAACATCACGTGCATGCGCAAGATTACAGTTTTGGTCTTCTTCAGATGGGCATGCACAAGAGTGTGAGCGGCACGTGCTCACCACGCTTTTAAGCTTTGTTTGGTTTCCCCTGTTTTAAGAAATATTTTTCAGGTATTTTGAAAAGTTGAACAGGTGTATGAGTCTTCAAAGTTCAAAGGATGCTCAACGCCTTTTCAATCATACCCAACCCAAACGGCTTGGATATAAATCCGTCACCTCCAGCGGCGCTAGCTTCTTCTTCAAATGCCTCTGAAACGTTCGCGGTCACGAAAATGACTTTCGGGAGGGAATTGCTTCCACGACGTCGGACAATTTGCTGCGTAGCTTCGCATCCATCCATGACCGGCATTTGCATGTCCATAAAAATGATATCATATTTTTTTTCGGCACTTTTAGATACTGCAATTTCGCCATTAAGCGCTACATCCACATCTACGACTCCCAACCTACAAAGCATCCGAGCCAGTACCTTTTGATTGATAACGTTGTCTTCGGCTATCAATATTCGAAGTTGGTCAAAAGATATTCGTTTGACGGCAACCTCGGCCATTCGAGGTCGTGTACCATTCTCTCGTTGAAGCGAGTTCTCGATTTGAGATACTAGTGATCCCATGAAAGCCGATGGTAACACCTGCCGTATGGATCGAAAATGCAGATTTGTTTCCGAAATGCTGTAGTTGAGCCCGTGCGTCAAAAGGATTGTTCTCGTGTCGACCAGCTCCTCTGAAAATTTCCTGTAAAGCTCAGCACTGTAGAGCGCCTCGTCGACAATGACTACGAATACTCGTTCTGGATTAAACGCACATGGTGATTGCACGGCTGTGAGGATATCTTCCATATTTTCAAATGGCCGACAGTCTATGCTGTGCTGCTTAAAAATCGATGCAACGTCATCGTCAGGGTTCTTGTTGACAGTCAGTACTGTGGCTGCATGTTTCAGTTTTTGAGAGAGCATTTCAATGTCAAAAGTTTCTTCATTAATGGGCAGATCCACGGTAAACTCGGTCCACTTCCCGAAAACGCTGTCTACCGAAATTGCACCACCCAGACCCTTGACCAACTTGGTGGTAATGGCCAGACCAAGGCCTGTTCCACCGTAAAAAGTTTCCGTGTGTGAATTGGCCTGTTTGAAAGGTTTAAAAATTCTTTGAAAATCTTTTCTCTGAATGCCCAGTCCGTGATCCTTGACGGAAAAACGTAGTATTCGAGGAGAAGTTTCCAGGCTGGGTAACGAACAATGCTTCCTGACTGCAACTCGTTGCCGTGTGTAATTACTATTATCGCTAGAGCCCCCCATCCTTGCACCCGTTTGTCGTTTATGCTGTTGTTGCTCTTGTTGGGATGTTAGCGTGGCGGAACGCCCAGCAAACGGGCACAGGGATTTCGAAGCAGTTGTGGTCGTAGCATCAGCCATGATGACATCCTCGGAAGGTGCGGCAGAATTCGTTGCACGAAGTGAACATGTAGATGCCGCTGCCGTGGACGAAGAAGCGGTTTGAATATTGTTATACTTATTCTTTTTTGGACGTGGCTGCTGTTGATCGAGACCACTCTCTGGAACTATCCGAGAATCGTCTACCCCGTACTCCTGAAGCTGATTTTCTGAAGTGTTATCCAGCACTTGCATACTCAATTCAACAGTACTCTTGGGATTGCTGAATTTGATAGCATTTCCCAATAAATTGTACAATATTTGTTGCAATCGACGATTATCCGTCGTGACTATTTCCGGAACGTTTTGTCCATAAGTGGTGGCTATTTCAATGTCCTTGCTTTTGGCTTTTTGACTCATGGAGTGCACCACTGCATCCATGCACGATTGCAGATTGCTCGGCTTCATTGTGATATCTACGTTGCCTGATTCTAATTTGGAGTAATCCAAAACATCGTTGACCACTGTCAGTAGCAGATCACCCGACGACACGATCATTTTCATACAATCTTGCTGGTACGGATTGAGTTCCGTTTCCTGGAGCAAACTCGAGAGACCGATGATGCAATTAAGGGGCGTGCGTATTTCGTGACTGGCACAGGCAAAGAGCTGTAATTGCTGTTGACTTGCGCGAAGAACGCGCTTGTTGGCCTCTTCCAATCGCACATTGGCCTGCTGCAGTTCCGCGGTCCGCTCCTGAACTTTTTCTTCCAAATTGTTCAAGAGTTCCTTATTTTTTCGAATGGCATCGTATGCTTGAATCAGGTTGCTGCAAGTGACGGTGAAGGGTTCCAAAAAGTCGATATCCGCTTGACAGTAACCGCCGGGTTTGTTGGCAATTCCAACCATGCCATTCATGACTGTCTTTGTTCCCCCTGCTCCTCCTTCTTCTTCAGAAGTACTGTTGTTACTATCAGCAACTTCCTGGAAAAATGGAATCCCCAAAAAGTGGTCGAGGGGTGGATGTCCCTCTGGAATTCCACACGCCTTGGGATGCTCCGACGGACGGTTGACACACATTGGCTTGGCCGTGGTGATGACTTCCCCAAACAAGCTCTGGAGGTTGCAAAATTTGAGGCCTGAATTTACATTGTCGTCATAAAACTGTCGCGTTACGGCATCCCAAGCAATGTTAGTTATGGCGTGCGTTTGCAGGTAAGGCGTCCGTGCGCCGTCCACCACGTCATGCTTGACTTCCCCAATGAAACCGTACTCCGAATCGGTCAACTCCAGCAAATTTTCCAACAAACTCCCAAAGACCTGGCGAGCATCAGCGGATTGCAAGTACTGTCGTTGCACCGACGCAATGCCATCCAATAACTTCAAACGCTTTTCTCGCCAGTAGATATCTTCTTGCTGGTCTGCAGTACTAGTAGAAGTAATAGTTGTAGAACGACAAGTGCTGCTGCTGTTGTTCATGTTGTTACTATTGCAACGACTACTAGTACTACTGTTGCCAGGTGCAGTCGACATCTAAATCGTCTGATCGAACGCTCGCTTTGTTGTTAAAACTGTTTTGTTCCCTCTCTTTTAGTAGTTCGAGGTTCGAGGGAAGGTCGTTAGTATCGTGCATCAAAACTATGACGAGGGCCTCTTTTTGCTGGTTTTTAGAATGTCTTTTTCACTCACACAACGAACTTGCCTGTAGCCAATCCTTTTGGTTAATTAAAAAAGGGACCGAGAGAAGGCTGCCTTCCTCTCAAGAGCTCAAAAGCCTGCTGCAGCAGTACCAGCATGGTACCAGTACTACACTCTCCAAGATCTACTACTACTAGTAGTAGTACCTGGTAGTACCACCACTCGTGGCAGAGTACGGATACTAGACTACTACTAGCTACAGTAGTAGTCTACAAGCTACTACTACTGAGGTGGTAGCTCGTTGTAGAGTACCAGTAGTATCAGTCGTACTACTGGTAGTCGTACCACAGCTACTACCAGGTACTCTAGTAGTAGTAGTAGCTACCACTACTAGTAGTAGGAATACAACTAGTTGTACTACTGTACTTGTGTGCCACTCTACTCTACTTCTAGTAGTAGTACTAGTAGAGACTAGTAGACTACTAGTACCAGGTAGCTGGCATTGTGAACTAACGAAATTAACACTAAACACGTTTGAACGTCAATACATTTCCCCAGAAACGAACGAACGAAATACTGTTATGATCGTACCAGTACCGATACCAGGTGTTGTAACATTAGTGGCAAAAGTGTTTGGGCTTTTGTGCTATTGGTACCTGGCCTGGTATTAAGTATCGGCCCAAAAGGCCACAAAGTACTAGCCTACGTACATGCGTACCAGTAATGGACATATCCATGCATCTTGTTGGAACGAACCGCGGCGCTAACATTAGTTCTTTGAATTCAAGCAAGAATCTTTAAATTTATTCGCTGTCGAAAGGGGCGCGCGGCTAGACCTACCATACTAGTAGAGTAGTACTTTGTTCACAAAATTAGCATGGAATCTTAATTATTTGGTTGCTATTCAGTTTTCTAGCTCTGTAATTTACAAATACGTTTTATGCGGAGTATTTCAGTAACAAACAATCCTACAGGCAAACCCAAACAAAAATCTCTCATAGCAGCTTCATTGCCGCACACCAAATCTGTCCTCGCGCGAAATGGAAGTCTCAACGGCCTAAAGCCCAAACAGTATACCAGTGCCGCGCTCGACAATAGAAGCAACCAAAGTTTATTGTTACAGAGTTGAAGAGTTTCAACAAATTTCTCAACTTCACTGACGACGAGACCGTACACCATCCAAGACGGCAGTATCTAAATGCTACGACTTACAAAAATTTCGTGAAACCATAAGGTACGTGCTGTGTGCTATGTAGATCAAATTACATAGACCTGATTGACGATTAGGGCAGTCATGTTTTTCAAGCTGTCAGTGTTGGATCAGTTGTTGAGGTCAGACCTCCGTGTTTTTCGCAAAAATCCAAATGATGCTGCTTCATGGCTTCAATGGCTTGTTTCATGTCCTTACTGGACGGCAAAAATGTGGTGCGGAATCCGTGCCGTCCAGGTTTTTGCCCAAAACCACTTGCCGGAACCACACAAATACCGGTAGCTTCCAGTAAGCTCAAGGCGTAGTATGTGTCCAAGGCCATATTCTTGTCCTCGGCAGCCTTGATGGCCCCGTCGGGCATTTGAATATTCGGGAAGCAATACATGGCCCCTTGCGCTGGCTGACAAGAAAAACCAGGAATCGAATTAAGACCCTCTGTCATCAATTTGGCCTTGGCTTTGAGCTCAGAAAAGATTTTGTTCCTTTGGGCCTGGTGATGCTCGTACGACTCGGTGCCCTTTTCAGGTCCACGGACCATCAGGTCCATCAGGATCTGACCATCCAAGTTCGGGCACAAACCACTAGATGCAAGCTTGTACAGATGTCTTTCGACATTAGTGTCCATGCCAATGACCTCCATATATCCACCACGATGACCACATTCTCCGTAGAGTCCCTTGCTGGTCGAGTGGAAGGAAACCAATTCGATGGCATCGTTCTCCAAGAGCCCGCATTCAAAGGCAGCTCGCTTGGCACTTACAAATTCTGCATTCTCATCGTAGACATTGTCTTGGTAAACTTCATCACTGAGCAAGACTAGCTTATGCTTGGCGCAGAATCGAACCACATCGTGCACGGCTTGTTTGGTCATGACTTGGCCCGTGGGGTTTCCCGGATTAATCAACGTAAACGCAACCACGTTGGTGCCCTCTGCCTTGGCTGCTTCCAGCTGTTCTTCCAGGTGGTCGATAGACATTGACCACCCTTTCTCCTCATCTAGATAATATCCAACTTGTCGAGCGCCGTGAGCCGCAATGCTAGCACTGTAAATAGGGTACTGAGGAATGGGGATCATTACGCCGGCATCTGACCCGTTTAACAAGACGTCCAGCATCATTTCAATACCAGAACTAGCTCCGTTGCACATGAAGATATGATCGGGATTAGACGCTACACCTTCGTCCCTTTCCTGGATAAAGTTGGCAATATCTTTTCGGAACGCCAAATGTCCCTGCGAATGAGAGTAGGATCCTGTTCCTTGATCTGCCATTCCAACGTGAACAATTTCTCGTGCTCGCGCAATCACGTCCAGGGGAAAGATGCGTTGCATATCTTCATTGTCAATGCCTTGCGAGGGTGGCAAATTGCAGAGCGCCATGACCTGACGGGGCCAATGAAGCGATTCTTGTCCTACAGAGTGTGGATTGCCGACATTGGTATATAAGACCTTGGAATACGAATGACTCTTTGGGTTATTCTGGATTTCTTTTTGAATTACATCTGCTGCAATGACCACCTGACCTCTGACGGCGTATTCCATGTTCCGTACATTTTGTGACATGGTTTCTTCGGTTAGCCCCCTTTCCGAATTAAAGCAGCGACGTGCTCTGGCCGCACCGCCTTGGACAGCAGCACAGGGACTGCCTCTGCGACGCAGAATATTTGTGATGACTGTTTTGCTGGCGAGCATATTTTTTGCTGTATAATTTTGCTAGCTGTTTAGCTTGTCTTCTTGGCAGCTGGTTAATGATATTATTGCGATGTGCTATGCGCTGAGTGGGGGCAAGGATATCTTTCTTTTCTCGCTGACGAGTGACGAGTAACTTTGTGTTTGTCATTCCATAATCCGTAATCATGAAGACCATAAAAGAATTCGCTAGCTTTTCTGTCGTCTTTATTGGTAGCGTTGACACTACTACTAGTCTACTAGAGTAGCTAGACTATCACTGGGTGCTAGGTACCCGGTACTCTAGTAGGGTTCTCATCAAAAAATGAGAAGGTCTGCCAAACCCCCAAACCCCTACTTATATCCCTAATAGACTATTAAACCAAGAGGTCCATAAAGCTTTAAATACTGACAAACAGCTTGAGTCTGGTTGAAATATGTTGAAATAATTTCAACAAATTTCAACAAATTTCAACACAAGACTCAATTTCAACATGACTTAATTATTTAGAACTACGAGTAAGCTAGCTACTACTACTACTACTACTACTACTACTACTACTACTACTACTACTGCAACTATGATGACTACTACTACTACTACTACTACTACTACTACTACTGCAACTATGATGAC
>Ga0100402_1001114_pt1 | contig 31242 bp, 27 predicted proteins | sample CryGeyme20150102_FD_80419 | JGI IMG/M metagenome (GOLD analysis project Ga0100402, IMG submission 80419) | Groundwater microbial communities from Crystal Geyser aquifers in Utah, USA - Crystal Geyser metaG 2015-0102 | ecosystem: Environmental > Aquatic > Deep subsurface > Groundwater | place...
CAAACGCCTTCGTTAACGCCGCCGTCAACGTCGTCTTTCCATGGTCTACGTGACCAATCGTTCCTACATTGACGTGCGGTTTATTTCGTTCAAACTTCTCTTTTGCCATTTTGTCTATCTCCCAAGCTTTTAAGCAATCAATCCAAATAATTTATGGAGCCCACAACCGGGATTGAACCGGTGACCTCTTCCTTACCAAGGAAGTGCTCTACCCCTGAGCTATGTGGGCTTGAAAGCCAACTATATCAATTTTGAAGTAAGTGTTAAATTGGAGCGGGTGATGGGAATCGAACCCACACCATCAGCTTGGAAGGCTGAGGTTCTACCATTGAACTACACCCGCAAATCAAGCACTTCAACCTCAAAAATGATAAGCTCAAGAGAGTGCCTTCGAATAAACTCTATTCCTAATCTACAGAGACTATGCGAAGGCACCCTCTACCTTCATCTCAATCTCTGGTGGAGGGGGAAGGATTCGAACCTTCGAAGGCGAAGCCGTCAGATTTACAGTCTGATCCCTTTGACCGCTCGGGCACCCCTCCAATGCGATTGAGCTCAGTATTCTGAGTCAAAATGCAAGCCTTGTCAAACACCTATGTGAGCAATAGATTAAAAAAACCTAACCGGCACTTAATTGACCAAAATAAAAACAGAATTTCTTTTATAAACCATGCATTGACACCTCTAAAAAATGATTTTTTGTATATTTAACTCACATCCCACGGCATCCATAAGGACAATATTCAATTAATTGAAGAAAAATAACCACTCCATCCGCTTTAAATCAACAATTTGCATTTAGGGCTTACCCAACATGCCATCAAAGGCTTTTATTTTTTATCATATTCGGGCAGGGGCATGGATTTTGATATTCCATAAAGTTTAAGTGCTTGTGGACTATAGTCATATAAAATAATTTTGTGTATATTCATTTTTTTTATACAGCACTGTTTCTTTTAATCTCATAAGCATAGCACACTGATCAATCAAATGGGTTAATAAATCCACGGTAGGTTGGGTTTTTAATAAGCTTGCCTAATTGATTAGGCTTGACCATATTTTTATACTCTAAACTCAGATACAACCGATATCGAGCAAAACCGTAAGCCACCAGGCATAATGTCATGAGCCTCATTAACGTCTCAATGCGACTAGGGTTTTTAAGAAAGATAGGGGCTGATTCAAATTCATTGGCTTTTAAAAATTGAAAGTGTCGTTCAACCTGTGTCTGAGATTTATATTATGAAAACATATCTTGAGCGAGTAATACTCCACCATGGCGTTCGTTTTTTGCCAAATAAATTGTCCTAAGCCCCCATTAACAAACTTCAATGATTCTAGGTGGCACCGAAGGCTTAATTAATTTTTCTCGTTGCCGAAACAACAAAATTCTAAAGTTTAGGCAAGCTTTACTAAAATTAGTCTGATATTGAATTTTTATTGTCAATATCTGTGAGTGATTAATTCTTGAGTTTGCAAGCGCCTTATATATTTTATTATTGTATTGTTTTTATTTTTATACGACTTAAGTCTATCAAGGCGAAACTGGGGCTTAATTGCCGCTCCGCATGATTTAATTTAATCACCACAGAAGGGTATATCTTTGAGCTTTTGGATGCTTAACAATTACTTGATTCAAGCGCCATGAAGACCTTAACTTTGCTTGCTGCTTTTACCAATGAGTGGTACAGTCTTTTGATTTGATTTAGAAAACATATTGATAAGATAGTGAACCAATTAGAGCAATTATTAAACAAACTTAGAAACCCATCATTGTATGACCACCCAACCGTAGGATTTTCTATCATCGAAACGCATATTTCATATGTTCTTCTCACCGGCCAATATGTTTATAAATTCAAGAAGCCTCTTGACCTCGATTTTTTAAATTTTTCGAAGCTCGAAGATCGGCTTTATTACTGCCAAGAAGAAGTCCGCCTCAACCAGAAAATGGCAGCAAATATTTATTTAGGGGTGGTAAAAATTACTGGAGACTTAGAAAACCCTGAAATCAATGGTGATGGTCCTGTGATTGAGTATGCGGTAAAGATGCGAGAATTTCCGCAACAATTTATTTTTGACCACTTACTTATTAATCAACAAATAAGCCCTCATTTAATCCGTGAAACCGCGCACATTATTGCCGAATTTCATCAAAACATTGCGATTGGCCTAGCTGACAATCCTTACGGGACCTACACACAAGTGCAGGAGCCGGTTATCCAAAATTTCCAGCAAATCGGGGATTTTCTAAATGATGATTCTGACATTAAAGAACTCTCTTTGATTTCAGATTGGGCTGAGGCTGAACATAAAAAATTAAAAGACATTATCACTCACCGTAAGCTCAATGGATTTGTTCGGGAATGTCATGGTGATATCCATCTAGGAAATATCGCACTCATGAATGAAAAGCCTGTGATTTTTGATTGTATAGAATTTAACGATAGTTTTCGTTGGACTGACACTATTGCAGATATTGGTTTTTTAGTGATGGACCTCGAAGATAAACAAAAACCAGAATTAGCAAATCAATTAATCAATCATTATCTACACGAGAGCCAAGATTACCAAGGATTGTATATGCTTCGTTACTATAAATCATACCGTGCTGTCATTAGAGCTAAAATAGCATTATTTCAAAAAAACCAAGAAATCAAAATAAGCGAACAACTAAAATGTTGGCAACAGTATAAAAATTGTATGCAACTTGCAGCCCATTATTGCCAGGTTACCCAACCCTTACTACTGATCACCCACGGATTAACAGCTACTGGAAAAAGCTCAATCGCTGAGTACTTAGTAAAAAAAACGGGGGTTATCCATATAAACTCTGATATTACTCGTAAAAAATTAACTGGCCAATCTCTAACAAGCCAAAATCAAACGCCGACCTATCAAGGAATTTATAGCCATGAAATGACTGAAACAGTTTATAATCAGCTGCGAGAGACTGCTCAGGTTATCCTTGAATCAGGATTCTCAGTCATTGTCGACGCAACTTTCATCAAAAAAAAGCATCGTCAACGCTTTAAACAATTAGCAGTAACGCATCAAGTTAATTTTAAAATTATTCACACCATTATGGATGAAAATAAAATTTTAGAATGGCTTGCGCGCAGGCAACAACAAACATATCAGATATCAGAAGCAAGAGAAGATATCTACCAAGCTTTAAAACAAAACTTAGAGCCCCTAACTGACGAGGAAAAAGCTGATGCTATTATCTTAGATACTTTAGACAAACATATTGTAGAAAAAAAATTACACCCTCTTGTTCATCAATTAAGGAGCTATTAATGATAAGAATCGTTGCAGGTGGGACTGGCTTTGTAGGTCAGCATATTATCAAACACTGGCTGGAACAGAATATTGAAGTCATAGTCATTGGTCGAAGCACAGATCATATCGATCAAGTTTTTAATCACTCTGTCAAGGCTATGACTTGGCAAGATTTCTTAACTGACCCAAAACCATTGTTAAAAAATTGTGACATGATATTGAACCTTGCAGGAAAAAATATTGCAGATAAACGTTGGTCCACATCCATTAAGCAAGAAATATTAAAAAGCCGTATCGACACTACAGCAAATTTAGCCAATGCTTGCGCTTTACTAGGCACCCAATCTCCAATGCTATTCAATGCAAGTGCTGTAGGAATCTATCCTCTACAAAAAAAAGTCTCCTTATCTGAATCCGGATATACTGAATCATCACCTCTTAATTCAAGTGCAGAGAGTTTCTTAGCCCAAGTCGTGCAGCAATGGGAAGCTCAAACCAATATAGCCCAAATGCAAGGCGTACCTGTCACCCATCTACGTTTTGCACCGATCATTGGCGCTGATAGTCATATCATCAATAAAATGTGGTTGCCCTTTAAGCTTGGCTTAGGAGGGCCCATTGGCAGTGGAAATCAACCCTTTAGTTGGGTACATATAGATGATGTCATCAAAATCATTGATTATCTTCTAGATAATAAAATAACTGGTACAGTTAATATTGTTGCGCCTAATACGATTAGTCAAAAACAGTTTGCTCGCACATTAGCACGTTTACTCCATCGTCCAGCAGCGTTAACTATGCCAGAATTAGTGGTTAAATTTTTATTTGGTGAAATGGGAAATGAATTATTATTACAGGGGCCTCATGTGTATCCACAAAGATTGCTAGAACGAGGATACGCTTTTGAACACTCTGAGATAAACTCAGCACTTACAGAAATAATTCACAAAAAAACCACCTAGCGAGATCAATTTATCATTTTAAAATAAATAATTAATTGACAAGGTTTCCTAGCCATCAATTGCTTTTGAAGGCACATCATTTAAAGTGACGGAATAAGGAAACGTTTCCCGAACTTTGAGACTCATCACACTACAGATAGCAAACCCTACAGGTAATAAGAAATATGCCAGTTGATATGGGCTATAGCTAATATTGGGCAACCAAGCTCGCCAATTGAAATCTAAGATATAACCAAATACATCTTGTGACAACCCACCTCCGCCGAGAATAATGATAGATGTAATGCTAAGTGCAAGGCCTCTGATATGAGATGAATTGCTTTCAGTAATTGATGAGTAAGACACCACTTGCCCCCCAGTACTGAAGCCTAAAATAAAATACAAGATGATCAAATGAATATAAGTTTGACTCGGCCACCAAAAAATTAATAGGCTCGTTAATAACGCCATATACGCAGAAATAATCATAGGATATCTGCGACTTTGCATTTTTTCAGATAACCACCCAAAGGCTGGGGAGCCCACAATTGCGCCGTTAAAAACCATCGTCATTACAGCACTGGCTTGAATCGCTGTTAAATTCACCTCACGTATCAGGTACAGTGTTCCCCACAACGCAGCAAACATAATCACCGGCAAATTAAGTAACATATTATAAAAACTACATAACCAATTTTGTTTATTTAGTATAATGGTTTTAAAATGCTGTCGCAGTTTTTCTTCAGAAAAGGACGCATGCGTTGGTTTGATTGGATAATCCGAAACAAATATCCCTATCATTAACAGTATGACTACTCCTAATAACCCATTAGGTAAAATTGCATATCGCCATCCATAGTGAGCGGTAATCATTGCAAAAGGAGTATGGGCAATAACTCCACCTAAAAAACCAACTGTGAAGTTAATTCCCATCGCTAAGCTTAGTCTATGAGACAACCACTGACCCGCTAAACGCATACACCCTAAAAAAGCAAAACAATGAGTAATCCCAGTGACTGCTCGTATGGCTTGCAATTGCCACGCTTGTTGCACAAAATATAAGCTGAATACAGCAATTATACTGGCAATCAATGCCAACACAATCAAGCGCTTATTTGACAGGCGATCAAACATATAACCAATAGGTATATAACAAATGACTAAAGCCCATAAGTACGTTGATGAAATAGATGCTAATTTACTCTGGCTCAAAGAAAACTCATCCATGAGCGGTTGACTTAAGGTGTCAAACAGACTCAATTGCATAAATTGATAAAAGAAAAATAGTGCACCACATCCACAAATCAGCCATGGTTTAATCGTGCGCCTATTTAACATTTATAGTCTCCAAAAGTTTAATTTTCTAAGAATCATTCATTTCAATCGTATGATTAAAAATCATCCTAACACTGTCTGATATCAGCCGCAATGAGCAAGACAGGATCCTCTAACTTTAGCTCTTACCAAAAATCAAAAATATTGATCGACGACACTTATTATATATGAGCAAATAATTCTCGATTCATTGTTTACGAGACATATGAGCTCATGGACACTGAAAGATAGGGATGACGACGTTGTCGCTCTAGGGAGCAGCGAGTTGCAACTCAATCAAAGCGGCAAAGAATTTTTCGAACGAACCACAGATGTCGAACTTGCAAGAATAAAATTGCGATTTTAAACTTATAAAACAGGTTGAACATTGAAACATCCTAAAATTGATCGGTTTATTTAACCGATGACTCTAAAGATTCAAATGTTAGCAAAAAAGTCTTAACAGACTCGTTAATCCTTCCCATTTATCCGGTAAGTTTTTTTGATGCAGCTATTGTAGTTCAGTTCATTAAAAAAACCAAAGCGGAGCGATTGAGCCTTAGCTCAAAGATCAGTGATATACGTATTATTAAATAACAAATCTTCTGCTCGTATTTAATGATTGAAACTATTGTTCACTGATTATACAGCCTAATGCTTTGTGAATAATAGATAATCTTATCAATACACTTCTCATGTACGCTTAAAATGAGAAAGGAAGCAAAAATGACGCGATTTGAATACATTGAATTTTTTACAATAGTAAGCGCACTCACTCTGCTAATAGTTATTTAGCACCATAAAATTTGCAGCTAACCAGAATCATTGAAAAAATAGTCTGAAAAAGAATGGACAGGCCACTAGACATCCTCAAATAAAACCAGTCTATAAAAGCCTGGATGATGTATAAGCTAGATATAGCTGCATTGGATGGTAATTTTAGAGCTGTCCTTGGTAAAAAATGTAATTTAGATGCGGTTGCTCTCTGGCACTGAATTTTTATAGTTGACAATTAAGTCAATTATTATAGACTAAAAAATAAGAATCATCGTTTAACTTTTAATTTTTAACAGTATGCCAAAGATTTTTTTAACGTTTATCATTATAACCCTTTTAACTGCTTGTAAACCACCACCATTGTGTCCTAAGCAGTTAGATGGTATTGAATATGGCCAATCGAGAAATCAAGTATTAAAAATATTGAACCACCGACCCGATCAAATCGTGCATGCAACCCTCTATGGAACAGACTATATTGCCTACTACTACCAGTTACAGACTGGCACAAAAAATTCTACTAAATGTAAGACACGCTTTTCTTGCGCTCAAACTCCAAAGCCTATCACCACACCTTATTTATTCATCTTCAAAAATGCCAACCAACCTAAACTAAAATATTATGGATCTTTAGAAAGTCTAGAGCAGTCCCCTTATGTAACCGAGCGTCATCTGATAAGATTACTGCAGACAATGAACATTCAGCCCTTTACTAGGGTTGAATAATTTGAATTAACTTTAATCATATTTTTTTGAAGACGCAAGCTCTTGCAATACCCGCTAAATCATGCAAAATAGAAATATTGTGTAGGTCTGTGGTAGCAGAGAATTGATTGACTGCATTTAATTGATCATAACCATGTTCAACAATCAATATCCCTTCATGCGAAAGGTAATTTGCAGCATTTGCTATCAATGATTTTAAAACAGCCATGCCATGGTCACTCGCTACTAAAGCTTCTCTAGGCTCATACTGTAAATGTGTTAAATGTGGATCAGTTCCAGCGATATAGGGTGGATTACTCACGATAATATCGTACTGCCGCTCTTTAACGGGATTAAATGTGTCACCTTGTAAAAATTGAATATTTGACAAGCCTAATTGCTTAGCATTCATTTTTGCAATGGCTAAGCTATCAAAACTAATATCTGTTGCTGTGAGCTTCCAATTTGGACGTTCATTTGCAATCGCACAAGCGATTGCCCCACTGCCAGTTCCCACGTCTAATAAGCTGTAATCTTCATTGACGTAGTTTGACAGAACATATTCAACAATAGTTTCGGTTTCTGGTCTTGGAATTAAAGTGTGTTGATTCACTTTGAAATTTAATCCCCAAAATTCTTTGTAGCCTAACAGGTAAGCGAGAGGCTCTCCTTGCAAACGTCTCATCCACAATTGATGAAACCTATCGATCTGCGATTTCGTTAATATCAATTCTGGAAACATATAAATAAAGCTGCGGGATTGATCAAAAACTTTAGCTAATAGTAATTCACAATCAAGATGCAAATCACTTCCAACAGCTGCTAGCAATTGTCCAATAGTAGTCTTTTCATTAGTCATTCAATGCAGCTAACTGATCAGCCTGATACTCTTGAACTAGAGGTTCAATAACTTGTCCTAATGCGCCTTCCATGATTTCAACAAGTTTATAAAGTGTCAGATTAATACGATGGTCCGTAATTCTTCCTTGAGGATAATTATAAGTACGAATCCGCTCTGATCGGTCGCCACTTCCCACCAAACTTTTACGAGTCTGCGCTTGTTGCTGTTGTTGCTGGGTACGTTCAGCAGCTAATAATTTCGCCTGCAGAATTGACATCGCACGTGCCCGATTCTTGTGTTGCGAACGCTCATCTTGACACTCGACAACAACACCAGTCGGCAAATGAGTGATTCTAATTGCAGATTCAGTTTTATTAATATGTTGGCCACCAGCACCAGAAGCACGATAAGTATCGATTTTCAAATCACTTTGATCAATATTAATTTCATCAATCTCTGTCACTTCAGCAAGGACTGCGACGGTACACGCAGAGGTGTGAATACGGCCTTGTGATTCTGTCGTAGGAATTCTTTGCACTCGATGAGCCCCAGACTCAAATTTTAATTTCGAATAGACACGTTCACCTGATATCTTAATAATAATTTCCTTATAGCCTCCATGCTCACCTAAGCTTTGATTCACTATTTCTGTATTCCAGCGATTCACTTCTGCATAACGCATATACATTCTCGCAAGATCCCCAACAAAAATTGCAGCTTCATCACCACCTGTTCCTGCACGAATTTCTAAAAAAATATTTTTTTCATCATTGGGGTCTTTAGGTAGTAATAATATTTGGAGCATTCGCTGATGCTGTCCAATTTGTTCCTCGATATCCTCTAGCTCTTGTTCAGCCAATTCACGCATTTCTCCAGATTCTTCTGTAAGTAATTCATGAGCCTCTTCGCGCCTTATTAAAGCTTTTTGATAATCTTGAAAGGCAGTCACTAATGGTTCTAACTCAGCGTATTCTTTCGAGTAGCCACGAAATTTTTGTTGGTCACCAATGACTCCAGGATCACTCAACAATGCGGCTAATTCTTGGTGCCTATCGACCAAGTACTCAAGTTTTGTTATTAATGTTTGTTTCATTGCTTTACCTAATCAGTTTGGTCGAGTAGCGTTGGATCGTCATTTAAAATATTGTGCTCGCCTATTCCCAAAATGCGTTTTGCTACTTCTAATACTTCAACATGGCCATGGTAACTTGCTTGACGAAGTTGAATACTAGGCTGATGCATTAGTTTATTGGTCAAAGCCCTAGCCATTGAATGTAATACCACAGCAGGGTCTTGGCCACTATTTAAGGCCCGAATTGCTTTATTGACCTCTTGAATACGTAAATTTTCAGCTTGGCCACGGTAAGCTTTAATCATACCTGCAAACCGACGCTCAGAAAATAGTTTAATAAAATGCTGAACTTCATCTTTAATCAATTTCTCTGCATGTTTTGCTGCTGTTTTACGCTTTGCCATTCCTTCTTGGGTGATTTGCTTCAAATCGTCAATATTGTACAAATACACAAAATCGAATGGCTCTGACGGAACTTCAATATCCCTCGGCATGCCCAAATCAAGCAATAGTAAAGGTCGTTGTCTAGGCAATTTTAATGCTTGTTTTAACATGGCATCACTAATCACAGGAGAACTACTGCCTGTAGCAGATATCACAATATTTGCTCGCGCGATCGATGGAATAATATTTTTAAGCTCAACAGCTTGCGCTTGATACTGGATTGCATATTCTTGTGCTTTAGAAAAAGTGCGGTTAGCTATAGTAATAGAAGCAGCGCCTGAGTTATGAAAATATTTTAGTGCAGACAAGGTCATTTCGCTGACGCCCACAAGCACCACATGCAGGTCAAAGACGTCTGAGAATATACACTTTGCTAAATTTAATGCTGCTGATGCCATTGATACAGGATTTTCACCTATTTTTGAATATTGTCGAATACGCTTGGTGGCAGAAAAAACATGATTAAATAAAAACTGCAGATAAGGTCCTACACATCCGACCTGACATGCCATCTGATAAGCGTCTTTGACTTGGCCAAAAATTTGCGGTTCACCCAATATCATCGAGTTTAAACCACAGCAAACCCGTAGCAAATGGTCAATAGCTGCTGCCTCTTTATAGCAGTAAGCACTTTGCTGCAACGCTTCTAGGCTCAAGTTGTAATGTTCAGCAAGCAATTCAATAACTCGAGCAGATTCATCAGCAACGATATACCATTCACTGCGATTACAAGTAGATACTAAGACTAACTCTTGCAAAACACCATTATTGGTCAATTGGGGTAATGTAGAAGCCAAATCAGCATTACAAATAGCAACCTGCTCTCTCATTACGAAAGATGCTGTTTCATGATTGACACCCCAAACTATTAAAGCCATTGCACCCCATTTGGTTAAAAAATAAACTAAAATTATCTGTGTGCTGGTATTTTACGCTTTTCTGATAGACTTTGAAACAAGCTTTAATAAACTTATACCTATTTGAGGAGATTCAAGCAGTTGATTTAAGAGGAGGGCTACTTCTGAATACTGATTTTGACTGAACTGCAATGCTGTGCTGATAAGAAACCCAAAACAAGAGGCCTGCGGCTTTGCAAAAAGTAGCTAAATAAGAACCTGCTGTCTTCAGCAAATACCACATAAACATTCGCCCAAAAAATACTCAAATTTATACGACTTAGTTGATCATTTACTCAGTATCCATGCTTTTATTAACCAATCCTATCATTCAATTGGTCAAAAACTCAACTCTAAAAGACCATTCGAGAATAGAGATCTTAGTTTTTTTTCAGACAATTTTATAAATGACGCATACCATTCAAATATCGTTGCATTTTTTTTAAAAATATTCAAAATATACGGAACAAAAATAGCATAAACTCAAACATTTAGATGATTTCAATAAGTTTTCACACCATGAAATGGATGTTCTACACATTTGTCGTATCTTTAATTTTAACGGGGTGCGCACACCATGCTGCCGAGTTCGGTAATCCGCAAGCATTAAATGAGAACCTTAGCCGACAACAACGATTGCAACAATTGGTGGAACTCAATCACTGGAATATGCGAGGACTCGTTGGACTAATGAATGGCAAACAAGCTTGGAGTGCTCCATTCAGCTGGCAACAACGTGGCGAAGAATTTAAAATACAATTATATGGTCCTATTGCCGGAGGGGCACTGAATATCATCGGTAAACCAGGACATGTAGTCTTAGCAGATACAGATCATGTCAAAATTTTTGCTCATTCTGGCGATGAATTATTAATACCCGAAACCGACTTGAAGATACCTGTTGAAAGCATATATTATTGGATTAAAGCAATCGCAATACCGAAAATAGCAGCTGATAAAAAGTATGACCCATATCATCACCTTATCGAATTATCCCAATTAGGTTGGCATATCAAATATTTAGATTATCGATCAGATAAAGGAATCGATTTGCCAAGCAAAATAGTGATATCAAATACTCCTATCAATATCAAAATTTTAATTAATCGATGGCAAATCCTCCAACAGAACCATAAAAAGAACCTTCATCACATTTGATAATAAATCGCAGAAACTTTATTAATGATTGCATTGATAATAAACTACTTGTAAATATTCTAATTTATTTAACATCAATAGTTAATTGGTGATTAGGTTAAATATTGGTCCATTGCTCCTTTTGTTACGCAGCCAATCAAACTCAGTATCGCTTTTTGAACGTGCAACCTATTTTCAGCAACATCATAAATCACTGATCGATGACTATCGATCACGGCATCAGTGGCTTCATAATTTCTCATCACTGGCATCGGATTGGCGAAAATTGAATGTTTAGATCGCTGCATTTTTTCATCGTTTACAATCCACTCTTTTAATTTTAGAGCTTTCTGTTTCTCAGATTCACATTGTAGCTGACCATGTTGGTAAGCATCTCTAGAAACCCAATGTCTTGCATAAACCACATCAGCAGCATCGTAACCCTCTTCAGGATCGTGAGAAATATCAAAACGACTACCCTTAGCTTTACAAACGTTAGAGATTGTTTTACTAACAGCTGGATCAATATCATACCCCTTAGGCATTGATAGCATGATATCCATACCTAATCGTGCAGCCAGTGTTAAATGTGATTGAACACTGGCAAGCGGTCGAATCATTGGGCTACTTGCCCATGTCAAAAGTAACTTCTTCTTTTTTAAATTTTCGATATAAGCTGATTGATCATATTGACTAAAATACTCTGACCAACCCATTAAATCAGCAAAAGCTTGGCAAGGATGATGAGCATCAGTTGCCATATTGATAATAGGCACATTACTATAATTTTCGAATGCTTTTAGAATTTCATATTCTTCACCGGAATACTTTAGTCGATCGAGGCTTATCCTGACACCAATACCCGCTGCATAGCGAGAAATAACCTGAGCAATATCTTTTAACGCCTCTGTTGCTCCACCGCTGGTATTCAACCATATTTGCTCAGGGGTAATCGCTTGAGCGTGACCACCAAGCTCTTTGATGCCTATTTCAAAAGATAGTCGTGTGCGAAGTGACGCATTAAAAAATAACAAAACAAAGGCTCGGTTATCTAAAATATTTTTCCATTCATTAGAGAAGCGGTTACTTTTCATTCGCTTGGCTAGATATAAAATATTGTTCAACTCTCGATCACTGCAGTCACTATCGTCAATAAGAGTCCGTCCATACATCGCATTTATCCTTAGGTATCTGTAATATCTTTTGGTTTGAAATTCAGAACTAACATACCATATTTTTAACACATTAATCCAGCGTCAATAACTGCGCGAATAAACTATGCAAGCTAGATTATTTTAGCTATAATTAACTGCTATATTTAATATACAGGATGATTCTATGGCAATGACGCAAAAAGGTCCGGTCTTATTAATTGGCAACCCTCAAAGTTCTTCAATACAAACACTCTATCAATTATTAACCACTGACGGAGTGACTACAGCACGCGCTGATGACTACGACTCCGTGTGTCATCAATTAAATCAATTGCGTTTTGACCTCATGATTTTCGATGCTTCTCCCAAAACAGGAAGTGAACTTATGATGTTGGCAAAACGATTAAAAAAATTTAAATCCGCGATATCTCAAGACTACTGTGCAAAATTTGTCATCGCCGAAAAGAAATTATCTTCTTTTTTTGAGCAGTATATCGGAAATAGTATTGATGGAGTTATCTATAAGCCAATGAATGAAAAAACTTTGCAATCAATTTTCGAAGGCGCTGAGGCCATTCAGCACATAAAATTATTGCTCAGTAAAAAATCCGACATTGATCATGCAGACAAATTACATTAATGTTATATTTTACTGAGCCTTTGGTTATTGGTCCTGGGCACGAAATTTCTCGTATTTGCCAATAATTTCTTCTGCATCTTTAATACTAAATGGCTTACGATATCCATCGTTTAGCCCAGCTTCTATACGCTCTTCTTCAGAAGCTTGATCAAGGTTACCAGACAATGCAATAATCATCGACTTAACGCCCATTTTGCGTAACGCTTCAGTTAACTCTAAACCATTACAATCTGGCAAGCCGAAATCCATGATAATAATGTCGTAGCTATTATCCATTTCAGTAATTTTAGCTTTTGCATCAAAACCAGTTTCTACGATATCTACATGTGTTCCAGGGGCTGCTTTACGAAAGAATACATACACCATTCGGCCCGCTAATATGTTATCTTCAACAACAAGTACTTTTAACATTTGCTTTACCTTTAAAAATTAATAGCAACACAATTATTAGTCTAGTTTAAGATATCGGTATTGTCTAGTTGGTTTCAGTTTGATCAAGTGAAATTTTTAGGGGGACCACCAATATGAAACATGAACCTTTTCTCTCAATACTTTCAAATCGCAGCTCGCCACCCATCTCTAGAGCATATTGATTCACTCGAGTTAAACCGAGTCCTCGTCCTCGTTCGCCACCTTTGTTACTGGGCTTGGCTTTTACAAATGCTTTCAAAACATCGGTTTGCTTTTCCTGAGGTATCCCTATTCCTGTATCCTTTATGGTAAAACGTACAATAGCTGTTTTATCATCATGCTTCAGACAATCAACTACTAGCTGTACTCCCCCTTTATGCGTGAAGCGAACCGCATTGCTAAGTAAGTCAACTAAGCATTGATAAATTCTCTTGCCATCCCCAAGAAGATAATGTGGTATTTTTGTATCAATCGAGTATGTGTAGTCAATGTTTTTATACCGCGCCGAGACGGTATTCACATGATACGCATGTTTGACAATTTCAGGCAGATCAAATCGTGTAAAGATAGTCTCTTCGCTCAACTGTCCTTGATATAAATCAAACAACAGTGATTCTTGATATTCTAGTATCTCTCTAGATGATTGGCTCACACCTTCTAGTAGTAACCGTTTTTCTTCACTGAGTAGTTTTGAATCACTTAGCTCTTGCAATAAGAATTCTGAACAAGACACTACATTACCTAAGGGAGTCCGTATGTCATGTTCTTGATCTTCCACAAATTGTTTATAAAGCTGTAAAGTATTGTCCCGATCGTTATTTGCTTCTTGAGCAATTTTAAGTGCCGTTTCCAATTTATTTTGAGTTTTTCTTAGCTCAGTAATATCTAGGGATATTCCTATCGTTCCAGATAGCACGCCATCTTCATAAAAAGGCATCTTTTGAGATAAGAAATGTGTTTCATAATTTTGACCGGGAAGGATGATAGACTCTTCGACCACAATTTTTTTTTGATACTTTAGCACATATTTATCAGACGCAACAATTTTATCCGCTCTATCTTTCCAACTTAGCTCATAATCTGTCTTGCCAATAATCTCTTCAGGTGAATTTAGCCCAGCAGCAATAGCATTATTTAAATTACATCCAAGGTGCTCCCCTTTGGTATTTTTCCAATAGATATTCCCTGGTAAATTATTGATAATTAACTGTAGTACTTTCTCAACTTCTTTCAAAACGACTCCTTTCAATACACTTTGATTGATTAAATTTCTTCTACTAGTTTTTCTTTTTGCTTAAATTTATTTCTTCCACGTCTCAAAATATCTAACTCAACGGTTTTTCTCTGCAGCAACCCTGGTGGCGCATTTGAATATTTTTTAATTTCCCTTAAAGCAATAAGTGCTTCACCCGGATATACATCGACAGTGTATCTCATTCTCACTAAAAACTCAAATACTGCGGTTTCCTCTAGTAAAAAATTGACAGATAAATTAACTGCTTCATCTTTTGACCAACAGATTTTTCTCTCGTTTTTTAAAGTTTTAAAATCAATAAAATCTTCTGCCATATCCTTAAGCTCGCATTTGAAATTAAGTTCACTATTGTAAAACTGGGTAATTTCAACAAATATCTCTTTAAATTCATCCTTGGAGATGATGTCGTGCCAGTGGATAAAACTAATTTTGCTTTGGCTCCTTGCATCTAATGCTTCTAAAACTGGGTTCAATTCATATTCAATATAAAATCGTTCTCTCTCCAAAGCTTCCTCTAGAGCGGTATGGCTATCTTCTGTAAATAAATTGTAATGAAACCGATAAACATAACCACTGGTGATTAATAACGACTGGTTAAAATTTTTTGCAAGAAAATCAATCACTGCCGCTAATTTTTTTCCATAGAAATTAGGGTTTGAAATGCTTAAGCCACAATAAGCATTTTCTAAAAATACTTGTTTTGCATCAGTGCCTTCAGGCCAAATCTGCTTTATTTTAGAGGCGTAATATCTCAAGTTATTTCTCCTTTAGGGTTAGACACAAAATATGAAATATTTCATAAATAGCAGTTAAGCTGCTATTTATTAATAAACAGTCGAGCACACTACAATTTAACAAAGTAGTTGAGACCTCTAACATATGCGCTCGCTAAAAAATTGTAGCTTAATTATAAATAATTACAAATTTAAAAAAGCCTTATGGTAAAAAATTATATATATTATATTCAGCTGCACAAATTTAATGCTAAAAATTAAAAGAAATATTTTTAGAATATAAAATTTATAAACTGAAGTTTATTTTTGAGATTGGTCAAGTGAAATTTTTAATGGAATCACCAGCGTAAAGCACGAACCTTTTCCCTCAATACTTTCAAATCGCAGCTCGCCACCCATCTCTAAAGCATATTGATTTACTCGGGTTAAGCCCAACCCTCGTCCTCGTTCACCGCCCTTATTACTTGGCTTGGCTTTTACAAAGGCTTTTAAAACATCGGCTTGCTTTTCTTCAGGTATACCAATTCCCGTATCTTTAACGATAAAACGTATAATCTCTGTTCTATCATCATGCTTTAAACAATCAACTACTAACTCTACTCCACCTTCATGTGTAAAGCGAACCGCATTGCTGAGTAAATCAACTAAGCATTGATAAATTCTCTTGCCATCTCCGAGAAGATAATTGGGTATTTTTGTATCAATCAAGTATGTATAGTCAATGCCTTTATAACGCGCTGATACGATATTCACATGATAGGCATGTTTAACAATTTCAGGCAGATCAAATCGTGTAAATATAGTCTCTTCGGTCAACTGTCCTTCATATAAATCAAATAACAGTGAATTTTGGTAATCTAAAATTTCTCTAGATGATTTACACACCCCTTCTAATAATAACCGCAGTTCTTCATTAAGTAGCGTTGAATCACTAAGCTCTTGCAATAAAAATTCAGAACAAGAAGCGACATTACCCAACGGAGTGCGTATATCGTGTTCTTGATCTTCAACAAATTGCTTGTAAAGCTGCAAAGTATTTTCTAGTTCTTTACTAATTTTATTTATTTTTTCCAAGCTATCTTGTAGCGATTTTTTTGTCTCTTTTAATTCAGTAATGTCTATCGATAAGCCGACTACCCCTTTCAACTTTTTGAGGTTATCATAAAGCGGTGTCCTCTTGGAAAGGTATGTTCTTTCTTTTCCGTCTAAAAGTGTACTTTTTTCTTCAGTACAATGTTCTGTATTACTTTTAATCACTTCCTCATTTATAACACTAATTTGTTCTACTAAATCTTTTGGCAAAACTTCAGAAATATTTTTATTAACGATATCGCTTGCTTTTACATAACCAAGCATTAGGGCTTGATTTTCATTACATCCCAAAATATTATTCTCCAAATCAAGCCAATAAACGTGGCCGGGCAAGTGCGATATGATACTTTCTAAGGTTGCAAAGGCTTCATCTCTTTGTAAAAATGCAGACTCAATTTCCTCACTTTTTTTTGTAATATCGATCGATATGCCAAATATCCCAAAGGGTTTATTATCTTTATCTCTAATTGGCATTTTTGAACTTAACAAGACTTTCCTTTTGCCATTAACCTCGATTTTTTCTTCAAAAACGCACGGTTTTTTAAGCTCGAGAACTCTAATATCATTGATTCTATAAGAATCATCAATAGATTTTACTCTTGCAACATCGCTTTCTTTTTTACCAATTAAGTCGTTAGCGTTTTCATAACCAAAAGAAACGGCTTGAGCTTTATTACAATACAGAATTATACCTTCGATTGTTTTGACATACACGCTGACTGGCATCAATTCTAAAAAGTTCAAAATATCAATATCTACATTCATAAAAGCTCCTTTAACAGTTTTTACGCATTTTTTGTATTCTTCCTTTAACCCAGACTCATTCTTATTTAGCAATCTTGGTAATAATGAACTTCTATTGCTTTACAATACTATGTCTCAATAAAAAGATATGCTTTTAGTTCATTATTACCTAATAATTAATATCATTTATTAGTTATTATAGCAGATTTTTAAAAAAATGTGTTAAAGAAATTTTTTGATACCCCAAAGATCATATTTTGATTTTTTTTTGACGTTCTTCATCCATATTTTTCAACTGTAATGCCTCAAATAAACACAAAATTGATCAAAAAATAATGCGTTATTAAATTTTAATTTTATACTTTATTTAAATTAAATACTGATTAAGCAAAGCTCCATATATTTGATCATACCAACATAAATTATTCTTGAAGCGGCGCTACATGCACAAAGGATTAAAACAATGATATTATCAATCCCTAGAAAAAATTCAATTAAGATAATAATCGAAGCGTAACAACTATGTTTCGACGGCTTTATTCAACATCAATGCTCGCACGCATCTAAGCGACAATAAATACTACAACACAAAAACTAAAAAACAAAATCTTTCTCATACAGCTGAAATATCCGCTTGAGTAACAATAGAGGCTGCTCGCCTTACCGCGACTGCTTACAAGCTTGCATCTAAAAGAAGTGAAGAAACTGACTTTAAGGCATCACAAATTAATAAGGAAGTTGCCCAGATTAACGCCGAAGGTCTCCTGAATGCGCTCAGACCAACGCTCAATTCACTAATGATGCTCTCTGCTCACAATAAGCTCAAGGGGTTAAAGCTATCGCTGAAATCAAGGCTAAGGCTGCGGCAGTACGTCATGCAGGTAAGGTTAGACGTACTGAGGGTATTTTTGGGGCCATAGTCGCAGCAGCTTTTGCATATTTTTATATGAAGCCTAAAGAAGAGAAATATACTCAAAATGAAGAATTATCTGAATCCAAAAAAATGAACGCGAGCTTAAACTATTCCTTTATGAAGTTAAAAAACTGCTGAAAAAAGTGAAAACACAATAAAGAAGATGAAATCTTTACTTTCACCACAACTATCTAATAAAATGTAGAAGATTGAAAATAAACAGGATAAAAAATAGAATAAATCTATGAAAAAAATTAAAAACCAAGAAATGCAAGCTCAAATAGAGAAAGATATCGAAGCAGACAGATTAAGCATGTAAGGAGCTTGGCTATGAAAGATGAAGATGATTTTTACAAAGTTATTGAAAAAGCCAAACAGCAAAGTCAAGAACGACGCAATGCGGCTTTTAAAGCAATTGAAGCATCCGGGGATTTTAAAAACACCGCACCAGGTATGACTGCTGCTGAACTTGACAAAGAAGTCCAATTGATTATCAAAAAGTCAAACGATCGATTCTGGAAGAATGATTCTGAAAAGTCAGAAACTCCACCTAGTAGCATCCCCACCAAAAGCCAAACTGAAAACTGACTTAGTCTGATTGATTGCAGATGTATTTTAACTTTACAATTTTATCAGATTGAGTCTTTAACCTTACTTTTCAAAGATGCTAAAAATATTTATCCTGATTTAGACTTTAACACAACAATATAACCCGCCACAGGCTTCCCTGCTTGAGATCGCAACACCAGATCTTGGAAATGAATAGATTCAAATCCAAATTGATTAATCAAATGTCGAATATAGTTTTGGTGGTGTGCAAAACGCCCGGTTTGTTGGAGTTGGTAATCGGAATCATTGGTGTTTTTTTCAATAGAGAATGCAAACATGCCTGATGGTTTTAAAATTTTCCTAGCTGCTTTAAAAACCAAATTCAAATCACCTATATACACCAAACTATCAGCCGCAATAATTAGATCAACAGTTATATTTTTTTGTTGCATTGCTGAAATCAAATCATCTTCAATTAACTCAGTATAATTCCCAGTTTTTCTTGCTTGATTCAACATTTTTTCTGAAATATCAATTCCGATAAGCTTTGCCGCAGAAGACTTTAAAAATTCACTGCATAAACCTGTGCCACAACCTAAATCAATAATACTTAAATTTGAATTTTCATCGAGGAAATCTGCTAGTAATTGCTGCATGACATCTGGAACGCGATATTGTAGTTTATCCAATACCTCAGTATCAAAATAATGTGCGTAATTATCAAATAAATCTTTAATGTATTTTTTAGGGGCTGATTGATACTCTCCCTCACCAAGCAACGATTGTAATATGTATTTCACTGACTCGTCACCAGGTTGGATATTTAATGCTTTCTGATAACAGTGAATCGCTGCTTGTTTTTGTTGACGCTTCAATAGGACATTGGCTAAATTACTTAATGCTGCAAATGATTCATGATCGATTTCAACTGCTGTTTGTAAATGATAATGGGCACTTTCCCATTTTTTTTGCTGCATGAAAATTGTTCCTAGATTGTAATGCGCAGTAAAATCATCAGGCACAGCAGCTAATAGCTCATAATACTGGTTCATTGCTAATTGTAGTTTGCCTGAAGTTAAATAAGTCGCAGCTAAATTAGTTCTTGCAAATAAATTTCCAGGCTCTTTAGCTAACGCCTCAAGAAAATGCAGAATCGCTTGCTCACGGTCATTTAATTGTAGATACACAGCACCTAGATTAGATAGTGTTTCAGCATGCTGTACATTAAGCTCAAGTGCTTTCTCAAACGCAACCTTAGCTTGCTCATAATCGTTTGATTCATAATAAATTGCCCCCAAATAAAAATGACTCGCAAAATGGTTGGGGTGATTTTTAATAATCGTTTGCCATAATTCCTTCGCTAATTGCGTTTGCCGGTTATTTAAATAACTTAATGCTAAACAATGTTTAACAGCATCGTCATCTGGATGGTGCCGTAAGCTCTGTTGATAACATTCCTGCGCGGCAACAACATCTCCCATTTGCTCGTATAGGCGTCCTAAATTTAACGCCGCCTCTAGGTAATCTGGTGTTAACGCTAAAGCTTGCTTGAATTGGACCATTGCTTGTTGATGCTCATTCAAGTGTATTAAAGTTTGACCCAAATGATTATGCAACTGTGCATTATTCGGCTGTAGGCTTAAGGCTGATTCGAACTGCATTTTTGCTAAACCATATTGACCATGCTGAGCATATAAAATTCCAAGTAAGTCAAGCGCTTCAACATCATCTGGTTCGACATGTAACCAATTCAGGTAAAGCTCTTCAGCCTGCTCAAATTCGCCTTGTTGATGTAACGCTGCCGCTTGCTGACGTAAACTAACCTCAGATTTCATCTGTAACGACATTAAAATTTAATAAAATTTTTCGGATAAGCATAAAAATCAACAATTTCCCTACACTTTAACTAACCTATGCTATTATGATAATCGATAAGTTAAAACTTGCCAGTATCACTGCTTTAATTAACACTAAACTTAACGCTTTCACTTATATTTGTTAAATATTTTGCCAGCGTTAATATTACGTTAATCAAGTATTGATAATATAAATATTGAAATACATAAACATGCTCAATGAACTTTAAGGCTAATCAATGAAGTTGCCATTAGACTTTTCAAACCACACGGATAAAGCAATTTGGGGATACTATCGTCTCGTGAAACAAGGGGAAGAAACCCCTGAATTGATTAATGAACTGTTAACTTTATTGAACATAGCTCCTGCAGAAATAGACTTGGCTATCAATAAAATCGCGATTACTCCATCATTGGATGAAGGTGACTTAGAAGCAAGCTTACGCGTTGCAAAAATCGATCTGATTGTTGAGCATATAGACGACCTGATTGGTCCTGTGGGCTTAGCTTTAACGGAAATATTTCCTGCGTTGTACCGCACTCCTCAGCGGTGGATGCCTTCTAACAATGACTCAACCATTGTCAGTGATATTATTGAAGATTTATATTCGATTCGCCATAATCAAAAACCACCTTCTGAACAAGCAGAAGATGCGCTTAAAATACTCCAAAAATACCAAAATAAGTTGTTTGTCGCAACTCGAGCAAGTCAGCGGGTGATAGACGTGATGAATAAAAAAAATCTAACCCATGGTGAATCACCACCATCAATCAACTTCACGTAACTTTTTCAACGCCGCTGCTCTATGGCTGCATTGGTTTTTCTGTGCCAAAGTGATTTCGGCAGCTGTGCACCCTAAATCCGGCAAATAAAAAACCGGGTCATAGCCATGGCCATGAATGCCTCTAGGTTCAAGTGCTATCTGCCCATGCCAATCCCCGAAGCAAATTTGAGGGGTAGGATCGGTCGCAGACTTTAACAACACAATCACACAAACGAAATATGCTTTGCGCTGCGACATGCTTTTAATATCAGCAAGCGCTGTTAATAACTTACTATTATTCGCTTCTGCAGTAGCATGGTCACCGGCATATCGTGCAGAATAGATTCCTGGCGCACCCCCCAAAATATCTACAACTATTCCTGAATCATCCGCTAAAGCAGGGCAGCCACTGATTTGTGCAGCGTGCCTTGCTTTGAGTATGGCGTTCTCTACAAAAGTTAAGCCGGTCTCAGCAACAGAACGAATATTATATTCAGACTGAGGGTATATTTGCCAATCAGTGTCTCTCAATGCATGCTGAACTTCAGTAATTTTACCTTGGTTACTCGATGCAAACACTAATTTAGCCATTTAATTCACCCGTAAAGTACTCGTGGGTACCTTGGGCAACGATTGCTTCTCCTAACCTATTTAGAGCGTGTGCGTAGGCAGCGTCGCGCATACCGCACTCATATCTTTTCATCAGTTGATATACGGTATTAAATTCTTTAGACATGCGGGTTTGCAGCTGATGGTGGACCTCCTCTTCTTCCCAGTAAAGTCCGATACGATTTTGAATCCATTCAAAATAGCTGACTGTCACCCCTCCAGCATTCGCTAAGATATCTGGCACCACGAGTTTGTTGTTTGCAAATAAGATGTCGTCTGCCTCAGGCGTTATCGGCCCATTGGCAGCTTCAAGAATATAATGTGCCTGAATTTTTTCTGCATTGTTGACTGTAATTACATCTTCTAATGCAGCAGGTATTAATATATCAACAGGCAAAGTTAATAATTCTTCATTTGAAATATGCTCTGCATCCACTGCCTCGCATACTGTACCTTGACAATACACTGCCTTAACTCTGCGAGTGGAATTTTTCATATGAATCAAGCTCGGAACATCGAATCCTCGCTGGCTATATATTCCACCCTGCGAATCACTAACTGCAACTATTTTGTAGCCATCTCGGTGAAGTAATTGAGCAACACTTTTAGCGGCATTACCAAATCCTTGGACTGCAACCGTGATTTCTTGTGGCTGCCAATCATAGATTTTTTCCATTTCTTTAATACAGTAATAAACCCCTCTTCCAGTCGCATCATTACGCCCAAGGCTGCCTCCTAAAGAAATGGGTTTACCGGTAATGACCGCTGGTGAATAGCGTCGGGTGATTTTTGAATACTCATCCATCATCCAACCCATGATCTTTGCATTGGTATACACATCAGGCGCGGGAATATCTCTATCTGGGCCAATAAAATCGGCGATTTGTCCAATAAAGCCTCGGCTTAGTCTTTCTAATTCCATACGTGATAAATTTTTAGGGTCGACAATAATACCCCCCTTCGCCCCACCGTAAGGTAATCCCATCAATGCGCACTTGAAGGTCATCCAAAATGCTAATGCTTTTACTTCTGCTAGACATACATTGGGATGATAGCGTAAACCACCTTTTGTAGGGCCACGAGTATTGTCATGCTGCACTCGATAGCCCGTAAACACTTCTAAGCGGCCATCATCCATTCTCACTGGAATGGTCACTTCTAACGTGGAACGCGTATACTTCAAGCGCTCTAAAGCTTCTTGGTCAATCTTTGCAAATCGAGCTGCACTGTCTAAACGTTTAACTGCTTGACTAAATAGATCATCACTCATAAAAACCTCCTATGCATTTATACCCTTAGACCTAATTTTTTTTGAACGGTGTTTTACGCGAGACCACCAGTGAAAGAGAAACGGTGGGCACGACATTAAAATCAAACTACTACAAATTAATAACTCATAATTATCTCTGAGGCGATCACTGATTCCTTCCAGAGGAATAAATCCAATCACAAAAGTTAAACTACTTGAAAAAATCCCAAGCCCAACAGTGATAAACACCCCGATCATTCCTCCAGGAATTTTAAATGGGCGGTGCATGTCAGGCTGCTTAATCCTTAAATAAATAACTGCAGCAAACATTATGATATACATCAACATGTATAATTGTGCAGCTAACACCGTTAAAAGCCAATATGAACTATTCACCGTGGGCATGAACAAAAATATTAACGACATCCCCGTAACTAAAAATGCCTGCATAATGAGCAGGGCCTGAGGAGAATCATATTTATTAGTTTTTTGAAGCACTGGCATTAAATCCTCATCTTGCAAAGCGACTAATAGCCCCCTGCTAGGAGAGATAATCCAATTACTAATGCTCCCTATGGTGCCAATGATTATTGCCAAGCCTAAAAAAGGACTGAACCAAGTGAGTTGATACGACCTGAAAAAAATCTCAAATGATTGCATGATTCCAGCAACTAGATTCAATTCATTATGAGGAACTGTTATCGCAATTGACAATGAGCCTAATAACATGGTGACGTAAATAATAACCACCGAGAGCACCAATGCTAAAGGATAGTCGCGCTGTGGGTTCTTTACATCACTGGCATGAACTGTGGCGATCTCTACACCACTAAAAGTCAAAAATACTGCAGTTAATGATAATAATAAGCTTGGATCACTAAAAGCCTTACCAAAATTATGAGGAATAATTTTAGATTGTAAAGTATCTGCAGAGAAGTACCAGGTTAAGCCCAACACTATGACTAAAGTCATCGGGATTAATAAGCCAGCAATCCCACAAAATTCACTAAACCACGCCGAGGATTGAATCCCAAATAAATTCAAAAAAGTCAGTAACCAAAAAGTAATAACGATGACTGCAAATAAAAAATATCGATTCGCAGCTAGCTCAGGAGAAAATATATAGGCCAACGTCCCTGCGATAAAAGCGAGAATCGTAGGGTACCATATAATATTTTCTATCCATTGAAACCAAATCGCTAACAATCCTAGGCGTTTACCAAATGCAGTTTTTATCCATAAATAGACGCCCCCTGTTTCCGGCATTGAGGCAGATAACTCCGCTGCGGCTAATGCACAAGGCAACAAGAAGGAGAATGCCGCAAAAGTGAAATATATAATGAGTGTGTCACCAAAAAGTGCCGTCGCTGGTAAATTGCGAATTGAATCTACCGAAGTGATGGTAATCATCATTATCGCGAAAATACCAAGTGTCTTTTTATTGCTCAAGCGAAGTTTTTCCTATGCTAGTCAGTGCAGCTAACAGTACTCAAATAATATAAAATATGCAAGACTTAACTCCGATTGCAAAAATATGGAGAAAGCGATTTCAAATCTACCGATGAAAATACTTGCACAGGGTTTTTTACTGTTTCCCGGGATTAATATTGGCCTAGCTTTATTAGGCTTACTCACACTGAGACGCTTTTACAAGATAGGCATATTTGCACTTTTATTAAGCATCTTATCATTATATCTATTCAGCACGCCCATGGTTACCTCAAGGTTTATCTACTCTTTACAAATGATTCCTCCCCTGGCTCTAACAAGCCTCACCTCGTCGCCACAGCACTCTCAATTAAAAGCCATTATCGTTTTAGGAGGGGGAAGTCGATATGCACCTGAGTACCGGCAGTATCAGCCCTCTTATACCAGTCAGGAAAGGCTCATGTATGCGGCGAAACTTCATCAACTCACCCAATTACCCATCATAGTACTTGGAGGCAATGGTGACCATATAAAACCTAGTGAGTCTGAATTAATCAAGATACGCCTAGATGAGCAATTTGGAATAAAGACTCAATGGATTGAATCAGCAAGTCGTAGCACTTGGGAAAACATTCTGTATGCAGTACCCTATCTAAAGGCACAAGGTATCGAATCATTTTACCTAGTCACTAGCGCCTTTCACATGCCACGCGCAGTGGCTGTTTTTAATACCTTTCATCTATACCCAACCCCTGCCCCCACAGATTATTTTGAGATTAATGGTGATTTAAATAAAATAGCCAATTGGCTTCCATCTGGATATATGTTATTAATCTCATCGATAGCATTACATGAATATTTAGCTAAACTTATCTATGATACCTTCTAACTGATTTTTGGAGTTGCAATTTAAATGTTACAAATTATACAGGCGCTTATAGCCCCTCTCACTAGTTTATTCGTTATGCTGCTTAGCAATGGGCTATATACGACTTTAATTTCCGTACGGTTGGATTTAGATGCAGCCCCTAGCTGGGTCATTGGCATTGCAACTTCAGCATATTACCTAGGTTTTATGATTGGTTGTTTACAAATCGAACCCTTTATTAAGCGGATTGGACATATTCGAGCATTTGCAATATTCGCCGCGCTGAGCACGATTGTTTCACTGTTGCCGGGAATGATAGCTGACAAAACGACTTGGATCGTGATGCGTTGCATTGCCGGATTTGCAATTGCCGGAACCTACATAGTAATTGAAAGCTGGTTGCTATCTTCAAGTAATGCTAAAAACTATGGACGAGTGGTCTCAATTTATATGATTAGTCTTTATGGGGGCCAATCATTAGGCCAATTACTCTTAAATATTGGCAGCCCCTACCAAATTACCCAATTCGGCATTGCCAGCATCCTCGCCTGCCTTTCAATTATTCCAGTATGTCTGACCTACAGACCGTCACCAGCGCTTGAAGAGTCTACCTCATTGAGCTTATTTAAACTTTATCAGGTCTCCCCCACGGGCTTTGTGAATGTTTTTGTAGCCGGCATGATTTTAGCTTCAGTTTACGGTTTTTTACCGGTATTCGTTAACGCTTATGCCGGCGGCATGAAAGAAGTTTCTATTACTATGCTGTTAGTGATTCTTGGAGGGGTGTCTTTACAATATCCAATTGGACATGTATCGGATATTTTTGACCGTTCCTGGGTGATGTTATTTTTAACGATTGCCACTGGAGTCGTCAGTATCGCTACAATTTTAAGCATCGCTTACTCAAAAATTTTATTTTGGGCTTTAATTACTTTATTTGGAGGTATTGCTTTCACACTATACCCTATCGGTATTAGCCATACCTGCGATAGAGTGAGCAAAGAAAGTATTGTTGCAGTAATTAGTGGTCTGGTTCTCTCCTACAGTGCCGGAGCGATTATTGGGCCTTTAATTGCACCTCTATTTATGGCCTATTTTGGTGGACAAGGATTATTTATTTATTTTGCAGTATTAACAGCCTTAATGACAATTTTTACACTTTGGCGCTGGCAACAAAGACCTAGGGTCAGCTCCGAAGAGCAAGGGGATTATGTGCCTGCGCCGATAACCCCAGTGGCAAATGAGCTGAATCCCCGTTGTGAAGAGGACACGGTATGAATTATTGGCTACTAAAATCAGAACCTACTACATATAGCATAGACGATTTGGCGAACGCTGATAATCAAACGACGTATTGGGAGGGTGTACGTAACTATCAAGCTCGCAACATGATTCGCGATGATATGCACATTGGTGATCAAGGTTTTTTTTATCACTCAAGTTGTAAAATCCCTGGCATCGTTGGAATTGTTGAAATCACAAGTGAAAGCTATCCTGATCCAACTCAATTTGACCCAGAAAGCTCTTACTATGATCCAAAGTCAACTCAAAATCAGCCACGATGGTTTGTCGTCGATGTTAAATTAGTTAAAAAGCTACCAAGCACGATAAGCTTAAAAGAATTAAAATCATTGAAAAATTTAAAAGATATGGCCTTGCTTCAGAAGGGCAATCGGTTATCTGTGATGCCAGTCGCTCACCAACAATGGGAAACTATTCTTAAAAATTGCTCGCAGTAATGGATTTTGCTTCAGAATCAAATATCAATAAAATTTATTATTATGTGTTTTTGATTTTATTTGAAAGAACTGGTCATTCAATGAAATATTTTTTTAAAGCGCTTCTTATGTTTTAAACAAATAATAGAGTCTATAAGATTTAACAAATGAGTCAGTTCTTGTTCCAGTTCCGTTATTTTATTTTTTGATCGGCAGCCAGCCCCTTTTAATAAGTCGATACGATTGATAGAAACGCCTGTCATGTTTTTGGCATAAGCTAGACGATCCTCGTGCAGTGCACTGCAGACTGCATTAATATCATTAATCATGTGGATCGACTGAAAACGACAAAATGATAACTGTTTTTTATGGTCCCGATAATCATGTAATTCGTATGCTAACGACTGTATTTGATTGCACTTATTAATAAATGGCCACTCTTTGCCAATACTGTAGCATAATCCTGGGAGCAGTAGTAATAATAGAAAACTTAATCGTTTATAATTCATAATGTTAATAACCAATGAGTATTTTGTATAAAAAACCCAAATACATTTATCAGCTATTTGATTTTTTATATTAAACAAAGACAATTTACTTTTTCATCAAGTACTTTTAAATAAGTATATGTTATTTTCGATATTCTGCTAAATAATGGCCAAAAATTATATTTTTAATGAAATACTCTAGGCTTACCCTGTTCAATAGGGCTTGGTATTTAAAAAATTCTTGAAGACCCTGTCTAGAAAATATTTCGCAACTGTTAATGTTTCATACTGACTAAATAGCTTAGATCACCTCTAAAAAATAAATTATTTTTTGAAAACAAAGCGGAATTAATAAAAAAAAATTTTATTTGACAATGTACGTACCATCCCCACACTTAAATAATTTTTAATTGCATAAACATTTTTTAGGATGAATTTTTTCTATAGAGTCAATCGAATCCGAGATGTTGAGTCAATAAATCAAAGCCGTTATGGATTGGATGTTTCAACTACGGAACAACTTGCGACGGGATGAACAAGCATTCGGTTCAAAGTGAGCAAGCGAATACTCAATGGCTTATTATTAGCGCTACTTTCAAAACAAGTCCGTATCTCAACTTCCAAATAGAAAGGCAAAAACATCCCACCAAAGCCAAAATCAATAAACTCAGCATTAGCGTAAAAAATCCTAAGAAATAATGTTTATTTAAATTTTTTTAATATTTCCTTCATCATTTTGCTCTAAGATCAACCATATCACCGATGATTTATTTTAGGAGACCCGATGCAACCGACTCAAGCCGTGCATAAGGCTATCGAGCTTAAATTTGCAAATTGGCTATCAAACGAAGACCTTAAAACCGTGGGCGATGGGCTCATTGCCACCCACAATTTACAGGAAGAACTCAATTTCTACACCAATCTGTGTTATATGGGGGAAAAATCTCAAGAGACTCGACACCCGCAACAATTAAAATATTTTTTAGAAAAGCATGCTGACGCTGATAAAACCACCGTCATGATGATTAACGTTGGGGATTTCAATGTTAATCAAAACAGCGGAAATCATTGGATTTTTGCAATGGTGTTAATAACAAACGCGGGTCGCAGTGGTTGTTTAATCGACCCGTTAAAAGATTCAGGGGCAGGCAAGGGCAGCGGCTACAGCACGCTCTGTGAGCAAGTCAAAAAAGTGCTGGCTAATTTTTATAAAATCGAAGAGAATTCTCTGATATCACTCAACGGTTCACAAAAGGATAACTGGAGCTGCGGGCTTTGGGCGTTGGCTTATCTTGACTATGTGGTTACCCACTGGGATTTAATCCACGCTCCCTCCGCTCAACCCCTTCCATTATTTTTCCAAACCATGTTCGCTCAAAAAAACATGGAAAGCCAAAAGAGCCACATCAACATGATGCAAAAAAAGTATGCCAAAATATTCAGCGACCATAACAATGGGTCAGCCGTCGATGCAAAGACAAAAAATGAACCCCCAGCAATACCAACGTCCAGCGAAGGCGAGATTGCGCTGGGGAGTGCAAACGGGATACCCCTCCCTGGTGCACTCCACTTTCGACCCTATGAATCAAAAGACCAAGCAAACGCTGTGAAATGGTTAGGCCGGGGGAAAACCTCCATCAATCTCCTAGAACCCCTGTTACTATCGCTAGTGACTGTTGCTATTAACGCCATTGCAATATACGAGTTCATCGCATCGTTCAACCAAACCTCTGACACTCACTGCTCAGAGGAGCACCTGTCTCTATACGAAGAACACTCAAGTCCCTCACAAGACCTGTCCACAGCGTCTTTAGAAACCACTTTCAGCACCGCTCCCAACAATAGCGCCGATTCTCCAGGCTCAGTATGGGTCCCATTTCTCAATGGTGTGTTGAATTTTATCCTCGCCGTGCTATCTACCTATCCCATACTCTTTTACATTTACTTTAAGCAAAGAGAGCAAGAAGTCACCGCCGAGCAGCAGTATCAAACCACCAAACAATGGATTGATTTTGAAAAAAACACCCATGATGCATTCAAAGATAACTACCCTGAGCCCCTTAAAACCAATCTTTTTGACAGCATCAACGCACTGGAAGCTGAGATTGACCCCTATCACAAGCAAACTGAGCACCATCATAGCATACGAAATAAGTTCTTATACAGCGTCTCAACTCTCTACCCAGTCTTAACTTTCCTCGGATTAGCCGCCAGCGCTTTTAACCCCATCGTCAGCCGCTCACTGATTATCACAGGCGCCACTATCAATGTCTTCCCCATCATCCTGCGAACCATCTTTCGTGTCAAAGATGCCCATGATATCCGAAAAGTCAATCAAGCCCTCGCCAGTGCTTATAAGCTCTTATTAGCCAACAATCGGGATTGTTTGTTCGCACTCCTCTCAGCACTCGCCAAAGACCCGAAATACGGTCACTTTATCAACCACGGCTCCAAAACCCTCGATGACCCCAAAAATGATTGGATTCTTGAGGAACCCCTCTCTGAAGCATTTAAACTCGAATTGCTAGAATTCAGAGCAACCATGGGTGAGTTATGTCAAAAAATTTATCAAAACGCCCAAAAGGGAGAACACCCAGAACAATTGTTGCAAATGCAAGACTATATTCACCTGCTTATCAGCCAATATGAAACCCTTTATCATACAATCGTATATGCACAAAATAACATGCCCAAAGCTTATCAATCCCTCATCCCCGAAAACTTTGAAAACAACGTCTTAGGATTAGGATACTTTAAAACACGACTCGAAAACGCCAAACAACAACAACGACTCATCCAATTGGATTCCCATGACTTAAAATTAATCCATGCAAGCTATCGCGACACAGAAAATAAACTCAAATATCTCTTCAAAAAAATAAAATCCCGAGAAGAAGTCATCGTTAACCAAGAACATCAACAAAAACAACTCGCTAAAATCGTTCAAACCCTCACCGAAGAAAACAAACATCTCAACAATGAAAATGCTGAAAAAAAAGAAACTATTAAGGAACTCCGTGGGAAAAATGAGAAACTGGAAAATGAAAACTCTAGCCAAACTAAAACCATTCATGAACAAGAGACTGAAATCAAACAATTGAAAAATGAAAACTCTGACAAAAATAAAATCATCGAGGAACTCGGTGGGAAAAATGAGAAACTGGAAAATGAAAATTCTAGCCAAAAGAAAATCATCGGGGAACTCCGTGGGAAAAATGAGAAACTGGAAAATGAAAACTCTAGCCAAACTAAAACCATTCATGAACAAGAGACTGAAATCAAACAATTAAGACAACAAGAGAAAACCTACGAAGATACGCTTGTTTTTCTTCAAGAAGAAATTAAAAACCTGGAAAAGCAA
>Ga0100402_1001120_pt1 | contig 31178 bp, 24 predicted proteins | sample CryGeyme20150102_FD_80419 | JGI IMG/M metagenome (GOLD analysis project Ga0100402, IMG submission 80419) | Groundwater microbial communities from Crystal Geyser aquifers in Utah, USA - Crystal Geyser metaG 2015-0102 | ecosystem: Environmental > Aquatic > Deep subsurface > Groundwater | place...
AAATATTATGACTAGAGTAAAGGGACTAGTGGTGTGTGTGTATACAGAGCAGGCTAGGCACACGACCTAATAGAGTAAGACCTAACTCCTGAGTCCTATGGCAGTCCACCTGGGCTTAATTTGAAATAGTCGAGTGGTAGCCTGGTACTAACAGGTAGCTAGCTACAGTACCTGGTATTGTAGTAGACTACGATTACAGCAGGTAACTTGCCAGGACTTTAGCTAGTTGGTCTCGTCTAGTTCATTCTATAACAATTCTTCAGTTGTGCGTATGATACCCTATAACCAGCCTCTAATATTATCATCATCAGATACTACTTCGATGGCGGTTAGGCAACAAAGTACGAAATTCGTTGACGCGAATATACGAGTCACGACAGTAGGTGTTCAATTTTTATTCCCTCAACCTTCAACATGAACAACAACGACGACGACGAGGACGACAGCACAATCCGTGGAGCTGAAAATTTAAAATTTAAATTTTTGTTCTTTTTGGGGGGGGAGAGCTACGAGATTCGTATTTTTTTTTCGTTTGGGTTGCGTACTCTACAGTATTGCCAAGATGACGTTGGCAATGATCATACGCATACACTACTACCCGAATATGATGTGTCACGTTTCAAGGCAAAAATAATTCTCAATGGATTCCTAAATTTGGTAGCTTCCGAGTTGTTAGCTAGACTACTACTAATATAGAAAAAGCCACCTACTACTGTCCCTATTAGGTAGTTAGGGCAGTAGACGCAAAAGGGATGGATGAATACTTCCGATTCCACCAAACGCACACACTGAACACTCAGGGAATATGCTTTGGCCTTCGCTTCTACGTAGAACCACACATGTTTAAAAAAGCATTGATATGAAAGTTTGATATGAAAGTTTGCGTGACTACTATATTTAAGTTGATGGTAGTCCATCGACAAGATAGTTATTCTTGACTTATTGAAGACGTTTACTCGCTGCTCGCCTTTTTGTCTTCGTCCTCTGGCTTGTTCTTGTTGTTGGTGGTGGTGCCACCGCCATTAGGATTTCCCGGCTTGACGTTCAACATCAAGATGCGCAAATTAGGAATATTTTGACAAATAAATTGTAAACGCTGACACATGGTGGCATCATCGACACCAATCGCAGCTGGTCGTTCCTGTTTGTCCGTCGAATTTTTCTCGGTTAACAACACGACCTGTTCCAATACTGATTGTGGTAATTCGTCCGGTTTGAGATCGTCTCGTGGTTTGAACGTGTCCATTTGTTCACCTTTGGCATTCAAAATAATAAACGATGATTTGCTGCTGTTGTCCATCGTGGGAGGACGAATAAAATTCCACAATCCATTGGGCGGACCAATAATATTGGTAATTTTAGAAATCTTGTCGGCCACGGCCTTTTCTCCATCTGTCATGGGTGGTTGCTGTGCCATCTGTACTTGCTTTACCAGTGCCGCGGGAGGCACAAAGGGAACACCCTGAAGATTGGGTGGATTCACAGCTCGCAATTGATTCAAGCTGGTAATAACCCGCCCTTCGGCCACGGCACGTTTCGTCAATTCGATGAGCTGTGGTGCCAACTGCGGTGATGATAGTTCGACCTGGTTGGTACCCGTGGTGGTACACAAGAACGTATCGTGAATCAAAACTCCAAACCACGGCAGCAGCGTGAGATGAAATTTGGGAGGACGAGGGAATTTCTGATTGCCTCCCGCCACCGCAATGAGCGGTGCTTGAAATCCCACCACCACATAGACTTGTCGAGGATTGTGACAAGGAACTACCATGGTGCCCTGTGGACCCATGCCCACGATATAAAATTCACCTTCGATGCGAACATTCCAGGCAGCCACCGCGTCAGTGGATGTCATGGCCTTGGTGACCAATTTGTAGGCACCCGGTTTGGGATTCTTGGGATCCTCGCTGACTTGTTTGTCTAAATCGGTTAGCTTTTGTTTCTCTAGAATACCCTTGGTTAAGTAAGCCTTCAAGCTGGGATACACGCCACCTTCTGCCTTGGTTGTTTCGTCGGTTTGTTTCCAGTACTGCCATCCAAAGGCGGCCAATTTGAGAGAATTGGTTTCACCTTTGAGGGTTTGCGAACAACTAACTCGCATCACGTGAAAGATGAAACTGGCCACTTTGGCATGTGCTGGTTCCAGACAGCCATTGATGATGGCGGGCATATCATCGCTGATTTCTACCAGAGGTTCCTTTTTCAAATTGGCTTCCTTGACACTGAGGGGTTTGCCACCGCCTGCCTTGGGGTCGCGATTAGGTAGGTCCAAGTCAATGGGATACCGTTGTGTCTTTTTATCGTAGTTGGATGCAATGCAACCGTGACGTCCATTAAGGGCTGCTGAACCCACCAAATTTTGTAGAATGACACGATCTCCAATCTGAAAGGGTAGATTGGGATCGTGCATCTGTTGGGCGGGTGTTTTGCCTCTTGGAATATTTCCCATGCCAGCTGCTGCTGCTACTCCTCCGGATTTCATGGCAGCACTCAAATCCATAGGAATTCCAGCTGCTGCTACTGCTGCTGCTGGTGGTTCGACTTCTCCTTCATCACCCCATCCCTGTTCATCCAATTGAAATGCCATTTCACGGACTTGCTCCTCCTGTTTCTTTTTTCTGTCACCGCTCAAAAACAAAACAAAATATCCCAATGCACCCAAGATGAGGGTTACGACACCCAAAAAGAGGGTACTACTATAATTGTTGCTGGATTCCATCGCTTGGTTGTGTCGTGTCGTGGGTGGTCTGGGTTGGTTGGTGGATTGGACGGCTCGTCAAATGATTCTAAAGTTTTGGCTGATGGTGTGTTATTAATTTTAATTAATACTACAGTAGTCTACCTACTGTAGCAGTCTACCAGGTTCAATAATATTATTATATTTGCATCGTCTTGACGGTGTGTGACCGTTTGGTTGCTCCAATTGAAGAATGCTATGCTTTTCGTCTTGCCAATCAACGTCCTCCACGCAATTTGAACCTCACAGAAAATACAGTACTCTACACCAGCCACCCAACATAAGAATCGTACTAAAAATACCCACTCAAAAAGCAATCACGAATGGTCTTGGACTGACTGTGAGAGAATTGATGAACTCTACGTATCCTCCATGGTACTAGACTACTACAGTACTAGCTAGTAATAGAGGGTTGGAGTAAGTATTAATGCGCGTACCAGAGAGTAGAGTCCTCAACAGGAGGAGGAATAGTGCTAGAGCTCCTAATAATATTATTGTAGAATCTTTTTTCTTGGCAATGCCAATGAATGACCTCAAAGAAACGGAAGATACAAAGCTAATGCCTCCACTCGACGGCCAATTTTCTTCTCCCTTTCGGAATTGTTCTCCGCGTCATCATTATTACAGTACTCGTATTTACCACCACCGAATACCGGAGTGGCTTTGTATTTCGTGCTTTATGTGTATTGCAGATTCTACTAGTAGTGGTACTAATAGGATGGTACTACACCGACCGAGAGTTGTTACTGCTACCGCGCGTGAACAGACTAAACGAAAGGACGAGCAAACAGAAAAAATTGGGCATGCAGAAAATGCATTCACAATGGGATTCGACAGGGATTGCTACAAATCTTTGGAATATCTCTGTCTCTAAATTCGACGACGACAATGATCCTATTTGCCATGTGTTGGTATACAGTCATTGTGATCCAAGTAACATAGAAAATATTAGTCTATACTTAAAAACTAAAAACACTTACATTCACAATTAACAATCGAAGAAGAAACTTTAGATCCAAATTCCAAAACAAGTAGCCGCCGTCGCAATCACAACTCCCGCCAGTGCCGGCCAAACCAAAGCAGGTCCGCAAGCAGATGTCTCGTCGTCAGTGCTATCTCCTAGCAACAGACATTCGTCAAAGCCACCATTTGCCTCCCTTTCCATAATAACTCCCTTCTCGCAATAGTCGTCCTCGGGACGACTGTCCTTGTTGATGATAGTTGTTTCTGTTACGGCTAAACCACTTGTTGAAAATTCGGTTTTGTTTCCATAAACGCCGACAACGGAAGTGAGAACTTCAACATTTGATATGCTGGAATCTTCGATCGTCATAGAACCATCTTCCACGTATAAAAGATAGGAGGCATTGCAGCCACAATCTTGTTTTCGAATCCTGTCCAATCTAGTCCCATGTAGCGTGAGGGTCTGTTGGTCTACATGGATAACTTGTCCTTCATACATCACATCGGTAAAGACGGAGTTGGAAATAATCAAACTAGATTGCATGGGCAACAAATCTTCGGGAGAACTCAGAGGGTCGTTCCCCAAAAACACAGTCTGGTAGGCACTTAAATTAGAAAATATGCAGTCCTCCAAAATCATGTTGGTCCCAACCGACCCCAGCGACACGGCTGTGGCCGCAACAGTGTCACCGAAACCCGGTGGACCCTGCAGCGTGCCAGAAAAGGTGAGACCTTGAATTCTCAAATCGTTGCTGGTAAGCGTTCCGGGGAAGAGGGGATTGTTGGGAGTGGCCACCAATTGGATGAAACCTCCATTGAGTACACAATTGTTCTTGGAGGAACCATCGGAACCGCACTGAACGGTCACATTGTCACCCAAAATCACCAACGGAAAATCACCATTGACAAAATCCGTAAATTGTGGATTCGCAGGCACACCAACATCGATTGTGGTGTTGGGACACAAGATGAAATCTTGGGTTCCTTGGGTTTGGGCCATCAGAATAGCATATGTGCTGTTGTAACAATCATCGTCGACGGCAGCAGAGGACCACACCAAACGACAAGCAACAGCACTAAATAGTACAGCGGGCAAAGATAGATGCAGTTTCATTTTTTGGAGCGAAGTAATGATGAGTACTCGGAAAGATTTTATTATTTTATGATGACAAACGTAATAACAATACCTCCTTCCCGCATACGCAAGTATGGTAGTATCTTTGCAAAGTCATGGACATTTTTTATTATTTTTGAAAATAGGCGGAAACATTGCATAGCGGTATCAAATTAAGCCCAGGTGGACTATGGCAGTTTACCTTGTTTACACATTAGGCGATTCAGTGGGATACATGGGACTCATGAGTTGGACCTTACTCTATTAGGTCGTATTGCTTGCCTACTACTAGCCTGCTTTGTATACAGGACCACTACTTTATCCATAATATTTACTATTATCTAATAGAGTAGTCTCCACACTACTACTAGCTTTTTACGGTACTGTACAGAAAACCTTACTCGTGACCCCGCGATTCGTGAACACGTTTTTTCTCATCTGAGAAAGTTGATGCGCTACTAGACTACTATAACTATCTACTACTAGCTAGAGAGTACTAGACTATTAGCTACTAGCTAAAGCACTTGAGAATAGGATTGCTTGCTACATCCCCAAAAATGCTGCTACAGAGTAGGTCGTTCGGTCGACGGTACTTCACCTACATTGCTAGTACGAATCTAACTTTACCATCTACATGCGGTTGATCCAAACTTATGCTGACAGCTCCTGGCATGTTGAACATTCAGAAGGAGTATATAATGACGGCTGCTCGCTAAGGTGTCCCATTGCTGGTTGACAAACCCTGCAGGAGACAGTGAGACAAAAATTACGTCTGGTAGCGAATCTACATACCCCGTAGCTGTATTGTTTACTTTAAAGGCATCATTGATAGATCGCCGCTCTTTGTAGGAGGGCCGCGCTGGATTTCTAGAACGCATATTCTGTGCGTCTTTTCACAGCACGCTTCTTCTTCGTCTTGAATATCATAAAACGATCGCTTCACAACGCAAAGATTGGCATTAGACAGAGCTTGTTCAAACTGGTACAGTTGGTAGTCTTCGCCTCGTACGTTTAGAAGCCGCTCTTGGTGTGAAAGAAGACAGGTTGGCAGACCCGTACTGTCATGACTGCTATCGCCATTCCCATTCGTTGTTGTATTCTGGGCAAGCAGTTCCGAAATGCTTTGCGCTACTGGTTCATGTAAACCGGGTGTGTACGTGACATCGCTAGCTAAAATCAAATCATATCCCTGGCCTGTCCGAGATGCATCCAGGACGTGCTTCCTCATTGCGACGTCACCAAAGTCGAGTTCCAATACGCGTGGTAGTTCTTTAGTAGACGAAAAAAGATCACAATTGGCATCCACATTCTGCTGCAGAAGCTCGAGACGATCAGCAGACCCGGAAGGCGGACGATACTCAGTTACGGTAACGTTGTACCCAAAGACAGCTGCCGCATAAATTCCTACAGCTCCTGTGCCAGATCCCAATTCAAGGCACTCGACCGTCGCTCCTCTTAATCGACTGTCGTTGGCAGTTTTAGCCAGGTATTGGCAGAGGGCTGTAGCGGCTGGCCAGACGTGCCCTCCCAATAGACTGTCCTCCTTCACAATTTTTAACTTTTTTTCTCCTGCTAGTAGCTCGAACGCCCTTACTGTCATCTTCTGACGCAAAATTCAAAGACCAAATGATTGATAGACAGAACAACTGATTAATAAAGTTTATAAGGTTGGTCAAACGTCAAACGATATGTTGCTCATCGGTTCGCATCGGTTTGTTGAAGTGAATAAAGATATCTGATGGGAATCACAACTGTTGTCGGCGCGAGGAATTTCATAAATCCATTATTTGTTTTTAAAAATACGTAAGATTCCTTTCACAGTTCCGTGGGCGAAATCTGTCTGCAGAATTCACACCTTACTCTTTCGCTCCATTCTTTATTCTCGACGAGGCGAGATTGTTCTCGATGATACGTGGACTCTGGCAAACCATATAATTCCGCAATGAAGAATAATTCAAAGGAATGAGTCGTGACCTTGATAAAGCGGAGGGAAAGTGAGACGTCAACGAGTAATGGCAACCGATTGTCCGCGTAAGAAAATATCCCTACGGTATACAGTAGAGACATCCGCATGGCGACATACAAAACAACATCGTCCCGGACAGATCCCGAATGCTGTAGCAAACCAGCACTCCTTGAAAAAAAAATCTCGTAGCTACGCGGAGTGATCGGATGTTGTTTGTTCAATTGTTGAGGTCAGACTTCTCCTTCGCCCCTTCAAGGTTGTCTTCAATGTCCAAGAAGAATTACGAATTCACCAGCGTATTTCGATCCCTCCTGTAACTGTAAAGATACTTGGCAAAGCTCCATAATTTCAATCGTGTTCCTTCTTTTTCCCGTTCGAGTTTCTGGTCCCCGCTGATCTTTGTTCTCAAATTGCATCAATTCATGAAACTTTAAAAGAATGATGTTCGATGGCCGTGTTCATGCACATACTCTTAATGAGGGGGTTAAAACTTTTCGTGGCAAATCAATAATTCACGGAACAGAATATCTAAAGCTGAGTTCGATACTGCTGTGGCACCGTTATCGCCCGATGGAGAAGTTCCAATTTCTGGGCAAGTGTCCAAGATACTGACTTGCTACTGCGAACAGTCCTGCGAAGCCCTTAAAATCGAATTTGTACCGTTGATGAGGTTGGAATGCTTCATTTTTTGTATGCCTTACACTGCGTATAATATTCTTCAGGTCCTCTGCTGGTCGGGGGGCACCTACATCATTCCCCACAAAACCAGACCCAACTGAAAGGGATGCTCTTCGCTTTCCGCATCTAATTTGTCAACCATTTTCACCTAAGCATCCTTTAGAGTGTTCCTTGTTTACTTAGTCTCAACGGGCGACCTTCATCAAATCTTCATGAGTAGTCAAAGATCAAGCGTATCCGCTTTTACTCGGAATGTATATCCAATCCATTTGATTTTTATAATTAATATTCTATTTTCAAAATAGTCTACTCTTGATCCTTTCCCGAGAGACATCGTCTGATCCTTCAAATATTGATACATATTTATATTTCATGGGCCTCTTTCTTCTCCTGGCACGCTGAATTAAACATCAAGTTCTTCAATTGCACTCACTTCAAAATATAAAAGAAAAGAAGTAACACTGCCCATTATTGAAGAAAGGGTTTTATCCCAATTTCTTTACCGAACCAGATTCCTTACGTCGTTCTCGAGTAGCATCGTTCTTGGCCTTCTTTGCTTCTGCCTTTGCAGGATTGGCCTTGGCTTTATTATCGTTCTTAAGTTTCTTCTTTTCTCCAGCGGTCAGACCGGTCTTCTTCATGGGTTCTTTCTTGGGCGGCATGATGGATGTGATTTTTTTTTTTCAAATGCTCCAACGAATAGTTTATTATTATTATTTTATAAACGTTGCCTTTTACAATATTATGACTCGGAATGCGTGTGTGGCCCAGCATGCCCAGCCCTGCCGAATGATGCTCACACTCATATTATCATGATGAATGCTTACTTGAAACATCTTGCACCCAACCGTACATTGGATCTTTTTTTTTTGGCCAAAAAGAAGGGAGGGTAAAAAGCTGGGCTTTCTTTTTGTAGGATTTGTGACAGATGGTGCCCACCAGATTGTTCGACGTGCTCGCTTGCGGATCATCATCACTCATGACTAGATCGCTACTAGTGACTGGGAAGCGACAAGATGGCACGCTCCACGTATCAATATTAATTGAACAATCCATCCTCAATCAAACGATGTTATTATGAGTTACTACCAGAGAGTGGTAAAGGTATTATTCAGTGCTATTTATTTACCAAAACTACTCTTCTTCTTCTTGTTGCTGTTGTTGCTTCTTTTCCATAGTTTCCAACAGCGCCATAGTTTCATCACAAACTGTTTTGAGTTCAATATTTTCTTTTGCATTGGTTTCTTTTTCCACAATTAAAATAGCCATTGTCTTTTCCAATGTTCGATTAGCTTCTTGACTGTCTTCCATTTGTTGAATCAAATCATCATGTACCTGTTGAAATTTATCTAATTCCGTACGAAAATGTTGCTTGTCGTGTACAGCAATATCTCGAACCGTTTCTAATTCTTGCTGCAACTGATTCATCTGTTGTTGCTGTTCTGCCATATTCGTTCGAAGTGTTTCCAATTCCTTTCGATTATTATCTAATTCGTGTTGTAATTCTTTGTTGGTTTGTAATGAATTACCATATTCTTCTTTGAGCTGATGGTACAAATGATTTGCATTTGCAAATTGTTCTTGTGCTTGTTGAATCATTTCGTCGCGTGCATCATCCACTGCTTGTTCTTTCTCTAATCGTGCCTTTTCTAATGCTTCTTGATACCATTGTTGATTGGCTTTGTACTTGTTCTGCCATTCCATAACATTCTCTTCGGCATCACGTAATTGTTGTTCGAACGTGGCAACCACAGTATCTCGCTGTTCCAGACGTTCCGACAGAATCGATAATTCATGTGTCAACGCTTGATTCAAAACTTGCTGTTCGTGTGCGACAGTATTGTGTGCTTGTTGTAATTGTTGTGCATGTTCCATTTCAATTGTGTCTAATTGCGCCAATATTTCATCCATTTCACTAGCGTGACATTGACGTAATTGTTTGATTTCCATTTGCAATTTTTGTTCTCGATGCTGGTACTCTTGTTCTTGTTGCTGTTGCTGTTGTTGGTTGCTAGTGTCATTATTTGTGTTGGTGGTCGTGTTCTGGCCAGATTTAAATTCTTCCAATCTGTCTTGTAAGTTTTTATTTTCTCGATTCAATCGTTCTATTTCTTGATCGTGCTGTTCTTGCATGTCTGCCAAATCTGCTTCAAACGTCAACATGGCCCGCTCTACTACTGGAACATTCTTATCATCGTCATCGTCATCGTCATCATTATTCTCTGGAAATTGTTCGACGCCGTTGTCATCGTCGACATTGTCCTTTGTACACTTATCATATTCATTTGTTGCCTTTGGTTTTGCTGCTGCTGTCGGATCTGTCAAGTCTTGTCCGTCATAACTGAGCATTTTTTCTTTGACTTTTGTAAATTCTTCCTTTGGAAGGTCACTATTAGCAGCAGTGGCAGCAGTAGTATTAGTAGTACTATCGGCCGTCGTTGTCATAGAATTGAATAATGGTTTTGTGAAAGTCGGTGTTGGTTTAGCTGTTGTTGTTGTTGCTGTAGCTGTTGCTGTTGCTGTCGGATCTAAAGTTACAACACCACCATCATCAGCACCACATTCTGTCTTGTTGTTCTTAGTCGTATTTCTGTCGTTGACATGATATTGCCGAGGTTGAAGCATTGTTTTTTACTTTTACTATTGTTACCACTACTACTCTGCACACTCTGCAAGCTGGATGTTTTAAGAATTGCGACGATGTAAATATTTGCCTTTTTGGTTATTTGTTGATTTGCTTATTTGCTTAGTTGTTCTTCGGTTGGAAAAGTATGTTCTCTGTTGGGTCCTGGTTGGGTTGTATCGTGATGAAATAATACCAGGTAATGTCGTGATTATTATTATGTAGTTAGTCAAAAAAATTCTCGAAGATTTTGACGAGCAGACAAAATTTGACCAAAGTAACACGTCTTATTTGTAAAAGACAGGCATTCAACAAATCGCATCAAATAATCATCATCACCAATACTAGCTAGACTACTGTCCTATCCAATACCCTGGTACCTACTACTCCTTAGTAGTAGTAGTCTGGTACTATTAGTACCTACTAGTCTAGTAGTTATCACCTTTCTCGAAGATATCTTCGCCGATTTTCTTAATTAACTGGTAGTCTAGCTAGTAGTCTACTACTCCTACTAGTTTAAAAAAATCTTCAGCATACCCCTGGTAATAAAATACTTATTATCATCAGTTCGGGTAAAAAAGATATCTTCTCAGGTAAGGTTATCATTATGGTACCTGGTACCTGGTACCTGTTACAGTACCAGGTAGCAGAGTACTAGTATGCAGACAACCTGGTGGATCATTATCATACTAGTACTTTTCTTCCGTCGTCCAATATCGATTGAATGTTACTGGTACCTGGTACCTAGTACCTGTTACAGTACCAGGTAGCAGAGTACTAGTATGCAGACAACCTGGTGGATCATTATCATACTAGTACCTGGTACTTTTCTTCCATCCAATATCGATTGAATGTTACTGTGTACTAGACTAGTAGATGTCGTGTCCAGCAGCAAGTAGTAGTCCAGTGACACGAAAAAAACTATTAATTGAATTAAACAGACTACCACCAGTAGCTAGTAGTAGTATAGTACTACTACGTACATAAGTAGTAGGCTAGTATGCGATCATTCTGCCTACTACTGGAGTACTAGGTACCGAAGGCCTTACATAATCGATAATAATACCAGAAGTAGTCTACCAGGCACTCTACCTGGTAGGGTACTAGACTACTACTACTAACTAGTAGGTTTTACTGGTAGGAAAGAAGACACAGGCGCAATCATGGCCTCATCAATTTTTATTAATTATTTTTTATGTACCGTACATAGCGTTTCCATTTATTGTGATATTATTTAATGACCCAAGCGCGATCCTTCCTGCACAGGCCCTTTCAATACTACCAGGTACGAAGTACGAGAGTAGTCTAGTACCAGTAGTGACTCCCAATTAATTTTTCCAGAATTGTTTTTGTTTTGTTTTCACAATTCACACACACACACAAACCAATAGTAATGACTTTTTATTTCTAGTGTATCATCATGATTTCTACTACACGTACTGCTACTCTTGCTACTGCGACAGATCATGATGATGATGATTTGGTCTCTGCTGCCAAGAGTGAAGATGATGACTCGAATACCACCACCACCACCACAACAACAACAACATTATTTCGATACCACAACAACAACGACAACAATCTTGTTGTAAACGACGAAGAAAAGCCAGCCGGTGACAAAAAAGCCTCAAGGAAGAAAGAAGAAGAATCGATCGAAACAACGAAATTTCAACACCAACAGCAACACCACCAACAACAACAACAACAGCAACAGCAACAGCATCAGCAACAGCAACAGCATCAGCAACGACGACACGGACTTGACACGAGTAAAGCAATAGCTGATCAAATTTGTCAACAACAGGCAGAGCGATTGGCAAAGATAAGACATCAAAGTCAACAGCAACAAGAACAACAACGACGACGGCAGGAAGAACGTGAAACTATTCGTTTTCAACGGAAAGAAAAAGAACGTTTGAAACAACAACAAATGGTACAACAATCTACGAATACAATGAAAAATCAAATCAATGATTTGATTGTTACAAAAAAGGAACAACAAAATCGATTACGAATGATAATGATGATGATGGGATCACAAACGAACGTTGAGACGACGACGACGACGGCTGCTGATGCTGCTGCTGGCGTCAACACCAGTGCCAGTGCCAGCGCCAGCGCCAGTGCCTGTGTCGTCAGTAAGAGCGAAACAACAACGCCATCACAACCACTACGAGAAAATGATGATGACAATAATAACAATAACATGGATGCATCTAAACGAGCAAGAACAGCTGCTTACAATAATCCAAATCTTATGACGGGAACACTTTTTCAATTGATTTGTATGGATGATTCTAGTAGTCATAGTAATAACAATCATAATATCAGTCGAAGCGTACCGACAACAAGAGTAGAAAGCAGCAACAGCAACAGCAACAGCAACAGCAACAAAGCTACTAATAGTAGTTGTAGCAGTACTACCAGTATTATGGATGATAGCAACAGTGTCAAAGTGAGTGACAGTCGTCATCGTCGTCAAAAACAACAACAAAACAATAGTGCTACCACAACCATGGACTCGTCCATGCTGTCGTCGTCATCATCAAGCAAACAAAAGGAAAGCAGGGGACGGAAACATATACGTCGTCAGCGAAGTTCTTCTTTTGATGCCATGGTTCGAACGTCGAAAGACAACAATGACAAACGCCAGGTTGAAACATCACCCGATATCACGAAATCATCAGTCCGACCAAAAAGAGCAGCAACAACAACAACGATGTCGTACGAATGGACAGCACCCGATTTCAATTGGTCTAAATTTCATCAACAGCAGAACAATAATGCGAATGATACATCTACTACAACCGACAACCACAGTAGTCGAAGATGTAGTTTCTTGACACGACAACAACGAGCATTGTCACTATCATCAGATATGACGATGAAAGAAAAGAATCGTTCAGAACGGAAAGAAAATTCGCAAACTATTAAAACAACAACACGTCCAAGTCGCAGTCGCAGTCGCAGTCGATCTCATAGTCGATCATATAGTCGATCTCGCAAACCAAGTGTACCAGAACTAACAGGATCAACATCATCATTGCTGAATATGACATCATCATCACCAACAACGCCGACTCGAGGCATGACTCGACAACGATCTTCATCACGTTCCAAACTCAAGAACAGTAACACTAACAACAAAAACGAAAACAGCAGCAGCAGCAGCAGCAGGTGTCGTCGTGATCGATCAAAAAGTGATAGTGATAGACGACCATCGAAAAAGAATAGTACTTTGTCGTCGTCGTCATCGTCATCGTCGTCACTATTGCTAGTCAAGCAAGATACAAAAGACAACAATGATACAGAAGAAGCGGAAGAAGAGGTCATTTTTGATTGGATTGCCCACAGCAAAGATGCAATCCATCGTCTAGAATCTAAAAAAGCTGCACTAGAAGAGAAACGACAAGAACAACGCAAAAAAGAGCAGCCGCAGCCGCAACAGCAGAGTAGTAGTACTGTTGTCGTTGTGGGTTCCACAAAACAGTTTGTACTCATAGACGGTAGTCCGAAACAAACATCAACACGTACCAATTCCATATTACCAATGCAAGAAACGGACCAAGAACGAAACGATACGGAATCTGCCGTGATGAAAGTCATTTCGGAAGACTCGAATGTCATTCAAAATACACCTGCTGACCTGACGATGAAAACGAAATCTATTATAGATGCTGTAACCACCACCAAGCCCAATAACAAAGCTAACGAGATCATGCCTGTAGCTGCTGCTGCCGCCGCCGCCGCTGCTGCTGCTGCTGCTACCGCCGTCAAGGACGAGGCGGGAGCAACTTTCGACTCGACAACTGCGGAAGCACCTGTACAAGCACCGGCATCCAAAACTCCCATCAAGCATGTTTCAGTCCAAAATAGTAATAGACAAACCACCACCGACGACAAGTATGTACCCTTAACGAAACAGAAAAATCAATCTGATAGCAGCATTATCGAAACACCCCAAAAAACCAACTCAGAAGATGCAATGGACAAGTCGAAAAAACGCGGAAGTTTATTTGGACGCGTCTTCCAGAAGCGAGATTCATTCTCGTTATTAAGCTCTGCCCCTGGTGATAATCCTGATGGCTTCATGGGTTCCAGCAATAACGACGACATGGACGCCAGTACAATGAGTGTTTCAGGAAAAGATGCATCGAGACAAAGAGGAAGGATTTTTGGAAAAGCGGCAAAAAATGTCAAGGATCTACTTCAGAAGTCAGGGGAGAAACAAAATAATGCTAACGAGGCGGATGAGTCAGGAAAGGCCGACAAATATAATTCATCTACCAACGCAGTTCTCGAATCAATGGATGTTGCCGTGTCAATGAAATCGTTTGTGAAACGACCATCCGTAGGCACCAATCAAAAAACTATGAAGATCATAGAAATCAATACAAACGTTACGAAGAAGAAGTCTGAATTGACTGTAGCTACTGATAGCAAGATTGCGAACGTTGATAACAAACCCAAAAAGCAAGGCGCTAAAACGAAATCAACAGAGCATCCTAAGAATGGAGGCGCCGGAACAAAAACGAAAGGCCCTGTAAACCAAGAAGTGACAAATGGAAAGTCGATTGTCCCTTGTTATACCAATTCATCGTCTGCGGTGGGTAATATGGTTCGTGGCAAGATCCCAGCTGACCTGAGACCACAGCCTCGGGATTCGGTTTTCGTTGTACCAGATGCTCCCCGAGGCTCTACCTTCATGGATGGCGACGACTACCAAGAGAGTCCTTTGCGAACGTTAGATGCATACGAGGACGAGCAAACTCTAGAGCAACTGCGGCAAAAAATTAGCAAACTGAAGATGCAATTGAAGGAAACCGAGGAAGCGGAAGCTCGGGAAGTGAACGACGTGGCACGATCTGGTCGTAACATGATAGAGAAATTTGCCGAAAATACGATGAGAATATCTGGTTTGCCAAATGACGCGAACACCAAGATGGATGAAGCCGTCCGACGCAACAACGAAATTATCAAATATTTCAAGGAGGAGAATCAGAAACGAAGCGACGAACAAAAGACGATGAAAATGAATCTTTTTGAACTGCGCCAGAGTACAACGCGTCTAGAAAAGGCCACCGAACAAGCCCTGGGCTTTCTCGAAAAGCTGGAGGACGTCTACTATAAAGCCGAGACCGACAAGCGCAAGACTCTTCTGAGAAGCATGGCGGCTTGTAAGGAAGGCAATCAAAGGCTCACAGAAGAATTGCAAAGGCGGATTTTCTACGTTGATGCTGAGGTCCGTGTGCGGCAGCTCTACGAGGTAAGGACGACAGAGATTCTCTCTTTGTTTGTTGAAAAGTATGCAGGCACGCCACTGTTACAACTATTGAACGAAATGGCTGCTGGAAAGCATGACGAAAGACTTGATGATCTTCTTCGTTACTTCCAAGGGGAGAGCAGCGGAGAGGCGGAGAAAGTCGAGGAAACCACAACTCAAGCCGTCCTCGTAGAGTCTCGCTAGCTCACACTACGAGCTAGCCGGCCAGCTATGTGCTCTACTACTACTAGTAGTAATAGTTGGCAACTAGTAATAGTTGGCAAATGTGGGACCTATTGAAGTACTACGTACTAGCCAGTAGCAATTTCCTGGTTCCTTGCACGTGCTACTATTAACATTTACCAGTAGACCCCTAGTAGTCTGAAAGTAGAAATAATGGTCAGAGCTTTTATCCTTCTCAATGGTGTCCAAATAAGACGTGTTACTTTGGTCAAATTTTGTCTGCTCGTCAAAATCTTCGAGATTTTTTTGACTAACTACATAATAATTGGAGTGAGAAGCTGAGAAGTTTGGAGGTACCATGGTCCTAGTACTAGTAATAGTTGTTTTACTACTAGCTCGTAGTCAGCTACTAGACTAGTAGTAGACTACGCTAGTAGTCTAGTAGGAGGAAAGATTCAAAGACTGGATCATCGAATCAATGGTCCGAAAACTGGCACCCACGAGGGCATGTACTAGTAGCTAGCTAGTGGTGGCAACACTTACTTCTGTACTACCAGGTACAGTAGTACCAGGTGGTACCTGGTACCTCTGTAGCTGCTGCTAAGTATGAGTACTCCCGAGTACCAGGTATGGTATCCAAGAAAAGACAATGATAAATTCAAAGATTGGACAGAGAAGGTCATTTACATGATGACCAGCGAAAGAACGCTGGAGGGACTGAAGTACTGGTATGAAGATGGGGAAAGTTTTGGACGTCAACTTCGTGATTTTGATATGCCCTTTCTTGTCCCTCGTGCGTTTGTTGTCAGATGGTTGTCTAAATGAAGAATCAAGCAAAAGAAGGGCACTACGTGCGATTGTGGATGTCGTCAATAATTGAATTTTTAAACCAAGAAGTTTTAAAGTGTCCGGGGTAGGGATATCCCTCGATTGGTGACAACATATGACTGACACTGCCGGATGGAAACTCGGAAACGGCCGATGCAAACTGACGAATTTAGTTTCATACCTGGTACCAGGTACCAGCTATCACTAGTACCAGTAGTCTACGTAATAGTATATGATAGAGAAAGTCTTTTCCATCTTTGCGACAATCCTTCACACCGGTTATCACAAGATTTTTGTTTTACGGGTACCTGGTACCGGTACGTGTCAGTCAAAAAGTGTACTAGCTACTCGGAGTAGACTAGTACATATTATGTATCTATGTTTGTGATTCCTTCTTTCTCTCAGTGCCAGTTCACGATACCTGGTACCTGGTAGCAGTTGTCTTTTCCATCTTTGTTTCATCCTGCACAGACACCACCGGTTATGAGAAGATATTACTAAAATATTATTTACTCGATTACTTTAACGTATCATAAAACCAGATACATGTCACATTTGAACATCGTTTACCAGGACGTTTTGTATAAAATGGCCAACACTACAGAATTCTTCTTTACAGAGCTGTTTGCCAGCGTTGTCGACACTAGACAAGAGCCGCTACAAATCACAATCCTTCAAGACAATGCTCTGGGCAGAGCTATGTCCGTGGCGAATTTGGCAAAACCCTGCGAACAGCAACAGCAAGCTGTTCTTGGTAGACGAAGATCACCGAAGAATGGTCGATGGGCAGACAGCACCGAATCTGAACACAAGGGAACCTCAAGATGCTGCGATACTACTTCGTGCACTGGTGCCTGCCCTCCAAGTCCCCCCAAGAGGCGCGAAGTGTCCCGATCTGTGAGCCCTACCTTTGTTCATAGACGAGTCGTTTCTATACCAACAATATCACCGACCGATATAACATCACCGTTCCAAGCCCTGGAAGATCGGCGTTGGGACCATGAAACTTCCAAAAATGTCAAAAACAAATACAAGATAGAACGTGCCCCTAGTCTTCCCGAGCGTCGTCCCCTTCGAGGAATTCCTGTAGATCCATCTTGCTAACTTGGCTATTGATTAAAATACATATTTGCATATTGTATACATGAAGACAAAGATACTTAAAAATTATAAACTTTATTTTTCTCGTTCCCTCATGATTTCGTTTGAGTGCACGTTAATAGTTAATAGGATTAAAACAAATCCAGGTACAAAACTGATTACCAACAAATTGATAATGAGTACTATGCAACTGTGTCGAACATTCACACATGTGTTATGCTTTCAAGGCGTTGGCACTCAAGCAAGGGTGGTCCAGACATCACTGCTTTCCACCAAGACCTCGTGGAGTCGTTTGTTTTCAAGGTACAAAACGGTCAAGACAGAGTGGACTTCAAGTCCCTCCTCTGCGAGGGCGGCAACTTGCTCCTCTCCCAATGCCGCAATAATGCGGCGTTCCTGTTCCAACAAGGTCTGCGTTCCAACGTCGATTGCCTCAGCTAAACCTTCAGAGCTGAGAGGAACATAGTCAGAGGAGAACAAACTTTCGTCTTCCTTTAGTGGTAAACAGACACAAGTGCTGCCAAGATTAGCCGCGGTAAGTGCATCGGCCTTGGTATAATCTACTTTGTAAAGCATATCCTCGAGGCTACCAATTGTCACTGGGGAGATTGCTTTCAAAGAATTTGGATTCTCCGAAATACTGGGTGCCATCAATTCGTTTTCGCCAAAGCAAGTGGGGCTCCAATGGCCGCCGCAACCGTTAACGGCAATTTGAAGTGGTACTGAATTCGTACAACCTGAGATGGTTTGGTATTCAGCGGTGGCTTTAGAATCGGCTTTGTACCCGGAACACGGCAAAATCGCGTCACTGACAAGACCGAAGCGTTTCCATTGTGTCCCAATTCCCAACTGTGATACGTAGAATAGTTTTGCAAGCGCATTGTGAGCGAGTTTATGTTTCATGAATTATAAAGACGAGACAGGTTATCACGGAGATGTATTCTTTGCACACAATAGCCGACATAACTTACTACATGAAGGAGCTCATGTTGCTGACGTCCAAAAAAACGAACAGATAGAGTTAGTAACATTACCATTCATGTGTTGATGCTATCTCTCAAAGGCAAGACAAAACAAGGAACTCTTGGGCTTACTGTAACTTCATCGACCAAACTGTCGATATTAGGATCTGTCAATAGTCTTGGATTCAGCCACACATTGCCAATGGCAGCAGGCCTATCTGCTGTGCCACCAAACCAAATTGGTCCAGCAATTCCAATGGCATTGTTGCTGTTGAGGAATCTCGCCGTGCTGTATTGAAGACAAACAATAATGTCGTCAATAACGGATGGGTTAAATCCGCAATCGGTAAAGGACGAAAGATCCCGAGGAGGAGTATAGGAGGGCAATCCCTCGGCGACGACGGACTCGAGCCTCGGAATGCCCGCTTCAATGGCTACCCTCTGAGCAAGGGTGACATTCAGATAGTTCATATCGAGCTTGAATACATCACCAGGACGATTACTGGGCTGCATGCTGGGAGATTCACTGTCAAAAGAAGGTCGCTGCGAAGGATTTGTACTTGGCTGTTGGGAAGGTGGCTGCGAAGGATTTGAACTTGGCCGTTGGGAAGGTGGCTGCGAATTTGAACTTGGCTGCTGGGAAGGCTGATTTGACGGATTTGAACTTGGCTGCTTACTGACAGAAGGAGCCTGAGAAGGCTGATTTGAAGGATTTGAACTTGGCTGCTTACTGATGGAAGGAGCCTGGGAAGGTTGCCGTGAAGGGATTGCACTTGGCTGTTTGCTAACGGAAGGCGCCAAGGAAGGTGCTTGGCTAGGAACATGACTCGGCTGAAGTGAAGGCTTGCTGGATGGCTGCGAGCTAGGTTTCCCAGATGGTTGTGCGCTTGGCGAAGACGATGGGCTGTTGGAATTGGGAGACGGGGCTTCGCTAGGGATAGGAGTCGGGACCCCGGTAGGGGTAGAAGTAGGTTTTTTGCCCACGCTAATTGTCGGATTTGGAGTATTTCCAAAAATAAGGTCGGAAGACGGGATAGGTGTGACAGGAGCCGGCGCGGCCACTGGAGCAGAACTGGGCTGTTTGCTGACGGACGGAGCCAGTGTCACTGGAGCGGAACTGGGCTGCTTGCTGACGGACGGAGCCAGTGTCACTGGAGCGGAACTGGGCTGTTTGCTGACAGACGGAGCCAATGTTGCTGGTTCGGGTTGCTTGACACTAATTGTAGGATTGGGAGTATTGCCAAAGACGAGATCAGGAGTTGGTACCCCGGCAGCTGGGGAAACAATGTTCGCGTCTTCCACAACATCGCTCTTTCCGACACGAGCGGAGACAAAGTTCACGGAGAGTGAACCAAACAAAAGCCAGAGCTTCAAGATAGAGGATGCAAGGGCGAAAGATCGCATGATTCTACTACTCGTTTGATTCAACAGGTTCACTTGGCAAACACAATATTGATTTGTGCGCTTTCTTTCTCGGCACACTGATCAATCTTGTACACTACATTTTAAGTAGCTAATCTTCACATATACCTGCTGTTCTCTTTCCCTCCGTTGCGTTTTCTTCAATGCGCACCTTGTGCTTCTTTGAAAAGGGGAAAAAATCTATTTCGAAAGCAGATAGAGTAGTTGTGGTAATAATATTATTATTACAGAGGACCTACTAGATAGATAGACAGGTCTATTTAGTTAAACAAATATTATTGACTGTAATTTTTCTTCCATTGGTGCACCTTGCTTTCAAGAAAAACATCTACTAACAGTAATTGCTGCTGAAAGCACTGTGAACTGTACTGGCGACTCCGAGTGAGAGCGCTTCACCGTACCATGTAGAGTACCAGGTACCCTAGTCTACTCTAGTAGCTAGTAGAGTAGTCTACTAGCTAGCTAGGGTAGTAGGGTACCGGTACCTGGTACTCTACTAGTAATAGCTACTACCAGTAGAGTAGGTACCTGGTACCAGTAATTAAAAAAATTGAAACGTTTCAACGACACAGTGTCCCTACTAGAATGGATTTGTTTGTTTAGGAGTAGGAGTAGCGTTTCTTGCATCATATTTATTATCTCTAACTTTAAGTTCCAATCAAACATCATCACTGTGGTCATGGACTGTTTTGTTACGCATGAATTTACAGTAGGGTCTAGCTAGAGTAGTACTACTAGCTTACTCCGAAGTACCTAATACTAGTACGACTACCATACAAGCAGTACTTTTTTCTACCAAATTATGCATGACGAGCCTCGAGTTGTACCACCACTTAATTTCATACTATTTTATCTGACGACGCTATATGCATATCCGACAGGTCGCTTCTATAATGTTGTTGTCAGGGATTTCTAGCTCGTCAGCGGCAGCGGCAGCGGCAGCACTCGCACCAGAATATCTGGAGCCTCGGGGGCTGCATCGGAATCTTATCATCGGAGGCCATGATGCTCGCGAGGGACGCTATCCCTACTTTGCTGTTTTTGATCATTTCGGCGGAGGGTTTTTAATTGCGCCAGTACGTATGTCACAAACATATCATTAGAACAAAGATCAGAATATCATTTCTGTCAACAAATGCATCAACCACCAACCTGTTATCTCATTATTGTCATCTTATTTGTATATTCATTGTTGTTTCCCATGATCTTTGCCCTTTGCGAAAGGATATCATTTTGACGGCAGGACATGTCGATCCACCTCCCACACAAGCAGTCAGAGTTCGTTTAAATCATACTTCGTTTGCGCACACCGACTTTGCTCAAGAGCCCGATGACGACGAAACCTTTTCGATCGTTCATAAAGAGCACCATCCAAAGTACGCCTACATTGGTTGGGACGAACGCATTTTTGATTTTAATATTTTCAAAATTAGTGGTCTTTCCAACGTTAAGCCTGTCAAGTTGAATACAAATCCCAATATACCCAAACCTGGTCAAATTGTCACTGTCATTGGTATGGGCAGTACCAAACCTGATCCGGAAACCTTTGTGTCCAGTGCGGCCACCACTCTCCAGGAGGTAGATCTGACCATTTTGTCGCAACAGCAGTGCGAGGCCTCGGCAGATCCGAATCGACCAGGAAGTGCCTACAAGGGACGTGTGTACGAAACTATCATGGTATGTTCCTCGGGTGGAAAACATAATGAAAAAGATGCCTGTGCTTTCGACAGTGGCAGTCCGTTACTGCTGACGCCGTCCAATAGTAAGAATGTAACCGAAGACACAGTCGTTGCTTTGGTGTCCTGGGGCGAGGTAGGTTCTTATCTGTCGCTATATGATTTATGCAACGATTGATGTGGATACGTCCAAGAAGTGTCTTATAACTTGGTCCTCGACAATACCAAAATAACAGAACTGCGCTGATCCCTTCTTCCCGGCTGTCAATGCCCGGGTTTCAATCGTTATGGATTGGATAGGGGAGACGGTGTGCAAACTTTCCGATGCAGATCCATCTTTGTTAAAGGAATGGAATTGTGAGGCTCATTCAAAGTCAATTTCATCGTTTTGGAATTTTGCGCATTGGAGACCAGGCCAGGCCAATCTTACCGGCCAGATCATTGCTACCGGTAATCAGGGATATGCTTTGGAAAGGCTTTACATTTTCGCAGGTCTATTACTGGTACTTGTGGGGTTCACCATCAACAAAGTACGAAAGAGAATTGTCGCATCAGAGCAGGTGCCTCTGAATGTCATTAGTGCAAACGATTCTCGTCCACATCGTTATGGTGCTCTCTAGACAAGATGGCAAGCACTGCCCGTGCGAAGCGGGCTGCTTGCGCCTTCGGCGCTCTTTCGTTCGTTCTGCTGGCAGTTGCATTATTAAAATAGGCCAAAGTAAACCCTTTGGAGTAGATGCTAGATTGAGGCTACTACTTGCAAGCTCGCGACCAGACGAGGCCTCTCCACTAGGCAGCCAGCCATGACTTTCTACTAAAACTGTAACAACTTATGAATCTCCAGGTTCAAAATATGCAAACGAATAATGAAACATAGTTTTATACAAGAATGCCCTGACTGTTGGTTTGTGTGGCGTCTGGTGCTGGCAACACTTCTGTGCGACCGTCGGCGAAGAGTTGCTGCACTTCATGAAAGGATTTTCCGTTGGTTTCTGGCATGTTGTAGTAGAAGTAGATCTCACCAATAATCACAATAGCGGTGTAAAAGTAAAAGACACCGTCATTTCCCATGTACCGTGCACACGTCAAAAAAGTAAGCGACACGATAAAGTTAGAAAACCAAAATACGGCTGTCGATTGCGCCACGCAGAGACCGCGATACTCGGTGGGGTAAATTTCTGCGTTTACAGTGTAGGGCATGGTACTCAGTCCAACTCCAAACGAAAACAGATACATGCACATGGCCATCACGGTCAGTTTTGCTGCATCCAATGAAAACCCAATGCCAATCAGAAGCAAACTGATCCAAACCATTGTCATACTTGTTAACAACGTCGGACGTCGTCCCGCACGGTCGATCATGTAGTAGCAAACAAAAATACCTAGGAGTTGCATCATATTGAGAGGCACAGTAATCCAGATATCAAAGGAAAGATTACCTTCGCCAATGCCTGTCTTCTTGACAATGCTAGCACCATAGTACATTATGGTATTGATACCTGCCAATTGACTGATCGCCCAAAGACCACAACCAAGAATCATGGCCCGACGAATGGGAAGATTGTTTCGCCAGAGGTCGCCCAAACGGACATGTTCCACTTGCTTGGCAAGTTCGTGTTCCTCGACAATATCGTGAAGTTCATGCTGGATTGGATCACCACCCACAGCATGGTCGTTGGTATTACGAATCTGGTACAGCACCCGCTCAGCATCTTCCTTGCGTCCTTGCAGGACCAACCACGTCGGACTGAGGGGTAGTGACATGAATCCCAACATTTGCGCCAAGGCTGGTACACAACCAAATGCCAGCATGAGCCTCCAGTTGTAGTGGACAGGAAGAGTGCTCAACATACCACAAAGGATACTGGCAAAGACTTGTCCTCCCACTACGGCCACATTAAAAAGAGTCGTGAGTGAACCACGCAAGTTGGGAGGAGCGCACTCGGAAATGTAAAGAGGGCCTGCCTCGGAAGCAAAGCCAATGGCTACTCCAATAATGATGCGACCAACTACCAGCATTCCGTATCCCTTGTCGGGTCCAAAAGCGCAGGCCATTAGAAGAGAGCCAGCAATAAAAATTATGGAAGCATAAACGAGGGTTTGTTTGCGACCCTTGTGATCCAACAAGTACTCTCCGAACCAGGCACTGACAGCCGCGGAAAGGATGGTCGATGCAACGGCAACTTCAATCTGAATATTTGAAAGTTCCATATCTTGACGCAAAAAGACGATAGCACCCGAAACGACTCCCTTTTTTTGCAATTTTTATAAAAATGGCGACAAATTTTGCGTTGTGTTAATGCGCGCACGAGCGTTATTGTATGTAAGAGAAAATATAATTGATATGAGATATCGTGTGGAGGCTTGATTCTTGCTACGATGATGGTACTGCGATACGTTCGAGAGAATGCAAAATGCAAGCAAGCATCGTTCCAACAAAATTCTTACCGTATCGTAGCCAAATAACAGTCCACTCATGGAAGCAATGACTGCCAATTTCATGACGAATTTATCAACATCGGTTTTACCACCACCGGGCGAAGTATTTGCCGCGGAGGTTGTACTACTGGTACTGGTATTTGAATCGGATCGATCCACCGCTTTGTAGGATGGTTTGCTGTCCTTAAGAATGTGTGAACGGGAATCCGCCGTCATGGTTTGTGTGGAATTCATGTTAAAACTTTTAAATATGATTGTCGTAGTTGTCGTCTGTATCTAAGGAATTGCGTATTTCTTGGCAGGAATATAACTCGAGCTCATTCTATGCTGTGCTTGTTGTGAAGCTAAATTGGATTGTGTTGAAATTTGTGATAAGTATCACTAGTAGACTAGTATGATCTCAGATGGGAAAAAGTTGTTCTTTCCTCTTTTCTTTCGATTTCTTTTTCTGTGCCATTTCGCATTCGATTCTGAAAGAAAAGATGTCTTTAAACCTGATGAATCCAATTTTGATTATGTCCGCGCATGCTCGCTCGTGAATGGTGGTTGCTGAGGTGGGTCAAAATAATTGAACTGTAGTATTAGTACCAGGTAGATATGAGTAGTAGGGTCTAAAAGGTAGCTAGTACCACCGTATGGCGTACCAGTAAGCCAAGCACATAGTCTGTACCAGTCGCTATGTTGTAATTTACTAGTAGACTATTTACCTACTGTAGTACCACCTTGTGGCGTACCAGTAAGCCAAGCACAGAGTCTGTACCAGTCGCTAACTACTACTCTACTAGTAGACTAGAGTATTATTTAGCTGCGGTAGTAGTAGTAGCGAAAGCATTAGAACTCCTGTCCATAATATTATTGGATTTGCCCTCACTGTTGTAAGAAAGATTTCCGGAATGCTAGAATGGTTAGTTCTAATACGAAGTACCTTAATAACTTTTCGATCAAAATAATGGTACGGTAGAAAATTGTAAAACAATATTATTATAAAATAATATAATATAATGTGATAATCACGTATTACCATCGATCATGCACGTGTACCTATTGTTTAAAACTTGGCGCACATTCGGAGACCTGCCTCCAGAATGGTGGTAACATACTCTGGTCCGGTGCCATTGTAAAAATGGGAGAAGTGACCTAATCCAGAATAAAAAATGGGAGCCTTGCTGTCACCCATTTCTCGATACCAAGCAATGGGATGCTTCTCGCCCATAAGGCCACCTTCGTACGTAGATTCGTCAGCGTAGGCAATCACCGTCACATCGTCTTTGAAGTCCGTCTCAACATTTTTGGTAAAATTGAAAAACTCGTCCGTATGAGCAAACTTAGCAGGAACCGATGCCATCATGGCTCCCAACTTGGATCCTTCTAACTTCTCGGTATTCATCATAACGGCTCCCGTTTGTACCGGTGGATGGTTCTTGAAATGAGACCCAAAAATGGTTTCAAAGACGTCACAAGTGGGTTTCATAATGGTAGCACCCGAGGCATCTTTGCCGTTCAAAAATGAGGCCAAAGCAGCATGGACACCAATAACACCCTTTCCAGCATTAATGTGGGCCATCAATTGTTCCGTTCCTTTTTTTGGATCAAAGATTTGACCTGAGTTGTTCAAAAAAACAATCAAATCATAAGCCTCAAGTTTTTCTTTGGACTCTATAATGGTGCCGTCGTCCGAGATAACTCCCTGCCAACCAAATTCATTGAGTTTAGTAAGGACCCAACCAGCCATAGCGGGAGTAGAATCGTGAACGTAATCTTCCATCTTGGTAAAAATGAGTGCCTTGGGATTCCTTAGGGACTGGGCTGCTCCTTGAAGCGACACATGGGGAACTCGAGTTCGAGAACTAATTTCAGACAACTCCGCACTGCGTGGAGGAATTCCTGGGAAACCCCAGCGTTCCGTATCGGACTCTTTGGTGCGCAAGGGATTGGCTTCATCTCGTCCATTGATGTAGTAAGCCACAAACTCGGCCAGTCGCAGACCTTGACGGCGACACTTCATTTTGTCCATTTCATCTCTAGGTTTCTTGGCAATGGCGGATCCATAATGCATGGTATCCTTGAAACCCACATAGTCGGTAATTCCAAACACAGCAAAACCAAAATTCATCAAGACAGTCTTCATGGCCATACAGGCGAGTTCCCCACCTCCACCATGCCCACCTTGCGAAGTAAAGACAGTTGCAATTTTTCCATCGGTACTTCCCCAACCACCACTTTGAGAAAATTCATCCCAAAATTGTTTCATCCGGTAGGAAATGCCACCCAAATTTGTAGGAGTGCCACAAGCAATGGCATCGGCCCAGTAAATATCACTGTAAGTGGCAAAGGGATGGTTGGTATCTCGCTTCAACTTTGGGTCCTCCCAAGTGGTATTTTTACCAGGCACCACGCGAATACGCACATCCATGCGATCCAGCAAGAGAACGCCTTCGGCAATCAAATTGGCAATGCACTCGGTACTTCCAGTGGAGGTATCAAACAAGACCAAAACTCGACCATTACGTGATTTACGATCATCTGTCGCAGAAACATCACGCGTAGTACTCAAGGCCGGATGACTGACATCCAGTTCGACCGTAGTGGAAATGCCATCCATCAAGGGGACCAACTTGGTAAAATGAGGCGTCGCAAAATGGGCTTCTAATTTAGTCATGTTTTCCCATTGTTCCACAATAACAAAGCGATCAGAGTTATCCTTCGAACGAACAAAATTATAGGAAATACAACCGTCTTCTTTCCAGGTTTCTTGAGCTAATTCTTTGGCCATTTTCAACCACTCTTCCTGTTTTTCGGTGGGGACATTTTTGGTCACAGTGACATGAACATTTTTTGTAGCATCCATCTTGGTTGGTCCCAGAGGAGATGTGAAGTTGCTCTCATTTTTGACAACAGGAGTTGCAGGGTTGGTAGTATCGGTCGAACACATGTGTTAAGATTTAAGATGATGAATTAAGAAATATTATTATGGAGGGCTTTGGAATGTTTTAGATTTGGCCAAGTTCAAAATTAGATATCAAAGGATTGTATGTCATCACAGTAGACTAGACTAGTTCAGTGCGTTGCGAAAGTCTCTTGGTGACTGACTCTCTTCCTCTCTTTCTTCTTGCGTTCCAAAACTACAAAACTTCATACCAGCTATTGGAAATAGGCAATAGGTGGTTTTCGAATTCTGTACAAAATGACGTCTCAAATTCTCAATTTCGATAGATCTCTTTCAAGCTATGATGTCGACGACGCACCGTTCACGAAGCAAAAAGGCGGCTAATTCGGATGACCGCAGAAAATTAAAAAATTGATAATGACTCAATTTGCAAAAGCACGAATAAACCGCGATAAAAGGTCACAGTAGCTAGCAGAATTTCTCATTCCCGAACTGGAACTTTAATCAAAGACTCCTTTTGGAACTAGTACTGTCCTAGCTTGTAGTACTAGTAGGGTCTTAGTACTTGTACCACTCTTGCGACCTCTCAATTTTAATGCGAAGGCTGCATGCGTGCTGTGACTCCGCGGGACAAAAAAGGAGCCCAGAAGAAAAAAGGAAGGTACAGTCCACCGATACTCCAATGAATGGCCAAAATGAAGAGTTCTAAATGCTTGAGCTGGTGCAACCTTGGCCAAGCAATGCCGCGTGTTGCATGACAAACGTTTCTCGAACTACTTTTTGAATATGCGTTGAATAGATGCGAATAAACGACGAAACAAGTTCTATTCCAACACACGTCAGGTTTAGGAATTCAAAAGGCTCCTTGCAACCAATGACGCGCTTTACCACAATTGGAACCGACTCTCTAGGAACTCTTTTTTGGGGATTCCTTTGAAAAAGGATTCCATCGGATGGCAAAAACAAATGGTAAAACAGCAACTATTTCTCCTCACAAATTTAAATGTTGCAAAACAGAAATCATCGAACTCACAACTTTGAACAACAAAAAACAAAACGAAAGAGACCATTGACCATGAATACCCAAAATCAAAACAATACAAGTGAAACTATGCTTCCCGCCGTCGGCTTTGGTACGTGGATCGGAGAACTCACGGAAGTAAAGCTCGCCGTCAAGCATGCTATCTACCACGGATACCGTCTCTTTGATTGCGCCGTCCTGTACAAGAACGAGAAGGAAGTTGGTGCCGCCATCAACGAATGCATTCAAGAAGGAATCGTCAAGCGTGAAGACTTGTGCATCATGACCAAACTCTGGAATGCAGATCATGCTCCTCAAGACGTGGAACCTGCCATCGTGAGATCCTTGCAAACGATGGGATTGGAATACTTCGACATTGTCATGATGCACTGGCCCGTCCACATGGATGCGACCAACATTCACGATCTCAAGATTCACCACTCCGGTGACCGTACCAAGCTGGCCAAGACTTACGCCGCCATGGAGGAACTTGTCCACAAGGGAATCTCAAAACAGTTGGCAGTTGCCAACTTTTCGTCAAGACAGCTGGCTGAATTACTCGAGGACTGTTCTATTGCCCCCGTAGCCAACGAAGTCGAAAGACACCCATACTTGCAGCAACCTCGTCTCTTCGACTACTGCAAGCAGCACAACATTCGCGTCTTTGGTCTCTCTCCCCTCGGAAAGATTGATGATGCTCCTGACATGCTGAATGACCCAGTCATTCAGCGTATCTCCGAGGAGACTGGTAAAACTCCCGCACAGGTCATCCTAGCCTGGGGAGTCCAGTCTGGCTCAACCGTTATCACCAAGGGACTAACGCCCGAAATCATCGAAACAAACTTTGATGTCCAATCCGATTCCCTCATTTTGGAACACATGAATGCCCTCAACGGACTCGACAGAGGATACCGCTTCGTCCGTGTTCCTTACTATGACTTCCCCGACGATGAAGTTGATCTGTCATTGACTCAACCCAAGGCCATTCCCGGTGAAGTTGATGACGACAATGTCTACCGTAACCGGTTTTTCCGTGCTGGAAAGGTTCTCGATTCCAATATCATAATTGAGAATGGAGGCGTCCGCAACTTGAAGAAGCGTGCCATGGAATACGTTCCCGAGATGTGCCATGAAGCCAAAAATTACCTCATTGTCGATGAGATTGTCGATGAGGTATATGGTGACCAAGTCCTGAAGGGATTCAACGACGGTGGTATCGAGACCTACAAGATTGTTGTCCCCGCCGATGCCGTCGATGAGTCTGGAAACCCCAGCGCCGAACGCCACAAGACCCTGGCCGTCTTCTCCGGATGTGCCGATCAAATCTTGTCTAATGGCATCTCCAAGAACTCGTGTATCATCTCTTTGGGAGGTGGCGTCGTGAACAATTTGTGTGGTTTCCTTGCTTCAAGTCTCTACCGAGGAATCACGTTGGTCCACATCACCACATCCATGATGGGAATGACTGATGCCGCTATTGATTTCAAGCAGGCTGTCAACCATAAGCTCGGAAAGAATTTGTTGGGATCGTACTACCCTGCGACCAACATTGTCATTGACCCAGAAGTCCTTCAGACCCTTTCCAAGCGTCATGTCCTGAACGGAATTGCCGAAGCTCTCAAGCATGCCTTGGCCCAGTCTCGTAAAATGACCGAGGCCATTGTCAAGCCACTGAGCGAAGATCTTAATAAAGCTCTTCGTGATCCTGTTTACTTGGAGATGGTCTGTCGTGAGTGTATCGACCACAAGGTTCCTACGTTGATCCACTACAACAAGTCGGACTTTAATGAGATGGTTCCTCAGTACGGTCATGCTGTAGCCCACGCTGTTGAGCATTTGTCCTTCCACTCCAAGGGAGTAAGCCCTATGCTTCACGGAGAAGCTGTATCTGTTGGTATGTGTGTGACAGCCGAAGTCGCCAAGATCCTTGGTCACTGCGACGAAAAGACAGTCCAGGACCATTACGACTACATCAGTCAGGCCGGGCTTCCAGTCTTTGTCCCCGACGGTCTTAGCATCGATGCTATCCAGCACAAGCTTTGCTACGACAAACATTACGTCAAAAAGCCCACCATGGGTCTATTGGCTGAAGTTGGTCACATGCATTGTGAAGAGGATGGTAACTACTCCGTTGAGGTCGATAATGATGTCATTCGCGATGCTTTGCTTGCCAACATGGCTCGTCGAGATGCATTCACCGGTAAGCCTCGCGACTTGTACACCATTGACGCTGTGAACATGTTGAATACCACCAGCACTACATCTTCCTCCGAGAGCGGAGGCAAGGGTCTTTTGAAGCGTGCCCCTCAAGACACAACTTCGACCAGCCCTGAATCGTCAACGGATTCTTCTTCGGACTCTGGCTCTGACGATGAAGGTTTCGACTCCAAGTCCAAGACGATGACCTTATCTTGGGATCCCATGACTGCCACAAGCTTTGGTCCCAAAGCTTTCTGTATGCACGGAAAGGAAGTACAATATTGCAGCTGCTGTTAAATGAATATCATGTACAGAGCGTCAATCATCGTGGCAGCTGATAAAATATGATTAGATAGTTTACCAAAGGCCGACGACGGCATTTTTCAACCTTAGGATACATAACATTCAAATAAGATATTTTCAAAAAAAATACGTTGCCTATTCGTTAGTCGTCAAAGCAGCGTTTGCTATTTGCAGTGTGCCAATCCTATTGCTAACCATTATTTAGCTTCCGACGGTCCACCAGTCAGGAAGTGTAACAGTGTAACACCGCAAAAAATATACAATTCCCTATGTCGCTGCAGAATTTGTCGGCGGTGCGTCTCATGGTGATGAATGTGTCCATAGAACAATCGCCTTACGAATTCCTACTATCAAGTCTATGATGAAGATACTAATAACAGATCTGACTTGGCTTTTTTTAATTTATTTGTTTTGCTTTTGGTCACCAGCGGTCCACCCCATTATCATGAAGCCACTGCCATGAAACGATATTACTGTATTATTATGAGGCTCTATTACTATTGTACAGTAGTAAGTACTCCAGTAGTAGCAGTAGTAGCTACTACTACCGGTACTCCAGAAGTAGAGTAGCTACAGTAGTAGTCGTAGTAGTAATAGTACTACTAGTAGTAGCTAGCTAGTAGTAGCTCTCTCTACGACTACTAATAGAGTAGTACTACTACTAGTAGTAGCTAGTAGTCTAATACTACTACTGTTCAGAGCCAGCCGAAGGGAACGTGAGACAAGGAGACCCGAATCCGACGTCACCGGAATGACCCGAAATGCCCCATCCCGTCTCCCACTCAGAAACAGGAACACATCGGGAGAAATCGG